>LXOW01370137.1_pt1 | contig 35743 bp, 22 predicted proteins | sample 1368591 | NCBI WGS metagenome assembly LXOW01 (sample SAMN04884650, study PRJNA319009) | bovine gut metagenome | isolation source: Cow rumen | host: Bos taurus | place: Italy: Legnaro (PD) | collected 2014-07-09
GAGATGCCGATGGCGCGGATGTCCCTTGGGGTGAAGGATTTGTCTTTCATCTGGCCCAAAATATCTTCCGTGGCCAGTTTCACATTCCCCCACCACATGGCAGGATTCTGCTCGGCCCATCCCGCTTTCTGGGAGGTAATGGGGGCCTCGCTCTTGGGGTAAAAGGCGGTAGCAACACATTTTCCGGACTGGGCATCTACCAGGGACGCCTTTACGGAAGAGCTGCCGATATCGTAACCTAACAGGTACATAGTGTAGTGTTTAATATGTCTTTTACAAAGATAATAAATAAAAGTTTACTTGAAAAGGAGCGGAGCCATCTCATAGAAGCTGCGACGCCAGGTGAGGAATTCGTGGGCCGTTCCTTCGGAAACATAACCGACGGCATTGTAGCCGGCATTCTTGAGCGCTTCGGTGCCCTCCCAGATGCGGTCGGGGTATTCCTTGGAGCCGCAGCTCTGGAAGATGAGGCGGACTTTGGAAGGGTCTCCGATTTCCTCCGGTGTGTACATTCCTCCGCTCAAGATGCCCCAATAGCCGAAGACCTCCGGCCGGCGGAGCGTNNGCCTTGGTCAGGAAATTGGCGTCGATGAACGGTACCAGCTCATCTACCAGCAAGGTTTCAAAATCCTGGGCCGTAAACTGCCTGATCCGGCCGAATTGGACCTCATTGGTGAGACCATAGGCCATTACGACGATGAAGGGAGAAATCTTTCCATCGGCCAGGAGATTGTCCATAATGAGGCCGGCATGACCCTGGCGGGACCAGCTGGTCTCGTTCTCTCCCCAGCCGTGCTGCAGGTAAAGGACGGGATAGCGCTCCTGCTTTTTCTTGACCACCTTGCCGTAGGACGGCGGCAGATAGACCATGGCCGTTTGCATCTTGCCCTGGCTGGGAGAATAATAAAGGACCTCCTGGATGGTTCCGTGGGGGATATCCGTGCGCAGCGCATAGAAATCCTGGTCATGGGCGGGAATCTCGATGCCGCTTTCCCATCGGCAGGAACCGAAGTAATTGTTGGCGCCGGGATCATTGACCAGGCCGCCGTCGATGGTGAGATGATAATAGTGGAAGCCCTCGTCTTCGGGCCTGTCGGTAGTGCCCACCCATACGCCGTCCTTGTCTTTACGAAGGACGGTTCCGCCGTTGCGTCCCAGGCTCACTATTACCGATTTGGCCTCCGGGGCCACTACCCGTACACGGGCATAGCCTTCGGAATTTACCATGGGATACTGCTGTCCGGGCTGGTTTTTNNATAGACCCGTTTGGGCTGGTAATTCTCGTCAAACGGAAGCGGATGGTTGTTCACACCCAGCCAGGAGTCGCGGTCGCTGAGGTTCCAGAAAGTGACGTTGTCGATGACATCGGCATGCTTGCGGAACACCTTGAAGAGACGGTTGTACTGGTCCTCCTGCAGTTTTGCGGTATGCGGAGCCAGCGGCTGGGCTTCTCCCCGGCTGAAACGGAGCTGTCCGCCCATTTCCGTATTCACGCGTACGTCCAGTTCGGTGATATGGATGTGCTTCACCAGCTGGCTGTACTTGGCGATGGCGGCGTCCACTTCCTCTTCCGAAGGGCCATAGATGTTGTAATGCCCCTGCATGCCGATACCGTGGATGGGGACACCCGCCTCCTGCATCTTCTTGACCATATTATAAATACGGTCCCGCTTGCCGGGGTCGGTCTCATTGTAGTCGTTGTAGAAGAGCAGGGCTTCGGGATCCGCCTCATGGGCGAATTCGAAGGCCTTGGCGATGAACTCGTCTCCGCACAGCTGGTACAGACGGCTGTTCCGGTAGGGATTAGCTTCCTCGCCGGGACGGGCGAAGGCCTGGTCGGCCATAGCCTCGTTCACTACATCCCACGCATAGACGATGTCTTTGTAGCGGTTAACAACGGCATGGATGTGTTCCTGCAGCCGCTGATAGAAGACTTCCTTCTTTACAGGCTTGCCCTTCTTGTCGGTGAACATCCACTCGCAGAACTGGGCGTGCCAGCAAAGGTTATGTCCGCGGAGCTTGATGCCGTTCTGGCGGCAGAAATCGGCCACACGGTCGGCCTCGGTCCAGTTCCAGACTCCCTCGGCGGGATGAATCTCGCCGGGCTTCATGACATTCTCCGCCGTGATGCTGTTGAACTCCTGGACGATGAGCGCCATCTGCTCAGGCGCCGAGACATTGGTGGGATTGACGGCTACGCCGACGGTGAAGTAGCCTTTGTAGGCATCTTTAAGTCCCTGGGCATGGGCGACGGAAAGGCCCATAACCAGCAACATGAGGATGGATAAAAATCTCTTCATACGTCAATCGGTTTATAGTTTTGATATACCTTGTTCAGTAGGACTGACGGGCTGCAGGGTTCCGTCCGCATTGTAAAAGAGTTCCTCCACACAGACGCTCCTCCGGCCGGTGGCAGGGCCGTATCCTCCAAGGGAAAGGGTGGAGTTGTGGTAGAACAGATAACTGTGGCCCTTGTAGTCGATCACGCCCGGATGGATGGTGAAACTGTCTTTGGCCGGTCCCATAAGTTCTCCTTTGAATTCCCAGGGACCTTCCAGCGAAGGTGCCATGGCATAGGAGATGGTTTCCATGCTCTCCCCCATGGATGCGTAAACTAGATAGTAATAACCGTTACGTTTGTACAGCCAGGGGCCTTCCACGTAGTTTTCCATAGGCAGGGTGCGGATCTCCCCGTCCAGTTCGATCATATTCTTCTTGAGAGGCGCCAGGAAACAGGTTCCGTTGCCCCAGCACAACCAGGGCGTGCCGTCATCGTCGATCATCACGGTGGGGTCGAAGTCGTTCCACCAGCCCCGGGGGCCGTTGGGGGTCATGTCATCCAGGATAAGGGCCTTCCCGAGCGCATCCCGGTATGGACCTTCCGGTCGGTCCGCCACCGCTACGCCTATGGCCTTGCAATTGGGCTCTCCGCTCTGGCAGGAGACGAAAAAGTAATACTTTCCGTCTACCTCGATGCACTGGGAAGCCCAGGCCTCCCCTACTGCCCAGCTGAAATCCGTGGGCTTCATCACCACGCCGTGCGAGGTCCAGTCCTGCAGGTTGTCGGTGGAATAGCATAGCCATTCGGTGATGTTGAACCCGTACAGGCCTTCGTAGCCGGGTTGGTCGTCAAACTGCTCATCGTGGCCGCAGAATACGTAGAGACGGCCGTCGGAGGCCACCATGGGGGCGGGATCGGCCGTATAGTTGTCCCGAAACAAGGGATTGCCCAGGTTCACGAAGCTGCCGGCCTTGGGCGCGCAGGAAAGGGCCAGAAGAGACAGGATGATGAGTGATTTTTTCATGGCTATTTCGTACTGACAGTGAAGTTGGTGACAGGATTTCCGGCCTGGTCGATAAAACGTAGGCAGAAATCGCTCATGCCGGGGCCGTTGATGACGGCGCCCCAGATAACGTTGCGCCCTTTGTGCAGGGTAAGGAGGCCGGAGGCTGCATCGTCCATCACCATGCGGCGGTCGCCGGAGAGCAGCAGGGCTTCTTCCCCGTTCACCCACCACATGGAGGCGGAATTGGAGCCGACGGCCAGGCGTACGCCGGGAATCTCTTCCTCACAGTTGATGACCGTCGCGGCCCAGAAAAGGACGCCGTAGCGCTCCTGGGTCAGGTTGGTGGCAAAGCGGAAGAGCTTGACATTGAACAGCTGGCTGTCCATGGCATGCCAGCGGAGTTTTTTCACCTTGGCGCCGTCTTTGTCCGGAGAAGCGGCGGCCCCGCTGGCGGGAAGCAGGTATTTCTCCAGGGCGGTGGAGGAGTCCGAATAGCGCTGCTGGTAACTGCTGTCAAAGGAAATCCAGTCTATTTGTAAGTTCTGGCCTTCTTCCAGGCCGATTTTCAAGTTCTGCAAGCCCGTCGCCTTGATGCTGGCGGGGGATGGGAAAAGCCATACTTTGCCGCCGAAGACCCGGGCGGTGGGGTCTGCCGTATACTGGTCTCGGATGACTGGATTCTGGGCCAGCAGGCCGGCCGAAAACAGCAGGGCCGATGTGAACAGGATAAGGCGCCTCATATATTACTCCTTGTAAGGGCTGATTCCGTTAAGCTCACAGAGATAGATGTACAAGGCCTTGTAGGCCTCTTTCTTCTCATACCTGGCACCCTTCCACATCAGGGGGTGGTTCTCCTCCCCTACCCAGGAATCCTTGTCGTTGATGCCCCAGAAGGTGATACCGCCGCGCTGGGCCGGCGGAACAATTTCCAGGTATTTCTGGAAGATGTACACGAAAATGTCGGCCTGGTCTTTTTCGCTCTTGTTCTTGAGGTCCAGTTCTGCAATTCGCACCATCTTGCCGGTGGCCGTGAGGTCTTTGAGGGACGCCTCGATTTTCCCCTTGAGGTCCGGAGTATTCATGTCCAGATGCATCTGGGAGGCGACTCCGGTCACTTTAGGATTGCCCTTGGCATAGTTGCACAGGCCCCTACGCTTGCCAGGATCCGTCTCCAGATTGTAATCGTTAATGTACAGGACGGGGGTCTTTCCGTACAGGGCGCAGGCCTCGGTGGCATATTCGAAAGCCTTGTCCACCCACTCCTTGGTGCTGGAGTAATAGGTGCCCCATACAAAGACATGATCTCCAGGCTGGGTGGTAGCCTGCGTCCGGAAAGCGCCGTTGGTGCCGTCGGAGAAGGTTTCGTTCACCACATCCCAGGCATAAACATCAAAGTGCTCCACCATGCCATAGACATAAGTCTTGAAGGCATTGTCGATGGCCTCTCTGGCAGCCTTGCTGATTCCGCCGCCCCCCAGAGGGATGATTTCGATGTCGTCGATGTAGTAGGTAGCGGCTTCCGTGGCTCCGTAGAAGCCCAGGGAGAGGCTATTGCCGGAGGTGACGGTATAATCCATATGCTGGTAAGTCCAGTCCGTTCCGGTCTTGTCAAAATTCCCCCAGGCTGAACTTCTGTACTGAACATCCCCGTCTCCCCGAATATCCACCTGGAGGTCTGCCGCCTGCGAGGCGCGGGCGTACCAGGCGATACGGTAGGGCTGCCCGGCCTTCACGGCGAAGGATTTGGTGACCACCTGCACGTCCCAGGCGTTTTCCGCGTGGTTGTCGGAATTGTCCATTTTCAGGGACAGGGTGCCGCTATGGGCAAACTCATCGGTGACGGATACGTAATCCGCCCCGTTGATCTGGACGAAAGATCCGCTTTCCAGCAATTGTGAGGCCGGGCCGACGCTTAAATCATCGAAATTGATACCGCCGTCAATCGGGGCAGGATCCCCGGAATCATCATCCGGGGCAGCCTGTGCAATAAGGGCGTTCAAATAAGCGGTCTGCTGCTGGCTGTGCCAGCCCAGGACATGCCCGAAGAGTTCCGTATCGGCATCCTTGGCCCACTGGACCATTTGGTCGGCGGTGTTGAAGTTCATGTAACCGTTCTGCTGGACGATGGCGTCGTTCTTCATTTCATTGCCGAAGGTGACCGTCTTGAATTCACGGGAAAGGATTTCCGCCACCTGGGAATTGTTGCGGTATTCCCAGTAAGTGAATGCGGCGCCCAACTTGATGCCCTGCAGCTCAGCCAGGCCTCCCAGGCTAGCCTTGCTATAATCCACCTCGGTAGACGGGGTCGGGTCCACTGGGGTCACGGGATCGACTGGAGTTTCGGGAGTTACGGGTTTATCGGGGGTTGTAGGGACGCTCCCTTTTGTGCAGGAGAAGACAGCCAGCAAAGCGACCGTCATAAAGGCTATGGCACGTGTCTTTGTCATAAAAATAAGTTCTTTTCAACAAATACAAAAGTACATATTTATTTACTCGCACGTGCAGGAGTATGGTTCAAGATTTTTCCGTTTTGTAACATGCTTGCGATTTTCGCAACATTTCTTGTTAAAACCGTTACATTAGGGGGCCTTTTTGCAAAATTAACACTTTTTGTATCAAAATTACAAGCCGTGTTACAGGGTTTACATTAGTTGTTTCCTCGCGCAAACGCAGTTCGTGGAGTCCTTGCTAAATTTGCACCATATTATTGTGCAAACATGCCGAGAAACATAATTTTAACACATAACATTTATCAACCAACTATTTAACCCTAAAAATGATGAAAGGAAAAAGACTTATTCATCTGTTCGGACTTTGGGCGGCACTCCTGCTCCTTATGCCCGGACAAACATTCGCCCAGAATCTGCGCGTGGAGGGTGTTATCCTCGACGAGCTGGGTGAGGGGTTGATTGGAGCCGGTGTGGTCATCCAAGGCACACAGACCGGCGCCATCACCGATTTGGACGGTAAATTTGTACTTCCGTCCGTTCCCCGCGGCGCCACGCTGGAGGTTTCCTGCGTGGGTTACGCCACACAGTATGTACAGGTCACCGGGACCAAGCTAACCATCCAGATGGAACTCGACACAAGCGCGCTTGACGAGTCCGTGGTCATCGCCTACGGCCAGCAGAAAAAGGTCACCATCACCGGCGCCGTCTCGGCCGTCAGTGGTGAAGGACTTATGAAAGCTCCCGTGGCCAACGTCGCCAACGCCCTGCAGGGTAACCTTCCCGGCGTTTCGGCCGTGCAGCCTTCCGGTATGCCCGGCGCCGACGAACCGGTTATCCGCATCCGTGGTGTCGGATCCCTCAACAGTGCAGACCCTCTGGTCCTGGTGGACGGCGTAGAGCGTTCCTTCTCCCAATTGGACGCCAACGAAATCGAGAGTATCTCCGTCCTGAAAGATGCATCGGCCACCGCAGTGTTCGGTGTACGCGGCGCTAACGGCGTTATCCTGGTCACCACCAAGCGTGGTAACGTGGGTAAGGCTTCGGTCACCGCTACTTTCAACGCTTCCATCCAGAGCATCTCCAAGTTTATCGATTTTGCCGATTCCTATACATATGGCAAAATGTACAACTACACGCAGATTACGGATAACCTGCCCATGAGCCAGTGGCCGGCCTCTGCGACTATTAAAGACTATACACCTTATGCCGGTACCGGTATAAAGTTCAGCCAGGATGTGATGGAGCATTTCCGGACCAAGGATATGCCCACGACTTTCCCCAGCATGGACTGGATCAAGTACATCATGAACAATTCGGCCTGGCAGCAACAGGCCAACGTGAACGTCAACGGCGGTACCGAAAGAGTGCGTTACTTTGTCTCGGCCGGTTTCCTGAATCAGGACTCCCTGTTCAAGACCTTCTCCGACAACAAGAACGAAACCTTTAATTTCAAGCGTCTGAATTACCGCGCCAACCTGGATATCGAGGTATCCAAGTACAGCCAGCTGTCCATCACCCTGGGCGGACGCATGCAGAACCGCAATACCATGGGCGGCGGCGAGGGATTCCTCTTCCGTTACCTGCAGGGTTCCACCCCTTATGCCGGAAGCGGCGTAGATGACCAGGGCCGTCACATCGTGGCCGATGTCAACCTGGTGGGTACTTATGACCGCGACGCCCTGTCCAACTACTATAATCTGGGTTATGTGAACGAAAGCACCAATGTGGTCAACTTCGATATCCAGTACAAACTGGACATGCGTTTCCTCACCAAAGGCCTGGACTTCAAGGTAAAAGCCTCCTACAACTCCGAGTATACCGCTCAGAAGAACCGTCAGGAGGGATATGGTAACGGTGTTACCTATGTGGCCACCCTCAATGCCAAGGGAGAAGAAGTCCTGCGCAAGGAGAACATTACCTGGCCCTTACCTTATAATGAAAGTCGCTGGGGCAGCCGCAACTGGTACGCCGAGGCCAGCTTCAACTACAACCGCCAGTTCGGCAAACATAATGTAGGCGCCCTCCTGCTTTACAACCAGAGCAAGACCTATTATCCCTGGGATTCGGATAACAGTCTGTACCGTTCCATCCCCAAGGGTTATGTCGGTCTGGTGGGCCGCGTAACGTATGACTATGCCACCAAGTACCTCCTGGACTTCAACATCGGTTACAACGGTTCCGAGAACTTCGCCCCCGGCAAGCGCTACGGCGTGTTCCCGTCTATCTCCCTGGGTTGGATCCTGTCCAGTGAAAAATGGTGGGAGCCCGTCAGCAATGCCATCAGTTATCTCAAACTCCGTGGTTCCTGGGGTAAGGTAGGTAACGACAATACCAACGGCGCCCGATTCCTCTATCTCCCCGGCGCCTGGCAGTTCTATACAGGTTCCATGACCGGTAACCCCCAGAACCGTGGCGCCAACTTCGGCACCAACGGCAACTGGCTGCAGGCCGTGAAGGAACTTACCTCCGGTAATCCCAATGTTACTTGGGAAACCGCCAGCAAGTTCAACGTAGGTTTGGACGCCAACTTCATCAAGGGTCGTCTCCATACCTATCTGGACTTCTTCTGGGAGGACCGTTCCGGCATCCTGGTGTCCAACGCTTCCACCCTGCCCGCTGTTACTTCCCTGCCTTCCAGCTATGTGAATGAAGGCCGCGTGAAGAACCATGGTTTTGAAATCACGCTCAAATGGGAAGACAAGGCTGGCGAGGTGTACTATTCCATCTCCCCGAACGTCTCCTTCGCCCGCAACAAGGTGATCGAGATGCTGGAGGTAGAGCCCATGTACGACTACCTGAAGCGCACCGGCCTCCCCGTCGGACAGCCCTTCGCCTACGACCTCTTCGAGTTCTATCAGCCTGGCACCGAGGATCGCTACATGGAGAAGTACGGCAAGCCTATGCCTGACCAGGGTGTTCCCCTCAAGTATGGTGACTGCGTGTACGTGGACCTCAACAACGACGGTGTTATCGACGCCAACGACCAGAAAGCCATGGGTTACACCAGCAACCCGGAACTCACTTTCTCCCTGAATGCCTCCCTGCACTGGAAGGGATTGGACTTCTCCATGCTGTGGACGGGTGCCGACCGTGTGAGCCGCACGCTCAACGGTTACTTCCGTGACCAGTTCGGTTCCACCAATACGTCCGCCCTCACCCAGTGGGTGGCCGACAACTCCTGGACAACGGACAATCCCAATGCCATCCTGCCCCGTATCTCCTTCACCAACCGTGTGCACAATAACCACGATTCCCAGGCTTGGATGGTCGATTCCAAATATATCCGTCTTAAGAATGTAGAGATAGGTTATACCTTTAAGAAATTACCTTTCTTTAATTACATCCGTGTGTATGTCTCCGGACAGAACCTTCTCACCTTCTCCCAATTCGACGGCAACGACCCCGAAGCTCCCGGCTCCGGTCTGGACTACGGTGTGCGCTATCCTATGACCCGTGTTGTTAACATCGGTGCACAGATTAACTTCTAATGAAGATATGAATATGAAAAAGATATTAGTCAATATACTGGTCTTGGGAATCTGCTCCGCCTTCGCTTTCTCTTCTTGCGTAGACCGCTTCGCCGTGGGTGACGCCTTCCTGGAGAAAGCTCCTGGCGTGGATGTTAACATCGATACAGTATTCTCCAGTGCAGAATATACCCGTAACTTCCTCTGGAGTGCATATGGACAGCTTTACTGCACCTACACTTCCGGTAACATGATGAACGGCGCCCCCATCGACGTGCTGTCCGATTCCTATCACTGCTACGTTTCCTGGGGCGGCCCCAAACAGAGTTACTACCCCGGCAACTTAACGGAAAACGCCCAGGATACCGAAGACGGTAACTTCCAGGGTAAGTTCTCTTATTCTACCAAGGGTGGTCTGGACTCCGATGCCGGCGGCCGTGTCTCCATCTATGAGACCGTACGCAAATGCTGGCAACTCATCGAGAACATTGAAAAAGTTCCCGATATGAGCGATGCGGAGAAGAGCCGCCTGAAGGGCGAGGCCTATACCATCATGGCCAGCCGCTACTTCGACGCCTTCCGTAATTTCGGCGGTCTGTGCCTGGCCCGCAAGGCGTACGCCGTGGGTGAAAATTTCACCGGTGGTCGCGCAACGGCCAAGCAGACGGTGGAATTCATCGACTCTCTCATCGTATGCGCCATCAATGAACCCGGATTCATCTGGAATATCGACAATGCCGATATCGGCCAGTGGTCCGGCCGTCTCACCCGCGCCTCTGCCAAAGCCCTGCGCGCCAAGGTGTGGATGTTCGCCGCCTCCCCGCTGTTCAACAGCGCCGAGCCTTATATGAGGTATTCGGCCGATAAGGTTCCTACGGGCCTCGAGAACCCGGAGATTGCCGCCACCCCCGAACTTTGCGTATGGTTCGGCGGTTACGACGAGTCCCTGTGGAACAAGTGTCTGGATGCCTGTGACGACTTCTTTACGGATAACTCCAAAAACGGTGATTATTATCAGCTGATCCAGCCCACCACCCAGGATGAGGCCGGATACCGTACCGCCTATCGCCGTGCCTACCGCTACCGTAATGACGCTACGCACCACGAAAAACTGTTTGACGCTCATCCCACCCAGTATCTGTCCGATGCCATCCGTGATGGTGTCCGTGACAACAGATGGGGTTGGGGCTGGCCCGGTTTTGCCCTCGACTGCTATCGCCAGGGTGGTGCCGTCCCTACCAACGAACTCATGGAATGCTTCGGTATGCAAGACGGTCGCGTCTTCCCTTATACCGACATCTACGGCCCTGGCAAGAACCCCAACGGTATCGACATTTTCGCCGACCGTGACCCCCGCCTGTACGAGACCATGCTGGTCCCCCGTCAGAGCCTGCCCGCAGGATTTGACTATGCCGGTTATTCCTATGTTGATACTTGGGAGAACGGTGCCATGTTCTACGACCAGTCCAACTTCGGCGATGCCGCATCGGATGACGCCGCCAGCCATTACCGCAAGTTCAAATGGATGCTGGACTACACCAACGACCGTATGAACGACGAATTCATCGGCGTTTCCTACATCCGTCTCGCCGAGATGTATCTCATCCGCGCAGAAGCCAGGGCCGAAACCGGCAATCTCGCCGGTGCCCTGGACGATCTGGCCATTGTCCGCAGCCGCGTTGGACTGGGCCGCATCGAGGATAAGAACCCCGGCCTGAGCCTGAAGACCAACAAAGAGAACCTCATCAACGAAATCCTGCGTGAGCGCAACTGCGAGATCGGCGCCGAGTGCGGTGACCGTCTGTACGACATGGTCCGCCGCAAACGCCAGGATCTCTTCACCAAGACCCTGCATGAAATCCGGGTATACCGCCTGGATGACGCAGGCAACCGTCTCACCGAAGGTGACCAGCGCTGGGTCGCTGGCCAACCTTGGCCCAAGTTTGAGTATGAGAAGCCCGCTATCGTGAACGGTGCCCGCCGCTGGTGGGAGCCCGGCTTCTGGACGAATAAATGGTACCTGGACCCCGTTTCCCGTATCGAGGTTCAGAAGAAGTATGGCCTTACTCAGAATCCTGGTTGGTAATCAATAGAAAAAGTTACAATTATGAAATTACGTAATATCCTTATATACAGCTTGTTGGGGTTCTGCGCAGTTCCTGTGACAGCCAACGCTCAAGGACAACTGAGTGACAAGAAGTCACAGACGCTGGATTTGGGCTTTGGCGTGGAGAGCACGGAGTTTCTGACCACGGCGGCCACCTATACCATTACCGCCGAAGAACTCAGCCATACCTCGGCCATCAGTCTGGCCGACGCCCTCTATGGCAAGCTTCTGGGCCTTACTGCCCTCCAGAACACCGGTTTCAAAGGTGAGGAAGGCACAGGCGCTTCCTTCAATATCCGTGGCGCCCAAACCACCGGAGAGAGAGATATCCTTATCCTGGTGGACGGACAGGAACGCCCCATTGACCGCCTCATGGTGGAAGAAGTGGAAAGCGTGACGGTCCTGAGGGATGCCGCCGCCGTGGCCATGTACGGCCACGAGGGTATCAACGGCGTGCTTCTGGTGAAAACCAAGCGCGGCAAACCCGACAGCGGATTCCACCTCAAGGTGGGCGCCGGGCACAAGCTTCAGTTCAATCCCGGCAACGTGCCCATGGTGGGAGCCTTCGACTACGCCAATGCCCTTAATACCGCACGCGCGAACGACGGCCTGGCCCCGGCTTACACCGCCGCCGAACTGGCCAAGTTCCAGGACGGCTCCGATCCTTACGTCTATCCCAACGTCAACTGGCAGAACGAAGTATTCAAGAAGATTGCCCACGAGACCACCGCCTTCATCTCCATGTACGGCGGCTCCGATAAAGTGGAGTATTATACCCAGTTGAATTTCACTGATGCCAACGGTCTTTACAAGAATCCCGTCCAGGCCAACTGGAACTCCCAGCTCAAGTATTCCAAGGTGAATATCCGTGCCAACGTGGATTTCCAGGTTACCAAGAGCACCCGGGTCAAAACCAACATCGCAGCCATCTTCATGGAAACGAACGGTGTACCCAATATCAGCTCCAGCGATGCCTGGTGGCACTTGTACAAAGTTCCCGCACTGGCCTTCCCCATCAAGACCTACGGCGGAGCCTGGGGCGGTAGCCAGACCTACGGCAACAACAACCTGGTAGCCAAGTCTACTGGTACGGGCTTTACCAAAACCCATCAGCGCCAGATCTGGGCCGACCTCACCCTGGAACAGGACCTGTTCTTCCTCTTGAAAGGTCTGCAGTTCTATCTGGGCGGATCCTATGACAACGCCTCCAATACCATTGAGAGACGCGCCATGGGTTACCAGTGGGGTTGGAACTACCATGACGCCGCCACCACAGGCCCTAACGACCTGAAGGAAGTGCTCAACGGCACCATCGAGGACAAACTGGTGTTCGATTACTGGGTAGATTCCCAGTGGCGTATCGGAACCATCAAAACCGGATTCAAGTATGCCACCACGTTTGCCAACGGCGACAACTTGGCCGCCAATATCGGCTATAACATGAAGCGTGAGATCCGCGATAACCGGAGCAATACCTGGCATCGTGCCAACTGGAATCTGGCTGTGCATTACGACCACGCCGAAAAATTGCTCGTCGACATCGTACTGGCCGCCAACGGCTCCAACCGTTCTTATCCGGCCAAGTGGGCTTTCTCCCCTACCCTCGGTCTGGGCTATATTTATGCCAATGACCCTGCCTCCCACGGGCTGAACTACGGTAAGGTCCGTCTCTCCGGCGGTATCCAGCACACGGACTATGTTCCTGAGACGGGTTTGTGGCTGGCCAAGTGGGATGCCTCCCATGGTCAGTTCTGGTATGGCAACAGTTTCAACGGTACCTGGGGTGCCTTCCTGGGGCAGTTCCCGACTTCCAATTTCCAGCAGGAGGCCGCCTATAAGGCCAATCTGGGCACGGACATGAGAATCGCCAACATGCTCGACATCACCATTGACGCCTTCTATCAGCAGAGACGCAACATTCTGGTCAGCGCCGCTTCCCTGAATTCGTCCGTAGTGGGCATCCAGTCTGCTTACGAAGACAAGGGTGCTGTAGCCAGCTATGGTGTTGAGGGAGCCCTGCGCTTTGCCAAGACGTTCTCCAATGGTTTCAACCTCTATGCAGACGCCAATGCCTCTTACGTGAGAAGCCAGATTCTGCAGTGGATCGAAAACCCGGCCTATCCGAACCTCTCGGTAATCGGCACTCCGGCGGATGCCGCCCGCGGCCTTATCGCCCTCGGTTTCTTCCAGAATCAGGCCGACATCGACAACAGTCCCCTGCAGGAGTTCGGCCAGGTGAAACCCGGTGACATCAAGTATAAGGATGTGAATGGAGACGGTGTCATCAACGAGAATGACTACGTAGCCATGAAGGATGGCAACGCCCTCCCCGCTTTCAACTACGGATTCAACCTGGGTATGGAATACAAGGGCATCGGCCTCAATGTCTCCTTCCAGGGTTCTGCCGGTCAGGTCAAGAACCTGATGTACGTGGACGGCGTCTGGGGAGCCCTCTCCGACAACCGCAACATGTCTGTAGAATACTACAACAACTGCTTTGACAATGCCGGAGCCAACGCGCTTTATCCCCGCCTCTCCACTACCCGGGTGGCTAACAACGAACAGCCTTCCACCATCTGGTTCCGCACCGTCAACTGGTTCAAACTGCGCGACGCCGAAATCTACTACAAGTTCCCCAAAACTATCTTGAGCAAGACGAAGATCTCCGACATCAAGGTGTTTGTCCAGGGACAGAACCTCCTTTCCGTCGACAACATCAAGGTCATGGACGCCGAGAACCTGAACACAGGCTACCCCGTTATGAGATCAGTAACCATGGGCCTTTCCATTGTATTCTAATATAGATTGAATTATGAAACTGCATAAATACATCTTATTCATTCTCGCCTGTGTCATTCCGGCCTCGTGTGCGGACCTTAATTATACCGAGGAGACCACACGTGACGAGGCATGGACATATGAATACTTCGAGAATGGTATCAAAAACATGGTCTTTGATGTTTACGCCCAGGTGTACAACAACGAGTTCGAGTCCAACAGCGCCTACTTCCTGGCGGGCGCCACGGACGAGGCCCAGTATGCACTGGAGACCGGAGCGGTAAACAACTATGTGAACGGTGGCTGGAGCCCCGCCAACCCTTATTCCCGAATCTGGGACAAGTGCTATACGGCCATCGCCGAGGTCTGTATGTATCTGGAGAAGATCGAACAGGCCGACATCAGCGAATGGCAGTATAATCCCGATTATTACAAATGGGTCCAGCAGTTGGAGCTGTTCCCGTATGAACTCCGTTTCCTGCGGGCCTACTTCTACTTTGAGCTGCTCCGCGCCTATGGTGACGTCCCTCTGGTGACCACCACGCTCACCAACGCCCAGGCCAACACCATCACACGTACTCCCGCCGATGAAATTGTTGAGTTCATCGTCAATGAAGTGGATGAAGTAGCTCCTTATCTGCCGGTTTCCTATGTGACCGAGGTAAACGCCGAGATCGGCCGAGCCACCCGTGTCGCGGCATACGCCCTGAAAGCCCGCACGCTGTTGTATGCCGCCTCCCCGCTGTTCAACCCCACGGGTGACGTCGAAAAATGGGACAGGGCTGCCGAGGCTTGCAAATTCGTCCTGGACAACGCCGACGTCTGGGGCCTCACGCTCAGCAACTACGGAGCCCTGTGGGGCAACAACGCCTTCACCAACCCGGAAATCATCTTCGGCCTTGGACGGGGAGAAGACAATGCCTTTGAAATGGCGAACTACCCTATTGGCGTAGAAAACGGCGCTTCAGGCAACTGCCCCACGCAGAGCCTGGTGGACCAGTATGAGTTCCAGAACAACGGTCAGACCTTCGGACAGCGCTACCCGGGCAACATTGACCTTATGACCGCTCCTTACGAAGGGCTGGATCCCCGCTTTGCCATCACGGTGGTTAAGAACGGTGACGAATGGCCTACAAACGGTGCCCAGAAGAAAGCTATCGAGACCTTCATCGGTGGTTTCAACGCCGCTCCCAAGTATGGTGCTACGCCCACCGGCTATTATCTGCGCAAGTTTGTGGACGGTTCCTGCGTAACCACGGCTGATAACCAGACCCGTGCCCGTCACACCTGGATCATCTTCCGTCTGGGAGAGATGTATCTGGACTATGCCGAGGCCGTCTTCAACGCCACTGGTAGCGCCAACGACCCTTCCTACGGTCTCACCGCCAACGAAGCTATCAATATGCTGCGCAACCGTCCCGATATCATGATGCCTAAATTCACCGAGGACGGGGAAGCCTGGGTAGAGCGCTATGAGCGTGAACGCCTGGTGGAACTGGCCTTCGAGAATCATCGTTTCTGGGATGTTCGCCGCTGGAAGAAGGGTCCCAAGTACTTCAAGACCATCCAGGTTGCCAGCATCAGCTACGACCTGATGCTTACCCGTTCCACCATTACCCGCCAGTGGGACGACAAGTACTATTTCTATCCTATTCCGCAGTCTGAGCGGAAGAAGAATGCCAACCTTACCCAGAATCCCGGCTGGTCTATCGCTGAATAATAAGCACTTGTGATATGAAGAACGTATTCAAATATTTCATTGGTATAGTTGCCTTGATGGGTGCCGTTACGGCATGTAACACCAAGGAAAACGAAGGATCGGCCATCCCTGGTCTGAACATCAAGGTGTTCTCGCCTACCAAGGTAGTGGCCGGATCACAAATGACCATCAGCGGTTCCGGTTTCTCTGCCGCCAAAGAGGTCATACTCCCCGAAGCCGTCACAATCACCGATTTCAAGGTGGTCTCCGACGGTATGATCCGGATTACCGTGCCTGCAGGCATCTCTGCAGAAGGCGGGAAAATCATTGTACGCACAGCTGACGGTGAAGCGGTATCACCGCAGTCCATGACAGTGGGCAATCCCGTCATTACAGGTTATTCCAAACAACCCGGCGAAAGCATCCAGGGCGGTGAACTGCTCTCCATTTTTGGTACTGATCTGGAATTCATCTCCAACGTTGAGATGCTGGACGCCGACGGAAATCCCGTTATCATCCACGACTCCCAGTTCTATCGCAAAGGCACCAACACGGTGATAATCATCGTCCCCAAGAAGGTATATGAAGGCACTTTCACCGGAAAAGTGAATATTGTCAACGGAAAGACTTTCAACATGCCGGAACTCGCCTATGAACCCGCTGTCGAAGGCGGCCACTGGGAGATTATGAAAATTTCCATCTGGAAAAATGACGATCCCGCAGGCCATGGCGACGTGAACTGGAAGGGCGTTTACCGTTTTGCATTGGAAGGCCATGACGGCAATAGCGAAGCCATCGCTGAGATTCCTGCCGATATCTGGGAAAAGATGAAGACCCAGGTGTTCTATATGCAGGCACAGGGTAGTGACTGGGTGCAGATGCGTATCGTCACCGGCTGGTGGAACTTCCAATGGCCCGCTGGAAAGGAACAGGACATTACCCCTGCCTTCCAGGGTGAACGTATCATCGACAATGGCGACGGTACTTTCTACATCGAGCTGGATCTGAACGGATCGGACCTGGCTGCCAATATGGATACCGAGCATCTGCTCTTCACCGGTGGTGGCTACACGCCGCTCAAACTTTACTTTATTGAGTAGTCTTAATAGTGTCAAGCAAGATGAAAAACAAGTCATTATGTTTAGTTGCTGCAGCCGCAGCGGTTCTGATTGGAACCGCTGCCTGCAACAAAGCCAAAGAACAGGCATTCAATCCGAATGACCCTTCTATCATGACCATCAAAGTCCAGCCGGATTCCCTGGGAGTCAAGGCTATAGACGGTAAGGCCACCTTTACGTTTACGGCACCCGATTACTGGTTTGTGAGCAGCCCCGTGGATTGGCTCACGTTCGAACCCGAGTCCGGGAAACCGGGAGAGGTCACTCTCACCGTGTACGCCCAGCAGAATACGGGCAAACTGCGTAACGCACTTGTCACTATCACCGCCAAGGGCCAGAGAGGTCAGCTCAAAATAGGTCAGGAAGCATGGCCTTACAGCGCGAAAGACTGGAATCTGCAGGGCACCGTCATGGGAGGCGATGTCGTTCCCATGATGGACGTGGATAATAAACTGGTCTGGGAAGTCGAAGAACTTCCTGTGTTCCTTGGCGAGGCGTTCAAATTCCGCATGGGTATGGACGAATCCTCAATCGTGGGCTTATCCGCACCCCTGATTCCGTTGAACGATGTGGAGGGCTCTTTCCTTGGAAACCTTGTGAGGGGTGGCGATGAGATCATCCTTCCTGACCACGGATACTGGGACATCACCCTTAACCTGAACGACTGGACCATGATTGCGACGAAGGTAGAGGAGTTCCCGTGGGCCATCATAGGTACCATCGCGGAAGGAGACTGGGACAAGGAATACGGCTTGACTGAAAACGACGGCCTATGGACCGCCTCCAAGGTTCCTTACCACGAGGGCGAGGAATTCAAGTTCCGCCTGAATGGAAACGATGACATCATCCTGGGTCTGGACGATGCGCTCATCCCCGCTAACGAGGAAGGTTCCTATAAGGGCGACCTCAAACTGAATGGAGACGTCATTACCCTGCCTTACGAGGGCTACTGGAACATTAGCCTCGATCCTGACGACTTTACCCTCTATGTCGACTTTGCGGAGAAATTCCCCATCCCCGTCGATGTGAAGGGCACCGTGATCTGGGACGAGAAGGTTGTATTTGACAGCTGGTCCGCCACTGCGGTCATTCCGGCCGAGAACTTCGCCCAGGCTGCCGTGGGACAGTTAATACGCGTTTACTATATCAACAAGGGTGACGATTACAACCCCATCTTCAAGCACGTGGAAGACTGGGCCGACTGGAACGAGCTCCAAGGTGCCAAGGTCGAAGAAGAAGGCTACTTCGAAAGTGTCATCACGGCCGATGTCCTGGAGGAACTCCAGACCAAGGGTCTCCGTTTCCAAGGTGTAGGCTTTACGCTTGTCGCAGCCTCTCTGGTCGATCCTCCGGTCAGCGGCGAAACCATTATCTGGGATACTGAAACCGCATTCGCCGACTGGAGCGCCACCATCGTCATTCCTGCCGACTCCTTTGCCTCCGCCAATGAAGGAGACGTCATCCGCGTATTCATCAGCGGCAAGGGCGGTGACTATAACCCTATCTTCAAACATGCTGAAGACTGGAGTGACTGGACGGAATTCCAAAGTGCCAGGGTAGATGGAGACGACTACTTTGAAGCTCCCATCCCGGCCGGCGCACTGGATGAACTCAAGTCCAAAGGTCTCCGCTTCCAGGGCATAGGATTTACCATTGTCAAGGTCGTCCTTAAATAAGAAACCTTTTCATAATTGTCAGAAGGTTGGCTGTAACGGCCAACCTTCTTTCTTTTTTGTAACATGTATCAAAACTAAAATAAAGTATTATATTTGTATCATTAACATTAAAACTTGCCGTTTTGAAACATTTCTCCCCATTTTTTGCCTGTTTGGTGGCCCTCTGCCTACTTCCCCATGTTGCAAATGCGCAAATGGCCCATCTTTATACCACAGATAACAGCCTTTCCAACAGTCAAGTAAATGATATCTTTCAGGACAGCAAGGGATTCATCTGGATATCCACGGAGAACGGCCTGACCCGCTTTGACGGCCGGGATTTCCTTACCTTCCATTTCCGCAGGGATAGGGCCCACAGCCTGGCCAGCGACCTGGTCCTGTCCATGTTTGAAGACAGCCGCGGAACCCTGTGGACCTGTACTTCCATGGGCCTCCAGATATTTGATGCCGAAACCCGCGACTTCCATATGCTGGATTTACAGGACGAACTCTCCCCTGAGTCCACCCAGCATATCGCTTCCATCCTGGAGGTGAAAACCGTCAACGGGGGGCCTGAACTCTGGGTAGCCACTTCCCAGCATGGCATCTATGTCTTGGACCTGGAAACCCATGTCGTCAAGAGCGAAAGAAGGGCCTTGCTCAACAGCCTTCTTCCTTCTCCCTTCATCTATTCTCTCTTTCAGGACTCCCGCGGCTGGGTCTGGATAGGCTGCGAGACGGGCGGCCTGTCTGTAGTGGACGCCTCTACCCTTCAACCCCAGGGGCTCTCGCTGGACATGCAGACCTATATCCGGGATTTTGCCGAGGACCCTTCCAGCGGCAATATCCTGGTAGCCACGATGAGCGGGCTGTACCGTTACAACGCATCGACCCGCACCCTTACGGCATCCCGCGATCCGGAAGCGCGAAAGGCCCAGGCCGTTTCCCTCCTGTACAGTAAAACCCTGCAGCGGGCTGGAGAGAGGACTTTCCTCGTGGGGACCGAAACCCGGGGGCTGAACGTGTATGATATGGAAACCGACCGCATGAGCAAGGCCGACATTCCCTCTGTCTCGCAGGATATCTCCCGCTGGAAAATCCATTCCCTGACAGAAGACAATCAGGGAAATATCTGGGTAGGAGCCTACCAGACAGGTGTTATGGTGATTCCGCGCTCCATGTATGGTTTCGAGTATATGAGGGCCGACTATGGCTGCGTTTCCTCCATCGCCAGGGATCCCCGAGACGGTGCCCTTTGGGTAGGAGCCGACGGCGGCGGCCTGATGCGCATTGCCCCCGATGGGAAAAAGACCGTGTATAATGCTTCCAACAGCGCCCTTTCCAACGACTCGGTAACGGCTCTCAGCTTCGACAAGCGCGGAATGCTGTGGATAGCCACTTATCTGGACGGCATTTTTACCTATACCCCCGCCCGAGGGTTGCGGCATTTCGCCGATTCAAAGGAAATAGGGTCTCCCAATATGGCCTGCCTGGCCTACGATACAGAAAACGACCTGATGTACGCAGGCACCTATGGCGCGGGGATGAGCATCATTTCGGCCTCCCGGGAAAAAGTAGTCAAGCACATATCGGAGGATACCAACAAATGGGTGAGTTCCCTTTACATAGACCGCAGCGGAATTGTGTGGCTGGGCACCTTCAACGGTCCCATGTGCTACAATCACTCCATGGGCAAACTGTTTTCCTATGACATGGAGGGCTCCAGCCTGAAGGCCCGGGTGTACGATATCCTGGAGGCCTCCGACGGTCGCATCTGGATTGGTACCGGCGAGGGGCTCACGGTCTGTGACCGCAAACGGAGCACGGCCACGGTCTATTCGGAAGCCGACGGTCTTACCAACAACGTAGTGGACGCCATTCTGGAGGCTGTGGACGGTACGCTTTGGATTTCCACCTCCTTTGGTCTTAACCGACTGGACCCCGAAACCGGAAAAATAGATAAATATTATTCCTACGACGGCTTGCAGGGCAACGAATTCCACCCGGGGGCGGCATTCAAGGATGACGACGGGCGCTTTTTCTTTGGCGGGACAGGCGGCATCACCAGTTTCTACCCCCAGGTGGTGAACCAGAAAACCCACCAGGTGCCCCCCCTGTACTTCAGCCGGCTCAGTATCCTGAACGAGGAGGTGGAATATGAGGCTGACGCCATCACACTGCCTAACAAGGCCAATACTTTCTCCCTGGAGTTCGCGGTACTGGAATATACCAATCCCATGAGGATCCGGTATACCTACAAGCTTGACCGTTATGACAAGGATTGGCGCTATCTGCCCTTCCCGGCCCATGCCGTATCGTATTCTAACCTGCCGGCGGGGCGCTATACCCTGCACGTAAAAGCCTATTTTGACGGCTCCCCGGATCAATTCTCCTACAACACCTTCAGAATCAAGGTGGAATATCCCTGGTATATGTCCATCTGGGCATTTCTGGTCTACTCCTTGGTGCTGGCAGCGGTGCTATTGCTGTTCCTGCATCTCCTAAGGCGCCACAGGGAGCATGTAAAGGACAAGGAAGCATCGGAGATCAAGGAACTTAAACTCAAAATGTTCTCCAACATCTCCCACGAAATCCGTACGCCGCTTACGCTGTTGATGTCACCCCTAAAGGAATTGCGTGAGGCCGAGAAAGACCCGCATCAAAAGGACTTGTACAATCTCATGTACCGCAATTCCCTGCGCATTCTGCGCCTGGTGAATCAAATCATGGACATGCGCAAAGTGGACGAGGGCAAGATGCAGCTGTATTTCCGGGAAACGGACATCGTTTACTTCATCCGGGACATCATGCAATCCTTCGAGCACATGGCGGTGACCCGTAATATCAGGCTGAGCCTCACAACAGCCTCCCCTGTGATGAATCTCTGGATAGACCAGGGCAACTTTGACAAGATTGTGTTCAATCTCCTTTCCAATGCCTTTAAACATACGCGGGACGGTGGGCACATCGACATAGACGTATCGGCCCCGCAGAGAAACCATGATATCCTGACCCCGGAGGTAGCTTCACTGGTAAAAATCAGTATCACCAACAGCGGCTCTCACATCGACGACTCGGATCTGGACAGAGTGTTTGAGCGTTTCTTCCAGACCGACGTCCTAGATGCCAAGATGGGCAGCGGCGTGGGCTTAAACCTCACGAAGATGTTGGTAGAACTGCACCACGGCGTGATTACCGCCGCCAATACGGAAGATGGTGTGTGCTTCACGGTGGTAATGCCCGTCGGCTGCTCCCACCTGACAGAGCAGGAGATGTCCAGTACCAATCACCACAAAGACCTTTACACCAAACTTCCCTCCCCGGCAGAAGATCTGCACGGGACGGAGGATATCGCCTTTACACCGGCATCGGCCGCATCGGAAAAAGTGGTCAAATCCCACCGGAGCGTGGTCATCGTAGATGACGACTCGGAAATCCGGGATTATCTGCTGGCCGAACTCCGTTCCCTGTACAACGTGAAAACATTCGAGGGCGCTCAGGAGGCTTGGACCGACATATCGGCCGAACAGCCGGACGTGGTAGTGACCGATCTGATGATGAGCGGAATGGACGGCCTGGAACTGTGCCGCCGCATCCGGCACAATCCCGTCACCAACCATATCTCTGTGATTATTCTCACCTCCTCCTCCGATGAATCCAGTCACCTGGAGAGTATCGACAGCGGTGCCGACCGCTTCCTCTTGAAGCCCCTGTCCATCGAACTGCTCAAGAGTTCCATCGCCCAGGTAATTGCCGCCCGCGATACCATGCGCGGCAAGTTCTCGGGTGGCACCAAGTACGACTATGAGGAAGTGAAGGTGGCATCGGTGGGCATGGGTCTGATAGAGCGCGTGATGGAGGTGGTAAAACGCAACCTGGACAATCCCGAGTTCGGCGTAGATGACCTTAGCCGGGAAGTGGGCATGAGCCGCGTCCACCTGAACCGCAAGCTCAAGGAGATCCTGGGTATCTCCCCTTCCAGCCTTATCAAATCCACGCGAATGAAACAGGCGGCCTATCTGCTGGTCCATGACAAGGTCAATATCTCCGAGGTAGCCTACCGGGTGGGCTTCTCCACGCCGTCCTATTTCTCCAATTCCTTCCGAAGTTATTTTGGGCTTTCGCCCAAGGAATTTGTAGCCAAGTACTCCGATGTAACGGACCGGGAGACGTTGGACAAATTATTCGAATAGTCCATAGTTCCCATTTTTAAATAAAATGTTACGTTTGTTACAAGGATGATACAATATTGACAACCAGTGAAACAATTCTACTCATGTTACAGGGGCCTTTTTGGTAACTTTGTAACATGAGAAAGATTATCCTTGCAGCTATTGTAGCTATACTGGCTTCCTGCAGCCAGAGCCCCGTCACACTTCCCAAAGTGTTCTCCGATCACATGGTCCTTCAGCGGGAGCGTCCGGTCCCGGTGTGGGGCTGGGCGCAACCAGGCGCCAAAGTGACCCTGAAATGGCAGGGACGGGAGCTGACCGTGAAAGCCGATTCCCAGGGAGCCTGGAAGGCGGAGCTGCCCGCCACCCCCGCTGGCGGGCCCTACACCCTTTCCATCAACGACGTAGTGCTGGAAGACATCCTGGTGGGAGACGTGTTCCTGTGCTCCGGCCAGTCCAATATGGAACTGCCGGTAGAGCGCTGCCTGGATGTTGTCGCAAACGAGATCAAGGGTTATTCCAACCCCAATATGCGCTATCTGGGCGTCCCCCTGACTTACGAGTTTGACGGCCCCCTGGAGGATTTGCCGGCATGCTCATGGCAGGTACTGGACAGTGAACAGACAGGACTGTCCTGGAGTGCGGTATGCTATTTCACGGCCAGGTATCTCCAGGAGGAGACCGGCATTCCCGTGGGAATGGTGAATGTGTCCGTGGGCGGCTCTCCCATCGAGGCCTGGCTGCGGGAGGATGTGCTGGAGGAGTATGCCCTCAAGGAGCTGAAAGAATTGCAGAAGCCCGAGGTGCTGGACAGCATCAACCGCTTCAACGCCAGCCTGTATGTAGACTGGCAGAATGCCCACAACGCCCTGCCGGCCAACAAGGATGCCAAGTGGAAAGGCGTGGATATTTTCTCCAAATCCTGGGCGAAGGACGCCAAGGGCGAGAACCTGTACGGCAGCCATTTCCTCCGCCGCAGCTTTATGCTTCCCAAGGGTTGGACGGGCCCTGCCGTCCTGCATCTGGGAGCCATGATTGATGCCGATTCCACCTTCGTCAACGGCCAGTATGTGGGGAATACCACCTATATGTATCCGCCCCGCAATTACCAGGTTCCGGAAGGCGTGCTGAAGGAAGGAGTCAATACGGTCGATATTCATCTGTATGCCTGCGGCGGCAATCCCGCCGGCTTTGTTCCGGACAAGGAATACAGCCTGGAAACCCCGGCCGGAAAAGTGTCCCTGCTCAAAGGCTGGGAGCACAAGGCTGGCCGCCGGATGCCGGCCCGTCCGTCCCAGGTCTTCCTCCAGTACAAGCCCGCCGGTCTGTACAACGCCATGGAAGCCCCTTTGAAGGACTTTGCCTTCTCCGGTTTCATCTGGTATCAGGGAGAGAGCAACTGCGGTGACGCCGCCCATTACGGCGCCCTGCTGGAAACCCTTGTGAAAACCCGCCGGGAGGAACTGGCCACGCCGGATCTCCCGTTCTATATCATCGAACTGGCCGCCTTCGAGCATTCGGAGCTCACAGACAACGACTGGGGCTGGAACCGCGTGCAGAAGGAGCAGCGCCGCACCGCCGAAAAAGTGGACGGCGTATACCTGGTTCCCAATGCCGATTTGGGCGAGTGGAACGACATCCATCCCCAGGACAAGGCCACCCTGGGCCATAGGACCACGAATGTAATACTAAAATCCAGACTATGAATACACAATCCGAAGCTAAAGGCTTTTACAAACTGACTTGGCTGCAGAGAATCGGTTTTGGCGCCGGCGATATGGCCCAGAACCTGATTTACCAGACCATCAGCATCTGGCTGCTGTTCTATTACACCAATGTCTTTGGGATCAATCCCGGTGCGGCTTCCCTGATGTTTCTCATCGTCCGCCTGGTGGATGTCCTGTGGGACCCCGTGGTGGGAACCATCGTGGACAAAGGGACCCCCAGGTGGGGTAAGTACCGTTCCTGGCTGGTGCTGGGCGGCATCCCGCTGGCGGGCCTGGCTATCCTGTGTTTCTGGAACGGCTTCGGCGGTTCCCTGGTTTACGCCTATGTCACCTATGTGGGCATGAGCATGTGCTACACCCTGGTGAACGTGCCCTACGGCGCCCTGAATGCGTCCCTGACCCGGGATACGGATGAGATTACGGTGCTAACCAGCACGCGTATGTTCATGGCCAACCTGGGAGCCCTGTGCGTAAAATCCCTGCCCATCATCATCGCCATCTTCGCCCCCAAGGTTAACGGCGTAGCCGTATACAACACCCCCGAGGCTGCACCTGCATGGTTCATCACCATGAGCATCTTCGCCCTGACGGGTCTGGCCCTGCTGTTCTTCTGCTTCTCCCAGTGCAAGGAGCGCGTGGTGATGGACCAGAAGGAAGCCGCCAACGTAAAGGTGAGCGACCTGTGGATGGAATTCGTGCGCAACAAGCCCCTGCGCATCCTGGCCTTCTTCTTCATCACGGCCTTTGCCATGATGAGCGTGAGCAATGCGGCCGATGCCTACTTCATGAGCTACAACGTGGGCGCCACCCCGCTGCTCACCACCCTGTTCATGTGGCTGGGAACCATTCCGGCCTTCATTTTCCTGCCGATGGTGCCGGCCATCAAGCGTAAAATCGGCAAGAAAGGAATGTTTTACCTCTTCCTGGGCGTGGCCGTCCTGGGCCTTGCCCTGATGTACACCTTCGTTTCCATCCCTGCCACCAAGAGCAACTTCACCCTGCTGTGCATCGCCCAGTTCGTCAAGTCCACCGGCATCATCACCGCCACCGGCTATATGTGGGCCCTGGTGCCGGAAGTGATTGCCTATGGGGAATACACCACCGGCAAGCGTATCGCAGGCATCGTGAACGCCCTCACCGGCATCTTCTTCAAAGCCGGCATGGCCCTGGGCGGTGTAGTTCCCGGCCTGGTGCTGGCCTGGGTGGGCTTCAACGCAGAAGCCGCTGTGCAAACCCCGCTGGCCCTGCAGGGCATCCTGTGGCTGGTGTGCGTCATCCCGGCCATCCTGCTGTTGCTGGCTATCTGGATTATTTCCAAGTATGAGCTCACCGATGAAAAAATGGACGAAATCAACCGTGAAATAGAAGCCCGAACCAAATGAAAAAGACTGTACTGATCCTATCCGTGTTGCTGCTTGGCGCCTGTGCTGCCAAGGAGCCCACCCTTAAGCAGGCCTTCGAGGGAAAATTTATCCTGGGAGCCGCCATCAACGAGGCGCAAATCACCGGAGCCGATGTCTCCGGGGACGCCATCCTGGTCAAGCATTTCGGCGCCATAGAACCCGAAAACTGCATGAAGAGCCAGGAAATCATGCCTGTATTCGGCCAGTACGAATGGGAGCTGGCCGACAAATATGTGGATTTCGGTGAGAAAAACGGCCTCACTGTCTATGGCCACTGCCTCATTTGGCATTCCCAGCTCACGCCCGATTTCTGCTACGACAAGGAAGGGAACCTCATCCCGGCCGAAGAACTGAAAGCGCGCATGAAACAGCACATCACTACCGTGGTGTCCCGTTACAAAGGCCGCATCAAGGGCTGGGATGTGGTGAATGAAGCCATTTTGGAAGATGGTTCCTACCGCCCCAGTCCCTTCTACCAGATTCTGGGCGAGGAATTTATTCCCTGGGCCTTCCAGTGCGCCCATGAGGCCGATCCCGACCTGGAGCTCTATTACAACGACTACTCCATGCACGAGCCCAAGAAGCTGGAGAGCGTCATCCGGATGGCCAAGGACCTGCAGGCACGCGGTATCCGCATAGACGCCATCGGTTTCCAGGGTCACGTGGGCATGGACTACCCCGACCTGGCCCTGTACGAGAGCCATATCCGCAAGGTAAAGGATGAGACCGGCCTGGACGTCTGTATCACGGAACTGGACATGAGCATCCTTCCCACCGTCACCCACAGCGCCGATATCGCCGAAGCCGGCAAGGTGTCCCAGGATGTGCTGAATCCCTGGCCCGACGGCATCCCTCAGGAGCGCCAGGACGCCTGGAACCAGCGCATGGGTGCCTTCCTGGACATGTTTATCCGCAACGCCGACGCCGTGCGCCGCATCAATGTCTGGGGCGTATCCGACGGTGACAGCTGGAAAAACGACTGGCCCATCCCCGGCAGGCACGACGCCCCGCTGTGGGTAGACCGCAACTTTGAATTGAAACCCTTCCTTAAAAAATACCTCCATGAGTAAGAGATATCTTTTCCCGGCCGATTATATGGCAGACCCTTCCGTCCACGTTTTTGACGGAAAACTGTATATCTATCCCTCCCACGACTGGGCTTCGGCCGCTCCGGACGATGATTTCGGCAGCGAATACGACATGAAAGATTACCACGTGCTTTCGCTGGAAGGCCCGGATCCCATGACTTCCCCCGTGAAAGACAACGGCGTGGCCCTGGATATCAAGGACGTACCGTGGGCCCGTCGCCAGCTTTGGGACAACGATGTGGTAAAAGGCCGTGACGGCAAGTATTACATGTACTTCCCGGCCAAGGACAAGACGGATATCTTCCGCTGCGGCGTAGCGGTGAGCGACAGCCCTGTGGGGCCGTTCAAAGCCCTGCCGGACCCTATCCGTGGCAGTTATTCCATCGACTACGCCATCCTGCACGACGACGCCGACGACGAGTATTACATGTATTTCGGCGGCATCTGGGGAGGACAGCTCCAGCGCTACGAGGACAACCTGGCCAAGGACTGCGGCACTTCCTATCCGGCCGATGACCAGCCCGCCGTCCCGGCCCGCGTGGTGAAACTAGCCAAAGACATGCTCCAGTTCGCAGAAGAGCCCAAGCCCGTGGTCATCCTGGACGAGAATGGCAAGCCCGTCACCGTGGGCGACAACAAGCGCCGCTTCTTTGAGGCCAGCTGGATGCACAAATACAAGGGGAAATACTACTTCAGCTACTCTACCGGTGACACCCACCAGATTTGCTATGCCATCGGCGACAATCCTTATGGCCCCTTCACCTACAAAGGCGTAATCCTTACGCCCGTATTCGGCTGGACCACCCACCACTCCATTGTGGAATTCGGCGGCAAATGGTGGCTCTTCCACCACGATAGCGTCCCTTCCAAGGGCATCAACCGCCTCCGCAGCCTCAAGGTGTGCGAGCTTAAGTATAATCCCGATGGAACCATCCAGACTATAAATGGTTTGGATGAGGCTTAAGAAGTTATTTTGGACTTTATCGCTTCTCCCTGTCCTTTCTTGCACAGGGGGAAGCGATTGTCTGTGGCTGGATGCCGACATCCCCACGGACGGTTCGCCCGCCTATCAATACCGTATCCTGGACCACTGGGACAATCTGGACGACAGCGTAGAGCGCGGGTATGCCGGTTCCTCCATCTGGGGCTGGACGCAAAAAGAGCTGCCCGTCTCCCGGATCGACCTTTACGGCCGCCTGAACAAGAAACTGGGCATCAACGGCGTGGTGCTGAATAACGTCAACGCCAATCCGGCCATTCTGGACGAGGCTCACCTGGAACGTGTGGCGGCCATTGCCGATATCCTGCGTCCTCACGGCATCCGTGTCTATCTTTCGGTCAACTTCGCCTCTCCGGTAGCCTTGGGCGGTTTGTCGACGGCTGACCCCCTGGACCCCGGCGTAATAGCCTGGTGGACGGGGAAGGTGGATGAACTGTACGCGCTGATACCAGACTTCGGCGGCTTCCTGGTCAAAGCCTCCAGTGAAGGGCAGCCCGGTCCTCAGGATTACGGCCGCACGCACGTGGACGGCGCGAATATGCTGGCCGATGCCCTGGCTCCGCACGGCGGCATTGTGATGTGGCGGGCGTTTGTATATGCGCCCGACAGCCCGGACAGGGCCCGACAGGCTTATGATGAGTTTGTACCACTGGACGGGAAGTTCCGTCCGAACGTAACCATTCAGGTGAAAAATGGGCCGGTGGATTTCCAGCCCCGGGAGCCTTTCAGCCCGCTTTTCGGCGCCATGCCGGCCTCTTCCCTTACGCCGGAATTCCAAATTACCATGGAGTACTTAGGCCAGGCCTCCTCCCTGGTCTTCCTGGCCCCCATGTGGGAGGAATGCCTGCTTGCCGATACTTTCCGCGACGGTCCCGGCTCCACAGTAGAGAGCCTGACTTCATCGGCCCCCATCTCCGTCATCGCGGGGGTGGCCAATGTGGGCAACAGCCCGGACTGGTGCGGCAACCTCTTCAACCAGGCCAACTGGTATGCCTTCGGGCGTCTTGCCTGGAATCCCAAGCTTTCCAGTGAGCAGATTGCGGAGGAATGGCTGCGAATCACCTTCCCCAAGCCGCTGCTGATGTCCCGGAAGCGTTTTACGCAGGGATTCATCGAGCCGATGAAGGAGGTGATGCTCTCTTCCCGCGAGGCTTGCGTGGACTATATGATGCCGCTGGGACTGCACCACCTCTTCGCCTGGGAGCATCATTTCGGCCCGGATCCGGGCTGCCAGATTCCCGGCGCACGGGAAGACTGGATGCCTTCCTATTACCACAAGGCCGGACGGGACGGCGTGGGCTTTGACCGTACCCGAGAAACGGGTTCCGGCGCCGTGGACCAGTACAACCAGCCGCTCAGCGACCGCTTCAATTCCCCGGACGAATGCCCGGAAGAATACCTTTTGTGGTTCCATCACCTGCCCTGGGATTACCGGATGGCGTCCGGCCGCAGCCTTTGGGAGGAACTCCAGCTGCATTATAACAAAGGAGTGGAGCAAGTGCAACATTATCGGCAGGTTTGGGCGGATATGAAACCCTATGTGGACGCTCGCCGCTTTGAGCAAGTGAGCGCCCTTCTGGAAAAGAATGAGCAGGATGCCATCCGCTGGAGGGACGTCTGCCTGGATTATTTCCGCACCTTTGCAGAAGCGGATAATTAATTAGCGGGCGCCACCGCCAAAGCCGCCACCGGAGAAGCCGCCACCGCCGCCGAAGGAGGTGTGACCGCCCATGCCGGAGATGCTGCCGGCCCGGTTGGCTGCATTGTTGAACGCACGCGTGCTCATGCTGTTGGTCCAGTTCATGGTGTACAGCATGGTGTTGATATCCATGCCTGCGGACTCCGCCAGGCGGGCAAATTCTGCCGGATACAGCTTCTTGAACTGCGTCGCCACCTTGTCGGCAATGCCAAAGAGCTGGGCATAGACCATATACTCTTTCCACAGCTTGACTTCCTCTGCCCCGCGTTGGTCGCTCAGGGTGAAGTCCTTCAGGAAATTCTGGAACTCAATGACGTGACAGGCCTCCACAGCTCCCTGCGGCTTGCACACATCGTCCTTGATAAAGTATCCCTTTTTACTGAACCAGGTTTTTCCTCTGGCCACAGCGCGGTCCGGCCAGGCGGCCATTTTGGAAGCGTTTTTCCTGCTCCATCTCTCGAACTCGTTCTTTTCCAGCAGGAGGTTGTCGCCGGCGGCACTGCGCGCCCATTCGTACAGGTCCTGCTCCACGTCATCGGCCGAAATCGTATCGCTCTTGAACAGCAGGTTCACCCGCTTGTAGTTCCTGGGATCGGGCTGTACCTGCAGGTCTCCGTTCATGATCCAGCGGAGGAAAAGCGCACCGATAATATTCTGTGCCGGGGCCGTAAATACAAAGCGATGGCCTTTTGCCAGCACATATTCCGCTGCCAGGAGATTTCCCTCCAGCGGGATGTCACGGTACCAGCCGTCAATCTTGCTTTTGCCGAAGAGCTTTCTCTTCCATTTGTAACCCAGGACCATCGCCACCAGCATGTACACCAGATAACCGAAAGTAAAGATGAGAACCAGGGCTATCAGGATGCCGAACCAGATGGGCATGCCGTCATCTTCCCCATAGGAACTGCCGTCCAGGGCGCGGTCCAGCATATCCTGGAACGGGCCGCCGGCCATAACGGCAGGCTGGAACATCCCCTTTTCAAACTTCACCAGGCCGATGACGGCGCTGGAGGAGCTCAGAGACTCGGACGATTCTTCCACCACGGCGCCGTTCTCCACGTTGATATCGCCATAGAAGCCAAAGCCCCAGACACGCGTGTTGTCGGTGGTCCATTCCGGGCACTCAAAGGCCGGGACGATGGTAACCCGCACATGCTCCGGTGCCGGCTTCATGCCTCGGTTCACGAACATGAAGTTGAAGGCGTCGGCATCGTCATAGGCCTGTACCAGACCGGTCACGTAAAAACGCGCCTTCCACAGGTGCCAGCCTTCCGCACCCAGCCCCCAACACAGCTCTACGCCATTTCTTTTAGGGACGATGCCACATTTCCCCTCCTTCCAGCTGCGGGAACGGTCGATATCCCACTCCTCCCCCAGCGCCTGGTACGGCGTGCCGTTTTCCGACACCTGCAAGTCGCTCACCGTCATGGCGCCAAGATTGCTCACGGGCATATACCACTCCGTGCCGGAGTCGTTCACCTTTACGTCCCACTGCTGGGTGATCCAGGCGGAACCATCCGAGAGCAGTTCCACTCGGATGTCTACGTCGCGGATACGGTCTACGCTTTGCGCCGCCGCCCCGAATCCCAGGACAGCGGCCGCTAAAAAGGCTAACAGGCGCCTCATATCAGATAGTAGGATAGTCTTTCTTGGAAGTGTCCTCTGCCAGATAGTCGCGCTTGGCAAAGCCCAGCATGCCGGCCACAGCAGAAGCCGGGAAGGAACGCACCTGCTGGTTGAAGCGGGTGACGCTGTCGTTGTAGGTCATACGGGACAGACGGACGTTCTCCTCGTACTTTTCGATGCTCTGCATGGTTTGCTGGTAGTTCTGGTTGGCCTTGAGGTCCGGATAGGCCTCGGCCACGGCAATGAGCTTGGCGCTGATTTCCTTGAGGGCCTGCTCATTGGCGTTGATCTGCTCTGCCGTAGGAGCGGGAGAAGACGTGATTTTACGGGCATCGACAATCTTCTGAAGGGTCTCGGCCTCATAGGAGGCATACTCACGGGTGAGCTTGATAAGGGCCTGAAGGGCATCGAAGCGGCTGATTTGCTGCACATTGATTTGCTTTAAGGCATTGTTGCAGAATTCGTCGCTTTTGACAAGCTTGTTCTGAACGGAAATGACCCACAGTACCAGTACTGCGACAACGGCGATGATAATCCAAAGCATAGTTTAAATAGTTTTTGTCATACAAATATCTAAAAAATGCGTAAATTTGTCAATAGAAAACAATACTTTACGATGAAAACGAACCATTTTTTCAAGAATGAAGCCCTGGAAGCCCTCCGCGGAAACTGGGGAAAAGCCGTTATCCTTACCCTGGCTTATGTACTGCTGGCTGCCGCCATTACTTCTCCTTCGGCCTACAATGCCGTAAAAGTGTCGCAGTATACGCAGGAAAACATGGGTAATGCACGTTCTATCTCCCAGATGACGGCTTTCATCCAGAGCCCTGAATACCTGACCCTGCAGCGCCGCGCCAGCGGCACTTCCGGCACCACTACCCTGCTGCAGATTTTCCTGCTCTCCCCCATTGCGCTCGGCTTTGCCAACGCCTTCCGCCGCCTGGTGGTGGCCAAGGAGAACAACCTGCTGTACAACACCATCCACATCGGTTTCTCCAACTACTGGCACAAAGTATGGGGCTTGTTGTTAACGAGCATCTTCATCGTCCTGTGGAGCTTCCTGTTCATCATTCCCGGCATCGTCAAGGCCTATTCCTATTCCATGACGCCGTACATCCTGGAAGAGAATCCGGAACTGAGCGCCAGCGAGGCCATCGACCGCAGCCGTTTCATGATGCGCGGTCACAAGTTCGATCTGTTCTGGCTGCAGCTCAGTTTCTTTGGCTGGTTTATCCTGAGTATCCTTACCTTCGGTCTCGGCTTCCTTTGGATGGGGCCTTATTACTACAGCGCCAAAGCTGCTTTCTATGAGGAAGTAAAGGCCGACTACGCCCTGAACGGCGGCCTGGCCTAAGAGAGTTTAATACAGAGCATGGTGAGGTCATCGCTGGCCTCTGCGATGCCCACATGCGACGCCACTGCGGCGTGCACCTTTTCCACAACGCCCTGTGCACTTTCCGAATGCGGGAGGCTGGCCAGGGCGTTCATCATACGCTCGTTGCCGAATTCCTCGTGCACCAGGTTCTCGGCCTCATTCAGGCCATCCGTGTACAGGAAAATGCGGACGCCGTGCATGTTTTCCATGGTCTGGCCTTCAAATGCATAGCCGGACATAATGCCGATAGGCGTGTTGGGCAGGCAAGTCATGAAATGCGGCTCCGGGGTGAAGAGGACGGGCGGGTTATGGCCGCAGTTGCAGAAGTCCAGACGGCCGGTTTTGAGGTCCAGGCGGCCGATGAACAGCGTCACGAACATGAGCTGCTCATTGTGCTGCGACATCTCGTTGTTGATTTGGCGCGCCACTTCCTCCGGCGGATTTCCCTGCCAGGACAGTACGCGGAACAGGTTGCAGGCCACCGCCATGAACAAGCTGGCCGGCACACCCTTGCCGCTTACGTCGCCCACGCAGAAGTACAATTGTTCGTCGCGGATAAAGTAATCGTACAGGTCTCCCCCCACCTCCTTTGCAGGAGACATAAACGCATACAAATCCACGTCTTTGTGATCCGGGAACGGCGGGAACACGCGCGGCACCATATCCATCTGGATGGAACGGGCGATGTGCAGTTCTCCCTCAATGCGCTCCTTCTTGGCCGTGGTGGTGGTAAGCTCGTCGATGTACTTCACCAGGGAGGTCTGCATCTCTGCGAACGAACGGCTTAACACGCCTACTTCGTCGTTGCGCCGGGTGGGCGGAAGTTCCGTGTTGAAGTTACCGTAAGCGATGGTCTCTGCCTGCACAGCCAGCGTACGGAGCGGATCCAGCTGCCTGCGGATAATCACATAGAAGACCACGTACATGAGCAGCAAGCCCACCAGTACAATGGCCAGAATAATGTTCTGGAAGCGATGGAAACCGCCAAAGATGTCGCTTTCCGGGCAAACGATGGCCACGCTCCAACCGGTGGTCATCATGGGCTTGTAGAAAACAAAGCTGTCTTCTTCGCCAAAGAACAGCTCATGCATGCCTTCTTTCCACTCCTGCATATCCTCTCCCAGTTTACGTATACTGGGATTGGGGCTCACCAGGTCTTCCGTGAAAATGCTCTGATAAAAGAGTTTCTCGGGATCCGGGTGCACCAAAAACGTGCCGCCGCGGCCCACCAGAATGGAATAGGAATGCGGATAAGGTTTTACGGACGATATGGTCTTGGAAAGCCATTCCAGGGAGATATCCAGGGAAAGCGTACCTACAAAACTGCCATCGTTCCCGATGAGGGGCTTGCAGTAGGACACCATCATTTTGGAGTCCATGGTGCTGTCATCGAACTCCTCCTGATCCGTGTAGGGCTCTGTCCAGCAAGGCTGTCCCATGAGCTTAGGCAGCAGATACCAGTCCAGATAGAAATACTGGTAGCTGTCCTGGCCCTCCTGCTGGGTATACACGTTTTTTCCGTTGTTGTTGGAATAGGCCGAGAAATAGCGGCCCTTTTCCGGGAAAAAATACGGTTCGAAAGAAATGGAACAACCGTTGAGGAAAGAATTGGTGATGACCACCTCACGGGAGAGCTCGAACATGGCATCCGGGTTGTCCAGGTTCTTGTAAATGCGGTTCTCCAGATTGTCGGCCACCAGTTCTACGTCCTCCAGGATGCCGTTTACCCGAATCACCGTGTTCTCCAGCACGCGTTTGGCACCCTGGATGGCTTCCCGGCGCACGGCGCGGCGTCCGACCACGCCCGTATAGCCCAGCGAGGCCACAAAAATGGCCGCCGCAAAGAACACGATCCACATACTCAGGCGGGTGGACAAGGAGCACCGTATTTCTTTTAACTTGCTCATTGGCAAAGCTCCTCCATGGTTACGGGGCGCTGGATAAGGCCGCCTTTCAACATAACCTCATTGGCCAGTTGCAGCATATCCTCACGAATCCGATACTCCCGTTCATGGGAATCCGGATCCAGCTGCAGGGCCAGGATTTCTTCGAGCATCAGGTGCTGGAGGATACGGTTGGTGGCGATATGGTTCCTTTCCACATAGCGCATCACAATGTCCAGGGTCTCTTCCGGATGAGCGGCGGCATAGTCCCAGCCACGACGGCTGGCGCGGGCGAATTTCTCGGCCTGCTCCTTGTGCTTCTCATAATAGGCGCGGGACATGTACACGCCGTCCTCCTGGATGTTGTAGCCGTGCTCCGACAGACGGTAAACACAGTTTTCAGGAATGTTGAACCCTGCCTGGCGCACCTGGAAGAACTCATTGTAGGACATGGCCGCGATGGCATCTACCGCACCGGCAATAAACAGGTTGACCATATTGGCCGCATGAATCCATTCATAGTTCAGATTGGCCTGCACCGCAACGCTCTCCAGCAGTTGCGTGAAACCGCCGGCCCAGATGCCCACCTTGGCATTTTGCTGTTTCATGGGATCCTTTCCCCGACGGGAAATCACCACCATGCCATTGTTCATGGAGGTTTGCAGGATGTTTACCAAGGGGATACCATTGGCGGCGAATTCGACAGCCTGGGCCAGTTGCAGCGTTGTAGCCTGGCTCAGATTGGAACGGAAGCGACTCTCCGCGCTCTGGGTGACGTTGGGATGCGTAATGGAGACCTTAATGCCTTCCGCCTCATAGAAGCCCAGCTCCTGCGCCACATAATAGCCGGCAAATTGTGCCTGCGCCGTCCACTGCGGGGTAAATACAATCATGTCCTGCTTGGGCTTTTTCTTCTGGGCTCCAAGCGGAAGCGCCACCAGTGCGGCTAACAGTATGAGGGTAAAACGTTTCATCCAACTTGCAAATATACAAAAAATTTTGTCCTTAGCTGATTTGGCTGTAAAATCTGAGAGTACAAATCCGGGGCTTCCTGCGATAACAAGGGGATGTGCAAAATCGAAAAAGGAGAGCAGCCAACGCAGGCTACCCTCCCTACTTGTGAAGTTTTTCGGGTTTAATCCTATTCCACCTAAATAATACTAACCGAGAGCAAATATAGGAAAGAAAAAATCTGCCCGGAAGGGGTGC
>LXOW01247054.1_pt1 | contig 35683 bp, 30 predicted proteins | sample 1368591 | NCBI WGS metagenome assembly LXOW01 (sample SAMN04884650, study PRJNA319009) | bovine gut metagenome | isolation source: Cow rumen | host: Bos taurus | place: Italy: Legnaro (PD) | collected 2014-07-09
AGACGCGGGCCACGGCGGTCTTTCTTCTACCAATGGTGTTGATTACTTCTGCCATATCTTATTCTTATCTTACTTCGTTAATATTAATGGCTTTGGGGTTCTGGCCCTGATGGGGATGCTCGCTGCCGGCATACACATAGAGGTTGCGGTAGAGGGCATCGCCGAGGCGGTTCTTCGGAAGCATGCCGCGGATGGCGTGCTCGAGGATACGCTCAGGGTGGGTGGCGCGCACCTTGGCAGGGGTGGTCTCACGCTGGCCGCCGGGATAACCGGTGTAGCGCTGGTAGATTTTGTCAGTCTCCTTCTTGCCGCTGAAGACNNTGCGGGGTGTAGCAGGGCTTGGTCTTGCCGCGCAGAATGTTGGCCACGCGGGTAGCCAGGCGACCTACGGTCTGTCCTTCGGCATCAACCAGCACCCATTCCTTCTGGACGGTCTGCTTGTTGGCTGATACGGTTTTGTAACTTAACGTACTCATTTTTTTATTTTACTAACGATGATATTTTCTCTTTTTTTGTTAATTTCTCCTCCGATTGCATCGCATTTTGGCCGCTGACGGATAATTGGCCTCCATACTTATCAACCTGAGAAAGTGCAACTTGAACGGGTAGACAAGGTGCAACTTCCCCATTTTTGGAGAGTGCAAAGTTACGAACATTTTTTCAACTGGCAAAATCTTTTTTCATTTTTTCACTTTTGACAGTCGGCGCTACCCCACCGCACCCCTACCCTCTCCCTATTTTCTCCCTATCATCTCCTACCATGGTAGGACTTGGGTAGGAGTTTGGTAGGAGTTGGTAGGGAGATGGTACTGATTTATAGGCTATTACAAATAAGAAATTGACAAAATTGTCAAAGAATTTACAAGCCATTGATTCTGAGTACCATGACAGGCTTTTGATTTTTGGTATACTTTTTTCGGGGATTGTGCGTTATGATGTCAGAAGTAAAATTAACAATATTAAAATATGAAACCCACACTACTTGTTTTGGCTGCCGGCATGGGCAGCCGCTATGGCGGGCTGAAGCAGATGGACGGCGTCGGCCCTAACGGCGAGATTATCATGGACTACAGCATCACCGACGCCATCCGCGCCGGTTTCGGAAAGGTGGTCTTTGTCATCCGCCACTCGTTTGCCGACCAGTTCAAGGCCCACATCAACGCCGACCATTTCGGCAACCGCATCGCGGTGGAGTATGTCTATCAAGAACTTGACTGTCTGCCGGCAGGGTTCAGCGTGCCCGAAGGGCGCGAGAAACCCTGGGGCACCAACCATGCCATCCTCATGGCCAAGGAGGCTATCCACGAGCCCTTTGCCATCATCAACGCCGACGACTTCTACGGCCGCGACGCCTTCGAGGTGATGGCACGCCACCTGGAGACCCTCGACGGTGCCGTGGGCAAATATTGCATGGTGGGCTACCGCCTCGAGAACACCCTCAGCGAGAACGGCACGGTGAGCCGCGGTGTGTGTGAGACCGATGCCAACGGTCTGCTCATCGGCATGACCGAGCGCACCTCTATCGGCCGCACCGCCAACGGCATCGAGTACAAGGATGCCGACGGCAGCATGCACCCCCTGTCCGCCGACACCACGGTGAGCATGAACCTCTTCGGCTTCACGCCCGACTATTTCGCCAAGAGCGAGGCGCTGTTTGTCGACTTCCTGAAGGAGCACGGCCAGGAACTGAAGTCGGAGTACTATATCCCCTTCGCCGTCAACACCTTCATCCACAACGGCTCTGCCACCATGACCGTGCTAAAAACCACCGCCCAGTGGTTCGGCGTCACCTACAAGGAAGACCGCCCCATGGTCGTCGCCCGCCTCAAAGCCCTTCATGACCAGGGAGTGTATTGATTTCGTAAACGCCCACAAGGACGACGATACCGCGAGGCTGCTGCTAGGAGCCTCGCGGTATCCTGCCATTGACATGCCAGCGGCGGTGCAACAGATAGAAGGCTTGCGGACGGCACGGGAGAAGTGGCCGGAGCTGCTGGGGTGCGAGGAGTATGAATACCCGCCGCGGCTCAACCGCGAACAGGCATCGTCGGAAGCCACTGCCCGGTATAAAGCGGAGAGCGGAAAGTGGAAGGCGAAGAGCGTCGTGGACCTGACGGGGGGCATGGGCATTGACACACTGGCCTTTGCCCAGGTGGCAGACCGCGTGGACTATGTGGAGCGCGACGCCAGCCTCTGCAACCTCATGGAGCGCAACCTCCGTGCCTTGGGGATGGGTAACGTCTCCGTCCACTGCGCCGACAGCCTCTCCTGGCTCGCCACCGACAACCGCCGCCACGACCTCCTCTTTATCGATCCTGCACGCCGCGACACCGTGGGCCGCAAGGTGGCGGCCTTCGACGACTGCACACCCAACATTCTAGGACATCTCGACCTGCTACGTGAACGCGGCTGCCGGCTGATGGTCAAAGCCTCGCCAATGATCGACATTGACCTGGGCTGCCGACAGCTAGGGGCTGTCGGGGAGGTGCATGTCGTGGCTGTCAAAGGGGAGTGCAAGGAGGTGCTCTTTATCCTCGGGAGCCCTGCCACCGAGCCGCAGATTGTATGCGTAGACCTTAAGGACATTAAGGACCTTAAGGACCCTAATGTATTTTCTTTCAGGCGCTCTGAGGAGGCTGCGGCACCCTCCTGTCTCTGCCAGGCCTTGGGGGCTTGGCTCTACGAGCCCGGAGCCGAGTTGATGAAGGCCAGTCCCTACCGGCTGCTCGGGCAGCGCTACGGCGTGCAGATGCTGGCTCCCAACACCCACCTCTATACCTCCGGCACACAGGTTGCCGGTTTCCCCGGGCGCACCTTCCGCGTGGTGCAGGAGATGAAACTCGACCGTCGCGAGGCCGCGCGCCTTGTCCCCGACGGCCGCGCGCATGTGGTGACCCGCAACTATCCCGTTGCCGCCGAGGCGTTGCAACGCCAGCTGGGCCTCAAAGAAGGAGGCGAACTCTTTGTGGTGGCCACCACCGTGGGCCAACGCCGCACGGGGTTGCTCTGCGAGGCCGTCGGCTGACAGCCTCTCCCCTAACGTTTGTTTCGGAAGAAAGATTTTACCAGGGCGCTACACTCGTCGGCCAGTGTGCCGGCAGCGACCTCGGTCTTGGGGTGCAGCATGCCGCGTCCCAGGCGCTCAAAGCCGCGCTTGGGGTCCGAGGCGCCATAGACGATGCGCTCCAACTGGGCCCACCCCAAGGCTCCGGCGCACATCACGCAGGGTTCGAGGGTGACATAGAGGGTACAGCCGGTGAGGTACTTGGCGCCGAGGTAGTCGGCGGCAGCCGTGACGGCAAGCATCTCGGCATGGGCCGTCACGTCGTGGAGCAGCTCGGTCTGGTTGTGGGCGCGGGCAATGATGCTGTCGCCCGACACCACGACGGCTCCCACGGGAATCTCGCCCTCGGCCTCGGCCTTTCGGGCCTCGCGCAGGGCCTCGCGCATATAGTATTCGTCGTTGCGTTCCAGTGGTTCCATCAGTCGCGGTTGAAAAGAGCCTCGTCGGCAGGTTCGAAATGGACGGTGCTGGTGAGGACGGTCAACATGCCGTTGCGGGCAAAGCTCTCCTGGGTCACCAACAGGCTGGCGCCGAGGGGCTGGTATTCGTGGATGGTCTTCCAGTCGATGTGGTTCTCGTTGAGGGGGGCCTTCTCCGAGACACCCGGCATGAACTCGGTCTCCACAATGAGAACCAACAAGCCGCTCTCGGGCTCGAACATATAGTGACGGTCGTAGAAGTCGGGGCAGGAGACCTTGACCGATTGGAGGGCATGGTTGTTGACGGTGGCAATCCCCTCCCAGGTGAGCTCGGCATTCTTGCCGCGCCAGTCGTAGAGGGGTCCGCGGAAATCATAGGCGCGGAAAGCATCCTCCAACTCTTCGACATGGATTTTCTCCCACGTCTGGCCACGGCGGTTATAACGGCTGAAGCGGTCCTTGCCGTTGGACACCAAGCCCGTCTGTAGTTCGCCCTTCTGGTACACCTCCACACGGAAGCGTTGCCCGGGCATGTACCAGCGGTGCATGGTCACGGTATCGGTCGAGCCGGTAAAAGTTACGGTGGTCTCGATGACCAGAAGGCTGTCGGCCGGAAGGGCGTCGACATTGAGGAGCCTCAGATAGCGGTCGACGACATACTCGGCCGAATCGCTCACCACGTACTGGTGGTTCTGTCCTTGCAGTGTCACAGGGAGCAACAAGGAGAGCAGCAGCGTCAAGAGGGCGGTTCTTCTCATAGGGGGAGATTATTTCTTAAACGGGAAGGTGAGGTGGGTTGCCTCCTCACGGCGTTTGATTTTGACGGTGGCATCGTAGCCCATCTGGCGGGCGAGGGCCTCGATGCGCTCGGCGGTGTCGGGGCCGTCGACGATAGACTCCAGCTGCCGGAAGTCGACGCTGACACCTGTCAGTCTCTTCACAGTAAGGTAGTTACCCTTGCGTTTTCCACCTGTAAGGGGCAGGTTGACCCACACCGAATCGGGAGTAGCCATGGCGCGTCCCACCTCGACGAACTTGCTGAGGCTGCACCAGATGACACTGTCGCGGGCCATGCGCAACTGGCCGTCGACCGAAATGCCGTTGACCGTGGCGTCGAAAGTGAGCACGGTGTAACGGGGGGCCGACGACGAGGTACCCGGGGCCGTGGCGACAGGCTGCGAAGAACGGCAGCCGGCAACCAGCAGGGCGGCCAGTGCCACAAGGGGCAGCAATGTTTTGCGCGAGAGGTGGTTCATGGACTAATGCTGTTTGATTTCCTGAAGGTGACCGCGGAGGGTGTCGCTGTCGGGGTCGAGGCGGACAGCCTTCTCCATGTAGGGCAGGGCCTCGGCGTCGCGTCCCAGCAAGTGGAGAATCCAGGCGTAGGTGTCGAGGCTGTTGGCATTGTCGGGCTCAGCCTCGATGGTGCGACGGCTCATCTGCTCGGCCTTGGCCAGGTCGCGGTGCTGCTCAGAGAGGTAATAGGCATAGTTGTTGAGCACCACCATGTCGTCAGGGTGCAGGGCGAGGCAGTGGTCGAAGGCTCTCCAGGCGCGGTCGTACTGGTCAGTGCGATAGTAGGCTTCGGCCAGGAGCGAATAGGTCTCGGCCTCAAGGTAACCGTTGGAGAATCCCCACTTGACAGCCTGGTTGAGCGATTCCAACGCCTCGTTGTAGCGCTTGTCCATGAGAGCCTGGCGTGCCAGAAGGAAATGCGGGAGGGTGTGCATGGGGAAGAGGCGGCTGGCGCGGCGGGCATAATCGGCAAGGCGGACCTCGGCACCGGGGGTCTCGCTGAGGCTGATGAGGAGCATCTCCCACAGCTCGTATTGGCTACTGTCTCTCTGCAGGGCGGTCTCGAACTGGTGCGCCGCCTCGGGGTACTTCTCCTGAATGAGCAGCACATTGCCGTAGAAAGCGGCAAACTCGGCGCTGTCGGTACATTCGCCCATGGCCTTGTCCATCAGGCGGAACGTGGTGGCCTTGCGAGAACCGAAGAACTCCTCGTTGGTGTAGAACGAGCCCAGAAGTTGCAGCTTGGTCTTGCCGTCGAGGGCAGGATTGTCGAAGGCGCGCACCATCTCGCTGTCGGCCTCGGCAGGTTGGTTGGTGGCCTTGTAGTATTCGGCCAACTGGATGTGAATATAGGGGTCGTCGGGGTCGGTGGCGAGGATGCGGTCGTAGTAGGTCTTGGCCTTGGCATAGTGCTTCTGCTGCATGTGACTCTCGGCGAGGATGGCCTGATAGCGTTTCTCGCGGGGCAAGGCGTCGGCCAGGGCCTCGACCTCGCGCAGGGCCTTGTCGGGTTTGCCAGCAGCGGTCCAAAGTTTCTGTTTCTGGAGCGAGATGGGCTCAGTGACACCTATCTTGCGCTCCACACGGTTGAGCACCTCGATGGCACGCGGCAGGTCGCCACAGACAATATAGGCGTTGGAGAGACTGTAGTAGTGTTCCAGCACGTCGGGGTTGTTGGCCACAATGCGCTCCCAGGTCTCGGCCAGTGCCTTGCCGTCGCCCCGGCGCTCCTGAACCTGGGCTTGGGCGAGGAGATACCATGTGTTGTCGCCGTGAAGGGAGACGGCACGGCGGGCGCAGACCTCGGCGCTGTCGAGCCATCCGCGTTGCAGCAACAACTGCGACATCTCGTACCATGCTGCAGCACAGGAGGGGTCGTGCTCTGTCAGGCGGGCATAGGCCGCCAAGGCCTCGTCGAAGCGGCCGCTCTCCTGCATAGACAGGGCATCGATGAGCATGGCCTCGGTCTTCAGTTGCACCTCGGTGACCTCCTTCATGGGCGGACGGCGGTAGCGGCTGTCGACCGCAGTGCCCTCCTTGGCACCGCCGCACGCTGCGGCCACCACCCATAATAATAAATAAAGTATACCTTTATATTTATTCATCCCATTTTTTTCTTGTAACGACTATAAAACTCGGAAAAGATTTTTTTATTGTGCGGGGTGGGGAAACAATCATAAAAAATCAAAAAATAGTTGGTATGTGAAAAAATATGCCTATATTTGCACCGTGAAATAGTGTATAGAAACGGGTAGAGAAGAGATTGAAACAACTGGAACATTGATAGTTGAATATAAAGAAAGAAAGAAAATATTAATCACCAAAAACCATCAACAATGAAAAAAGCAATTATGTTTTTAGGTTTTGCAATGTGCGCTACATTTGCCTTTGCACAGACCAACATTGCCCGCCATGCCAAAATTGGTGGCGAGAAGATCAAACTCAGCGAGCTGAAGCAGCAGTCTCCCGTTGACTACAAAGCCTCCATCTTCACTAAGGAGGACGGTCTTGACACGGTGAAGACCTTCACCTTCAGCACCGATCCTGCCAGCACCTATGAAGAAATCGATGTTATCACCGCTACCGACCGCATCAGCTCGGGCGTGGGTACCCCCGACAGCGCCTTTGGCAACAAGAAACACTCTGTCACGGCTGCCTGGTCTCAGTGGAAACACTTCAACAACACCGCCGAGTTCAAGGCCAACCTGGCTACCAACTATCCGAACTCTTCTTGGGTTAACAACTACATCCCTGGCTACATGGACACCACCTACAACGAGACTGACGACGGTTTCATGTGCATCGTCTATGACGGTGGAGCATTCGTTGGTGTTGTGAATACTTATTTCACACTGCCCACCTTCACCCGCACGCTCGCCGCCGGCGACCACAAGATGGTGGTCATCGGCCTCACCCAGTGCTATGCCAAGTACTACGACCAGTGCTTCATCGACTATAAGATTGGCAACACCTGGTACACCCGCGAAGTGAACGTACAAGGCGTCGATGTCGACGTCAACTACTTGGCTTCGAGAAAAATCCGTATCACCATGCCTTACGCCCTGTCCAGCGAGAGTGACATCACCCTCCGTCTCCGCGCCTTTTCTCCCTGGGATGCCGGTAACAGCTACGGCTACTTCTGGGCTCTTGACAACATTGCCATCATCACTAACAACAACACCAAGTCGTGGACTTTCAACAGCGCCACTGCCCTTGACGGTTTCTACGGCACCATGCCCGAGGGCATGACCATCCCCATGACCTACGGTATCAACGTCCGCAACACCAATGTCACTGACATCAACGGTGCCAAGATTTCCGTCAAAGCCTCTGCCAACAACTACGCTACCAGCTACGCCAGCAGCGACCCCATCAACATTCCCTTCGGCAACATTGAGGAGGATCACCTGATGCTGATTAACGAGCGCGGTTTCTTCGATGAAGAGGACGAAAACGGTTTGAACTCTTCCGGCCAATCTTGGATTGGATACTTCGACAACTATGGTAACACCACCGGCACCCTTTCGGGTGGCTATCTTGGCCGTGCCCTTCCCACCAACAATGTTGGACAGAACTTCTACATCATCGAGGCCACTGACGCTGCCAACACCGAGAACCTGACCCGCAACTTTGACACCATGCTCTACACCGTCTCCGAGTACAGAGAGTATGCTGCCTCTTCGCCCAACCCCTCGGGTTATGTTTGGGCTCGTGACAACGGTCTGATTCCCTCCGGTACCTCCTTCAAATATGCCCTTGTGACCGGTGACGATGGTAAAAACTATGTTACCGATAATGACGAAGATGGTCACTCCAATGAGCGTGGCTATCGTCTCCACATGCGTTATGTGACCGGCAACACCATCCCCACCGATGCCAACGGCAACCCCTGGCGTCTGCAGGGTATGGAGTTCATCGCCGCTACCGACAGACCCGACTCCCTGATGGTTGGCACCCAGCTCATCCCCCTCGTCTATGAAGAGGTCTACACTGAAGATGGCCTGAGCTTCGAGGATGTTGCCACCGGTCTTACCTATTCCACCATCGTCGAGGTCACTGCCGACGACATCAACGGCAACCTCTACACCGACAATGGCTACATGCTGCCCACCGACAACTACAAGTCCATCAAGGTAAAATTCCTCAACCAGCCCGAACTGAAGCCCAACACCGCCTATCGTTTCGGTTACTACCTGAACAACGACTCCCGCTTCAATCTGGCCCATACCGCCTATAGCTACTGGAACACCGACAGCACCTCTCTGCGCTACACCGGCGACCCCATCACCGCCCCCTATGCCAACCAGCTCACTCCTCCCACCACCTTCTCGAACTATCTTGACATCATCGTCACCGATGGTAGCCTTGGCAATGTCTACGGCCACATGATGAACTACTATCCCATGATTCGCCCCATCGTGGGTGAAGAGACCGAGGTCGACCGTGTTGCCATCACCGTTGATTGCTCCAACAACACCGACTCCAACGCCTTCTATCTCTCCTATGGTGCCGAAGAGGTCTGCAACGATGTTATCAACCAGGCCGTTGGTTCCAGCGCCCAAATGACCTTCATCCCCAGAGCCCACAGTGTCATCGACCACATGTACATTAAGGTGATTGACCGTGAGACCGAAGAGATTGTGGACGAGCACGAGCTGACCGTCTACGACGAAGACGACAACCCCGAAGGCGAACTGGAAGCCTACGACTACTCCATCGTTGACACCACCGATGGTCACCGGGAGGTCATTGTGGAGCGCGCCTACTATGTCTTCTACATGATGGACATCCCCGCCGACTACAACTACGTTCTCTCTGCCACTACCCACTATGTGGAGTACCACCTCGCTGGCATCGATCCCGCTGCCGCCGATGTTACCATGACCCTCGCCCCTAACCCCGCCACTTCCTCTGTGAAGTTGAACCTCGAGGGTGTTAGCGGTATGGTCAACTGCAACATCATCGACATGAGCGGTCGCGTGGTGTACAACACCAACGTCAACGCCGATGCTGAGACGATCATCAACGTCGCCAGCATGCCCGCCGGTGCCTACTTCGTGCGCGTCACTAACGACACCTTCAGCAAGATTGAGAAGCTCATCATCAAGTAAGCTTTGAGATAGTGCATAAAAAAGAAGGCTCCCGATGGGGAGCCTTCCTTTTTTATTTCTATTGCAATAACGTTATTTCGTTATAACGTAATAACGATTACACTACAAAACATTTCCCAGTTGTTCCTTTATCTTCTCCAGCTCGTCTTTCATCTCCACCACTATCTTCTGAATACCGGCATGGTTGGCCTTGGAGCCGGTGGTATTAATCTCGCGCCCCATCTCCTGAGCCACAAAGCCCAATTTCTTGCCACATGAGGGTTCGCTGGCCATGGTCTGACGGAAGTAATCGATGTGTTTCTGTAGACGTACTTTCTCCTCGGTGATGTCGAGTTTCTCCAGATAGTAGATAAGCTCTTGCTCAAAACGGTTGGAGTCGACCTCCTTGATGGCGGCATCGGCCATATAGCGTTTGATGCGCTCCTTGGCGGTATCGATACGCTCGCCTTCGAGGGTGGGTATCAGATGCAGCTTCTCCTCAATGAGGTCCACATGCTTGTGGAAGTCCTGCTCGAGCACACTACCCTCGTGGCTACGAAACTGGTCGCAGAGGTCGATGGCACGCTGGAGGTCGGCGGCAGTCTGACACCACTCGTCGTCGGAGATGTCACCGTCTGTGGCGCTATTCCACACATCGCCCATGGAGACGATGGCGTTGAACAGAGCGGGACGACTGTCAGCGCCACGCGCATCGAGGCTGTCCGCCACCTCACAGAGGGCATTGAAGCGGTTGACGAGGAGGTCGCGGTTGAAATTGACAGCCATGGCGTTGCCATTCTCTTCGCTAATGATGCATTCCACTTTGCCACGTTCAAAACGACCAAGCATGGCGCGGATGTCGAGTTCCTTGGCACGGTAGGCAACCGGAATCTTGACGATGAGGTCGAGCTGCTTGCTGTTGAGGGTCTTGATTTCTATGTTCAGTTTCTTGTCGCCAAAGGTGGACTGCACCTTGGCATAGCCAGTCATTGATTTCATATGTATTATTGTATTAATTTGTTCCAGTCGGGAGTGGCATAGGTCTGAAGGGTGCCACAGGAGTCGTAGAGGAAAAGCACGGCGCCGGTACCCGGGCCCTCGTCATGGGAGGCAATAAAACGGCGGGCACTGTCAAGGCCCATCACCATGTAAGCGGTGGCCATGGCATCGGCCAGCCAGCACTCCTTCTCTACCACAGAGACACTGAGGAGGGTGTGGTCCACCGGGCACCCCGTGGCAGGGTTTATGGTGTGAGAGTAACGGGTGCCGTCCTTTTCATAATATTTGCGGTAGCTGCCCGAAGTCACCACCGATATGTCGCGCAGCGGTATAACAGTCTGCACCACAGGGTCGCTATAGCGGTTCTCGGCAGGACGCTCAATGCCTACCTTCCACGGGGTGCCATCGGGCTTGGCACCACGGGCAATGACTTCGCCCCCAATGTCGACAAGGTAGCTGGTGATGCCCTGACGGTCGAGATAGGCCGCCAGCAGGTCGGAAGCATAGCCCTGGGCGATGGCATTGAAGTCGAGTTCAGTTTGCGGGAACTGCTTGACAATACGTGCTGGAGAGAGTGAGGTGTCAACCCCGACAACTCCACGGGCATAGTGCAACAGGCTGTCGAGAGTCTGCTGCGAGGGTTCCTCGCGCTGGCGGAAGCTAAACCCCCATACCTGTACCAGACGACCAATGCGGCAGTCAAAAGCGCCATCGGTATAGCGGTTGACATAGAGTGAGTGCCGCAACAACTCGGTCATCAGTGGGTTGAGGGTGTCGGTGAGGTTGGCATTGACACGTCGAACCAGAGAACTGTCTACCCAAAGCGAGGCCGTGAGGTCGAAGTCGGCAAGCAGTGAATCAATCTGGGGCTTCAGATTGCGCTGAAGTGGGTCGAAATAGAGCACACTATAATAAGTGCCCTGAGCCTCGCCATAGATGCTGACGGGCTCGGGACGATGGCAGCCCACAACCACATAAGCAGTACATACCAAGGCTATCAAAAAGCGTCCGACACTGTCGTGCCAGACGCTTCTGTTTTTATAATGATTACTCATTACTTATTGACGACGAATTTACGTGCGGCCTCATCACCATTGAGGGAAACCAGACGCATGGTGTAGGCACCGGTGGCCAAGCTACCCAAGTCGAGCTGGATGGCATTGGCGTTAACCTCACGGACGAGGACTTGCTGACCAAGGGCGTTGTAGATAACAATGCTGTTGATACCTTCGGCGCTCTCCACATTGAGATAGCGACTGGCCGGATTGGGATAGAGGTTGACGTTCACACCCTCTACCTCGTCAATACCCACGTTATAGGTAACCGTAATCCAGTTGTTGGCTATGCAGCCCTTGTCACTGGTGGTCTGGAGGCGGATATCGGTGTTTTCAGATTCCGAAACATCGAGAGACTCACCCCTCTCGCCATATCCTTGGACAGACTCTTCATTCTTGTACCACAGGAAGGTGGGATTGTCGCTCTCGTTATAGACAGCCGTGAGATGAGCAGTTTCACCAGGGTGGAGGTTCCAGTTGCCCTCGATGCGAACCTCGGGGGTCTTATTGATGGTCAGGCTGAGTTTACCGATGGAGTCGCAACCGAAGCGGTTGACGGTATCGGTGAGCGTGGCGGAGTCGGTGGTGGAAGTGGTATAGGTCACACCGGTGAAGGGCCAGTAGTAGCTGTCGCAAGCGGCTATCGTAGTGATGCTGTAGGTGGGTTTATTGATAATGACGTGGAACTCGGCGATAGAGTCGTAGCAGCTACGGGTGGAGTGCATACCGGCACGGAGGGTGGTGTCGGTCGACTCGGTGAATGCCATGGCTTCACCATTGAAGGTAAAACTATACCTCTTACAGACAGTGGTGTCGACGACAAAGCTTCTATTGCGTTCCTCAAGAGGACGGATAGTCAAGTCAAGGGTGTGATAGGTGATGCACTTGGTGGCGAAGTGTTTGGAATAGAGGGTATCGCCAGTCAAGGAAGTGTTGTAAACACCCGTCTCATAGAAGGTCTCTCTGTCATTGACACCAGCCACACCACGGCGGGAAGCAAATGTATAGGTGTAAGACAGGCAGCTGGTGGCAGTAACGGTATCATGATTGGTCACAAGAGTGAGGTCGAGGAGGGTGATGGTGGTGCAAGTGGAGGTGGAAACGGTGTCGTAATAGAGACCAGAGGTGCGGAGGGAGTCACCCTTCCAGACATAGATGCCGCAATACTCAAGGGTATTGGTGTCTCTCTGGATGCTATCGAAAGCGGTAATCTTGATACCCATGAGGCTGTCGCATTCGCCCAAAGTGGTAGTACCCATGGCATAGAAGGTCTTGTTGACGTCAGCATAATTGTAAGTATGTCCCATCCACTCAAGGTTGCATCCACCAACAACGTTGCGGACTACCACATCGGCCGTATCTAGGAAACTGGAAACCACAACCAAATTAATACTGTTATGTCTAATACAACCGACAGCTGTGGTGTCGACAGTGGTAACGAGGGTATCAACTCTCAGTGTGTCATGATTGAAGAGATACTCGTCGCAAGCGACCACTTCCACCGTGTCAAAGTCGATATTGGAGAAAGCCGTCACACGGACACTGACAACACTATCGCACTGTTCGACAGACTTAAGGGTATCGGTGTGTACGGTGGTGTCACCATAGGCAATGGTGATACCATTCCACTTATAGGAGCAGCCCGCGGTAACCTCGACGAGGTCATCGACATAGGTGGGATTGATGGTGAGGTCGAGGCTAACCAGGAACTGGCAGTTATCCGTGGCAATGGTGGAATCAGCAAAGCTGGTAGAAACAGTCATCGAGTCACCCCACTGGGACAGGTAATAGCCACAGCTAACGGTATCAATCTCAAGAGTGTCAAAGCCCACAAGATTCACATGGACATAGTAGAGACTGTCGCAATGGTTCGAAGCGCCACCAGTGATGATATAGGGGTAGATACCGGCGACGGTCCACACAGAGTCATTCCACTTGACAGAGCAGTTGCCCTCAGCAGAGGCAGTGTCGGTAGTGTTGACTGACGGTGCTCTCATAGTAAGGTTGAGCACATAGGTAGTGTCTCCCATATTGTGGAGCACAACAGTATCGGTGGTGTAGGTGACACTGTCTATAGCCCAAGTGAAACTGCCACAAACGGTAGTATCGACGGTCACCACTTTGCCAGCTTTGCTCTGACTGAAAGCCACAGGCATGCATGCAATAGCCAATAACAGACTCAATAATACTTTTTTCATCTTGTAGTTTGTATTTTTATTATTATTATTCTTATTTATGTTTCCTTGCAATCGGTTGTATCATAACCCGTTGTAGCAATGTGCAACAGCATTCTACAATCGGGTACAACATGCAAAGATAACACTTTTTTTTTAATAAGCGTTCTTTTACAAGAAAAAACTTGTTTTTTTATGATTTTAACACCAGTTCGGCAACGTTTTCCACATGTTGTGTGTGGGGGAACATATCGACAGGCTGGATGCGGCGAACCTCGTAGCGGGCACTCAGGAGTTGAAGGTCCCGGGCCTGAGTGGCGGGGTTACAACTGACATAAACTATCTTGCGGGGAGCAGTGGCAATCAACTGGTTGACAACCTTCTCGTGCATACCGGCTCGGGGTGGATCGGTAACAACGACATCAGGCTGGCCATTGGCAGAGATGAACTCCTCGGTGAGCACCTGCGCCATGTCGCCGGCATAGAACCGGGTATTGTCAAATCCATTGGCCTGTGCATTCATGCGAGCATCGGCAATGGCCTCTTCAACATATTCAATTCCCACTACCCTGCGACACTTGTCGGCCAAAAAGAGGGCGATGGTACCGGTGCCAGTGTAGAGGTCGTAGAGAACATCATCCGACTGGAGATCAGCAAATTCAGCAACATAGCTATAAAGACGTTGTGCCTGGGCCGAATTGGTCTGATAAAAAGACTTGGGATTAATGATAAATCGAAGGTCTCTACCGCCGCGATAGCCCTGCATGCGCTCCTCAATGTGGTCGCTACCATGATAGGTCAATACCTGTTGGTCGCCATAAGAGTCGTTCAACTTGGTATTTACAATATATTGTAGCGAAGTAATCTGCGGGAAATGGTCGCGCAACATGTCAAGCAACGGGAACAAACGTTCCTTGTCATCGGTAGCGACAACAACTATCACCATCCAGTCGCCAGCCGAAGTATTGCGAATCACCAAGTTGCGGAGAAAACCGGTATGATTACGGATATCGTAGTAGTCAAGGTCATGACTTTCAGCATAATCCCTCACGGCAAGTCGAATCGCATTGCTAGGGTCGGCCTGAAGGGCACAGTGCTCGATATTGAGCACCTTGTCAAACAACTGAGGAATATGGAAGCCGAGGGCTCCATGCAGAGCATTCCCAGGAGCCTCCCTCACCTCTCCATCAGTCAGCCAAGCCTTAGTGGAGAATGTGAATTCCAATTTGTTACGGTAATAATAGATATTCTCTGAACCACAAATCGGACGCATACCGGAGCTGTCAACATTCCCAAGACGCTCCAAATTGTCACGCACCTGACGTTGTTTGGCTTCGAGCTGAGCCTCATAGCTCATTGTCTGCCATTTACATCCACCACAAACGCCGAAATGGGGGCAGCGGGCCTCGACCCTAAGGTCGGAATAGCGGTGGAATCTCACCGCACGTCCCTCAGCATAGCTCTTCTTCTTTTTATAAAGCTGGATATCCACCACATCGCCAGGAACCACAAAGGGTACAAACACAACAAGGCCGTTGACTTTGGCAACGGCCTTTCCTTCTGCGCCTGCATCGGCGATGGTTACCTGCTCAAGCAGAGGTAGTTCTTTCTTCTTCGCCATGCTGAATGGGAGCAACTGCTATCTCTCGTCAGAAACAGTCAGTCTCTTTCTGCCTTTTCTGCGACGTGCAGCCAGCACTTTTCTACCGTTGGCGGTAGACATTCTCTTGCGGAAACCATGCTTGTTAGCTCTTTTCCTAAGGGACGGTTGGAATGTTCTTTTCATCTTTAATCTTATGTTATTTTTATTCTTTTTTCGTTCCAAAAAGCTCGCTCGACAACGCTCGCGTTCTTTCAAAATGAGTTTGCAAAAGTACACATATTTTTTTAATTGTTGATAAAAAAATATCCGCAAGAAATCTTTTTCATTCACAATGTACTGAATATTAACACATAGTACAAGTAAAATAAATTATTTTTCCTCTGTTTGAAAAAATATTTGTACATTTGCAAATCCAATTCACAATGTGAAAATATGTTAATTGGACACCTCGGAAAAACGATTGTAAACGGAAATAGCTGTAGTTAATCATGGACAAAAAACAGTTCGTCGAAATGGTCTCGAACCCGGGACAATTCACCCCGCAAGACCGTGGGTGGCTCAAGGCAATGCTGTCGCGCCACCCCTACTCCTCCGTTGTCGGCACGCTGTCGCTGTTGGCCGACCATGCCTATGGCTTCGATTCGGATGAGGAACGACGTGCGGTAGCCTTGTCTCTGTGCAATCCCTCGATATTGGGCGAGATGTTTGCAGCAGCCACCCCCATTGCTCCCCAAGCACCGGCAGCACCCGAAAAGAAAACGGCCGAACCAACTTACGATATTCTCAACGAAATCAACACTTATCAGGAGGTCTCCTTCAAAACTGCGCCCAAGAGCGTAATCCTATCCAAATTTCTTCAGGAAACGCCCTCGCGAGGAGTAGAAAACAGCACTGAAAGAGTGCAAAGCCATAACTTCAACGACAAAAAAAGTTTAGCCCCAGACCTTTTCTCAGGTACTGAAACTCTTGCAGTTATACTTGAAAAGCAGGGTCGCTACGACCGTGCGCTGGCTATTTATAAGAATTTGTTGGCGAATAATCCCGAAAAAAGTAGTATTTTTGCACCCCGAATTAAGAAACTGGAAACACTTATTAATAGTAAATAATTTATAAAAATATGCTGTACAACATTATCGTAATCCTGATTATTATCGTCTGCATTCTGCTGGCATTGGTCGTATTGGTCCAGAACTCCAAAGGTGGTGGATTGGCTGCCAACTTCTCTGCTCCCACCCAGGTGATGGGTGTGCGCCAGACCGCCGACTTCCTGGAGAAAGCCACCTGGTGGCTCGCCGGAATCCTTGTGGCCCTCAGCATGATAGCTACCATTAGCATCCACCACAACAGCAGCACCGCAGTCAATCCGCTCGAATCGGAAGTCAAGATTGACAACTACACTCCCGCCCAGCAGCTGCCCGCCAGCACGGCCGCTCCCGTTGCCGCCACCCCCGCGGAGGCTACTCCCGCCGCCACCGACCAGCAATAAATTGTGGCTACCCAGGGCTTCGAGCCAGCTGTTCAGAAGCTAATCTTATCCCGCTTTCCGCATACACCAACCTGCGGACAGCGGGATGTTTGTGCTGCTATGGCATCATTCCTTTATGACAACGACCCACGGTCGGTATTTCTCCTCAAGGGCTATGCCGGCACCGGCAAGACTTCCCTCGTCTCGGCCCTCATACAGGCACTCCCAAAACTGAAAGTCAACACCTTACTACTAGCTCCAACCGGACGTGCCGCCAAAGTTCTCTCGTCCTACTCCGGTCGACCGGCCTACACCATCCACAAGAAAATCTACATGACGGTGACCGATGCCAATGGCGTCGTGCGCTCCATCCGCGCCATCAACAAGCACTCCTACACACTATTCATTGTTGACGAAGCCTCGATGATTGGGCTCGAAGCCGCCGCTTCACGGCAGAGTCTGCTCGAGGACCTCGTAGACTATGTCTACGACGGCAACCACTGCCGTCTGATGCTCATCGGCGACACCGCCCAGCTGCCCCCTGTCGGACAAAGTGAGAGCCCTGCCCTCGACGAGCACTACCTTGCCTCTACTTTCAGCCTGAATGTCGTTTCGGCCGAACTCACCGAGGTGGTGCGCCAACAACAGCTTTCAGGAATCCTCTCCAACGCCACAACCCTGCGCACACAAATCGCCGCCCTCCCCGATGGCGAAGAAGCCAGGCTGCCACTTTTCACCCCCAATGGCACCGATGTCACACGCCTCAAAGGCGAGGATCTCATGGAAACCCTCTTCCGTGAATATGGCAACTACGCACTGGATCAGGTGGTAGTCATCTGCCGTTCCAACAAACGCGCCAACCTCTTCAACCAAGGCATCCGCAACAGCATCCTCTTCCGTGAAGAGGAGGTTAATGCCGGCGACTACCTCATGGTAGTGAAAAACAACTACTTCTGGCTCGACGAAGAAAGCAGTATCGGATTCATTGCCAACGGCGACATCGTCGAGGTGCTCAGCGTGCGCAACGTACAGGAACTCTATGGTTTCCGGTTCGCCGACGCCACCTTGCGCTTCGTGGACTACCCCAACGAACAACCGCGCGACTGCAAGCTGCTCCTCAGCACACTCTATTCCGAGTCGCCATCACTCTCCGCCGAGGAGTCCAACCGTCTCTTCAACAACGTGATGGAGGATTACATCGACCTACCCCACAAGGCCGACAGGTTGCGTGAACTGCGCCAGAATCCGTTTTACAATGCCCTGCAGGTGAAGTTTGCCTATGCCCTCACCTGCCATAAGACCCAAGGCGGGCAATGGCGGACTGTCGTTGTAGACCAAGGATTTCTGCCACAAGACATGCCCCTCGACCGAGAATACCTCCGCTGGCTCTATACAGCCTTTACCCGGGCCACCGACCATATCTACCTGCTCAACTTCGAGGAGCGCTTTTTCGACTAATCCTCCCCCACCCCCTAGCGTCATTTCCTTACCATCACCTTACCATCACCCTACCAACTCCTACCATGGTAGGAGTTGGTAAGGCTTTGGTTACTGGTTGTCAGCAAGTTAATAGTTACGGAAAAAGAGCAGGGGTCCAGCCTGTGGCTGAACCCCTGTCAATCAAATACAAACCATTGGTTTCTAATTATTTCTGGAAGAAATAACAGGATTGGCGTACATCTCGAGGAAAATACGCTGCGGCTCACCCTCGGGAAGCTGATTCATGCGCTGGAGGAATTTGTTTTTGGTCTCCGAGGTGTAGCGCTGACGGTGCAGGTTGACACCTTTCAATAAGTCGTAGGCCAAATAGTTAGTAGGCATGAGGCGATAGAGTTTCTGGATGCGTTTATCGAGCACCTCGGCCACATGCTCGGCTAAATCGCGGTCGGAATCCACCTTCAATTCACTGGTCGACAACGGTTTGCCGATAGACAAGTGGATATGTCCTTTTGAGCCGATAATACCTGTGGCTACACTATTTGTATCCTCGCCTTCGGCCTTCTGGTATCCTCCGTGGGCTCTGTGATAGAGTTCATTAGTCTTCATCAGGTCGCAGGGATCCCATTCGTAGGAGATGGAGAGGGGGACAATGTGAAGGTCGGAGAGAGTTTGCGCAGCCGAGGTGCCGCCACCGAGGGTAAGCATCTTGACGATGGCGGGAGCGGTGCTGTCGATACCGTCCTTGCTACGTCCGTTCTTTTGAGCTATCCACACCGACTGACGCTCGTCAACTATCAGATGGTGAATATATTCGGAGAGATGTTGCAAACTGCGGTAGAATGCCCTGGGATTGCCACCTCGCGCCATCTGTATTAATTTGTTACTAAGGAACAAATCGCGCATAAGGGACGAATCGATAAGGTTGTTGCCGAATATGATATAGGAGGTGTCGCGCTGCTGCGAGATAAACACCATCTGCAACAAGAAAGCATCGAGGGTAATGTCGCGGTGGTTGGATATATATAGGTAAGGGTGTCCTCGCTTGATGTAATCTATGCCCGAGCAAGTGAAACCGTCAGAGGTAGTCTTGACGATTCGGCAAATTGCGTCGTACATGAATGAATACTGCAACTCCTTGACGCTTTTCACATTGAGCAGTCTCTTCATAACATCCTCCACCTTCTCTTGAGGGTAAATAAAGCGGAGAATTTGCGGTATGAGGTTCCATTTCGAGATGCGTTCCAGCGCATCGTGGATTTCGCTGTCGTAGTAGGGTCTTATGTCGTCAAACCTATTGTCTTCCATCAGAATACATGGTTTATCAAATAGTCTATCTCTGTTCTTGGGTCGACGCCCTCATAAAGGATACGGTAGACGGCTTCGGCGATGGGCATCTCGTCCACTCTACCTGCCATCATGCCCAACTCGTGGAAGTTTTTGGCCGAATAGTACCCCTCGGCAACCATACCCATCTCAGAGAAGATGTCTTCCAATTTCTTACCCTTGGCCACTTCTTCACCCAGGCGACGGTTGCGGCTGTGGAGCGACCAGCAAGTGACCATGAGGTCGCCAAGATAACAGTTTTCAAAGAAGCTAACCTTCGAGGGATTAATGCCGACCGTCATTTTGTTAAGCTCGCGAGCGGCGGCACTCACCATCACGGCGTTAAGGTTGTCACCATAATCGAGACCTTGGCAAATACCCGCACAGATAGCATAAATATTCTTCAGCAGACCCACGCGCTCAAGGAACCATATATCAGTAGTATGTGTGGTGTGGAGAAAGCTGCAACGCATCATATTTTCCACCTCTATGGCCAAGGAGGTATTGATGGAGGCCATGGTGAGGAATGTGGGCATACCGTGGCCAGCCTCCTCGGCATGGGTAGGGCCACTAATGACACAAATATCGTCGCGCTTAACCTTCAGCATATTCTCCAAATAGACCGAAACCGAGACACGCTTGTCGGGGATGACACCCTTGATGGCCGAGATGAGTTTCTTGCCGGTATAGGCAATTGGGGGCAGCTGGTCGAGGGTACTGGCAACGTAAGCCGAGGGAATGACAAGGAAAAGATAGCTGCTCTCAGCGACAATCTGAGCCAGATTACCGCTAAGATTCAGTCGACTGGGGTCGAAGTGCACAGACGGCAGATATTTGGGATTATACCCATTTCGTTCCAAACCTTCACGCACAGCATCGTTCCGAACCCACCAATTAACCTTTCGGTTCTCTTGCTCGAGCAATATTTTGACAATTGCAGTGGCCCACGTGCCACTTCCAATTACTCCTATCATTTCGTTTTCAATATATTACAACACAAACTCCCGCTTATGGACGGGAAATATTCGAATGCAAAGATACTAATATTATTTCACATTTTATAACATAATTACGTTAAATTCCATTAACATCCTTCTTTCGTGGGCAAAAAGAAAGCGGGCCGGAGAGTTCCGACCCGCTTAATTCAGCTGCAATTCTCAAACTATTTGAGAAGTTTGCTGCCAGCTTTGAATTTAGCCACCTTCTTGGCGGGCACTTTGACGGCCTTACCGGTGCGGGGGTTCTTGGCGGTGCGGGCTTTACGCTTTACAACGCTGAAAGTACCGAAGCCGATGAGGGTCACTTTCTCGCCTTTTTTCAGCTGCTCCTGAATGCTGTCGAAGCAAGCGGTCATAGCCTGTTTGGCGGCGACTTTGGTCATGCCGGTCTTGGCGGCCATTGCGTTAACAAGTTCTGTTTTGTTCATAATAAAATTTGTTTAAGGGTTGATAATTATTACTTTCTGTTTTCGATGCAAATGTATGATTTTTTTTTTATTCAAACCAAATTTTTTTTACATTTTTTTTGAAAAAAATTTAATTCTTTTATCTACATACCTGTTTTCCAATCTATTAAATTATTTCCGCGGAGAAAATCTTCCACATTATTTTTTCGTTTTCCGCTCATTTGGAGTCTCAAAATTTGGACAAAACCATCTGTTGCAGCGATTTTTAGCACTTTTTTTCCATCACAAAAAAGGGTTCCGGGAGCGGCAGAAGGATCGGTGTGGGCAACGGCATCATAGATTTTGAAGAGCACTTTTTCGCCCTGAGGATTGACAAGTGAGAGGAGCGCCGCGGGATAGGGCGAGAGGCCTCGGATGAAGTCTACAATCTGATGGACGCCTTGATGGAAATCAATATAACAATCGTCCTTGAATATTTTGGGTGCCGCAGTGGGAGTACCGTCCTGAGCATGCGGATGGAGAGTACCAGCTGAAATACCATCGAGAGTCTGCACCACAAGGTCGCGACCCATGGCGGCAAGTCGGTCGTGAAGGGTTCCGGCGTTGTCGTCAGGAGTGATGGTGGTTTCTGCCTGTAGCAGTATCTGTCCCTCGTCGATATGTTGATTAAGTAGGAATGTCGTGACTCCCGTGCACTTTTCGCCGTTAATGATAGCCCAGTTGATAGGGGCTGCTCCACGGTAACGCGGCAGAAGCGAGGCGTGGAGGTTGAAAGTGCCATGAGGCGGCATGTTCCACACAGCCTCGGGTAACATCCGGAACGCTACAACAACAAACATGTCGGCGCCAAAAGCCTCCAGTTGTGAGAGGAACTGCGGATCGCGCAACTTCTCTGGCTGCAAGAGAGGCAGCCGATGGTCGAGAGCATATTGTTTCACCGGACTGAACACCACCTTCTGTCCTCGGCCCGCCTGACGGTCCGGCACGGTGACAACAGCAGCCACCTTATGAGAAGAATGTATGATGGCATCGAGGCTCTCAACAGCAAAGTCGGGGGTACCAAAGTAGACAATACGCATCTTAGAACTTGGGGTCTGGAATAAGAGACTTATAGTAGGCCATCATTTTCAACGCCGTAATGGCACCTTCGACGCCCTTGTTGCCATGTTTGCCGCCGGCACGGTCGAGAGCCTGCTGCATGGTGTCGGTAGTGAGAACGCTGAAAATGACAGGCCTTCCATGTTTGAGAGCTACATTAGTAATACCCTGTGACACCGCCTGGCAAATAAATTCGAAATGGCGGGTCTCGCCTTGGATAACGCAGCCGATACAAATGACGGCGTCGAGGTTGTGCCAGTGAAACATCATATCGGCCGCCAAGGAAAGCTCGAAAGTACCGGGGACACGACGTACAAGGAGTTTATCCTTGTTTACACCATGTTCAACTAGAGTTTCAACAGCACCCTTAAGGAGGGCATCGGTAACTTCGGGGTTCCATTCAGCAGCAATAACACCCACACGAAATTCACTGCCGTTAGGCACAGTTGAAGAATTGTAGTCGGAAAGATTTGTCTTCTTGGTCATTGGCTAAAAGTCCTTTATATTATATGTATTAGAGATGATTCTCCTCTTGCCTTTTTTCTGCTCTTTGATGATACTCTCGTCGGCCTTGAACTCGTCCTCGACGCCCTTGAGAGGCTGATGGATACCAAAATAGCTCTTGTCAAGATGCAAACGACAGGTGCGGAGCGAGAAAGAGGAGAAGTCGAGAATCCACTCGGGGTCGAAAGTCTGGTAAAGGAAACGGCACTCGAAGTGCAGGTGCGGACCGGTGGAGTTACCCGTGTTTCCGCCCAAGCCCACCACATCGCCGGCTGCGAGATATTGATTGGGGTGGACGCTTATCTTGGAGAGATGCCCATAGAGGGTCTCCAGTCCATTGGGATGACGCACCACGACGCAGTTGCCGTAACCTCCCATACGCGTGGCCACTCGCACCACACCATTGAAGGCGCAATAGACAGAGTCGCCGGTACGGAGGCGTATGTCGACACCATGATGTCCTCGGTGCCATCGCCAGCCGTAATTGGAGGTCTTGCTGTTCCTCACTGGGAAACAAAAACTGTTACTGTCATCAACAAGCTGAATATTGATTTCGTCTGGCAGCATATCTATCTGGGTGCGACCCAATGGGTTGACACGGTGGTGAGGGAAGCCCTCGTACCAAAGCGGCACTATCGATTTGTCAATCTCACATTCCTGTTCCTTGGCAGCTGTCTTGATAGCCTTCACGGCCGCCTTGCTTTCAGCCTTCTGTTCTGGCGATTGCTTGGAAGTTGCTTGAGCGGCAACAGCTTTGGGCTGTTTTGCTGTCTGGAGACGCACCGCAATAAGGGAGTCGTAATAGGACTGGGCTTGGAGTGATGTGAGATGAAAGGCGAGAGGCAAGAGGAACAGCAGCATTATCAGTGCGCGACGCAGACGTGCTACGGGAAAGCCCATCTGCTCACGGTACTTGGCCACGGTTCGCCGAGCCAGAGGGTATCCTTGGGCATTGAGTATCTGGGCCAACGCATCGTCCGAGAGGGGCGCTTGTTTATCCTCCCCGTTGATAACATCGGCCAGCCGTTGCTTGATAGCCTCGACTGAGACCTCCTCGCCCGTATCGCTGGCCATACCCTTGGAGAAGCACTCCTTGAGGGGAATGGTGCCGAAATCTGTCTGGAGGTACTTACTGTTGGCCATACGCGAGACGGTTGAGATATCGAGACCCGTGGCCTCGGCCACCTCACGCTGACGCAGGGGTTGCAGTAGGTCGGGATTGCCAGTGAGGAGAAAACAGCGCTGATGTTTGAGGATGTAGCGCATCACGCGCACTATGGTATCGTGCCGTTGCTGGAGCAAGCCGATAAACCCTTGGGCATCTGCCTGTTTGGCACGCAGGAACTGGATAGTCTCATTGTCGCCGCGATTGGAGGAACGCTTGTCATCCGCCGCCTCCATCTCGGATAGCATGTCAGTATAATAGGTATTGATGTTAAGCTTCGGGAGGTTGCCATCGTTGAGGTAGAAGCGCAGCTCACCGTCGTGCTGCTGAAGGATGATGTCGGGAGTAAAAGTCGCCGCGACCAGATCGCTGTCGCTATCCGAACTGCCAGGCTTGGGGTTTAGCCGGCGGATAAGCGACGAGACCTCGTTGAGGGTATCGATATCAATTCCAAGGGCGTTGCATATACGCTCGTAGCGGCGGTTGGCAAAATCGTCAAAATGGTCCCGTACAACGACGAGGGCCAGTTTCTCCAAATCGCCGGAATACTCGGAATACTCTGTGTGTTCCGAAATCATCCTTTCCAACTGCAGCAGCAGACATTCCTGCAAGCTTCGGGCGCCAATACCCGGGGGGTCTAGGGTTTGGATGATACGTAGCACCTCAAGAACTTCATCACGCGAAGCCTCAATACCCTGCCGGAAAGCGAGGTCATTGGTCACCAAGTCGAGATCACGGCCTAAATAGCCGGCATCATCGAGTGTACCCAACAATTCGGTGGCAATAAGCTTCTGGCGCTCGGTGAGGCGCCGCGAAACCAACTGGGCACTGAGGCGCTCGGCGAACGACGGTGTGTCAGTAACGACAAACTCGCGACGACTCGTATTGGGGTCGTTCTCCTGCCGTTCTCGGTAGTCGAAGGCATCGTCGTCATCGCTGTCCCAGTCTGAAGCATCGGTGTTTCGTGACAATTCAGACAGCTCGGAGTATTCGGGAAACTCGGCCTCAAGAAGGGGGTTCTTCTCCAATTCCTCCTTGATGGCCTGTTCGAGGTCAGTGACAGGCAACTGCAATAGTCTCATCAGCTGTATCTGCTGAGGAGAGAGCTTTTGCTGCATTTGCTGTCGCTGAACCTGTTTCATCTGACAATATCCATCTCCTCAATCAAGTTCTTGGCACCGGCATAAACGTCGATGACCCATAGCATATAGCGACTGTCGAGGCAGATACAGCGCTGCAGGTTCTCCTCGAAGTCAATGTCACCACTCATAGCTTCGCTGTTACCGTCAAAAGCCAAACCGATGAGGCGGCCTCTGCCGTCGATGACCGGCGAACCCGAATTGCCGCCCGTAATGTCGTTGTTGGTGATGAAACAGGTGGGCAACTCGCCGTGCTTGTTGACATAGCGGCCAAACTCCTTCTTGCCATAGAGTTCCTTGAGGCGGTCGGGAACATTGAACTCCGCATTCTCGGGGTCCTCCTTCTCTATAACACCCTTGAGGGTGGTATAATAATGGTAGGTAACACCGTCACGCGGTTCGTAACTCATCACGTTACCATAGGTGAGGCGAATAGTACTATTGGCGTCAGGCGACATCAGTTTCTTGCCATCGTTAATCTGAAGGATACCGTCGGTGAAGTCACGGATACCGCGTTCCAAACCCTCTTCCAACTCCTGGGGAACAGAGTTATTGACCTCGAGATACTTGTCAAAAGCGCTACGCCCAGCGATGACAAGGGGGTCTTTCTCCAACTTCTTTATGCTCGGCTTGTCGAGAAACTTTTGGTAGCTCTCCTCATCAGCGAGACAGGACTTCTTGAATAGGAAATCGGTATACTCCTCAAAGTTGCCCTTGTACTTCTTGCCAGCACTCACCAAGAAATCTGGCATATAGGCCTCGTCCATATGGGTATAGACATAGGAGAGCAGAGCCGCCATCACACGCTTCTCGGTAGCTTGGTCATAGTCTTTGTAAAAAGCCTCAGCCTTGACGCGGAGACCATCGATAATCTGCTCGCGGTATTCGGCATACTCAGGCTTATCAAGGGCTTCGATATTGCGATAGAGGCGTACAGCGCTCATCAGCAGTTCGGGACCCGTGAGAAGACCTTCAACGATATACTGGCTAGCCTCTTCCACCTTGGCACGGGCTTCATAGCCCTTTTTAATGAGGTCGAGAGCTCGACTGTACTTGGGATTCACCTGGCGGTTGGCCCATTGGGTGTAATCGCGCTCTACTTCCTGCTTGACACCCATGGTGTTCAGGGCCTTGAGGGCCTTGTTCTGCTCCGAACTGTACTTCCAGTAGTTGGAGCATGAGGCGTACTTCGAAGCATATTTGATGCGGGTAGCCTGACTGGCAGCCATCTGCTCGCGGAGGATGTTAATCTTTACTGTACGGATTTCATACCGCAACTTGTTGGTGATGTTCATGGTCTCCTCGAGGCCATAGGAGGTAAGAAAATGGTCGGTCGTGCCGGGGAAACCCATGACCATAGCGAAATCGCCATCGTTAATCTCGCCGGCGCTCACAGGCAGATGATGTTTGGGCTTCAGGGGGACGTTGTCTTTTGAATAGTCGGCCGGACTGCCGTCGGGGGCTGTATAAATGCGGAACATCGAGAAATCGCATGTGTGGCGCGGCCAACTCCAGTTATCGGTGTCGCCGCCAAACTTACCCATCGACGAAGGAGGAGCACCCACCAGACGCACATCGCGGTAGATGATATGTACGAAGAGGAAGAACTGGTTACCATTGAACATTGGTTTCACAGTGGCATTGTAAACAGTACCCTCCGTTGCTTCCTTGGCGATCTCGTCAGAAATACGGGAGATGGCATCGTCGCGGTCACTCTCGCTCATCTCATCGGTAAGGCCTTCCTTGATGCGGGCGGTAACATCTTCCATGCGCACCAATATCGAAGCCGTGAGGCCTGGATTAGGCAACTCTTGGTCCATCGAGTAGGCCCAGAAACCGTCGCGCAGATAATCGTGCTCCACGCTCGAATGCTCCTGCAACTTGCCATAGCCGCAATGGTGGTTGGTGCTTATCAAGCCCTTGTCTGAGATAATCTCGCCAGTGCAGAAATGCCAAAAAGGCTGGCCAGCGTTACCGAGACCCACAATGGCGTCCTTGAGACAGTTCTTGTTGACATTATAGATGTCCTCGGGAGAAAGTTTGAATCCAGCCTTCTGCATGTCGGCATAATTCTTGCCGATGAGCGAAAGCAGCCACATACCCTCGTCGGCGCGCACAACGTTGGGCAACACCAGCGTCATAACGAGAGCCAATACTAATGTACGAATTTTCATTGTTTTAATTGTTTTAATGCAGGTTATTATTTCATTTCTTTGCGGTGCAAATATACGAATTTTTTCCGAACTACAGATATCACTTTGAAAAAAACATTAATAAGGTGAGATGGTTTGTCGGCAATACACAACAATAAAAAATTGTGATAAGTTATTTTTTTGTATATTTGCATATTTTCCAATATATATGATATTAGGGTAATGTTTTTTGAATCAAAAGATTAAACATATGGCGAAAGAAATAAAATTCAGTCTAGTGTACCGAGACATGTGGCAGTCGAGCGGCAAATACCAGCCGCGCGTAGACCAATTGGAGAAGATTGCCCCAGTGATTGTGGACATGGGCTGCTTCGACCGTATTGAGACCAATGGCGGCGCTTTCGAACAGGTGAACCTGATGTATGGAGAAAATCCTAACAAAGCTGTACGTGCCTGGACAAAGGCCTTCAACAAAGCCGGCATTCAAACCCACATGCTGGAACGTGCCCTAAACGGTCTTCGCATGTACGGCGTGCCGGCCGATGTACGCCGTCTAATGCCCAGAGTAAAAAAGGCCCAAGGCGTGGACATTATGCGCTCGTTCTGCGGGCTGAATGATCCCCGCAATCTGGAACTCAGCGTGAAGTTTGCCAAGGAGGCGGGCATGACGAGCCAGGCCGCCTTGAGCATCACCCACTCACCCGTGCACACTGTGGAGTACTACATGGGCATTGTGGACAAGCTGGTCGAGTTCGGTGCTGACGAAATCTGTTTGAAGGATATGGCTGGCGTTGGCCGTCCTGCCACACTGGGAAAAATAGTTCATGAAATCAAGACCAAATATCCCCATATTGTGGTGCAGTACCATGGCCACACAGGCCCTGGACTCTCCATGGCTTCGACCCTCATGGTGGCCCAAGCCGGTGCAGACGTCATTGACTGTGCAATGGAACCCCTCTCGTGGGGTATGGTGCACCCCGATGTCATCAGTGTCCAAGCCATGTTGAAAGATGCGGGTTTCCTCGTAAAAGACATCAACATGGATGCTTACATGGCAGCTCGCAAACTGACACAAGAGTTTATCGACGACTTTCTGGGTCTCTATATCAACCCCGGTAACCGTATCAGCAGTTCGTTACTGGTGGGTTGCGGACTCCCTGGCGGCATGATGGGCTCGATGATGAGCGACCTACGCGGCGTCCACGGCGCCATCAATATGGCCCTCAAGAAGAACGGCAAACCCGAAGTGAGTTTCGAGGAACTGACGGTGCAGTTGTTCCAGGAGGTGGAGCATATCTGGCCCATGCTGGGCTATCCTCCTCTTGTAACCCCCTTCAGCCAGTATACGAAAAATATCGCGGTGATGAACCTCCTGGCCATGGCACAGGGCAAACCCCGTTTCAGCCAGATTGACAAGGATTCGTGGAGTATGATTCTCGGTCGTGCCGGCAAGCTGCCCGGTCCCCTGGCTCCAGAAATTGTCGAATTGGCCAAGGCGCAGGGCATGGAGTTTTACACTGGCGTACCACAGGATGCCTATCCTGACGCCCTGCCGGAGTACATCAAAGAGATGGAACAGAACGGTTGGGAGCGTGGCGAAGACGATGAGGAACTCTTCGAACTGGCCATGCACGACCGCCAGTATCGCGACTACAAGAGCGGCCTGGCCAAGGAGCGCTTCAACAAAGAAGTTGCCCAGTTGCGTGCCGAAAAGGATGCCCCCAAATCTCCTGCCACCACAGAAAGCATCGCTCTTAACTACATCACTCCCAAGCACCCCAACGCGACACCCATCGTGGCAGATGCTACGGGCCGTCTACTATGGGAGGTGAAGTTTGACGACCAGAGCACTGCTCCCGCCCCTGGTACCGAGGTAAAAGAAGGTGCTACTATCGCCCATATCGAGGCAAGCTATGCCCTCATGCCCCTCATCGCCCTCAAAGGAGGCAAAGTGATTGACACCTGCGCCAAACAAGGTCAAATGGTGAAGAAAGGTGATGTACTTGGATGGGTAGAATAACCAAGATAATCAGGTTAGAGGTTAGAAATTAAGAAAAATTTGGTCAGTTCGGAAAAAGTGTGTACTTTTGCAATCCGAATTGTATAAAAATATTAAGTTATGAGTATCTCAATATTTGCCCTTGTCATCGGCGCCATCTTTGTGAACAATGTGGTGCTGGCACAGTTTCTCGGCATCTGCCCTTTCCTGGGTGTGAGTAAAGATGTGAAGAGTTCGCTCGGCATGAGCGGTGCAGTACTTTTTGTGATGCTGCTGGCCACCATGGTAACCTACCTCATCATGCAGTATGTGTTGGTGCCGCTGAATCTGCAATACCTCCAAACCATTGCCTACATCCTCGTCATCGCCGCCTTGGTGCAGATGGTCGAGATTGTGCTGAAGAAGATTGCCCCAGCCCTCTATCAAGCGCTGGGAGTGTTCCTACCCTTGATTACCACCAACTGCGCCGTACTCGGTGTAGCAATTCTGGTAATTCAGAAGAACATGAACTTTCTGGAGAGCGTAATCTACTCTGCCTCCATCGCCGTAGGATTCGCGCTGGCGCTGGTTATCTTCGCCGGCATCCGCGAACAGCTGGAACTCACCGGTACCCCCAAAGGCATGAAGGGTGTGCCCATCGCGCTGGTCACCGCTGGCATCTTGGCCATGGCCTTTATGGGCTTCAACAACCTTGTGCCATTACCCTAAAAAAAAACGAATTATTACATGCATTTATATGGAAAAACCCTGTCAAAAGCAGGGTTTTTCCATATTTTAATGCAAAATAAGATACTGTTATTCTGTAAATTATATCTTTTTTAGGAATTATTAGCACTTTATTTTTTAACAATTAGGAATAAGTTGGTACTTTTGCACTCCGATTTCAAGGAAGAAATCAAAAAAATAGAAAACAATTAATTAAATTATAAACATTTAAAACNNGAGGAAGTTGCCACCGTCGAAGAGGCCACCGAGGAGATCATGGACACCACCGCCGTTGAGGCCGCTGCTGTCGAAGAGGTCGTCACCGAGGCCGTTGCTGAATAATCCAGCACGATTAGCAATGATAAAAAGCCGTCCATTGGACGGCTTTTTTATTTTCTTTTCCTCTGACCATCAATTACGATATCCTATCACGTGGCGCACCTCGTCGAGGGTGCGGCGCGCACTGGCACGGGCCTTCTCCTTACCGCGGTCGATAATGCGGAGCAACGACTGCTCGTCAGATCCAATCTCAAGGATACGTTGACGCAGAGGCTCCACAAAAGCCACCATATCCTCGGCCAACTGTTTTTTCAGGTCACCATAGCGAATCTGACAACGATTGTATAGGTCGTCAAAGTACTCAACAGTGTCGGGTGTTGACACCACCTTGAGAAGCGAGAAGAGATTCTCAATCTCCTCGGGTTTCCGCTGGTTCATCTCCGTGGGGCCGCTATCGCTCTTGGCTTTCATAATCTTCTTTCGTACAACCGACGGTTCGTCGGTGAGAAAAATGGTACTGGCCTCGCCCTCACTCTTACCCATCTTCCCACTGCCGTTGAGGGCGGGAATCTTCACCAGGGCACCGTTGGAACCCATGGCCTGCGGCAAGGGGAACACTTCGCTGTGGTACATGTTGTTGAAACGCTGGGCAAAGGTGCGGGTCATCTCGAGGTGCTGCTCCTGATCTTTACCCACAGGCACCTTGGTAGCCTTGTGGATGAGAATATCAGCCGCCATAAGCGTGGGATAGGTCAATAGACCGGCATTCACGTTGTTAGGGTTCTGGCGCACCTTGTCCTTGAAGGAGGTGACACGCTCGAGCTCGCCGAGATAGGCATTCATATTGAAGAAAAGGTAGAGCTCCACTGTCTCAGGCAAGTCACTTTGGAAATAGATGGTAGCCTTCTCGGGGTCAAGACCTGAAGCGAGATACTGGACTAGAATGGCACGCGCGTCCTGATAAATGCTGCCTGGCGTGGGGTGTGTGGTTAGCGAATGATAGTCGGCGATGAAGAAGAAGCAATCATGCTCATCCTGCATACGGACAAAATTGCGCAGGGCTCCAAAATAATTGCCCAAATGGAGGTTGCCTGTGGGGCGTATACCGCTGCAAACTATATCTTTACTCATAATCATACTATATTTTGGGGATGCAAATATACATTTTTTCTCTATATCCGGGCACGGCGGACGGTGAGGGTGACGGAGAGGGCACTGATGGCCATAACAAGAAGGAAGGTGGCAAGGAAGTCGACAACACGCATAGCCACAGGGAAGGCGGAGACGACAAAGTTACCGTCGCCCATACGGATAAGGCCGAACTGCTGCTGAAGAAAACAGACGATGAATCCCAACAGCAGACCTGCAACGACAGCAATGGCGCAGATGAGAAGCCCTTCAGCCTGAAAAGCGCGGCGGATGCCACGGCGTTCCATCCCCATGGAACGGAGGGTGAAAATATCGTCCCGTTTGTTGATAATCAGTAGCGAAAGCGAAGCAACAAGGCTAAGAGTGGAGATGAGGACAATGAGGGAAAGGATAAGGTAGATACCGAGACGCTCCGTACGGAAAATCTTGAAATAGAGGGGCTGTTGGTCATAACGATCCTTGACAACCAAAGGTGAAGCGAGATGTGAAAGATGAGAAGTGAGCGCTTTCTTCACTTTTTGGACATTGGCACCATGTTTCAGTTTAAGAGCCAGTGCCGACACTTCGTCGGGGGCATAGTTCATCAGTCGCTGAACGAAAGCAATGTTGGTGACAATATACTGACGGTCAAGGTCCTGCTGAATGAAGAAGTTGGCCACGGGGTAAGCATAACCGATATTAAACGCCTGGTCCATAGTGAATCCCATCGTGGTCGTGCCACGCTTGGGGATATGGACCGCGGCGGGCTGGACGGCTGGCAGTCGCATCCCAAGTTCGTGAAACACCTGTCCCCCAACAACGAGGAACGAGCCATCCAAAACGTACTCGCCCTCGGCAATGAGAGTGTCAAGCCCAGTGAGATAGCGGTAGTTGTCATCGACACCGCGGAGTTTCACAATAGCCTGGTTACTGCCGTAGGTAACCCAGGCCGTCTCGGTGACGATGCTCGAGAGGCGGTCAACTTCGTCGATAGCGAGAATTGCAGGCAGATTGAGGTCGACAGTATGGAAAGTCCGGCCCTCGGCGGGCTCAATGACCAACTCAGGGTCGAAGGTATTGAAGAGACTCTTGGTAATATTGCCGATACCGTTATAGACAGAGAGAACAATGATGAGCGCCATAGTGCTGACCATGAGGCCAATGAGCGAAATCCATGAGATAACATTCACCACGGAACGCTGCTTGCGTGAAAAAAGATAGCGGACAGCAATAAGACCCTCAAGTTTCACCTTTCACCTCTAACCTTTAACCTTTCAACAGGCGCTCTATGTTTTCGATATAATCGAGGGAATCGTCGAGGTAGAACTCAAGCTGAGGAATGATGCGCAACTGCTTGCCCTCGCGCATACCCAGACGGCGACGCAGGTCGGCAGTGTTCTCCCGTATCAATGCGAGCAACTCCTCTTTTGTGCCGCCACCAATCATCATCAGCGACACATGGATACGGGCAATGGAGAGGTCTGGGGTGATGCGCACCTGGGTGACGGTGATGAGTGAGGGACCGAACACCGGCTTCATCTCCTTGAGGAAGATGTCGCCCATGTCCTGCTGAATGAGGCGGCAAATCTTGTTTTGGCGCGTACTCTGCATAGCCTACCACCTCCAACCTATACGAATGGGCAAAAAGAAGGTCTGCTGGAGGTAAGCCACGCCAAGGGTGACATAGAAGCTGTGCCAGTTACGGGCCATATTGCGCATACCATGGATATGGTACCAATAGTACCAGTTGAGGCCGCCGTAGACTTCGGCCATGGGAGTGATGAGGGTTTTGTCGGCAAAGAGGGCGCTACCGCCGGCACGTACACCAATCAGAGGGGCAAACTTGATGGAGGTGGGCTGGTAGTCAAGACCCATGATAGCCTTCCAGATGGGACGGAAGTCCATGTCGACAAACACATTGGCACCCACCATTGACTCGGAGGTCTCCTGCTTGGGGCTGAGGAAGTAGCAGAAGCCACCACCAGCGCCCAAGAACCAGTCCTGGCTGATATTGACACCAGCCATCACATTGGCATTGGCCATACTGTGGAACTTGTCAAGGTTGTAACGTCCGGTCTCCTCGTCGACTTCGCCATAGTTACCCATAAAGAAACCATAGCCGGCTTCAACCTTCAACATGAACTCATTCTTGCTTCCCAACTGTGTGTATTGCGCCTTCGCAGTGAGTGAAACACCCACCAGTACAGCCAAAAAGAGTACTTTTATCTTGCTCATAGTTGTATCAATTTCGACTGCAAAGATATGAAATTATTTTCAATTAGGACAAAATATGTTCCATTTGTCAGTGACGGAGCGAGTTTCTGCCCCTTCAGACAATCCTTTTTTTGCCACACCATGCGTCCTTCGGCATCAAAAATGGAGACCGTGAAGGGGGCATCGGTATCGAGGTCGAGGGTAAACGACTGCCCCGGGCCAAGGGGGTTGGGGAAGAGCGACGGCGAAAAACGAGGGGCGAGAGGAGAGAGACCTGCAGGACGGTTGGGATCGACAATGGCAATGGTATATTCGCCCGGGAGCAGCGTGTCGGCCACAACAGAGCCCTCGTTGCCATTGCCACTGCGTGTGGAAGGCAGTATCTGCCAGCTACTGCCGGAATTTGGGCGGTAGAGCACCCTCAACGAGTCGACCGAGGCCTCCTGCTGGATAAATCCTTTGTCGAGATTGGCATAGTCGGAGGAGGTGTAACCCGTGCGGACAAAGTGGAAATAGCCCTTGACGGCATCTATCCCCGTCCATGCGCCACGAAGCATCCAGTAGCGCTTGGCAGTGCGCACAACGGTGTGGGGCATGGCGCCGTCAGGGGTTCCCCAATGGTGTTCCACGTACATCTCTACAGGTTGTCCTGCACGCAGGGCCATGTGAACCAGGGGGTGCGACTCGTAAGAGTCATAGCCTATATGGCTTATGTGGTCGACAACGGCGGCGTCAGAAATCTCCTTGTCGAGGTCGAGCACACAGAAAGCAGGAGTGCCAAAGTCGAAAGGCAGTTCCACATTCAGTGCAGTGTCGCTCCCATGAAAGTCTATCCATAGCTTGCACTGTTCGCCATCCTCCGAAAAGAAGGTAACAGGCACACGGTTGGAATGAGACACGTTTCCTGTGCCCACGCTTTGTTGGCGCACGGTGAGAAAAGGGCTATTACTAACGTCGCCGCCGAAGTCGGCATCGACATGGTAGTCGACAAACCCGGGGCTGAACACATGGAAGTCAAAGAAGTCTGTCAAATCCACACCTGTGTAAAGACTCAGCGAGTCGCGCAGACGGTAGGCGTCGATGCTGCCGAACGCGCAACGCTCCATCAGGAGGTTCAAAGCATTGTAGAACACCGTCTCGCCGAGATAGCCGCGCAGCGAGTGCCACACCATCCAACCCTTGTTGTAGGTCGTCGAGCCATAGGTGACATGGTGGGGCATGTCGTGGAGGGCACGGTAGCCGCCATCGGTGACATAGGCGGTGCGGAGCACCTCCTCAAGGTTGCGCTGGTAGTAGTCGTCGCTCATCTCGCGCCCTTTCACCGCCTCCATGGCCACCTCGCTGGTGAACGAGGCGCCGCCCTCGTTAATCCACATGTCGCCCTCGGTCTCGCAGGTAACGAGGTTGCCGAACCAGGCGTGACCCAGTTCATGAGCAATAGTAGTCTGGGCTCGCTCGGCCGTCGAAGCAATAAAACGGAGGTCGAGGGCGATATTGTTGACATGCTCCATCGAACCCTTCTCGGTAGCGATATAGCCTATGCGTCCCCAACGGTAAGGACCAAAACAGCGCTCAAACATCGGCACCACCGAATCGAGCTCGGCAAAAGCCCGGCGCACACCATTATCGTTGTGCTTATGGTGGCCTACGGTCAACGGATAGGAGCCATAGAGCGAGGAGATGGTGTCGTGAATGCGCAACCAGTCCGACTGGCTCACCGAGACCAGATAGGTCGGTGTGGGCTGGTCGATGCGCCACACCGAGCTCTCGGTGCCGTCGTCGTTGGTGACAACACTCTGGCAGATGCCGCCGCATTCAGCCGTCCAGCCCGCCTTGGTCTTCACCCGCAGCGTGTAGGTGGCCTTGTCGTGGAAATTGTCGCGGCAGGGGAACATGGCACGCCCCACCACATGGGGGTCTGCCTCGAAACCCACGCCAAGGTTATAGCTCATATCGTTGTCAAAGTGGAAACCGCCCCAGCCATAGCTCTCCACCCAGCCCGAAGCATGATACCACACATGCACCGTAAAAGGCTGCCCCACAGCGATGCCAGCGGTAGGCAGGGCCGAAAGGGTAGCATTGGCGACAGGCATGCCGGCCACCTCCACAGAGTCGGCAACGCCCACAAATTCAAGCCCTATGCTACTGCACGGACGCAACTGTTGCAGGGTAATCACCACCTCGCCGTGGAAAGGCGACTCCTGACTGAGGTCGAGGGTGACATCATAGTCGGTCACATCAACCGAATCGATTATCTGTGCATTCGTCCCAAAAGGACACAACAATATGGTTGTCAGCAAACAAAATAGAACACTTCTCATATTTCTGTGCAATATTTATTCTGCAAATATACACAAAAAATGCTAACTGGTCTGTGCAAGCCTTAAAAAAGTACCCGGGCAGTGTCTGCTGGCTCATTTCTCCCATCGTTCTCCCATTGTTCTCCCATCGTTCTCCCATTTTAGAT
>LXOW01284411.1_pt2 | contig 35364 bp, 25 predicted proteins | sample 1368591 | NCBI WGS metagenome assembly LXOW01 (sample SAMN04884650, study PRJNA319009) | bovine gut metagenome | isolation source: Cow rumen | host: Bos taurus | place: Italy: Legnaro (PD) | collected 2014-07-09
AAGCCCGGAAATAACGGACAGTCGCTCTTTGTCATGTTCACTTTCATTACCCTGGCAAACGGTGAATATGTTACCAATAGCGCGGTATCCACTATACCGGACGTCCTGACCTGGGTAGAGCCCGGCACGGAGCTTGATCCGCTGCAGCTTCCTTATACGGACGAGGACTTCATTGCAGAACTTACCATGGATCAGCTTACCGGCACCAATTGGGACGGTTATGCCCTGATGCAGGATTATGAGACCCAGGAATGGCTCACCGAGCGTCAGTACTTTGGCCCGCTCACCGTGAAGGATACGGAAGACGCCAATGAGGAAGACCTTCTGGAGATTTCCGGCCTGTCCTATATCTTTGGGGAACTGTATGGGGTGAACGATGCCGTTGTCTTCGACCTTTACAATGGCTTCATCTATAGCCACAAGCTTGAGCGTGAAATTACGGACGGCGATCTTGCCGGTAGTGTTCTGAAGGTAGACTACCTGACCACGGATGGCGATTCCTACGACGATGTGAATTACTGCCTGATAGGCTCCTGGGTGTCCAATGGCATTGTGGCTCTTGCTCCGTACGGCAGCTACATTGAAAAGTATGGCATTACCTTCGATGGTATCTCGTTCCCCGTCTATAATGGTGGGGAAAAGATAGGCAGCCTGTTCTCCCTGCGCTCTATCCTGCTGGTAGATTCTGCGGTGTATCCTACACCGGAAGCAGCGAACATCGCCATCAAGAAGGCCCTGCAGAAGAACAGTGTGAAGGCCGGCCAGAAGGCAATCAATGCTGCTAAGGCCGTGAAACCTGCCAAGGTTCGGAAGCAGATGAACATCTTCAAGGCCAAGGCTGGCGGCCAGCGTGCCCAGTCCGGCAACAACGCCCAGGTGAGCGGCAAGGTGGCCCCGGCACAGCGTGCAGCCGCCAAAGTGCGCAACACCCGTTAAGCCGGTGTGCAAACAATGAAAAGCCGGAGTCCTGATGGGCTCCGGTTTTTCTTTTACCTAAAATTAACTAAACCAACTATTAACCGGTTTAGCTTAATGCAAGAGCTGTGCCAAACTTAAACGTGATGCTCGTGCTCTACTTCCCGGCGGGCGCGTTCCACGGATTTGGAGCGCTTGAGTACAAAGCCAGAGCCCAGGTATTTGGTGCGAACGTCTTCGTCTGCAGCCAGCTCCTCAGGGGTGCCGGCCTGCAGGATGACACCTTCGTATAGCAGGTATGCGCGGTCCGTGATGGCCAGGGTTTCACCCACGTTGTGGTCCGTGATAATAACCCCGATGTTGCGGTATTTCAGTTTGGCGATGATGTACTGAATGTCTTCCACAGCAATAGGGTCCACACCGGCGAAGGGCTCGTCCAGCAGGATAAATTTAGGGTCTACGGCCAGGGCGCGGGCAATTTCGCAGCGGCGGCGCTCGCCACCGGAGAGTTGGATGCCCAGGGATTTGCGTACCTTGGACAGGTTGAATTCGTCGATGAGCTGCTCCATGCGGGCCAGGCGCTCTTCCTTGGTCATGTTCTCCGTGCTCTTGGACATTTCCATGACAGAGAGGATGTTGTCTTCCACCGACATTTTCCGGAAAACGGAAGCTTCCTGCGGGAGGTAGCCGATGCCTTTCTGGGCGCGCTGGTACATGGGAAGGTCGGTGATTTCCACCGTGTTGCCTTCATCATCGTCCAGGAAAATACGGCCGCCGTTGGGCTTGATCTGGCCCGTGATCATGTAGAAGCTGGTGGTTTTACCGGCACCGTTGGGGCCCAGGAAGCCCACGATTTCTCCTTGCTGCACTTCCATGGAAACGCCCTTCACCACCGTGCGGACGCCGTATTTCTTTACTAACTTTTCTGCTCTAAGTTTCATGCGATTCTATTTGGTATCCAACCCCATATCGGCGACGAAGGCGCGCACATCCGGGTTCTTTTCCATGAGGTCTTTGGCTTTTTCCTCTGGCATATAGGGCACTTTTTCTACCTCTTCCATGGGTGTGACGGATACAATCACGTTCACCTTCTGGCAGCCTGTGAGCTCACGGAGTCTGCCTTCCAGCTCCCGGAGCATCTTCTCTTCCACCCACTGTTTCTGGGCCTCATTGGTTACAAAGAACTCTACAATTTTGACGCCATTTTCTTCGCTCAGGTTGATGTTGCCGCTGGAGAGCATATTGGCCAGACGCGGCTTGGCGCTGTACTGACCGGCCAGTTCTTTCCACTGCAGACGTACGGTTTCATCGGCAGGGAGAGCCACTTCTTGGGCGGCGGCCTCTGCGGGAGCGGCTTCCTCCGGTTTTTCCTCCAGCAGGGCGCTCATGGACAGGGCCGATCCGGACTTGGCCGCCCGCCTGCGCGGGGCAGCAGCTGCCGGTGTAGTGGCAGGAGATTTCTCGGCTGCGCTCGAAATGACAGGCGCGGGGCTCGGGGATACGGCTGCCGGGGATGCCCCTTCCGGAGCATTTGCCCGTACAGGGTCGCGGAGCGACGCGGAGGAAGGGGCATTCCCGGCAGTGCTCTGTGCAGCGGGCTTTGCCACCAGATAACTGAGCCGCATCAGGGCGAACTCAATGTGCAGACGCGGATTTACGGCCGCTTTGTAGCCACTCTCGCAGGAGGTGGTGATGCCCAGGGCATCGTACAGGAACTGATGCGAACAACGGCCGGCCTGTTCCGCGTAGCGTTTTTTCAGCGACTCCGGCAGTTCCAGCAGCGGCTCCAGACCGCCGGTTTTGGCTACTACCAGGTTGCGCAGGTGGCTGGACAGCGAGCCCACAAAGTGCAGGGCGTTGAAACCCTTGGAGAGAATTTCGTCAAAGACCAGGAATGCGGTGGCGTAGTCTCCGGCCAAAAAGGCATCGACCAGTTTGAAACTGTATTCGTAGTCCAGGACATTCAGGTTGCGGATGACATCCTCATACTTGACGTCGGTGCCGCAGAAGGCTACGGTCTGGTCGAAGATGGTGAGGGCGTCGCGCATGGCACCATCGGCCTTGGAGGCTATTACGTGCAGGGATTCATCGTCAATGGAGACCCCTTCCTTTTGGGCGATGTCGCGGAGGTTGCGCACCATATCCGGAATGCTGATCCGATTGAAGTCGTAGGTTTGGCATCGGCTCAGGATGGTGGGGAGAATCTTGTGCTTCTCCGTGGTGGCCAGAATGAAGATGGCATGTGCCGGCGGTTCCTCCAGGGTTTTGAGGAAAGCGTTGAAAGCGGCCTGGGAGAGCATGTGAACCTCGTCGATGATGTACACGCTGTACTTTCCCACCTGCGGCGGCACCTGCACCTGCTCCATGAGGGTTTTGATGTCCTCCACGGAGTTGTTGGAGGCCGCATCCAGCTCATGGATGCAGTAGGAACGACCCTCCTGGAAACTCACGCAGGACTCGCATTCCCCGCAGGGCTGCATGTCCGGCCCCGGGTTGGCGCAGTTGATCATTTTGGCGAAAATGCGCGCCGTGGTGGTTTTACCCACGCCACGCGGGCCGCAGAATAGGTATGCATGGGCCAACTGCCCCCTCCGGATGGAGTTGGACAGCGTTCTGGCAATGGTATCCTGGCCAATCAGGCTTTCGAAAGAATCCGGCCGATATTTCCGGGCCGACACAATGTATTCGCTCATAGCATACAAAGATAATAATTTCTCCCAACATTTCATCCCCTCCTTTTGTCGATGAACACCAACCCCTGCAAAAGGTTGGTAGCACTTCTGTCAATGGTTGGTGTCCCGCTAGCCCAAGTTGTTAATGGTTGGTCACACTTTTGTCAATGGTTGGCGCCCCGTTTGTCAATGGTTGGATTTTGTGCCGCCAACCATTGACGCCCCATCGGCCCCAGACAGTCTTCTACTTCCTATTACGTGCAAAAGGTTGGCCACTTAAAAACCAACCTTTTGCAAAATCAAAGTCCTTTTCCTACATTTGTGACCAGCGAGCAGGATCCCACGCAACCTCGGCCTCTTTGAGTGCCGGCAAATAGTATGTGCTATGTTACGTGTTATCCAACGAGTTCTGCCCGACGGGAAAACTCATGCTGTTCAACCGTTCCACGTGTGCCTGAAGGGCCTGGAACAAGCTATCCTTTGCAGAGACGATGAAGACTATGACGCCATGGTCAAGGTGATCTGTGTCTGCGCGCGAAGGAAAAATGTCATTGTCATTATCTATGGTGTTGTTTCCAATCACGCCCACGTTGCCATCCTGGCCAGGAGTCAGGCCGATGCCGATGCATATGGTGTGGAAATCAAGAAGATTTACTCCATGCTGTTTCAGAAAAAGTACAAGATTAACAATATCTTGCACCGAATTGAAACCAAAGCCATCTGTCTGGATTCTGACCAATATGTCAGGAATGTCCTTGCCTATATTCCCAAAAACGCGATGGACAATGGGGCTCTTGTCCATGAATATCCGTGGAGCGGTTATCGGGCTATGTTTTCAGGAAAAGAGATGGGAGGACGGCCGGTCGCCCGTCTCACTTTTCGGGAGAAGCTGGCTGTGATGCATACGGGCGATAATCTGCGCGATGTCTCATGGTTGCTGGATAAGGATAATTACTTAATTCCGGGCAGCTTCTGCGATTGCGAATACTTGGAGCAGGCGCAGGCTGATTCAGAATACTTCAAGACAGTGGATGAGATCAGCAACCGGTGGTACAAGGTGGACCTGTCTTCTCTGAGCGAGGGGCAGAAGGTACGCCTGATACCTTATCTATACAGGACCACAAAGACTACTGCCAAACAATTGGCCCGCATACTGGGACTATCGGTGGAACAGGCTGATACTATTATCCGAAAAAAGTAGTATCTTTGTTAAAATCAGTTTGTGTCTTATGAAAAGAATTCTTGCTGCCTTAGCGGTTCTGGCCTTTGTCGCCTGTGGGACATCGACCCGGACCACACGTACAGAAGCTGTCGTGCCGGTTTCGAGCACGGACAATCCGAAGGCTCCCGTTGTGTATTTCACCTCCCAGATTACTCCGGAAGGACTGTTGAACATCTATAACGCCCTGGGTTGCCAGCCGCAAGGAAAGGTGGGCATCAAAATCAGTACGGGAGAATCGGCCAAAACCGGTTACCTGCGTCCGGAATTCCTGGCTCCGCTGGTGAAGGCGGTCGATGGNNGTGGCCCCTGTGGATATCATGGACGAGGAGGGAGACCTGCAGATTCCCGTCAAGGATACCAAGTATATTCAGTACGATATTGTTGGCTCCCATATCCGGAACTACAACTTTGTCATTAACCTGGCCCACTTCAAAGGGCATGCAATGGGCGGTTTCGGCGGCGTTCTCAAGAACCAGAGCATTGGCTTTGCCTCCACTGCCGGCAAGTTCTATATCCATTCTGCCGGAGAATCTGCCGACCACTGGATTACGGCTGAGCAAGATGCCTTCTTGGAATCCATGGCTGCAGCGGCGCAGGCAGTAGCCGACTTTTTCGGCCCCAACATCGTGTACATCGACGTTATGAACAACATGTCTGTGGACTGTGACTGCGATGCGAATCCGGACAAGCCCCGCCTGGCGGATATCGGCATCCTTGCCTCTACGGACCCCGTGGCCCTGGATAAGGCCTGCCTGGACCTGGTCTTCAACTATCCTTCCAAAGAAGGTGACGATGCCACCGCGCTCCAGAAACGCATTAACCGCCAGCATGGCACACACATCATCGATTATGCCGTCTCCATCGGCCTGGGTAGCGCAGACTACCGTGTTGTGAATATCGACAAATAGGCATTCCCGCCCCATGTTTTGCAAAAGGTTGGTTTTTAAGTGACCAACCTTTTACACGTTATAAGGAGTAGAAGCATGTCTGGGGGCGATAGGGCGTTAATGGTTGGCGGCTCAAAAACCAACCATTGACAGACGGGGCACCAACCATTTGCATCGATGGGGGAGAGGCACAAAAAAACCGGAGCCCTGAGGGGTTCCGGTTATTATGAAAGGGTAAAGGCAATTACTGCTCCTCTTTGAGACGAAGCTGCTGAACATAGATAGCCTTTTGAAGCGCCATGCGCTTCTTCACGGAAGGCTTCTCGAAGTTCTTGCGGGAACGCATCTCGCGGACGGCTCCGGTCTTTTCGAATTTGCGCTTGAATTTCTTCAGGGCTCTCTCGATGTTTTCGCCTTCTTTGATGGGAACGATGATCATGCTTTTACACCTCCTTTTGTCTTATCTTTTTTAAATGGACTGCAAAGGTAGAAAAAAATTGTAAATGCACAAAATTATTTATTATATTTGTGGTAACAAGAATGTTATCTTAAATCTATACGTATGAAAAAACCTGCCAACACCTCCTATCCTTGGAAGTTCGCCTCTGTGGGCGGAACTGTCCGCGTCAAAATCCAGAGTGGGGAAGACATCCGCCACCTGGGTGAACTGGACCGTAAACTGTGGACCGTACTCAGCTGTCCCACAAACGGTTTGGAATTCGACGAGACCACGCTCAAACTCATTGACGTGGACAAAGACGGAAAAATCCGTGTAGACGAAGTCATTAAAACCGCCCAGTGGCTTACGCGCATTCTCAAGAATGCCGATGACCTCCTGAAAGAGAACGACAGCCTGGCCCTGGAGGGCTTTAATGCCGATGATCCGGATGGCGCCCGTCTGCAGGCATCGGCCCGTCAAATCCTGAAGAACCTTCAGTTGGACAAGGATAGCATCTCGCTGGAAGATACGGCCGACAACGTGAAGATTTTCGCACAGACCAAGTTCAACGGCGACGGCATCATCACCCCCGCCAGCGCCTCCGACGAAGCCACCGCCAAACTCATCGAGGTCATTGCCGGTATTGCATCGGCCATGGACCGCAGCGGCGTGCCGGGCATTACGGCAGAGCATGTGGAAGCCTTCTATGCCGCATGCGCAGACTTCCAGGCCTGGATGGCCGCCGGCACCAAGGAAGTGTTCCCGTTTGGTGACAAGACGGCGGAAGCCCTCGCAGCCGTAAACGTCATCAAAGAGAAGGTAGCGGACTATTTCATGCGTTGCAAACTGATTGGTTTCGATGCTGCATCGGCAGAGGCCGTGGACGTGAGCATCGCCAAGCTTGCCGCCATCGAAGGCAACCTCGCCGCCGCTACGGAAGAAATTGCCCTGCAGCCGCTGGCCAAGCCCTCCGCAGACGGCAAACTGGTTCTGAAGGCCGTGAACCCCGCCTGGAAGGGTGCCGTCGAAGCGGTCGTCGAGCTCGTGGGCATCAAGAAGGCCGCCATCGACGAGGCTGACTGGCTCGAAATCCTGGCCGCTTTTGCTCCGTACGTAGCCTGGGAGGAAGCCAAGAAGGGCGCAGCGGTAGAGGCCCTGGGCCTGGAGTGCGTCAACACCATCCTCAAGGAAGACAAGAAAGCCGCCCTGCTGGAGCTGCTGGAAAAGGACAAGGCCGAGGAAGCCAACGCCCTTTCCATCGAAGAAGTGGACAAAGTGCTCCGCCTGAACAAGCATTTCTACCGCTTCCTGAACAACTATGTGGTCCTGTCCGATTTCTACGATCCCGCGTTCAAGGCCATGTTCCAGGCCGGCCGTCTGTACATTGACCAGCGCAGCACGGACCTGTGCGTCAAGGTAGCCGGTCCCTCGCCGGAAATCTCCTCGCTCAGCGGCATGTACATCCTGTACTGCGCCTGCACCAGCGAGAAACTGGGCAAGAGCTTCAACATTGCCGCCGTGCTCACGGACGGTGACGTGGACGGCCTCCGCGAAGGCAAAAACGCCGTGTTCTATGACCGCGACGGGAACGACTACACCGCAAAGGTCATCGCCATTGTCGATAACCCCATCTCCGTGCGCCAGGCCTTCTGGTCTCCTTACAAGAAGGTGGCCCGCATGATCAACGACCGTATCGACAAGAAAGCGGCGGAAAAGAATGAGAAATCCATGTCCGGCCTCACGGATGCCACCAATAATGCTGCCGATGGGAAGGAAGCGGCCATCGCCTCCAACTTCGACATCGCCAAGTTTGCCGGTATTTTCGCTGCCATCGGCATGGCGGTGGGCTTCATCGGCCAGTTCCTGGTAAAACTCGCAGAAGGAATTGCTTCCGTCAAGGCGTGGGAGCTGCTGGTCATCATCGTCGCCCTGATGCTCCTGATTTCCGGTCCGGCCATGTTCATTGCCTGGCGGAAAATCCGCAAGCGCGACCTGGGTCCGGTGCTCAACGCCAATGGCTGGGCCATCAACGCCGCAGCCCTGGTACGTGCCAAGTTTGGCAAGACGCTCACTTCGCTGGCCAAGTTCCCCAAGCTCACCGCGGTGGATCCCGAGGCCCGCAGAAAGGCGAATATCCGCAAATTCTGGTGCTGGTTCTTTGTGGTGCTTGTGGTGGCTTGCGTGGCCCTGTGGCTGTTGGATGTGCTGGCTCCCTTAGGTTGTAAGAGCCCGCTCTTCTAATAATGGATACGCCATTCCCATATGCCCAATATGTCACCGGCAAGCATTTCATAGGCCGGAAAGCTGACGTGACTCTCCTGGGAAACCTGCTTTCCCAGGAGGAGCACGTGGCGATTTACGAACCGCCCAAATCCGGGAAAACCTCGCTCATCCAGCAGGCGCTGTATACCATGCGGCTGAGCGGAAAAGCTTTCACGGTGGGGCAGTTCCCGGCCCTGAATATTCGCACGCCGGAGGAGTTCCTGCTGCGTCTGGGCGCCACGGTTCTCAAGATGGTGGCTTTTACCACCGACGAAATCCGGAATCTGGTACAGCGCTACCTGAGGGACACGCATTTCGTGTTCGACCCGGTGGCCTTTTCCGAGCGCAACCAGGTGATTTCGCTTAACTGGGAACTGGATGCGGACGATATCCTGGCCATGCTGCGTCTGCCGTTCCGCGTGGCGGCGGACCGTGGCGACCGCATGATTATGATCGTGGACGAATTCCAGTGCCTTGGCTATCTGGACGATCCGGACGTTATCCTGCGCCCGCTGGATGCCGTTTTGCGGGAGGAACAGGCGCGTAAGCTCTTCTGCTTTGTTTTCTGCGGCTCCGGGGTCAATGCAATGAAGGCGATCTTCGAGGGAAGCCGTCTGTTCAGCAGGGTAGTGGAGCGTGTGCGGCTTTCGCCCGTGGACGAGCATGAAATCGTGGACCATGTGCAGCGCGGTTTTCTTGCCAGTGGCAAGGTGGTGAACCAGGATCTCATCGTGGGGGCCTGTCGCCTGTTCAAGGGAAATGTCTGGTATATCAACCAGTTCGCTTCCATCTGCGACTCCATGAGCCGTGGCTATATCATGGAACCGGTGCTGGTGGACGCCCTGGACTGCCTCCTGTCCATCCACGGGCCGCAGTTCGTAAGTATCGTCAGTAATCTTACTACTCACCAGATCAGTTTGTTACGAGCTACAGTAGAGGGCTGCATCCGCTTTAGTTCTGCCGATATTATCCGTAAGTACGGGCTCAATTCATCGGCCAACGTAAAACGCGTAAAGGACGCCCTCATGAAGAAGGAAGTCCTGACGTTCGACGAAAACGATGTCCCTTCGCTGGAAGATCCGCTCTTCGAATATTGGGTGAAAAAGTATTACTTCGAAATCCCTGCGTAAAATTATTTGCCGACAAAACTTTTTCGCTCCCCTTTATGGGGTAGAAAAAGTTTTCGTCGGCATATTATGATAAGCTTATGAAAAAACACATTGTAGTATTAACAGGGGCCGGGGTGTCGGCCGAGAGCGGTTTCGCTACCTTCCGTGATACGGGTGGGCTGTGGGAGCAGTACGATGTTAACGATGTAGCTTCCATCGAAGGTTGGTACCGCAACAGGAAGCTGGTGCTGGACTTTTACAATCAACGCCGGGAGCAGCTTAAGGACGCAAAACCCAATGCGGCCCATGTGGCCATCGCGGAGCTGGAAAAGCAGTACAAAGTGTCGGTGATTACGCAGAATGTGGATAACCTGCACGAGCGTGCGGGTTCTTCCTACGTCCTTCATCTTCACGGAGAACTCACCAAGATGCGCCCGGAGAATGGAGTCTATGACCGTACGGCCTCCGAGGCGGAGGTGGTGGACGTGGGTTACAGCGCCGTCCATCTGGGAGACTTGGCACCGAACGGCAGCCAGTTGCGGCCGCACATCGTCTTCTTTGGCGAGGCGGTACCCAATATCGAAAAGGCCATCAATCTGGTGGAAAGTGCCGATATCCTCCTGATCGTGGGCTCCTCCCTGCAGGTATATCCGGCGGCCGGGCTGTATCGCTACGCGCCCAACGAATGTCCCATCTATGTGATCGACCCCAAGCCCGTCCCAATTTCGGACCCGCGGGTCACGTTCATCCAGAACGTAGCTACCAAAGGTATGCTGCAATTTACGGAACTGCTCGCTGGCGCATAAATTCCTGATAAACAGATGTTTATAATAATGGACGGGTGCCGATTGGGTACCCGTCCATTACTGTAAAATATTGATAGCCAGCAGGTTCCCTGCCAGGCGGCTATTTAGTCGATGCGGTCGAAACCGGTGTAAGGCCTGAGGACTTCCGGAATTTCGATATATCCGTCTTTCTGGTTGTCTTCCAGCAGGGCGGCCACCACGCGGGGAAGGGCCAGTGAACTGCCGTTGAGCGTATGAACCAGCTGCGTTTTGCCGTCCTTGTCCTTGTAGCGGCACTTGAGGCGGTTGGCCTTGGCCTGATAGCTCTCGAAGTTGGATACGGAGGAAATCTCTAGCCAACGGCCCTGTGCGGCGCTCCACAGCTCGAAGTCATAGGTGATGGCAGAAGTGAAGCTCATGTCTCCGCCGCAGAGGCGAAGGATGCGGTACTTCAGTCCCAGTGCATTCACCAGGCTTTCTACGTGGGCGATCATCTCGTCCAGGGCAGCATAGCTGTTTTCCGGCTTTTCGATGCGGACGATTTCCACTTTGTCAAACTGGTGCAGGCGGTTGAGGCCACGCACATCCTTGCCGTAGGAACCGGCCTCCCGGCGGAAGCAGGGCGTATAGGCCGTAAGCTTCTGCGGGAACTGGTCCTCAGAGAGGATAACATCCCGGAAGATGTTGGTAACGGGCACTTCTGCGGTGGGAACCATGTAGAAGCCGTCCAGATTGGCAAAATACATCTGGCCTTCCTTGTCCGGAAGCTGACCGGTGCCGAAACCGGAAGCGGCGTTCACCATTACGGGCGGCTCCACTTCCTTGTACCCGGCCGCTGTGTTGCGGTCCAGGAAGAAGTTGATGAGGGCGCGCTGCAGGCGGGCTCCCTTGCCTTTGTATACAGGGAAACCGGCGCCGGTGATTTTAACGCCCAGGTCAAAGTCGATGATGTCGTACTTCTTGGCAAGATCCCAGTGGGGGAGGGCGCCTTCCGGAAGGTTCACCTCCGGACCGCCCATTTTCACTACCAGGTTGTCTTCTGCGCCTTTTCCTTCCGGTACCAGCTCATACGGGAGGTTGGGAAGGAGGACGAGCTGGTTCTGCAGGGCCTCGATGGTCTCATCGGCCTCTTTGAGCAGCTCTGTGGAGCGGGCTTTCAGGTTGGCGACCTCTTCCTTGGCGGCAGCGGCCTCTTCCTTTTTGCCTTCTTTCATGAGCTGACCGATAGCGGCGGCGGCTTTCTTCTGTTCTGCCAGCAGGGCGTCGCTCTCCGTCTGGAGGGCTTTGCGTTTGTCGTCCAGGGCGATGACCTGCGCTACGATGTCTTTGGCATCGAAGTTTTTAACAGCAAGTCTCCGGATTACAAAATCCGGAGACTCGCGTAAAAGTTTCAGAGTTAACATGTCTTAGTTCTCCAGGGGAAGTACGGAAACATAAGATTTGTTTTCACGCTTGCGGGTGAACTTGACGGTGCCGTCAATAAGAGCGTACAGGGTGTGATCCTTACCCATGCCCACGTTCAGACCCGGGTTGTGAGCAGTACCGCGCTGACGCACGATAATGTTACCGGCCTTTACGACTTCTTCGCCGAACTTCTTGATACCAAGGCGTTTGGAATGCGACTCACGGCCGTTCTTAGAACTGGATTGACCTTTCTTGTGTGCCATAATCTGTTTCTCCTTTAAAAGTTAAGCGATAGCGTCGATGTGGATTTTGGTGAGCTTCTGGCGATGGCCATTGAGCGTCTGGAAACCCTTGCGACGGATTTTCTTGAACACGAGCACTTTCTTTGCCTTGGCGTCATCGTCCACAACGGTGGCGGTAACTTTGGCACCCTTTACATAGGGAGTACCCACTTTCACTTTGCCCTCATTGTCTACGAGGAGCACTTTGTCGAACTCGACGGATTCTCCGTTCTTGGCCTGGAGGCGGTTTACGAAGATATCCATGCCAGCTTCTACTTTAAACTGCTGGCTTGCAATGTCTACGATTGCGTACATTGTACAAAAACTTGTTAAAGTTTTGGGCCGTAAGCGCCTGCCCCTCGCGGGCGGGTCTTGCTAGAGCTTAGCGGTCATCTCAAAAAATGGACTGCAAAGATACGAATAATTCTCAGAATCACAAATTTTTCTGCATCAAAAACCTAGCGTTCTTCTCCAGGAACATGACCAAAGAGCTCTTTGTAGCATTTACTGAAGTAAGACGGCGTGCCAAAACCCACGGCGTAGCCAATTTCCGCTACGGTTTTGTCCGTGGTCTTGAGGAGGTTCTCCGCCACTTTCAGGCGCGTAATGCGCACCAGCTCAACGGGGGAGTAACCGGTAAGGGCTTTCACCTTCCTATATAATTGCACGCGTGAGAGGCCCAGCTCGGAGCCCAGTTGCTCTACGCTCAGGTTTTCGTCGCTCAGGTGCTCGCGAACCAGGGCGCGGAAGCGGGACAGGAAGTCGTTTTCCTGCGGCCGGGCGGCGCTTTCGCCGGTTTCCAGGTAGTGCTCCTTGAGCAGAATGCGGCTCTTCAGGAGGTTGCCGATACGCGCGAGCAGCACCCGTTCACTGAAGGGCTTGGAAATGTAGGCATCGGCACCGGAATCATAGCCCTCCGCGCGCTGGTCTTCCAGCGATTTGGCGGTAAGGAGGATCACGGGGATGTGGCTGGTGGCCAGCTGCCCTTTCAGTGCCTTGCAAAGTTCCAGGCCGTCCATCACGGGCATCATGACGTCGGACACCACCAGGTCCGGCAGTTCGCGCGTGGCTTTTTCCAGGGCCTCCTGCCCGTCACAGGCGCTCAGGATGCGGTATTCGCCTTCCAGCAGCGTGCCGATAAAGCGGCGAAGGTCTGCATTGTCGTCCACCACCAGGATGGTGGGACGGTCGCTTTCGCTCACCCATTTTGCGGCTTCTTGTTTGTGGCTGTCCTCCCGTACATAGGCATGCTCGTATTGCTCCGTATAGGCCGATGCCGCTTTGCCTTCGCTCACGCTGGCGCCTTTTTGCACCAGCGGAAGGCGCAGGGTAAAGGTGGAGCCCTTGCCCAGCGTGCTTTCCACGCTCACGCTTCCCTTGTGCAGTTCCGCTACGGCTTTAATCAGGGCCAGGCCTATGCCGGTACCGTTACTGGACTCATTGGCTTTGTAGAATTCCTCGAAGATATACGGCAGCTTTTCCTGCGGGATGCCCTCTCCGTCATCGGCAACGGAAAGGAGGGCCGATGCTCCTTCCTGCTTCACGGAAACAGTGATGTGCCCGTCCGGCCGGGTGTGCTTGATGGCGTTGCCCAGGAGGTTGAACAGCACCCGCTCCACAAGGCGCATATCGGCCTCGACGGTAAGGGCCGGGAAGCCTTCGTAGGTAAGGCTTTGGGAGGTGCCGCTGAACCCGCCCATCCATTCCTGCACGGCGGCGGGGAGGTCAAAGCGGGAGGCGTTTAGCGGACGGTTCCCGCTCTCTATCCGCCTGAAATCCAAGATGTTATTCACCAGCTGCTGCAGCACCGTAACATTCCGGCGCGCCATCAGGAGCGTTTGCTGCTGGTCCGCTGACAGCGGGCCTTCCAGGACATGCTCCAGCGGCCCGGCCACCAGGGTGAGGGGCGTCCGGAGGTCGTGGCTCACCTGGGTGAAGAAGCGCAGCTTGGCGGCGGTGCTTTCTTCCAGTTTCTGTTTGAGCTCCCGGGTGCGCATGTAGCTCCAGTAGGACTGGGCGGCAATGAGGACCACCAGAATGGCAAAGGCAATCACCAGCCACATGATAATGCGCTGGGTGTTGTATTCCATCAGAAAGGTGTCCAGCCGGGCATTGATGTTCTCCACATGGGCCCGCTGATTGGCTACTTCCGCCTCCTGCATCTTGAGGATGCGGGCGTTGCGGCTGTCTACCAGGGCGCTTTCCAGCAGATTCTCCCGCTGGAAGGGCGCTCCGTGAAGGATATTCAGGGCCAGTTCCATCACCAGGTCGCCGCGGGTGGGGTACAGGTAGGAGGCGGTAAGCTTGCCGTCTATCACTTCCTGCAGGCCGGCTTCCGGCAGGGCATCCACCCCGAAGAAGGCTATATCGGCAGGGTTGCCCAGCGCTTCCCGGGCACCCCGCGCCATGCGGTCGTTCTGGCCAAAGACGGCGTTGGGCCGGATGCCGCGGGCCATCACTTCTTCCATGGCATCGTATCCGCCTTCCTTGAGCCAGCCTCCGTACGGCGCCACGGTGAGCGAAATGCCCGGATATTCCTGCAGGGCCTCTGCAAAGCCTTTGTGGCGGTCATCGGCAGGGGAGGAACCCTCCAGGCCCGGGATTTCCACCACCTGGCCTTTCTTGCCCAGGAAATCGGCCATATAGTGCCCCATGATGCGGCCAATTTCCACATTGTCGGCACCAATGAAGGCGGTGTATTTGTGCGAGTCGATTTTCCGGTCGAACAAAATGACCGGAATGCCGGCGTCAAAAGCTTCCTCCACGGCCGGCGTAATAGTGTGCGACTGATTGGGCGAGATAATCAGCAGGTCCACGCCATCGGCCACAAAACGGCGGATTTGGGCCATCTGCTTCTGGCTGTCGTCATCGGCCGATGAAAAACACAGCGTCACGCCCTCCACACGGGCTGCGAGCGAAAGTTCATCGTTCAGTTTAGTGCGCCAGATATCGTCGCTGCACTGGGATACGCCTATAACCAGCGACTTCTTCCCACCGGAACAACCGGTGAGAAGAAGTACCACTGATATGAGGAGGAAAAGCTTTTTATTCATTTACTTGAGATTATCCGGAACGATGGGCATGGCACCGCTTTGGGTACATACAAAGGCCGATACCTTGACGGCAGTTTCGTGGGCTTCCGTGACGGGTTTTCCCGTGAGGAGGGAGCCAACGAACGCACCGGTGAAGGAGTCGCCTGCACCAACGGTGTCCGCCACCTGCACCTTAGGGGTGTCCAGGAACGACATGCCGCCTTCGTAGAAGACGTAGCTGCCATTCACGCCGCAGGTGAGGATGAGCATTTTGAGTTGATATTCCTTGATCAGGTAACGGCATTTCTCTTCCAGGGCCAGGCCGGGCAGATTGAACAGCCGGGCCATCACCACCAGCTCTTCGTCGTTGATTTTCAGGATGTCACAACGGCGGAAAGAGGCCTCCAGCACTTCCTTGCTGTAAAAGTCCTGGCGCAGGTTGATGTCAAACACCTTGAGGCAATCTTCCGGTACGGCATCCAGGAACAGGCCGATGCTCTCCCGCGAGACCGGACTGCGCTGGGCCAGGGAGCCAAAGCACACGGCCTGGCACTGTTTGGCCAGATCGGCCAGCTCCTTGGTGTACGGAATGTTGTCCCAGGCCACGCCCGTCTTAATCTCGTACTGCGGAACGCCGCGGCTGTCCAGACTTACCTGCACGGTGCCGGTAGGGTAGTCCACGCGGTCCAGATGGTAGGGCAGATGATGCTCCTCCAGGGCTTCCACAATTTCCTCGCCCAGCTTGTCCTGGCCGATAGCACTCACGGCAAGACCTTCCAGGCCGAACTGGCTGGCATGATAAGCGAAGTTGGCGGGTGCGCCACCCAGCTTCTTTCCCTCGGGAAGCATATCCCACAGCGCTTCCCCGATACCTATAACGAATTTACTCATAATTATTTACCAACTTTACTCAGATAAGTGAACAGATACACAACACCTACGGCCATTACGGCGATGGCGCCGGCCTGACCGACAGCATCGGAAGCAAAGCCCATCAGGAGCGGGAATACGGTACCGCCGAACAGGCCCATGATCATGAGGCCGCTCACCTCGTTCTGTTTCTCAGGAACGGCCAGCAGGGCCTGCGAGAACACGATGGAGAAGATGTTGGAGTTACCGAAACCTACCAGGGCGATGGCCACATACAGGACGGCTTTGGTGGTGCCAAAGAACATGCCGCACATGGACAGGGCCATGAGGACCACGCTGAACAGGAAGAACTTCCGGTGGCTGAACTTGGACAGGATGAACGAGCCGCTCAGGCAGCCGATGGTACGGAAGATAAAGTACAGGCTGGTAGCAAAGCCGGCCTCCGTGAGGGTCATCCCCACGCGTTCCATCAGGAGCTTCGGAGCAGTGGTATTGGTGCCCACGTCAATGCCCACGTGGCACATGATGCCCAGGAAACTGAGCAGGACGATGGGTTTACCCAGCAGCTTGAAGCACTCCACAAAGCCGGAAGCCTTGTCGGCCACCTGCTCCCGCTCGATGGGGGAGAGGGACAGCAGCAGGGCCGCCAGGATGCCGATGGCGCCGTACACCGGGAACAGCACCCTCCAGCCCAGGCCGAAGGACGGCAGGGCGGCGGTGGCGCCCCACATGGCGATGTACGGAGCCATGAAGGAAGCAATGGCCTTCACAAACTGGCCGAAGGTCATGGTGCTGGCCAGCTTATCCCCTTTGATGATATTGGTGATGAGCGGGTTCAGCGAGGTTTGCATGAGGGCGTTGCCGATGCCCAGCAGGGAGAAGGCGGCCAGCATGAGGCCATAGCTTTCCCCGAAGATGGGAAGGATAAGGGAGACCACCGTCACTACCAGGGAAAGGAGCACGGTATTCTTGCGGCCGATGCGGTTCATCAGGATGCCCGTGGGAACGGAGAAGATGAGGAACCAGAAGAACACCAGCGAGGGGAAGATATTGGCGGCGGAGTCTGACAGGTTCAGGTCCTGCTGCACATAGTTGGAGGCGATGCCCACGAGGTCCACGAACCCCATGGCGAAGAAGCAGAGCATCACCGGTATCAGTTGCAGTTTCTTGTTCATTTTGCAATCGGATAAAGGGTTACGTCGGCCTTGGTATTGCCGTACATCTTCAGGATGTTATAAGGGGAGGTGGGGAACACCAGGTTGGTCATGCAGAAGTCTTCGCCGAAGGCTTCGATGCTGGCGCTGTCCACCAGGAGGCGCAGCTCCATCCTGCCTCCCACGCGGGTGGGGGCGGTGGTGACGGCGGCGAACTTCTTGGAGAACTTCACCATTCCGCTTCCGCGGCGGTCCATGGAGAAGGTCTGAGCGGCGGCATTGTAGGAGAGGACCACCTGTTCGCCGGTCTCGTTGGANNACCGGGGCGGTGGAGAGGCTATGCTGCACGGGATTGCCGCGCAGGGCTTCCATTTCCGGGGAAGGGGTGCTCTTCAGGAGGACTTCCTTGCCCTTGCGGATGAGACTCAGGTCACGCGGGACGGAGTTGGAGCTGCGGAACTGGGTGGTGGGGACGGAATTGGCATACTGCCAGTTGCTCATCCAGGCAATGGCTACGGTCCTGTTATCCGGGGCGTTGCTCCAGGTAACCGTGGCGTAGTGGTCCTTGCCATAGTCCATCCAGCGGGTAACGGTGGGAAGGTCGTCGCACTTGAAGGTTTTGCCGTCGTAGCTGCCCACGAAATACTGCGTTGCGCTGCCGCCGAAGGGACCGCCGGGGTTGATGTTGAGGATGAGCACGTACTTGTCCTTGCCCTCGAAGGGCAGACGGACCAGGTCCGGGCACTCCCACACGCCGTTGTGGTTGCCGTAGGACAGGCCGAAGCTGCTGTCATACGTCCAGTCCTTGAGGTTGTCGGAGCTGTAGAACTGCACTTCCTGGCCGGCGGCCAGCACCACCTTCCACTGCTTGCTCTGGGGGTCCCAGAACAACTTGGGGTCTCGGAAATCCGGCGTATCCTCCGCCATGATTACCGGGTTGCCGGCATATTTGGTGAAGCTGCGACCGTTGTCATTACTGTAGGCAATGCTCTGGGTCTGGTTGGCACCGGCCGAGGTGTACATGGCCACAATGGCGTCTTTGCCAAAGCCTGCCACATTCTCCTTGTCCACAATGGCGCTGCCGCTGAAAATGTCTCCCAGGGCGTCCGGGGCAATCGCAATGCCCAGTTGCTCCCAGTGAATAAGGTCTTTGGATACCGCATGGCCCCAGTGCATGTTGCCCCAGAAGCTGCCGTACGGGTTATACTGGTAGAAAAGATGCCATTCCCCGTCCTTGTACACCATGCCGTTGGGGTCGTTCATCCAGCCCCAGTCGGGGGAGAAGTGGTAGGTGGGACGGTATTTTTTCTCCTTGTTGGCGTAGGCCAGGGCAGGGGTGGTGGTCATCTCGCTCCAGCACACATCGTCCGAAGGATCCCGGCGCACGCCGCGGCCCTGACGCATGGTGATGTCCAGCAGGATGCTGCTGCCGTTCCACTCGCCCAGGTCCAGCGGAACCAGGTAGTCGGTTTTGTCAATAGCCAGGGACACATTGGCCTTGTAGACTACGTGCCCGTTGGAGAGCACTTTGACAACGGCCTCCTGGGCCGTTTCCTGCACGGGCAGCATCACGTAGCGGTCTTTCCCGCTCACTTGCACCATGCTGTGGGTCTCGCTCAGATGGGTGATGGCAAGGTTTTGCTGCGCACCGGCCGAAAGGGTAACTGCGCAAAAGGAGAGGATTGCTATTAGTTTTCTCATGTTAGGTGTGTTCCAACTGCTAAGTTAGTAAATTATTTCCAAATACGGCTAAGTTCGCGGACCTGGGCTTCTACGGAAGCACCGGAAGTCTGGAGTTGATTGTAGATGGAAGAGGGGAATACCAGATTGGTCATGGAGAGCGTACCTTCCTGGGTGAACAGTTCCACGGAGGACTGATCCACGAACAGGTCCAGGGTTACCTTGTCGCCATTCACGCAGATCGGGCCCTGCATGGAAGGAACAGAGAAGGTGCCGTTGAAATTCACTTTGCCGGTGCTTGCATTGCGCTTAACGGCTACAAGGCGGCTGGTACCGTACACTTCCACCACCAGCTTCTCGCCTTTCTCGTTGCTCAAGGTGATGGTGGTGTTCTGGTCCAGGCCCACGGTGAGACGGAGCTGGTAGGCGTCAAAGGCTTCCCAACCGCTGCCCGCGGGTTTCCATTCCTTGGCGATGCCGTCGATTTCTTTCACGACGGTGCCGGTAAGGAGCGGTTTGCCGTCAAATTCCACCAGTTTGAGCTCGCGCGGGAGGGTCATGGCGGAGCGCCAGGGGTCGCAGGGGACGTTCCCGGCGTAAGACCAGTTGTTCATCCAACCCAACATCACCAGGCGGCTGCCGGTGTTGGACCAGGTAACGCCCGCGTAGTTGTCCATACCGTAGTCCAGCCAGAGCGGATAGTCGCGCTCATCGGCCGTAAAGGTGGTGCCGTCGAATTCTCCGGGGAAGTAGAGGGTACCGGAGCCCAGGATGGGGCCGCCGGGGTTTACGCTCACGATGAGCACCCATTTTTTGCCGCCCTTGTAGTCCATCTGCACCAGATCCGGGCACTCCCACTGCAGGTCAGGACGACCGGCAAGGGGAGTGAAAAAGGTACTTAGGTGGCTCCAGGTTTTCAGGTCCTGTGAACCATAGAACTCGATGCCTTTTTTCCAGCCTTTGGCCAGCGACATAATCCATTTGCCGCTCTCTGCGTGCCAGAACACCTTGGGGTCGCGGAGGTTGTCGTCGTCATTCTTGATGACCGGATTGCCGCCGAAGCGGGTGAAGGTTTTGCCGCCGTCCGTGCTGTAGGCAATGGACTGCTGCTGTTTCCCGTCGTCTCCGGCCGAGGTGTACAGGGCCACCATGGCGCCTGCGCCAAAACCGGCGGTGTTGTCTTTGTCAATGACGCAGGAGCCGGAGAAAATGGCTCCCAGCTCGTCCTTGGTAAGGGCAACCGGCTGCTCGGTCCAGTGAATCATATCCGAAGACGTAGCGTGGCCCCAGGACATATTGCCCCAGCTGTTACCCTGCGGATTATACTGGAAGAACAGGTGATAAACGCCATCCACGAACACCATGCCGTTGGGGTCGTTCATCCAGTTTTTGGACGGGGTGAAGTGGACCTGCGGGCGGTAGAGCTCGTTCATGGAACTGCCGGTTTCCGGCTGCTCGGGCGTCTTTTCGGTTGGGTCGTCAATCAGCGGATTGTAATCCTGCTTGTATTTTTCCGGCGTACATCCGACGATGGCCGCCGCAACCAATGCGGCAGCCATCGGGATGGAGAAACGCTTATTGAAAAGCTGATGCATGTTTATCTGGTTTTCAGGTATTCAAGCGAGTTTTTGGCAAGCGTAAGGACATTGTCCTGGTAGATGTTGTTTTTGGGATGGGCGCTCTTGTCGGGGGTGCCGTCGCTGTTCTTCATGGAGAACTCACAGCCGCCGTTACCAATGCACAGGAGCGTGCCCTGGAAATCGGTCTGGCCCTGCTGGGCTTCCCAGACGTTAAACTGGCTTACCCACCAGATCTGGCTGTCCCAGGTACCCAGCGGGAATACCCCGAACTTCTGGGTGAGCTGCGTGTAGCAGGCCTCTTCCTGGTTGCCGATACCGGTCCACAGGCTGGGCAGGTTGAAGAACAGGCAGTTATGGTCTTCCGTCCAACCGGGTCCCTTGAAGGCGATGAGCTTGGTGTCAGGGGTAGTCTCCACCTCCAGGCCCTTGTAAATGGGGTGTGTGGAATGGTCCTTCTTGAACTTATGGTCCGGGTTCAGCTCTACGGCCATCTTCCAGACATCGTTGTTGATACCGCCGACGCCGGTGCCGATGGCGCGGTCGTTGCTCTTGAGCTCGTCCAGGCTCACGCGGCCCAGGTGACCGGCATACACGGTAGCGTGGCTCCACAGCAGCAGGCTTCCGCCGTTCTTGTACCAGGCCTGGATGGCAGGTGTGGCGGCCTCTACGTTTGCAGGCATGGCGAATACTTCCGCTTCACCGACGCCTTCCAGGTCACGCAGCCAGAACAGCACGCGGAAACGTTCGATATCGTCCACGGAGTCAATCTCGTCGAAGGAGATAAACTCGGCGGTGGGATAGGTCTCGTGCAGCCACAGCCAAGCCGCCGCTTCGTCGTCGTCACCTTCGGCAACCAGTTTTTCGGGCGTCTCGTAAACGCTCAGGAAACCAATGGCGGTTTTGCCGATACGCAGGGAGGAAGAGACGGGGAGGGCAGCGCCTTTGTCGTTCTTGGCAACCAGGGTGACATCCCAGGTTTCGCCGTCCACCACATCCTCAATCAGGTAGCTGGTGACATTCCCGCTCAGTGTGGCGGTCTCGACATCAGTGCCGTTGGTGGCCTTGAGCAAGATGCTGGAGGCATCTACTGCCGCATCCCATTCCACCTGGGCGTCATAGCCGCCCACTTTGTCCAGCTGGCGCATGGTAACACCGCTGATGCTGGTGGCACCGGGACGGGTGTATTGTTTTACAGCGCCCGTGGAGACGTTGCCTTTATCATCGACGCGTTTGAACACGTACTCGAAGGGAACGTTTGTGGGGACCAGCAGGTGCTTGTAGGAAGTACCTTTTACGGTTTCATCGGAGAAGATGGTGCCGTTCCGGTAGGTAATCACGCGCATGCTGGCCTCCTGGGCAGGCCAGGACCAGACATAGTCGTCACCTTGCAGCTCACCGGTAATCTGGCTGGCATCGGGAGCCTGGAGAACGGGTGCTACGCGCTCGATGCCCTTTTTCTGACAAGCGCAAAGGACTGCCAGAGCGGCGCAGGCCGTCAAAATAGATTTATAGAGTGTTTTCATACGTGCCGATGATTAATTATAGTTCTTGTTTTGGGTGTACAGACCGGGAACGTAGTACATCTGCGGATAAGGGATAGGGAAGTACTCGTTCTTTGCGGGCGTGAAGTGAGCGTCCTTGTAATAGCCGGCATAGGCCTGGTCGCCGTACTGGCTGTTCTGCTCTTTCTCGAAGAATTTGTTGAGCGTGGTGGAGGCGATGCCCCAGCGGCGCAGAGAGAAGAAGCGGTCGTATTCCATGGCCATTTCCAGGCGGCGTTCCCATTGCAGGCGCACTCTGGCTTTCTCCTTGGAGCTGAAATCGCTGTCCGAATACAGGGCGATTTCGCACTGGTTGGCGGCATAGCCGATGTGCTTGCCCACGGAGTTCTTGGCACGCTGGCGAATATCGTTGATGATACTGCGGGCCTCGCTCAGGGAACCGGTCTCAATGAGTGCTTCGGCGCGCATGAGCATTACATCGGTGTAACGCAGCACATAGTCGTTCATCGGGAAAGCCTGCCAAGGGTTGTCGTACACCTCGCCGTTGGAGCGCTGCGGCACTTCCTTCAGGGAAGCATAGTAGCCGTAGGTGCTGGGGTTACGGGAGTTGTCGGTGGTCATGGTGTATTCACTCTCGTACTTGTACGGGAAGGTAGGCAAGCCAACCGTGTGGAACAGACGCGGATCCCATTTCTGGGTGTTAGGATCACCATTGACGGGGTAGGCGATGTCGTCGTTGAAGTCCTCGAACATCGGGAGACCGTCCTTGGTCTTGAAGGCATTCACCAGGTTCTGGGAAGGTTTGTGGAAGTCCCAGCCGCAGGACCACATGCCCCAGCAGCCGTTGAGCATGTTGCTCCAGTTGGCACGGCCAAAGCGGGTGTTATCGTCCTCATAGTTGGAGTGCTGCACGGCAAAGATGCTTTCCTTGGAGTTCTTGTATTCCGGGAGGAAGATGTCGCCGTAGTCTTCCAGATAGCCGTAGGTGGATTCCTCTACCACTTTGGTATAGGTGAGCACCTGCTGCATGTGCTGGGCGTTGATGTGGCTTACGCCCGTGTTGGCCTCGTAACCATCGCCCCAGGCCATGGTGAGGTAGCACTTGGCCAGGTATGCGGCAGCGGCAATCTTGTTGGCGCGGCCACCGTCGGCCTGCGTCACGGGGAGGTTGTCATAGGCGAACTTGAAGTCGGCCACAATCTTTTCCATGAGCTCCTCATGCGTGAAGGCGTTGTTCTTGGTCTGCTCTTCGGTATGGTTCTCATACACTTCTTCGTCCACCCACGGAACCTGATACCACATCTGGACCAACTTGAAGTAGAAGTGGGCGCGGAGGAAGCGAACCTCGGCCTCACGGACCTTGGCGGTCTCTTCACCCAGGGCATCCTTGCCGTATTCGCGGAGGGAAACCAGGGCGCGGTTGCAACGGCTCACGGAGCAGTAAAGCTGATACCAGAGCTCGTCCATATGGCCGCCGGGGGTAGAGGAGGTCAGGTTGGACCAGACTTCCACGGCGTGATAGTCGGTGTCGGTGGTACCGGAGCCACCCTTGTAGCAGTCATCGCTGCTCAGGTCGCCGTAGGGCCACAGGTTGAAGGGATAGGTATACCAGTCGTCACCCAGTTTGGCGTAGGCGGCGGTTACCATCTCGTCGGGCTGGCTCATGGCCAGGCCTTCGCTGATAACACCCTTGGGCTGCACGTCAATGAATTTGTTGCAGCCGAAAACGGTTACAGCGCTGCAAATAGCGAGAACTTTATAGAATGTGTTCATAACGATAATCCTATTATAAATTAGAAACCAACCTGAATACCGAAGGTGAAGGAGGTGCAGTTAGGATAGGCCCAGTTGGGGTTCTCAGGGTCGGAGCAGGTAAGGCTCTTGCTCTTGATGGTGAGAAGGTTCTGGCCGGAGATGTAGACGCGAGCGTTGGTCATGTGCAGTTTTTCCATAACGCTCTTAGGGAGTTTGTAACCCAGTTGTACCTGGCGGAGCTTGGCATAGGAGCCGTTCTCCACGAAGTAGGTGCTGGCGCGGCCTTCGTTGCCGGTGTTATTGGTGGTGAGGGCCGGGATGGTGGAGTTCTTGTTGGCCACGGTCCAGGCACCCAGCATGCGGTTACCCTTGTTGGAACCCGGGTCGGTGAGGGAGAAGAAGTCGGTCTGGAACTTCTGGTTGTTGTACACATCCTGACCGGCCACACCCTGCCAGAACATGCTGAAGTCGAAGTTCTTGTACGCGAGGTCCACATTCAGACCCCAGGAGCAATCCGGAACGGGGCTGAAGATCCAGGTCTGGTCCCATTCGTTGATGATACCGTTACCATCCAGGTCGGCGTATTTGAGACCGCCCACGCGGGCATTTTCCTGACCGCTGGCCAGTACTTCCTCGCGGCTCTGGTACAAACCATCCACCACGTAACCTACGATGGAACCGTAAGGACGACGGGACTGAACCAGGTTCTCGGTAGCGGTGTGCACGTAGGAACCGGTAGTGGTTTCCGGCAGGTAGGTTACCCGGCTGCGATAGAAGTCCAGGTTACCAAAGATATTGTAGTAGAAGCCGTTATCCAGGGTTTTTCTGTAACCCAGGGCGAATTCCATACCCCAGTTGCGGAGGCTGGGACCGTTGAGCCAGGAGGCGCCGCCTTCACCCATGGAGCCCAGATAGGCCGGGTTGATGAGCATGTCCTTCACATTCTTGATGTAGGCATCTACGGTACCGTAAACGGAGCTCTTGAACAGGGAGAAGTCCAGACCGGCGTTGTACTGCTCGGTGGTTTCCCACTTCAGGTTGTTGTTCTGGCTCTGGGTGGCCAGGAAGCCGGAAGGGAAGGTGCCGGAGCCCTGCAGTTTGAGGTCGTAGGCGGTGGACTGGTTGCGCTCGCCACCGTAGATGGATTCATACAGACCAAAGCGTGCGTAGTTGGAAATGGCCTGGTTACCGGTCTGGCCCCAGCTGGCGCGGATTTTCAGATCGTCCACCCAGCTCACTTTCATGTGCTGGGACACACGGTAACCCAGGGTGAAGGCCGGGAAGGTACCGTAACGGTTGTTGGCACCAAAGCGGGAAGAACCGTCGTGACGGATGGTGAAGGAAGCCAGGAGGAGGTCTCTCCAGTTGTAGTCAATCTTTCCAAAGAAAGACACCAGGTTGTAGCCTTCCTCAATACCGTAGGAACGCTGGGTTCCGGTAGCGGCTTTGGGGAACATATAATCATAGGTCTCCAGAGCGAACATCTGGGCGTAGGCGTTGAAGTCCTGGACGCGCTGGCTGTACAGTTCGATACCGGCCAGGGCGTTGAGCGTGTGCTCGCCCAGTTTCACGTTGTAGTTGGCGGTGTTGGACCAGGTCCATTTGAGGTCGTTGGTCTGGCCCATGGTGGTGGACGGGGTGTCGTTGTTCACCACATCCGAGTGCCAGGTGTAGGTGACGGAGTGGATGTAGCGATTGTCGTAGTCCAGACCGAAATTGGAACGCAGGACCAGGCCCTGGATGGGGGTGATGTCCACGAATGCGTTACCGAAGATACGCCATACCTTGAGGGCGTTGTCACGGTTGTGATACAGCTCGCGGAGCGGGTTCTGGCGGTCGCTCATGCCACCGACAGGGCCGGAGAAGGTGACGCCGTCTTCCTCGTAAATAGGAAGGGTGGGGGCCATCTTGAGGGCGTTCTCCATAGGGGCGCTGTTCACCTGGGTGGTGTGGGTGATGGTGAGGTTTTCACCGATGGTGAGCCATTTGAACACCTTCAGGCTGGTGTTTACACGGGCGGCAATGTTCTGGAAGTCCGTGTGTTTGAGGACACCCTGGTTGTTCTTGTAGCCCACGGAAACCAGTACGGAGGAACGGTCGGACACGTTGGAAACGGAGAGGTCGTAGCTCTGCAGGAAACCGGTACGGGAAATGGCCTTGAGCCAGTCCGTATCGCTGAAACGCATGGTCTTTTTGCCGTTCATGTAGCCGTCGTACAGACCGTTGATGGTGTAGGTGTTCACCTGGTTGGTGGCGGGGTCATAGGCCTGGATGGTCTGACCTTTGGCGGCCTGGAGGTCCAGACCGTAGTTGGCGGCGTACAGAACCGGGTCCAAACCGTCGTTGAGGGCGGCCTGGGCCATGGCCGTAGCATATTCGGCGCTGTTGGACAGCGACATCATGCTCTGGCGGTTGTACATCTGGGCCGTGAGATTGGCGGAGAAGTCGATATTCACTTTGTCGCCCTTCTTACCTTTGCGGGTGGTGATCACAATCACACCGTTAGCAGCACGGCTACCATAGATAGAGGCCGAAGCAGCGTCCTTGAGCACCTGCATGGACTCGATATCGTTCGTGTTCAGGGAGTTGAGGCCGCTGGTGGTAGGAACACCATCAATAATATAAAGCGGGTCCTGGGAGGAGTTGAAGGAGCCGATACCACGGATGCGGACGGTACCTTGTCCACTCGGGGAACCATCACTGGTAATGGTCATACCGGGAACGCGGCCCTGCAGGGCACGCATGGGGTCGGTGCCGCTGGTGGTCTTCATCTCGTCGGTCTTAATCACGGAGACGGAACCGGTGAGGTCGGCTTTGCGCTGGGTCTGATAACCCGTCACCACCACCTCGGAGAGTTCGGCCACGTCTTCATCGATGACCACTTTGAGGGTAGGTGCTGCGGCCACCTCGATGGTGCGGTAGCCAATGCAGCTGATTTCCAGGATTTTTCCTGCTTCAACTTTGAGGGTAAAGTTACCGTCGAGGTCGGTTACGCAACCATTCGACGTACCCTTTTCCATGACTGCGGCGCCAATGACACCGTAGCCGTCGGTCGAGGAAGTCACAGTACCTGTGACCGTGATCTGCTGGGCGAAGGCGGTAAAGCCGGCCAGCAGGAGGACCGAAAGTAAAATTGACTTTAGTTTGAACATATAATAATGGTTAAGTAGTTCCGTGTTCAGGAGCGGTGGTTTTCGCTCCCGCAAATATAAGGTGGATTATTGGCAACCCCTGTAAGGGATGTTTCATTTGATGCAACAGATGTTTCCCTGTAACATTTTTTGCATCATTTGAACGGATAATCAGGCCCTTGCGAATCCGCGCGCAAAATCGTATCTTTGTGCCGCTTTATGGAACGCGTCATTCTTGGCATAGACCCGGGAACCCAGCTTTTGGGTTTTGGCATCATCCGCGTAGAGGGCAAAAAGGCCTCCTACGTGGACATGGGCGTGCTGGATTTGCGGAAAGATCCGGATGCCTACACCAAACTCCAGTCCATCTACGAATGCATCAGCGAGGTGTGCCGCAATTACCACCCCACGGAACTGGCCATCGAGAGCCCTTTCTACGGAAAGAATGCGCAGGTGGTCCTTAAATTGGGACGCGCGCAAGGGGCCGCCATCCTGGCCGCCAAGGAGTATGGCGTGGCGGAAGTCACCGAGTACGCCCCCCGTAAGGCCAAAGAAGCCATCGTAGGTAACGGCGCCGCCTCCAAGGAGCAGGTGCAGCTCATGCTGGAAAAAACGCTGGGCGTCAAGCTGGAAAGCCGGCACCTGGATGCCACGGATGCCCTGGCCATCGCCCTGTGTCATCATTTCGAGACCTCCCGTCCCGTTGCCGTTCCCAAAGGCAAGGGCGGCTGGGAACAGTTCCTGAAAGAACATCCGGAAAGAATTTCCAAATAGGATTAAACTTTGGCGCCGCTGCGGTGTCAAAAGAAGGTTAGTATATAAGAACTTATGGTTAGAAGATGGATTGCCGCCCTTGCAGGCTTGCTCATAGCCTTTGCCCTGAGCGCGCAGAATCACAAAATTACACTCCAGTTACAGGATGCCACCACGGCAGAACCGGTAGGTTTTGCCACCGTTTCGCTTACCCCGGAAAAAGGACAGGCCAAATACACCCTGTCGGACGGCGACGGCCATGCCCTGCTGGAAAAAGTGAAAGCGGGGAAGTACACCCTTAAGGCGGAAATCATGGGTTACAAGCCCTTCCAGAAGGCCTTGGAACTCAAGGCCGATGTGAACCTGGGTATCGTCAAGCTGGAACAGGACCAGCAGGTGCTGGATGCCGCCTCGGTGAGCGCCGTGGGGAACCCCGTGGTTATCAAAAAGGATACGGTGGAGTACAATGCATCGTCCTTTAAAATCAGCGACGACAACATGCTGGTGGACCTCCTGAAGAAACTTCCCGGCATTGAGGTGTCCGAGGACGGCACCATCACCTCCAACGGAGAAACCATCTCCAAGATTACCATTGCCGGTAAAACCTTCTTCCTGGACGACCCTCAGCTGGCTTCGCAGAACATCCCCGCCAAACTCATCGAAAAGGTGAAAGTGGTGAAGAAGAAGAGCGAGCAGGCAGAGTTTACGGGCATTGACGACGGTGAAGAAGAAACCGTGATTGACCTTTCCGTGAAAAGGGGCATGATGAACGGCCTGTTTGGCAATGCCATGGTGGGCGGCGGCGTGGACCTGCCCGCAGCCGGTGGTACCTATGCACCCCGCTGGCAGGCGGCGGCCATGGGCGGCCGCTTTGCGGAGGACAGCCAGATCAGCGTCATCCTCAATGGCAACAACACCAACAACCGTGGGTTCAACGACCTCTCCGGCTCCATGATGAACTCCATGATGGGCGGCGGTGGCGGCATGGGCCGTATGGGCGGCGGCGGCAACTGGGGCCGCTCCAACGGCATCACCACGTCCTGGATGGGCGGTGTCAACGGTAACTGGGACCTGTTTGACAAGAAGATGGCCCTGGGTAGCAACTACCTCTATAACGGTTCCATCGTGGATGTTACCCAGAACGCCTATAAAGAGACTTATCTGACCGATGGCAGCACGCTGTATTCGGACACGGACGGCAAGAGCCACCGCTTCACGGACGGCCACCGCTTTGGCGTGCGCCTGGAGCACAAGTTCAGCGAGAACACCTCCATCCTGTTCCAGCCGCAGTTTAACTTTGGCCGGGGCAGCTACCTGGAGCAAACCGTGTTCGACACCTGGAAAGATGTCAAGAGCAACCGCACCAACAACGGTTTCACCAACAACTCCGGTAACAACCGGAACTTCCAGACGCGTGGTTTCCTGCTGTTCCGCCAGCGCCTGGGCATGCCCGGCCGCACCATCAGCGCCAATGTAGACTGGAACATCTCCAACAACAACCTGTGGGGGTACAACCAGTCGCTCACCAATTCGGAATACGTAGATCTGGAGCCCCAGGTGCAGGAAGTTGTGAACCAGCGTATAGAACAAACCTCCAAGAGCCGCAGCGTGGGCGGCCGCCTGGTATATACGGAGCCGCTGGGCGCCAACTTCTACCTGGAAGGCAGTTACAACATCCGCTGGTCCCAGAGCCAGAGCGTAAAGGATGTGTACAACAGTGCAGAACCTTTCAAATACTGGGAAGGCATTCCTACGCTCAGCACCATTTTCATGAACTATCAGACGGCGGTTACGGATGCAGAGACCGGGAAGACCGAATACGAATGGAAAGACCCCAGTTACAGCAACCAGATCACCAACCGCAGCCTTACGCAGACCATTGGCGCCGCGGTGATGTACCAGAACAAAAAACTGCGTGCGCAGCTGGGTGCATCGGCCATCCCCACCAATACCTATAATTATACCAACGGCAAAACCTATACGGACAAGCGCTGGAACTTCTCCCCGCGCGCCATGCTGTTCTACGACTTTACGGACAATTCCAACATCCGCCTGTTCTATTGGGGCCGGAGCGCCCAGCCTTCCACCAGCCAGTTAATGCCGGTGCTGGACAATTCCAACCCGCTGAGCATGGCCCTGGGTAACCCGTACCTTACGCCGTACTTCAGCCACAGCCTGCGCTCGGACATTGAGTTCTCCAACAAGAAAACCTTCTTTACCGCCCGTGTGCACCTGGAAGGCGGTGCCGTGCAGAATCCCATCGTGAACGCCGTTTGGTACGATATGAGCGGCCGCCAGTATTCCTTCCCCGTGAACGGCCAGAATTCTTACACTGCCAATGTGCGGCTCATGATCAACGCGCCCATCGCCAAGAGTGGTTTCTCCATCTCCAACATGACCAACGCCAGCTATTCCAAGAGCGGCAGCTACATTGGCGCCGCCCAGCTGGATATGACCCCGTACTGGGATGCGGAAGACTTCAACTATGCCAAGTTCCACCAGAATTATTTTGTGGACAACAAGGAGCAGTGGGCCAAGGACTTCCTGTCCAACGACACCCGTTCGCTCAGCATTACGGAGCGTCTCCGCGCCACGTACCGGAACGACTTCCTTGAGGTGATTGTGAGTGGCCGCACCCGCTTCAACAAGCCTTGGTACACGGTGCAAAACGCCGTGGCCGCCACCTGGAACAACCAGGTAGAGGGTTCCATCAAGTGGACCATCGGCAAGAGCGGAGTAGAACTTGCTACGGATGCCAACTACAACTGGTACAACGGATATACGTCGGCGCCGCCGGCACAGTTCATCTGGAATGCGAGCGTCTCTACGCCCCTTTTCAAGCGCCGGGCCACGCTGGCCTTAAAGGCCTACGACATCCTGAACCGCGCCAAGAATCTCACGGTGAGCGACACCGCCAACTATCACCAGGAGGTGCTCAATAACACCCTGGGCCGCTACATCATGCTTTCCTTCACCTACCGCTTCGGTAACTTCGGTGAGGCCGGCAAGCAGATGCGCGCCCGCATGGGCCAGGGCGGCCCCGGCGGTCCTGGTGGCGGCGGCCGCCGTCCGTTCTAGTGATTGCTAACCGCCTGATTTCCACATCGTTATACTATAATCCTCGTTCAGATTCTGAACGAGGATTATGTTATAATATACTGTGAGTCAGGTAATTAGCTGTCACATGTTTTTACATATCCCTTCCACTTCTCTATCAGTGCAGAGATATCGGTGGGGAGGGGTGCCTCAAAGTGGAGGCGCTGCCCGGTTACGGGGTGGGTGAAGCCCAGCGTGCGGGCATGCAGCGCCTGCCGCGGACAAAGGGAAAAACAATTCTGAATGAACTGCTTGTACTTGGCATAGATGGTGCCCTGGCGGATTTCGGAACCGCCGTACCGTTCGTCGTTAAAGAGGGGATGGCCGATGGAAGCCATGTGCACGCGAATCTGGTGCGTACGGCCGGTTTCCAGGCGGCATTCCACCACGGTAATGAAGCCGAAGCGCTCCAGCACCCGCCAGTGCGTCACGGCCCATTTCCCTTTTTCCGGGTCATCGTATACGCGGAAACGCAGGCGGTCGTTGGGATCCCGGCCGATGGTGCCGGAAATGGTCCCTTCGTCCTCCGTGATATTGCCCCACACTACAGCCGTATAGACCCGGTCGATGGAATGGACGAAAAACTGGTCCGCCAGGTTGAGCTGTGCCGGCGGGTTTTTAGCCACCACCAGCAGGCCTGAGGTGTCTTTGTCGATGCGGTGCACCAGCACGCCCATGCGCTCATCTTCTACGTCTGGAGACAGGTGTAGGTAGTAGGCGAGGGCATTCACCAGCGTGCCATTGTAGTTCCCGTGTCCGGGATGGACCACCATGCCGGCCGGTTTGTTGACCACCAGCACGTCGTTGTCCTCATAGACAATATCCAGGGGAATATTTTCCGGAAGAATTTCCGTACCGCGACGCTCGTACGGCATGACAAACTTCACCACATCGCACGGGCGGACGATGTAATTGGCTTTTACCACTTTGTCGTTCACCAGCACGTAGCCCAGCTTGATAGCCTGCTGCACGCGGTGACGGGAAGTGTCCTCCTGATGCGTGGCGATGAATTTGTCTATCCGGAGCGGCTCCTGACCCTTATCGACCAGGATCCGGAAATGCTCGAACATCTCGTCGGAAGACGCCCGGTCCTCGCCGGACATTACATCATTGCCGGCCTGACCGGCAATCTCCTGCCAGTCTTGACTCATTTGGCAGGGACTTTTTGCGGATCCAGCGTGAGATAGATATTCACGGTGCTGCCCAGCGGCATTTCTTCGCCCTCGGCCTCCTGTTTATACACAATGGCGTTTACGGAGTCTGCATAGGTGCGAACATCGGCGTCGAAGCGAATGCGGCCGGTATTGAGATAATGGTCGTGCAGGGCATCTACGGCGGGCACATACTTCATGCCGATGACATGCGGTACCAGTGTGGCGTCATCGTCCTTGTTTACACCCACTTTAAGGTCGATGGCGGAGCCGCTCACCACCAGGTCGCCGGCTTTTACGCTTTTGCCTTCGCAGAACTGGCCCAGTACGGTATTGGTGGCAATGTCGCGCACATAACGCAGGTTGCCCAGGCTGAGGCCGCGGTTTTTGAGTTCCGTACGGGCCTCTGTGATGGAGTAGCCGTAGAGGTTGGGCATGACCACCTTACGCGGTACCACCGAGTTGATGGTAAGGAAGATGCTGCGTCCTTTTTTAACGGTGGAACCGGCCTTGGGCTGTTGCCGATAGACCACGCCGCCGGGCAGCCGGCGCACGAACACGGAGTCGACCACCTTTACGCTCACCTGGCCTTGGGCAGCCAAGTTTTCAGCTTCCTGTATGCTCAGGTTGGTGAAGTCCGGTGCCGTGACGGTTTTTCCGTGACGGGTGATGACGCGGAGCCCCACACTGGCCAGGATGAGCAGCGCAACCACAAACACAACGGCACCGATGAGGTTTTTCAGCACCCACTGGTCTTTCTTCTCTACAGTATTCTTTTCTACAGTTTTTTTCTGGGCCATACGAAAATTCGCTTTATCCCCGCGAAGATACAAAAAAATCTTCATACCTTTGCCAAGTATGAAGCATCGTTTCCGCATATTTACAGGCCTTACCCTGGCGTTCACCGTTCTGATGAGTGTGCCCTGGCTGGTGCCGCATTGTGGCTGGACCATCCTTGTGGGCCTGCTTCCGCTGCTTATCATGGAGCGGTTGGCTGCGGAGTACAAGGTAAAGCACTTCTGGTGGTGGCATTATGCCTGCTTCGTCCTGTGGAATGCGGTCACAACCTGGTGGGTGGGCGGTGCTACCGTAGGCGGTGCCATCTTCGCCATCCTGGCCAACGCCCTGCAGATGAGCGTGTTATTTGGTAGCTTCCGCTGGGTGAAAAAACGCGTGACCGGCGTATTGCCTTATATTTATCTGGCCGCCGTGTGGATGTCCTGGGAAAAATTCTACCTTTCCATCGCCGATATTTCCTGGCCCTGGCTCGTGTTGGGCAACGCTTTTGCCGATACCACCTCAATGGTCCAGTGGTACTCTGTAACGGGGCAGATGGGCGGTTCGTTCTGGGCATGGACTACGAATCTGGCGCTCTTCGGGCTGATGGTGGCGCTTTCCGACGGCCGCATGGCGCGCTGGAACGTCAAAGCCCGCATCACCGCCTTTGCCGGCATCGTCATAGCCCTCTTTGGGCCCATGGTCTGGTCGCATTGCATCCGTTTCGAGGAGGAGGGGACGCCGCTGGAAGTGGTCATCGGCCAGCCTAACCTGGATCCGTACCAGAAGTTTGAATCCCTTACACAGGACCAGCAGGACCGGCGCTTCATTGCCCAGCTGGAAAAGGCACAATGGCCTGCGGACTCAACGCCGGTGCTGGTACTGGGTCCCGAAACCTTCACCAGTCCGCTGTATACCGATGAAATGGCTTCCAACGCCACGGTCCGTCATTTCCAGGAGTTTCTCCGGCATCATCCAGGCGCGAGCCTCCTCTTCGGCGCCTCCGCCTATGACAGGGAGATCTCTACCAAGGCTCCTCATCCTTGTTCCTATGATCTGGGCACTCCCAACGGCTTCAAACGGAATGCCCATCTCTGGTACACCGCTCACAATTCGGCGGTCATCATGGATGCCGAAGGCCCCCGTGACATTTACCACAAGTCCAAGCTGGTGGTGGGCGTGGAACTGACGCCGTATCCGTGGTTTTTCTTGCCCCTGGAAAAGCTGCTGGGAGGCGGTCTCATGGGGAAACTGGTGGGCCAGAAGGAGATATCCTGCCTGCCGATATCACTGCCCCAGGGGGTTCAGCGCATCGGCGCGGTCGTCTGCTACGAGTCGGTGTACGGGGAGTATTGCGCCGGGTATGTCCGCAAGGGAGCGAACCTGCTTACCGTCATCACCAACGACGCCTGGTGGGGAGATACGCCCGGCTATCGGCAGCACTTCAACTACAGCCGTCTCCGCGCCATCGAGACCCGTCGCTGGATTGCCCGCTGCGGAAATACGGGGATATCGGCCATTATCGACCCGGAAGGAAATGTGCTGGACCGTACTCCCTGGTGGAAAGAGGCCGTCCTTCAGGGACAGGTGCAATTGCTGCAGGGCCAGACGTTCTTCGTGCGCTACGGTGACATCGTCGGCCGCGTGAGCGTGCTGCTCTTCCTTCTGTTGGGCGCCGCCGCCCTCTTCCGTCCACGTAAATAAAAAAGAGAGAAACTCTTACTCGAGCTTCTCTCCTTTCGAATTGTACATTTCATGTTGCAGGACGGTGAAATCCGTCACTTCTACCAGTTCTATCTTCGCTTTGTAGCGTTTCCGCCAGCGGGCGATGAAGGAATTGAAAATGCCGCGTTTCAGATAAGCACCCAGGATGGGGCTGGTCTTCAGCGTAATACTTCTGACACCTTTTTCGATGACGTAGAAAGCGATTTTCCGCTCGATTTCTTCGTCGATCACAACACTGGAGTGGATTTTTCCGGTGCCGTGGCACACGGGACATTGCTCCATGGTGTTGATTTCCGTTACAGGGCGTATCCGCTGCCGGGTGATTTGCATCAGACCGAACTTGGTGAGCGGCAGCACGTTGTGCTTGGCCCTGTCAGCTTCCATAAGCTCCTGCATCAGTTTGAACAGCGCATTCTTGTGTTCATTGGTCTCCATGTCGATGAAGTCCACAATCACAATTCCGCCCATATCCCGCAGTCGCAGCTGTCGGGCAATTTCTTCGGCCGCAATCTTGTTCACCTCGAAGGAATTCTCCTCCTGGTCGGCCGTTTTGGTACGGATGCCGCTGTTTACGTCGATGACATTCAGTGCTTCGGTGGTTTCGATTACCAGATATGCGCCTTGCCGCATAGGCACCACTTTACCGAAAGAGCCCTTGATCTGACGGGTGACCTCAAAGTGGTCGTAGATGGGCTGTTTTCCGTCGTACAGGTGCACGATTTTCTCTTGTTCCGGAGAGATGAGCGAAACATACTTCCTGGCTTCTTCGGCCACGTGGGCGTCGTTGATCCAGATGTTGGAGAACGAGTCGTTGAGGAGGTCCCTCAGGACAGTAGTGGTTTTGCTGTATTCCGTGAAGAGCAGCTGGACATTCTTGTTCTTGGCAATCTTTTGCCAGGAGCTTTCCCATTTTTCAATGAGCGCTTGGGTTTCACCCACCAGTGTTGCGGCGTTTTTGCCTTCTGCCGCCGTGCGGATGATGGCGCCGTAGTTTTTCGGGAGGATACTCCTGACCAGTGTCTCCAGTCTACGTTTCTCTTCCTTCGAGCCAATCTTCTGGGAGATGGATACTTTCTCTGCGAAGGGGAGAAGTACGATGTTGCGTCCTGCTAATGAAATTTCCGCAGTCAGTCGCGATCCCTTTGTGGAAATGGGCTCCTTGACAATTTGAGCTACGATTAA
>LXOW01148113.1_pt1 | contig 35333 bp, 26 predicted proteins | sample 1368591 | NCBI WGS metagenome assembly LXOW01 (sample SAMN04884650, study PRJNA319009) | bovine gut metagenome | isolation source: Cow rumen | host: Bos taurus | place: Italy: Legnaro (PD) | collected 2014-07-09
CAAATACATTTGGTACAAAAGCAATTCCGGCGATCCCAACGAGGTATATACTTACGACAAAAAGAAGATGCTGACGCAAATCGACATCGTCGATTCCGCCAATATCGGTGGCATCCGTACCGAAGCTTTCACTTTCACTTACAACAAGGACAAAACCGTGAAGAGCGTCACCCATGTCAGCGGCGAAATGACGGAGACCGTGAATTTCACCTATCTGAACCACTACGTCAAATACATGACCTATAGCATCAACGGTGCCATCAGATTGACCAGCAACTTCTACCGCGACGATGAGAAGGCCGCCAAGATCACTCGCATTGTCGAGATTTACGACCGCCAGTTCTTCGAAGACATGCAGCTGTACAGCGCTCCCGCCTTGTTCAACCATTTTATAGGCGACTATGCCCAATTGCAGGAATTGGCGACCGCCAACACCAAGGAACTGAACTTGTACAGCACCAAAAACATCACCTATGATGGCGACAACATCGTGAAGATTGAGGAAAGCTATCCCGACATTCACAAATCCATTGTCACCACCATGAGCTATGGTTCCGTACTCAACCCCTACTATGGTTTGAATTACTGCTATTCCAGCGACCTGCTGGGTTATTCCAAGAATGCTGTCACTCAGAAAAGTGTCGCTACTTTCTACGATGGCACTCCTACCAATACCGAAAACACGGCATACGACTACTTTGATGTCAACAAGGACAATTATCCCCGTGTTTTCTCTTATACCACTGAAAAGAACCCCGGAGTCTTCTTCAAAACTTATATAACTTACTCCCAAGAATACAAAGACTAACTTTTAGGACATGAAAATCCAAAAAGAAGGAATCCCTATCATCATTATCATGACCTTGATGGTGGCTGCCATCATCTTCGGTTATTTTTACTTTTTCTCAGTTTTCTGGCTCATCAGCGTGCTTTTCTGCGGAGGTTTGGCCATCTTTCTATACATGGTCATACGCTTCTTCCGCAACCCGCACNNCGGGAAAGTAGTGAATATCCAGGAGATTTATGAAGGCGAGTATTTCAAAGACCGCCGCATGCTGGTATCCATCTTTATGTCCGCACACAATGTGCATGTCAACAGCTACCCGATTGACGGCACCGTGGTTTATGTCGGCTATCATCCCGGCAAGTACCTGATTGCCAAGCTGCCCAAGTCCTCCACCGACAATGAGAACAACTCCGTGGTGGTCCAGCAGAACGAGCACCGGGTGGTATTGTTCCGCCAGATTGCCGGTTTTGTGGCCCGCCGCATTGTCTGCTACGCCCAGCCGGGTATGGAAGTCAAACAGGGTGACGAAATGGGCATGATCAAGTTCGGCTCGCGTGTGGACGTATTCCTGCCTTTGGATGCACAAGTGGCTGTGCAAGTGGGCGATAAAGTCAGATCGAAAAAGAGTGTGTTAGCTTACTTCTAAGCCCTATAGTCCCTTCCTCAATGAAACTCAGCATCGTCATTGTCAACTACAATGTGGAACACTTCCTGGAGCAGTGTCTGCGCTCGGTATATACCGCTTTGGAAGGCATTGACGGCGAAGTGTGGGTGGTGGACAACAACTCCGTGGACGGCTCTCTGGCTATGCTGGAGAAGAAATTCCCGCAGGCGAAAGTTATCGCCAACAAAGAGAATGTGGGTTTCGCCAGGGCCAACAACCAAGCCATACGCCAATCGGAGGCCGAGTATGTGCTGCTGCTGAACCCCGACACCATTGTGGAACCCGATACTTTCAGCAAATGCCTCGACTTCATGGACCGCACCCCCGATGCCGGCGGTTTGGGCGTGAAGATGCTCAACGGCAACGGCGAGTTCCTGCCCGAGTCAAAACGAGGACTACCCGTGCCCAGCGTGGCATTTTACAAGATTTTCGGACTATCGAAACTGTTTCCGAAATCCCAGAAATTCGGAGCCTATCACCTCACCTATCTCAGTCCCGACGAGATTCACTCAGTGGATGTGCTGGCCGGCGCTTTCATGCTGATGCGCAAGAGCGTTTTGGACCAGGTAGGGCTGCTCGACGAGGACTATTTCATGTACGGCGAGGACATCGACCTGTCGTACCGCATCACACAGGGAGGGTACAAAAACTATTATTTCCCGGAGACCAGAATCATTCATTATAAAGGCGAAAGCACCAAGAAAAGCAGTGTCAACTACGTGTATGTGTTTTACAATGCCATGCGTATTTTCGCCAACAAGCATTTCTCGCAGAAAAACGCCAAGCTGTTCAACTGGCTGATCACCGCCGCCATCTGGTTCCGCGCGTCTTTGGCCCTGCTGAGCCGCTTTTTCAAGGCCATCCTGCTGCCCGTTATCGACTTCGCCGCCATTTACGGAGGCATGTACGCCTTGTCAGTTTACTGGGACATCAACATTCTCAGCGCCCGCAACAGCAGTTTCCCGCCTATCTACCGTAAGGTGTTCATTCCTATATATATCCTGATATGGATTATATCAATGGCTTGCTGCGGAAGTTACAAAAAGCCCGTCACTGCCGCCAAATCCAACAAAGGCATTTTGATAGGCACCGTCATCATCCTGCTGATATATGCCTTATTGCCAGAAACTTACCGTTTCTCCAGAGCGGTCACCATCTTGGGAGCCATGTGGACCATGCTGGTGGTCAACCTGATACGCTACATCATGCGCCGCTTTAACATCGGCAGCACCCTGTTCGGAGGCAAGGACAAACGCCGTATCGCCGTCATCGGGCAGGGAGAGGAAGCCGCGCGCGTGGCCGCATTGGTGCGCGTGGTGAACCGCAAATGCGACTTCATCGGCATTGTGCGCAGCGACGACAGCAAAGACGAGCCACAAGCAGAGAACGGTTTCCGGCAGCTCGGAAAAATCAGCCAGCTCCAAGACATCATTTCCATCTATCACATCAATGAAGTGGTGTTCTGCTCCAAAGACATTCCCGCCGACAACATCATCAGCCTGATGACCCAATTGCAGGAATGCCAAGTGGAATACAAGATCGCGCCCGAAGAAAGCGACTCCATTATCGGCAGCAACAACATCAACACCTACGACGAGATTTACGGCGTGCACGTCAACNNCGTCAACAGCATCACCAAGGCCAGCAACCGCCGCAAAAAAAGAGCTTTCGACATCATCGTCTCCCTCCTCCTGCTGTTGTTTTTGGTTTTCGACCTTTGGTTTGTCAAGCGGAAAAAGAATTTCATCCATAATATATTTGAAGTGCTGAAAGGAAAGAAAAGCTGGGTAGGCTGCCAAAAAACTGACGAAAGCGAGAATCTGCCCGAGCTACGTCCCGGTGTACTCTACCCCACCGACGCCTTCACCTTCAGTCAAGCGGACCCCAGTCTCATTCACAAGGTCAATGTCCTGTATTTGCAGGACTACTCGGTGCTCACCGACTTGAACATTCTGTATCGGGGTTTCAGAGATTTAGGAAGATAAAAACATGAACAAACAGATACTGAAGCTGGCACTGCCCAACATCATCACCAACATCACCGTTCCCCTGTTGGGCATGGTGGATATCGCCATCGTGGGACATATCGGCAATGCGAGCCATATTGGGGCCATCGCCATTGGCACCATGATTTTCAACCTGATATACTGGAACTTCGGCTTCCTGCGCATGGGCACCAGCGGCCTCACAGCACAGGCTTACGGCGCCGAGGATTGGGATGAGACCATGCGCATCATGGTACGTGGACTGTCTATTGCCGTCAGCGTGGCCCTACTGCTCATCCTGCTGCAGTACCCTATCGCGAAGCTCTGCGAACGATGGATTGACAGCAGCGAGGAGGTCATGCAGCTCGCTCTGCAATACTTTTACATCCGCATCTGGGCCGCCCCTGCCACCTTGGGCTTGTATGTGCTCAAAGGCTGGTTCATCGGCATGCAGAACTCCCACACGCCCATGTGGATCGCCATCATCATGAACATCATCAACATTGTCTTCAGCCTTTTGTTTGTCATCGTATGGAAGATGGGCATTACCGGTGTGGCCTTGGGCACAGCGCTGGCGCAATATTCCGGCCTCACCATGGCCATTGTGTTCTGGTTCTGGAAATACGGCTATCTGCGTTCACGGATCGACCTGCGGGGAAGTCTGCACTGGCAGGAAATGAAGCGCTTTTTCAAGGTCAACGGCGACATTTTCCTGCGCACCCTTTGTCTGGTGGCGGTATTTACCTTCATTCCGGCCATTTCCGCCTCAATGGGCGACCAGATACTGGCGGCCAACACCCTGCTCATGCAGCTGTTCACCCTGTTCTCCTATATCATGGACGGCTTTGCCTATGCTGGCGAGTCCTTGGTGGGACGGTACACTGGTGCCAAAGACCAGGAAAACCTGCGTCTGTCGGTCAAACACCTCTTGCGCTGGGGCATGATTATCACGCTGTTATTCACCGTCATCTATTATTTCTGGGGCGAATATATCTTGGCGATACTCACGAATGAAAAGACAGTCATTGCCGAGGCCATGGGCTATATGGTATGGACACTGCTGGTCCCCATCACGGGATTCTGCGCCTTTTTGTTCGATGGCATCTACATCGGGGCCACCGCCTCCAAGTCCATGCGCAACATCATGTTTGTGGCCACAGCGGGCTTTTTCATCGCCTACTACCTCCTCGCCCCCCGTTTGGGCAACGACGGTTTATGGATAGCCTTCCTCATCTTCCTTACCCTCCGTGGCGGCCTCATGTGGCTGTGGAATGGAAAGGTAATCAAGGTATAAGATCTATTTTACAATTCTTGTGCCGCAAGCAGGATTATCCAGCTGACCGGCTTCGGTGATGATGCATTCGTGGCCACCATGCTCNNTCCTTACCCTCCGTGGCGGCCTCATGTGGCTGTGGAATGGAAAGGTGATTACAGTATAAGATTCCTTTTTTCCGTTACTTTTCTCATGATAGGAAATAACCAAAAGATCAAGCTGTCGGTAAGTGCAGTTTCTTTTCCGTTACTTTTCGCTGTGATCGAAAAGTAACCAAAAGATCAAGCCGACGGTAAGTGCCACCGCACAGGCCCGTACCCCCCCAACCGTCGGCATGGCCTTCGCACGCAGCATCAGGGCCCTTCACTCCCATAATCCATCATCTCTAACTTTCCTAACCACAACAATCAACCACCATTCCGCAAGCTCACACCAAGAGCGCAGCGGAATCTCAAGTCCAACCATTGTCCCAGCCCTCCGCACAGCATCAGGGCAAAAAAATTCCAAAAATTCTGATCCACCTCTCCTTGGATTTACGATAGCCCAAAACATACATCATGCCATTTTNNGCATCAGAGCAAAAAAATTCCAAAAATTCTGATCCACCTCTCCTTGGATTTACGATAGCCCAAAACATACATCATGCCATTTTTGCAACTTTTTGACCAATCATTGCAACTTTTTGGCCGAAAAGTGCGATTTATTAAATTATTGTATTTCAGTAAATTGAATACATTTTTACTATTGATTTTCTGTTTTCAATATTGTAACTTTGCAGGACAATCATTCAATAACTACACTAATGGAAAATAATATTGTCTTGAATCAAAAAAATGGTGAAATCATCCTCTACCAGCCCGACAATAGCATACGTTTGGAAGTCAGATTATATGAAGAAACAGTGTGGCTAAACAGAACACAACTGGCGATTCTTTTCGACAGAGACGTTAAAACTATCGGCAAGCATATTAACAATGCCCTGCATGAAGAATTGTCAGATTGCTCAGTTGTCGCAAAATTTGCGACAACTGCTATAGATGGCAAAACATACCAAGTAGAGCACTATAATCTTGATATGGTAGTTTCCATCGGCTATCGAGTAAAATCTAAACGAGGTATTGAATTTCGAAAATGGGCAAACATCGTTCTCAAAAATTATCTGTTGCGTGGCTATGTTATCAATCAAAGGGTTGAGCAGTTGGAGCAGCGAGTCGCTAGGACCGAAGAACAAATAGGTTTCTTTGTGCGTACCGCATTGCCGCCTATAGAAGGTGTCTTCTATGACGGGCAAGTTTTCGATGCCTATGCTTTTGTGTCAGATTTGATACGATCGGCACAAAAACAAGTCATTCTCATCGACAACTACGTGGACGATTCGGTGTTGAAGACGCTCACCAAACGCAATGAAGGGGTTGGTGCCAAAATTATTACCCGGAAGATATCAGAGACATTGCAGTTGGACCTTGAACGCCACAACCAGCAGTACTCTCCGGTGGACATCAGCACTTCTGACCGTTACCATGACCGATTCCTCATTATCGATAGCACGGTTTATCATCTCGGAGCCTCCTTCAAAGACTTGGGCAAAAAACTTTTTGCATTCAATAAGATGGAAGTGACCGAAAAAAAAATTCTTTCTTTTTCCTCTGTTGCTATATAACACAGTGCGAAGTTCCAATCCACGCGATGTACAGACTAATGGCCTTAATCTACCCCTGACGCTGCGTGCGTAAGCAATGCCGATTGGCGAGGGGTACGGGCCTGTGCGGCTGCATTCCAATCGGCTAAGCCATTTTTCTTTGCCTCTTTCTTTTGTGGCTGCAAAAGAAAGAGGAAGAAAAAACTGCACTTACCGTCGGCTTGATTTTTTGGTGACTTTTTTATCACAGAAAAAAGTCACGGAAAAGAAACTGCACTTACCGTCGGTAAGGATCTTTGCACACTTTCCATCCCTGGAAAGTGTGTTAAAAAACCTGCTATTAGCAGAAAACACCTCCATATTTCAAAAAATACGATTATTGCAAAAAATTTAAAAAGAACATTATATTATGAAAAAAGCTGTAAATCAAATCAATGCCACAGGCATCTTTATCAATCTGGCGCGCATGCTGGACAACTCTCACAACGAGGTTCTCGGTCTTTACGACGAGACATTCGCTAACCTCCCGTTCGACGGAAAGTCGCACACCCGCAAACTGACCAGCCCCGCTATGGTACAGCAGGTGCAAGACCACATTCAACAACTTGGCAAGTTCTTGAAAACCACACCAATGGAAACAATGATTTTTGTGGCAATCTATGCTTACCAGGTGTCGCACGGAAGTCAGGCCGACTGCCGTGATATCACCCGCTTTTTCAACATCAGCGAACTGGACTTCCTGCCGCTTAAAAGCAGCATCTCATCTTTGGAGGAGAAAGGGGTGATTCGTACGGCAAGCCAGCGACACGGGGGTGAGTATCGAATCACCGGAGCGGCAGAGAACGCGCTGATGACCAACAAACCCTTTGAGAAACGAAACGTCCCTAAAATGGACCGCTATGCCTTCTGTGCAGGCATCTCAAGCCTCATTGAGATGCGCAGCAATGGCGACATCGACACCACAGAGCTGTTTTCGCTGGTGGAAACAGAGGAAACTCGCAATGGACACCTGAAAATGGTGAAGAATCTGCCAAAGATCCTGACGGACATTGAAAACCGGACGTTCTTTTACGAAATTTGCGATGATTTTATTCATGACAGAAACAGACATACGGGAGTGGAGGTCACATTGAACGACATTTACGAAAGCGTGAGGAGCAGATTGAACAATGCGAAAGCCATTATGGACCAGACGCACCCGCTGATTTCCGAAGGATTGGCGGAGCTGCTGCCGTCAAAATTCTTCAACGATGCGGAAATCTGTTTGACTGAAAAAGGCAAACAACTGTTTTTGGAAGAGGATTACGATCTTTTGTGTTCCAACAAAGGACTTTCCGACAAACGGCTGATTACCCCAGACAAGATTCCGGCTCGAGAACTGTTTTTCAATGCCGGCCTCACCAAAGAAATCGACTTTGTAAAGGAGAGCCTGATGGACGACCATTTCGAGAAGCTGCAGGAACGGATGAGCGAACATTCGCTGCCCAAGGGAGTGGCCATGCTCTTCCACGGTCTACCGGGTACGGGCAAAACCGCCGCTGCCAACATGCTTGCCAAAGCCACCGGCCGCAGTATCTATCACGTGGATATTGCCGCTTCAAAATCATTCTGGTTTGGCGAAAGTGAGAAACTGTTCAAGAAGATTTTTGTGGACTATCGCAAGATGTGCGAAACCGAAGAGCGCAAACCGATTCTGCTGTTCAACGAGGCCGATGCCCTCTTCAGCAGGCGCAAGGACGTGGAGGCTGGCAACTGCGCCCAAACAGAAAATGCCCTTCAGAACATCCTCTTGGAGGAACTGGAGACCCTTGACGGCATTTTGATTGCCACCACCAATCTGAGCGCCAACCTCGACAGCGCCTTCGACCGCCGCTTCTTGTTCAAAATCAGTTTTGGCAAACCCGACACCGAGGCGAAAAAGTCCATCTGGAAGAACAAGCTCAGTTGGCTGAGCGACGAGGAGACCCAACGCCTGGCCGAGCGTCACGACCTTTCGGGCGGCGAAATCGACAACATTGTGCGCAAAACGCTGATGGAAGAGGTCTTGCACGGAGAGCGTCCCAACTTCACCACCCTCGACAGCTGGTGCAAAAACGAGAAAATCAACCAGAGCAAATGCGGCACTATTGGATTTACGAAATGATGAAACGCATTTTTCCGTATTTTTGTAACGAAAATAAAAAACGACTTTATGGAAATATATTATGTAGTAGCAATTGTTGCGGTTATCTTGATGGGGGTAATCGGTTATCTTGTTGGAAATCGGGGAAAGAAAATGTTGGAGGGCGACAAGAAGAAGTTGGAAACAGACCTTGCGGAGCTGAAACGCGAGAAAGAGGAGAGGGAATCTGTAATAAACGAAAAGGTGAATCTAATCACATCTCTCACAGCTGAGCGCGATGTTCAAAAGGCTAATGCGGAAAACAACGCGCAGCAGCTTGGAACGCAGAAGGAGGATTATGAAAAGCGTCTGGCGGAGCTGAAATCATCATACGAGAAACAGCTTGAACAGACGAAGAAAGAGCAAAACAACCAGATGGAAGAGCTGAAAAACATGAACAAGGAACAGATGCAGACCCAGCTGGAGCTGATTAAAGAACAGATGCAAACCACCTCTGAAAAAGTGCTCAAGGTGCGACAAGAAGAACTTGGTGAGCAAAACAAAGAGCAGGTTTCGAAGATAGTGGATCCTTTGCAGAAAAGTTTGAAAGACATGCAAGATGCACTCGAAAAAACAAAGAAACAACAAGAGGAAGCACTGATTCGACTGGACGAGAGCATCAATAAAAACATGGAGAAGAGCGCTGCCATTGGGGAGACTGCCGACAGGCTGACCCGGGCGCTGACAGGCGAGGTAAAGGTGCAGGGAAACTTTGGCGAGCTGAAACTAAAGCAGTTGTTAGAGGATTTGGAATTGAAGGAAGGAGAACAATTCGATACGCAGGCAACATTGAAAGATAAGAGGGGAAAATCGCTGAAGGGCGACGACGGCAAGGGTATGATTCCCGATTTCATTCTGCACTTTCCCAACAATCGCCATGTGGTGGTGGATTCGAAAATGTCGTTAACAGACTATGAACGTTACATGAACGACGAGGACGGATCATCCGAAAAAAGCGAGCATCTTAAAGCCCACATCGCCAGTGTGAGGGCGCAGGTGAATCGTTTGGCAAAGAAAGACTACACCCGTTTTCTGCCCGACAACTATAACAAACTGACGTTTGCCATCATGTATATCCCCATTGAAGGTGCTCTGAATCTTGCTTTGTTGAACGACGCCACACTGTGGAGGGAGGCATACGACCAGGGCGTGATGATTCTGGGTCCGCAAACCATGTATATGAACCTACGTGTGTTGGAGATGATGTGGACCCAGGTACGCCAACTGCAGAACCAGCAAGCCATGATGAAAGCCGCCCATTTGGTGATTGAACGCGTGCAGGATTTCGGCATTCGGTTTATGGATGTGGAGTCGAGTGTGAATGATACCGTGAAGAAGATATCGCAGCTGAAAATCACCACGGCCGACAACGGCCCCAGCATCATCACAGCAGCCAAGAATCTGTTGAAAGCCGGTGCCAGCGAAAACAAGAAAAAGAAATCCCTAAACGAACTAGACAACACCCTCTTCATTGAATCCGAACCCGACTTGATGCTTCCAGAGAGGACTACGGTAGAAGCCGAAACAGATTAATCATTCTATACGTCAAAGAAGGCTTGGAAAGCTGCGAGCGCGCACGCAGCTTTGCCTGATGACAACATAATACCGCTATGAAGATCCACGAGATGATTAGGGACAACTACCCCGAATATTACAGCATTGAGCACTACCCTACCAACATCACCATATGTGTACGCACGACGAAGGAGGAATGGGGCATGCTGGGCAACTTCTATATGACCCCCATCGTGGCCGGAGGCGTAACTTTCGACTGCACCGAGCGCCTCTTCCACATGATGAAGCTGAAGGCCAATGCGAAGGAGGGAGTGCTGGATATGATGAATTTTCATGCGGGCTTGGGTATGAAGATGCACCTTAAGAACCTCTACAAAGCACACCCAGAGTGGTTTCACGACCACTGGCCTTCGATGATTGTTGATGCGATGAAGTTTTGCCTGATGCTCAAGTATGAGCAGTGCGAGCTTTTTCGGAATGAGCTAGAACGCAGTAGCGGAATGTTCATTGTGGAGGATGAGACCAAGCGGAGGAAAGGCAAGGACGCCGACACCTGGGGTGCGGTGCTTCGCGGAGAGGAGTATGTGGGGCCGAATCTGCTGGGCCGCCTGCTGATGGAGTTGCGAGACAATGGCAAACTGGAATACACGCTGCCCGAAGGCGCGTTAGATTTTACCAAACATCTCATTTCTTAATCTCTTGACCTTTACAAGATATGAATACACTGTATCATGGCTCTCCGGAACTGTTCAAGAAATTTGACCTCAGCAAGGCCGGTGAGGGAACGGGCGTAAAATTCGGATTCGGTGTTTACCTGACCGAGTCGGAGGCAAGCGCGGTGCATTACTCGCAGCCACGCAACCTGCCCCCAATGAAGGACCACTACCTCTACACTGTGGAGATCCCCGACCTGACCGAGGACAACCACCTCCNNGGAACGATGCTCACGGGCGCCAAGAAAGCCGGATTTGCAGAGGAGAAGTCTGCAGCGGAGTTTTTCGACTCCATCGGCGTGATATACAATGTATGGCCGCAAGCGCAGACGAAACCCGACGGCCTGCGCAACTATGCCGTCTTCAACGCCGACAGGATACGCATCCTGAAAGTGGAACGCATCGAGATAGAGGAAAAGGGCGGCAAGAATGTGCTTTTGAGCAGAGAGCCTGTGGCATAATTTGTCCATTCGGAGAACTTTTTGTTCCAGTAACCGGTAACCGGTGAATTTCGTTTGCTTTTTTGTTTTTGTTTTACTATATTTGCAGATTGTAAACCCCAAAAACAAAAAAGTATGTGTGCAAAAACGTATAATTCTGATTCTGAGTATTATGTATGCTTTGATGATTTAGAAGAGCCTATTCCGTTGTGCTTCAACACCATCTATTATGTTGAAACCCCTGACAATGAGGAACTGAACAGCTTGGTTCAACAGTTTTTCTTGCAGGATCCTAATGCATTGCTTCCACGCGATTTAAGGCGACTTCGCTATCGTTTCCGCTACCTCTCCCAGAAAGAGTTACAACCCGGCAAGTTGTATAAACGCTTAGCCGAACAGGGAGTGGATAATAATGACCCCGCAACAGCAGAAGCCATTGATTTCCTGCGCGAGTGTTTGCACACCGATACTGGGGGGTACCTTGTAGCCCGTCAATTGCCCAAAATATCCGAAAAAAATGGCACTATTGTTCTTGACAAAGAAGAACACATGCTTTCATTTCCTCTCCTTCATGTTGCCAATACGAAACAAAGTATCCAGGATTTTTTGTATAGATTGGCAAATTCTGATTTTGAAAGTCTCTCAGGAGTTTCATACAGCCGTTACCACAGTGACAAATATGAGCGACGTGAACTGGGAAGAAGTAGTTCACCAGGAACGATGTCGATATCGTTTATCCAAGTACCGCTTAACATATCAGAGATTGATGAAGATACTGACAGAAAAGCCAAAGAGTTCAATAACCAAACAAACGACTTTTTACCCGAAGATGAAATCAAAGCAATATTAATCGCTCAAAGAGCTCTTGATCTTAGAAAAAATAAATTGAAAATCAATCAATTGTGTGCTATATCGGTGGATAAACAAGGAAAAATTTATTATAAGATTGACGGCAAGGAAGTTGAATGTAAGTTTGTGAGAGGGCCTTTAGGAAGAGCCCTATATATTCTTTATCTCCGACAAATTGAACGTGCAGCAAAAGACTTGACGGGGAAAACACCATCCAGCATCTGTCGCAATCATCTGAACAAATATGAGGATGAGTTGTTTGAGATCTACACCTCGATGAAACCAAGTGGTACTCCTTTAGAACGACAACAAAGAATAGAGGCCCTTTGGCGTAATCCCAGCAACGTCATTTCCAAAAACAACCAATTTTTTGAGGAGACTTTTAACGCTGAAGCAATTACCCCTAACTACTATACAGTCGAAGTTGTTGGCTACGATGAAAATGGAGACGAATTAGAAGCTGTTGGGCTTGAAACTAAAGACTTCGACCTCGGTGACTTCAGTATTGACAAGTTGCGGGTATACGATGATTTGTAGCGATAGATGAAATTCGACCCTTGGTGGCAAAATTTCTGCTATTAGCAGAAATCGAAAGGTGTTTATTGCTTTTGTATTTTTGCATTGATAAATCAAAGGTTATCAAATAATGAATTCAGCAAACCTATAATTATGCTTAATATCATCTTCAGCCCCTATTACGATGGGAATTGCTACGCAGGGAATCCCCAAAAGAACAAATGTGAACTTGGCACGAAATATGTCGGCCCCATCGGTCTGCTCAACGAGTTAGAATTGCGGGCGGGACTGAGCCGCGGAGAAACCACTCCTATGCAGCGCACCATCGCATACTGCAAAGCCATACAAGAGGTTTTGAATGTAACAAAAAACAAACCCTTTTACAAACAGTCGTTTGAGAACGACCCACTGGGTGTGGCACAACAGCTGCTCCGCTGGCGCGATGCCCTGTGCATGACGGGTTGGGACAAGGACACTCAGCTTCCAAACGACCTTTCCGACGATGGGAAAAACCGTCTGCATGATCTTCAGGCCATCGAGGAAAAGTTCAACACCATCGGCATGGGCGAGCGGTGGAGGGCATTGCTAGACGAATCCTCAAACCGCAATATTCTTCCTACTGATGTAACCATCAAGGTGGATATGAAGATGGAACTCCTGCACCCTGTCATCCGCAAGGTGCTGGAAGCCATTCGAAAAAATGGCGGCACTATTGATGAATCAAAAGCTGTCGAAAATCTTGGGAACAAACCCCTTTCTGATTTTGCCTACAAGTTCACCCTTTATCAGTTTCCGGAGCAAACCGACGCCTACCAGTGGGCCGCCCTGCAAGAAGAGAACGCGGATGTTTACATCAACGAGGATAACTTCACCTTCAACCAGGTGCTGAAGTCGGTGGGCAAGCCGCTGGTTTCGGCCTCCGTAGATGGAGCCACCGACCTGTCGCAACTCCTCAAGTTAGGCATCTCCCTCTTCCGTGCCCCTGTCAACTACACGAATCTGATGAGCTACCTCAGCATTTTCAGACATCCTATTGACTGGGAGACACGCAGCACCTTGCGCTATCACCTCAAAAAAGTAGGAGGCTTTGGCGATATGGTGAACGAAGATGACACTGTGACGAAAATCAACGATACAGCAAAGGACTATCCTTGCTTTTGGGGAATGTGGGCACATGGCACGAAGGACAAAAACGACAAGGATGTTGTGCCTGTGAACAAAGTGGAAGATTTCTGCAAGGAACTTCAGGAATGGGCTGAAACAGCAGAAGTCAATGCTGCAGCTGAAAAGAACTTGTCGCCCATGACTGGCACACAGGTGTATGCCCAGATCACATTACTACAGGAGAAAATCCAACTCATGCTTTCCTTCTTGGAGGGTAGAACCGAAGACATCAGCAACGACGAATTGGACAAAGCGGTTGCCATCATTTGTCAGGAAGGTTCGGTGACAACCGACTTCTCACGGCTTGGTTCCTACGACATATTGTCTGACTTGAAAGGGTTAGCCACGGCGGTGGACACTGTAATTTGGATGGACTGTGTTCGAAAACCGAGACCGCGCTATGAATATGCTTTCCTAAATCCTGCGGACATCAAAAAGCTACAAAACAAAGGCCTTTTAATAGCGGATGCCACTCTGGAGATGCAGTCTTCCGACTTTGCCGAACGTTTGGCGGTGAGCCGGGCGAAACAGATTATCGCACTGATACCCCAACGAAAGAACGGCGAGCGCACCGAGGAGAATCTACTCATTACCGAACTGCGTCACACCGCCACTTCCACGATTTCCATTGTCTCCCCTGAGTTGCCCAAGAGTGTTCCCGTAACCTCTGTACCTGCCGACACCCAAAAAGTGGAATATCAAGTGGACACCACACTGTTTACCAACATTGACAAACCCGCACCCAAGTCGATGAAAAAAGCTCCCGGCAGCGACCCCTCCAAGTTCACCACAAAACCTGTGGGTTACCAACGCAGCTATGAGAGTTTTTCAAGCCTGAACGAACTCATCAACCAGCCATTCGACTATGTGTTAGATTATCTTTACAATATGAAAGATGAAGACAACAGTAATTTGTCAATGATGGAGGGCAATGTGGCACATGCCGTTATCAGCAAAATGGTGGAAGAGTGTAAAGATGCCTTTGGCGTTGTGAACACTGGTCAATTCCTGACCATCTGCAACAACAAAAGCGAACTTGCAACAAGGACTGAGAAAGCCATTCTTGATGTCGGCGCAGCGCTTATGCAAGCAGAAAACGAAATGGAATGCATCCATTTCAAGCGAATCTTCACCGAAAAAAGCATCCCAACATTAGTCAAAATCATTCAAAACAATCATCTTGAAATTGTGGGGAGCGAATTGGAATTCATCAACCTCCTGAAAGATTCAAGTAAGACCAACGCATTCATTTTCAATGCCATAATTGATTTTCTGTTAAAGAAAAAGAATGAAGAAACAAATGAGTATGAATATTTTATCTTCGATTTCAAGTGGACGGGAAGCCCTAAAAAGAGAGAAGATGAACTGAAAAATGGCAAAGAATTGCAGTTGGCCATATACCAAAAAATCGCTGAAGTGAATGGTTTCAGTCCCGTGGTGACGCGCGGCTATTATTTACTGAAACAAGCACAACTGCTGACCACCGATTCTGTCTTGGACGTCAGCGATGACATAACAATCATACCATCCAAAGGCAACGATATTTTCGAGCAGGCAGTGAAATCCTATCGCGAACGAATCCAAAACCTGAAGGACGGTTTCATTGAGGAAGGCGAGGAGATGAAAGGACCCGAATTTGATAATACAGCATTTATCAAGGATTACAAGTCTGATTCTGATATATATTACCTTAATAATGGATTGGGTTGCAAGAGAGACGGGACGATGAAGGCCTCTGCCAAGAATTCGTCATACGGAAAAAATGAGGTACTAAAAGGCAAAATCAAATAGATTATGAAAAACGTACACTATATCAATGCCGGTGCAGGAGCCGGAAAGACATACTCGTTAGTAACCATCCTGAAAAATATTCTAACAGACAAGAACAATCCATGCGACCCGTCGGAAATCATCCTCACCACCTACACCAAGGCGGCAGCCAAGGAGTTTAGAGAAAAGACCTTCGCTCGGCTGCTGGAAGCTCCCGTCGCCCTCGATGTAGCCAAAATTCTCGATACCGCCACCATTGGCACAGTGCATTCCGTGGCACAACAATACATCCAACGCTACTGGTCGCTGCTCGGCTACTCCGGACAGTTCAATGTGATGTCGGATGTGGACAAGAAAAACTACATCAACAAGTCGCTTATAAAATGTGCGAGTGCTGATGACATTTCGTTTTTCTACGACTACACCAAGGATTTCAAAATAACAAAATATGACAGTGTAAAAGGCGTGTACCTTCCCTATTACGACTTCTGGAAAGATTACGTTTTGGAGATTGTTTCCAAAATGAGGGCGTATAAAATCGCACCTAAACAATTGGTTACATTCACAAAGCAATCGTGCAATGTGGTGGACAGGCTGTCCTGCACCCCATTCAACAAAAAAAAGTTTGAGGTTATATTACAACCTTATATTTCATTTTTGCAAGAAAAATCAAAGGCCAAGAAAAAAGACGGCATCACGCCAACTACAGATGCAAATAATAATCAAGATAGACTCAACTTATACTATGTTTTTATCAAAATACCTGCGCCGTCCGATAGTGACATAACAAAATTTTTAGAAAGCGATTGTTTCAAAACGAGTACCAGTCCCGTGAAGGACGATGATGATGTCAAAAAAGCTGTTAAAAAAGCGGCGGAACACAGTAAAAACAACGCGAAAGAGTACCTGAATTTTTTCCATTTTTTGGCCAGTTTTGACAAAGGCAGAGTCAAAGACTGCATAGAGCGGATTTTCACGATTGCCGAAGACTGGGCGCAAAAATTTGAGGATTACAAACGCGAAAACAACCTGTTGGATTTCGACGACCTGGAAGCCAAATTCTTGGAATTACTTGATATGCCAGCTGTTCAGGACGACATTCGGAGCAGTGTGAAATACCTGTTTGTGGACGAGTTCCAAGATTCGAACCCCATACAACTGGAGATTTTCAAGAAACTTTCCGATTTGGTACAGGTGAAAAGTTACTGGGTGGGCGACCGCAAGCAGGCCATCTACGGCTTCCGCGGCAGCGATTCTTCGTTGACCACCAAATTGCTTGAGTCGTTTCCTGATCCTGTGACGGGAATGACTTCCGGTGTCCCTGCCATTGGTTGCACCTCGCAGTTGATCGACACTTCCTATCGTTCCATCAGAAGTCTGGTGGAATTGGCCAACGAGGTGTTTGAAAATTCGTTTGCCGCAGGTGTTACATCTGAACAAATCAACAATGTCCGCCTGCAAGTCATTCGGGAAGACGGGAATATTAAAAAACCTATCCAGCACTGGCATTGTGCTTCCGAAGACGCTTTGGCCGACCGCGTGGCGGAAATCCTGAACGGAAATGTAATCACCATTCCCGGTGTATATGATGAAGGGGGGCCTGACAAAACAGATAAAGACAAGAATTGGCGCAAGCAGATTGTTCCCGCCGACATTGCCATCCTTTCCAGAACAAAAGCCGAATGTGGCAAAATAGAGGATGCCCTCCGCCAAAAAGGCATCCCCGTCTCCTCGCCCGAAACCTCCATCATGGACAAAGCAGAGGTGAAGCTTGTGATGGCCCTGCTGAAATATGTGGCCAGCATCAAGCGGCGATATGCAAAGACGGAATTGGCCAAATTATTAGAGGATAAAGAAATTGGTGACATTTTGAAGGAAATTGCCGATAAACGATACGATTTCAATCCGTTCTTTGATGAGGAGGCCAAGGAGGATAAAGCAACCGACTCAAAAGAAAATTCTGAAACGGCTGCCACGAAGAGCAAGGCAAAGCCGAAAGATCCCGATGCCTTTTTCGCCGACCTGAACGACAAACTTCAGGGATTGCGCGGCCTCAACATCAGTGCCTTGGTGAAGGGCGTGATTGCGGTTATGGATGTGCGCAACATCGTGGTCAAATGGGGCAATGCCGAAATCCGCCAGGACAACTTAGACACTTTGATTGAACAGGCTCTCTCGTACGAGCAGTCCACAACCCATTCGTCCGACTGCGCCACCGTGACCGGTTTTATCCAGTACATGAACGAAGCGGAGATCAAGTCGGAACTGGACCAGGGAGCCGAAGGCGTGAAAGTGGCCACCTATCACAAGTCCAAAGGCCTGCAATGGAAAATAGTCATTTTGAATTCCTTGGACAATGACGAACTGGAACTTAAAAATTTCGTAAAGAAAAACTGGTTTGGCTTGAATTTGGACGGAATTTATGGAAATGCTGAACTGCAATTGATTCCCTCATTCGGAGATGTGTCCAATGCAATGGCTGAAACAGTGGATGACTTGTCCAAGGGCATGTGTCCGAGCGGCAATGACAACGGTTATTTTGATTTGATTCATGGCAAAGTAGAGGGTGAAATCAAACGACTGCTCTATGTGGGTGTCACCCGTGCCCGCGACTATTTCATTACCGTCTCGATGCCAAGCGGGCAGGAGAAGACTACAAAACCATTGGCTTGGATCAAAAATGTCATCAAAAGCTCTGCCCCCGCAGTTGCTATACTCGCAGCCCTTGATTCGCCAGACGGCCAAACCGACAAAACAGATGTTGATTTGTGGGGTGTTCCTGCACATCCTGCTTATTACGAAATACTTACAGATACCAGCCACAGCTATATGGCCGGGGCCACAAAGGCAGTAAAACTCCCTGCGGCAATTATTGACGGCACTACTGAAGCCAAAACCATCTCCCCCAGCAGCTCGAAAGCACAATATGACGCTACCCCTTCCCTCGTGACTGATTTCACTTCTCCCTACATCACCCATAACAGTATCAAAGACTCTGCCGCCTTCGGCACCTGCATCCACAACTATATGGCCGCTCACCGATGGGAGGGAACGGACAGAATAAAGGAAAACGAGGAAGCCAACATCATACTGGCAGAGCAAACGGTGGACAATCATAACATGCAAAAGGTTTTGCCCCAACCGGAATTGCTGACACAGGCCGCCGACGCACTGTTTACCTATCTGGAAAACAAGTTCTGTCCAGCGAAGGAGTTGCTCCGCGAGTGCCCGTTCACCTACTGCCGCAACAATGGTCAGATTGTGAGTGGCGAGATCGACCTGGTTTGGAAGACCGACAAAGATTGTATTTTATTGGACCACAAGAACTTCCCGGCCGGGCAGGATTACGGGAAGAACATCGTTTTGCAAGATAAGCCCGACAACAAATTCTATGTAGGCAAATATTTCCCGCAGTTAGGCGACTACCGCGCTGCCCTCAACGCCGCTGGACTGAACGTGACAAATGTGTTCGTCTTATATGCCGTGTTGGGCTGTCTAGTGGAGGTGAAATTTAAATGATTACTACTTCATAAAAATAGCAGAGTATGATAAAAAGTATAATTTTGAAAGAAATCAGCGTATTAAAGAATTAAACGTATGGAAAAAAAGACAGAAATAATAANNGAAAACTCAAAAGAACCATGGACAATAACAGTAACAAGTCCTAATATTAAAGTCGGTTCAAAGTGGTTTTTGAAAAAGAGCCTGTCTGAATCGTTTCTCCTACTACAAATTGAAGAGTCAGAGTTGGGCAATGTTAATAAGAAATTTCGTACACCCAAAGGTCGTGATTACAGATTAGCTGATCGTTTTTATACGGATAAGGTTGGCAATGCGGTAACATATAATGCATTAAAGTATCCGGGCAGTCTTTTTTTATTATCCTCAGAATGGGGCGCCAATGAAGAGGTTAACAGAAAAACGTGTGAATTAATTAATGAGATTGCAGATGATATGGGGAAAGATCCTTACATTCCAGAGGAAAGTATAAAAGTGATGACGGGATCTAAGAAAAAGAAGGAAACCCCAGACCATAAACCAGACGAACTCTTGGATCCAGAATCAGGAGATGGTGACTTTTCTGATGAAAGTACTAGATTATCGCTAAATTTGATTCTCTATGGTCCTCCTGGCACAGGAAAGACGTACAATACGATTTTCAAAGCTTTGGATGTTTTGGGAGTGCATGCCCTTAATGCTTCTGGAGCGCCTACCCCTAAATCGCTCTGGTTTGACAACGGAGAGGCGGACAGAAAGCAAGCTATTGACAAATTTAACGAAATGAAGGATGCTGGCCGTATTGTATTTACCACTTTCCATCAGTCAATGAATTATGAAGATTTTATTGAAGGTATCAAGCCAAATTTGGACGGAACGTCGATAGGCTATAAAATCCAGGATGGAATTTTCAAACAAGTATCCAAAGAAGCAGCAAAGCATCGTGACAATAACTATGTTCTCATCATTGATGAAATCAATCGCGGTAATGTCGCCAACATTTTTGGCGAATTGATTACACTGATTGAGGATGATAAGCGCACCACTAAGTGGGATAAGGGTAGCAGAAAATACATAGATAATCCTGAAGGGATAAGAGTCAAGTTGCCATATTCTCATGCTCCCAAAACCTCGGAAGAGGAAGGAATGACCACAAGTGAGGAAGAAATAGATAAAGAAGAGTTTGGCGTGCCGGGAAACCTCTATATCATCGGAACGATGAACACAGCGGACAGGAGCGTGGAGGCACTGGATTCTGCTTTACGAAGAAGATTCACTTTTGAAGAGCTAATGCCAAAACCCGAATTGTTTAAGGACGTTAAAATAAAGGGGACAGACAAGACATTAGAGGATCTATTAAAGACTATCAACAATCGTATAGAGGCACTTAAAGACCGGGAACATCAGATTGGACATAGTTATTTCAAGGAGTTTATCGGGAAAAAAGAAGTAGAGCCCGACAAACTCGAGAAAGCCTTTACTGTGAAAATTATTCCACTCTTACAAGAATATTTTTATGGCGATTACGAGAAAATAAGGCTCGTTGTTGGGGATGGTTTTGTCAAGAAGATTCCTGATAAGATTGAATTTGCAGGGGGAGAATCATACGAGGATCTCCCAGAGAGGTACTTTATTGAGAAAAAGCCTGATATGATGGAAGTTTTAAAGAACCTGATGAATGTCGAATGAAGCAGCTTATAAGGGTATATGAGTATGAGGTGCTGAAAGTTGACGAGAAGTTTTTTAAATATGAGCACCTGACTCTTCTCTCTGAATTTTTAGGAAACAAGGGGGAAGATGTCTTTCCATACTATTCGCTAATCCATAACGGTGTGAAATTCAAACACTATGTTGGTGTAATTAGCGTAGGAAATCTACAGATTGAGATACTCCCCAAGGCTGACAAGAGTGCAGGAGAGGAAGAAAAGAATGTATGGGAAAACCACTTGTTAGAAATGCTTCGAGTGGTGCATAAGATAAAGATCAATCTCCCTTCAAAGGCAGATCAGAGGATGAATTATTGTCATGTGCTTGATGTGTTGCTCAATCACTTTATGGATGAGGTTGAGCATATCTTACATATCGGTTTGGTGAAAACATATAGACGTGTTGAAAACAACTGCACTTCGCTAAAAGGACGGCTCATGATGTCTCAACACATCATGAAAAACATGGTGCATAAAGAGCGGTTTTATATCGACTATACCACATATGACCGCAACCATATCTTCAACCGATTGCTCTATAAAGCATTACGAATCATCCCAGAAATCTCTGCCGATAGCTATACTATCCATCGGGCAAAGACGCTGGTATTTGAATTTCCTGAACTCGATGATGTTGTAGCGACCGAAGCCATCTTCAACAAACTGGTTTTTGATCGCAAGACAGAAGATTATCGCAATTCCATGGACTTGGCTAAGATGATTCTGCTAAACTATATGCCAAACATGACTTATAGGCATGGAAAAAATGTGATTGCATTGATGTTCGACATGAACAAACTCTGGGAAGAATACGTTTATCACATAATCAGGCGCCAATTGCCGAATTACAATGTACATCCTCAGGCAAGAAAGACATTTTGGAAATCGGACATCGTCGGCGAGAAAATAGTCAAACCCGATATTGTGATAATGAAAGACAATAAATGCATCGCGGTTCTTGATACGAAATGGAAGATACCTGCCGATGGTAAACCTGGCGATTCGGATTTGAAACAAATGTTTGTTTACCATGAATATTGGAACACAGAACGCATAGCCTTGATATATCCTGGCAATGGGACAAATGTCGAAGGACATTTCGTTAAAGATGGCAAGGATATCGCAGATTGTCGAATGTATTACCTGCCAATCTCATCCACTACAGGTTCAAAACTTCTTGAAACAAAGGTATTGCTTGATTATTTGGAAGAATGTGGCGAGCGTGTTTGAAAAGTATATGCGGATGTGAAAATTCTGCTATTAGCAGAAAACAATCCTATATTTCTTTATTATATATTTTTGCAGCGTCAATCCCGGGGGATTGACGCTGCAATTTTTANNTAAATGATAAAACCAATCAAGTTTAAAATAAAAGAATGATGACCACAAAAGAACAAGTATTGGAAGATTTAGGACGCTTTGCGGAGAAATTCCCCAAAAGAAGAATTGTGTGCCTTGACAATGACAACACGCCAGTTTTTATCAATTGCGTTGAGTGCGACGATGAAGAGGAACCTTGTAGATATACATTGCTCAGAGATGAGGATGAAGAGAGAGTGATGACCGTTGAAAGGTTGATAGACTGCCTCGGCGAAAACGACCCCGACAATCCCGATCAACTAGCATAATGGATGTAACAAACAAGCTGAAGAATCCTGCTAATAGCAGAACGGNNATGAATAACTCAATTGAAAAGAAAGAAGCGTACAAAGCTGCAGTATCCTGCGACTTGGCTGAAATGCACAACATTATTATGGGCTATGATTCATGGAACAATGCTGGCTCTCGTAAAGGTGTAATCGTTACAGATGATGGCGTACACTTGGATTCCAATTTTGCGAAAGAACATCTGAAATACGATGTGCTGAAGCAGAACAGCAAGGTCAACGAGATCACTATCGACAGTTCGTGGCCGCTGAACAACGAACCAGACGGCGAAGAATATGCCTTGTGGAAGAGACTCAAGGCCGAGGCCAGCAAGGTCAAAGAGGGACTGCTGGTCATCAATATCTGTGACATCAACATGTTTAAACATTGCTGGGATCTGAAGCAACTTGTCAAACAGGAAAAACTCGACTTCCGTGGATATGTCTTGCTTGTGGTAAAGGATATGGACTGGGAGAAAGAGGTGAAACCATTTATTGGAAAGCTGGAGGACGACAACAGAATGGAATTTAAACTGATGATGCAGGAGTTTTATCAATTGATTTAAAACATTTTGTACTATGACAGACAACCCATTAACCATTANNAGCTGGAGGACGACAACAGAATGGAATTTAAACTGATGATGCAGGAGTTTTATCAATTGATTTAAGATATGCAGTGGCTTTGAATCCATTGAACAACTAAAAAAAACCTCGCAATGAAAGAAGATAATATTGAAAAAGCTCGCCGACTCTTGGAAGAGTGCGGTGACAATCGCGAATCCGTGGAAATCAAGCAACACTCTATATATTTCACGAGTGGTTGTTATAGTGATTTTTTTAGTAAATACATTCGGCAATGCAAAGGTGTTATTGTGTTAACCAACCGTCGGGGCGGTTTCAGCATTCACAAATGGGGCACACATATTGGAGTGCCTGTTAAGAGATCTTTTTTGTATGCGATTTTTCACAATATCGAATTTGATGTCAAGAACCACACTATCAAAATCAACACACAGTGGGACGATGATTCTCCCATAATAGAAGAAGTGGGAAAATTCAAACCCGAAGTTTTCAAGGAATTGTACGAAACAATCCCCGGATTTCTCAAGTCACACGGAATCTATGATTACACAGAATCGTGGAACGATAATCTGTTGACATTGGATATTATAACAAATATTCCCGCTAAGTTAGAAAACAGAATTGGCGTAACTGGAAGATTCGAAAAGTTTTCAGCCACGGGTATTACAAAAGTCAATAACGGACTGAATTTCAATGCCGTATATAACAACCGTGAATATCTAGTGAAGATTTTTTTTGAAGACTCGGAAAACCGCTATTCAATACGGCTTATAGAACAGGAGAACGGCTTCTCCCAACAGTCCAGATTGGTAAAGGAGGCTGATTTATTAGACACCCTTGACAAGATGTTGATGGGTGACTATACCGATGAACCCTGGGAATTATCAGTGGACTAATTTGATTTTTGAATAGTATGAAACTTTTGCAAAAACCCACAGCAACTGTAGGTCAGATTATCAAAGACCTGGAAGTGATTGTTGCAAAGAATCCAAGCCTTTTCCTGGAATTCAGCAATGACGACGGCAATGACATGTATGTGGAATGTATCACGCTTCGCAAGGACATTGCCATATTGGAATCAACCGGCATTAAGAAGCGTGCGGCCACGGTGGAAGATCTGCTGGCGATGTTTCGTATGCTTAATGAGTCGCCGGGAGTGGTGATGCAGGATGGCTGGGAACTGCTGAACTTCGAGCCGAACAAGGATGGTTCCATTTTCAAATATGACGAGGAGGACAACTATTGCCTGTTTTGTTTGGGAAGGGATGTAAGACTCCTCATTACCAAGCAGTTGGAGAAGGATTTGAAGGAGAAAGGTTTGGACAAATGCCTCGATTTCAAAGTGGCGGTAGCATCAAGAAAACACAGAATGGCATACCATGTGAATTGTGTGAGATGGAACTACGGCAAACTCTGCTTGTGCTATAGCGATGATGAGGAAGAACAGAGCATCACCCTGTCCTCACTGCTGGAGGAGTTCCCAACCTGTGCCGAGTTCATGATTCTACTCAACGGAAAATACTATACCATTGATGTTGGTGAAAAAGGCATCTTTTTCACATTCAACAATGAAGAAGGGAAACATATTGGCCTCTATGTTGGCGAGAGGGTGTTATGACCCGAGGGAATGTGAGTTGGAATAACGAAGTTCTCAATTAATAACTAAATAATATCATTATGGATAAAAATATTCACAAGTACGAATTGTACACAGCAGACTTCTATGCAAGCGAGACCTCAACAATCTATCGTCATATCGCCTATGCCGATACGTTTGAAGAAGCAATCGAGACTCTTGTCAAAAAACAGGATTGCCATCGAAGCGATCCAAAAGAGTATAATAAGATTGTAAACGAGATTCGTTCACATTCCGAATCTGAACTTAATGGTCGCGAGGAAATATGCCTTTATGGTGGGTGCTGCTATTACCACCAATATCTGCGTAAAGTTTCTGGTTATGTGGATGCATCCGAAAAACAGACGGACGACATTTCATTAGCGCAAGTACTTTGTCGCGAACTAAAGAATGTTGGCGATGAAAAATGGGAACTGCAGATGCATAGTGATAATAATGAATTCACATTGCGAATTGGGAACAACGACCCTATTGCATTACCAAACAAGTATGTAGGGCTAACGGGGCTTCCGAAATGGGAAATAGATCGTGATCACCATGTATATGAGATATGTTATGGCAGAAAGAGTTTTGGAAAGAGAATTGCCTATATTAAAAGCGATAATTGGGGCAAGATGGATTGGCAGACCGTGACAGCAGATCAAGTTGAATTGCGTCTCAAAGAGTGGTGGAAAAATGAGAAACTCTTCTTTTCCAAACAGGAGGCAATTGAGTCTTTGCCGGATGAAATAATACTCCATTATGGTAAAGGCAACACTTCCATCAGTCCATACGATAGTTATGGGTACCATATTGTCAGCATTAGTGCTCATTCTGGAGGGGCATGTTTAGACGGTGAGGGTGTTTTTGTTCACATACGCAAATAGAGCTAAGCTCCTTTTTGTCAATTCATTGGTTCACAATCCTAATTCGTCAATATAATGTCATATGTTTAGTTGTATGAAGATCTGGAGGGCTCCAATTTCGATGAATTTAAAGTTATGATGGCCGATTGATATAGATTGATTTGAGTTCTAATATTCAATAAACAAATTCAAAATTAATAGTTCTTTCAAGTATAAATCCTTCAAAACAAACTTGAAATGGGTAAGTCAAATAAAGAAACGAAGAAAATAGAGGCCCTGGTACTTGATGCAATAAAGAAAATCAAAGAGAAAGAAACAGAGAAAACAGAGACCCTGAGAAAGGAATATCAGCGGATTATGGATGAGACTGGAGGACTGCACGACTCTTCCGCTTTCGACAGGGTTTTGCCACTGGCCAAAGAGGGTCTACCAGAAGCACAATGCTTCGTGGGGGAGCACTATATGTATGATGATTATGATGTACCAGCAGAATACTGGCTACGGCTATCGGCGGAACAGCACTACCCACCTGCCGAACTTGCCTTGGGTAAATGGCTCTACTATGGTAAATGGCTCTACTATGGAATATTCAGCTTTAAAAACAATCCCGAATGTGAGCAATGGTTTCTCCTCGCCGACAAACATGGTCAAACAAAAGCATGCTATTATTTGGGAAAGCTGGCTGAAGACAAAGGGGATATGGCAGAGGCATGCCGATGGTGGGAAAAGGGAGCTGAAGGGTACGACGAAAACTCGCAGGAAGAGCTCGCCTTCTGTTACGAAACAGGACAAGGTGTCCCATACGACCTTGATGCAGCCATCGTATGGTATAAACAGGCTGCTCTGAACGACCTATTCATCGGCAACGCCGATGTTTCTTATCAAATAGCTGTTCTCAAAAAGTATGCAATGGAAAAGTATGCCAACCTTAACGGCTATACATCCGACCGTTTCTGGGAGGGAGAGAAGGAAATGCTGAACGGGAATCTGGCCAAAGCTGTGAGTTTGTGGCGTTGTACACCCGACCCACGTGCAATGGTAATGGCAGCCTGGCAAATGATACACACCGTGGAAGGCATTGTTGAGAATGACGGAGAAGAGTATTTTGATGATGAGCTGTTCCCCAAGGATGAGGAAGAAGCCATCAAAGCGGTGGCCAAGTTTTTCTCCAAGCAGAAACACCCTGCCGCCTACTACCTGAAGGGCTACCTCTACGAGCACAACATCTGCTACATCAAAAAGAATATGGCCAAAGCCCGACACTGGTACGAAAAAGCTGCTGCTGCCGGTGACGAGGTGGCGGAATGGAAACTGGAACAATTGGAGATGATGAATCCCAAACGAAAAAAAAGCGTATGAAGCCCTAACGCTGCGTGTAAAGGCAAAAGCCGACGGTAGGGGCGTATGAGCCTGTGCAGCTGCACTTACCGTCGGCTTGATTTTTTAGTGACTTTTTGATCACAGCAAAAAGTCACGGAAAAAATTTATTTTACAATTCTTGTGCCGCAAGCAGGATTATCCAGCTGGCCGGCTTCGGTGATGATGCATTCGTGGCCACCATGCTCAATGTAATAGATGGCGGCACGCACCTTCGGCGCCATGGAGCCTTCGGTGAAATGACCTTCGGCCAGATATTGCTTGGCCTCGGCAATGGTAATTACGTCCAGAGCCTTCTCGTTTTCTTTCTTAAAGTTGATATACACCTTCGGCACATCGGTGAGGATATAGAACTCGTCGGCACCGATTTCAGAAGCGGTCAATGCGGAAGCCAAGTCCTTGTCAATCACAGCTTCCACACCACGCATCATGCCGTTCTCTTCCACCACGGGGATACCGCCACCACCAACAGTGACCACCACATTACCCTGGTCAGCTAACTGTTTCACCACTTCAATATTGGTCACTTTCAGCGGCTTGGGAGAAGCCACCACTTTGCGCCAGCCATTGCCCTTGGGATCTTCCTTGAAGATAGAACCCGTAGCCTCGGCATACTCGTCGGCCTCCTCACGGCTATAGTACGGTCCCACCGGCTTGGTAGGATTGATAAACATGGGGTCTTCCTTGTCTACCACCACGCTGGTCACCAAAGTAACCACATTGCGCTGGATATTCTCCTTGGCGAACACATTTCTGAAGCCCTGCTCAATAAGATAACCGATAGAGCCCTGGGTCTCGGAAACACAAAAGTCCATGGGCATGGGTTCCAGGTCAAACACCTGCTTGCCAGCCTCATGCTGCAACATCACATTACCTACCTGCGGGCCATTGCCGTGACCGATGACAAGATTATAACCCTGTTTGACGATATTGATGAGTGAGCGACAAGTGTTGGTCACATTGTCGATTTGTTCCTTGTAAGTTCCTTTTTGTTTACTTCTGAGCAAGGCATTTCCGCCGAAAGCTACTACTGCGAGTTTTGACATGTCTTGTGTTTTGTTTTGTGATTAATTTTTCTTTATTTTTTCTCTGAAAAAAGAAATCAATGAGGACGAACAAATGCCGTCCTCAATGAAAATATTAGATGTTGAAAGTATCCGATTACCAGATGTGAGCTCTTTCTTCGGGAGCCACATACATTTTGTCGCCAGGTTTGATATTGAAGGCTTCGATGAAACCGTCGATATGCGGCAATGTAGCATTCACACGGTATTTACCCAGCGAGTGGGGATCTTCGGTCGTGCGACGTACGATTTCCTCGTCACGGATATTGTTAGCCCATACGTTGGCGTAAGCCAGGAAGAAGCGCTGGTCAGCGGTGAAGCCGTCCATTGTCTCCTGAATACCACCTTCAGCTTTGGCTTTCTGCAAAGCCTGGAAGGAGATGTTCAAACCGCCGTTGTCAGCGATATTTTCACCGAGGGTGAACTGACCGTTAGCATACAGACCGGGAGCCACTTCAATCTTGTTGAAATAATCCACCAGCACCTGAGCGCGAGCCTCGAAATTCTTGCCATCCTCTTCGGTCCACCAGTTGGCCAAGTTGCCCATCTTGTCATAGTTACGACCCTGATCGTCGAAACCGTGGGTCATTTCGTGACCGATCACCACACCGATAGCGCCATAGTTAACAGCGTCATCAGCATTCATATCGAAGAACGGGGGCTGAAGAATACCAGCGGGGAAGCAAATTTCGTTGGTAGTGGGGTTATAGTAAGCGTTCACAGTCTGAGGGGTCATCTGCCATTCTGTAGGATCAACAGGTTTGCCGATTTTGGACATCTGATACTCATTCTCGAAACGACGGGCACGTACCACATTGGCATAATAGCTATCGTTCTTGATTTCCAGCTTGCCATAGTCTCTCCATTTGTCAGGATAACCGATTTTCACGATGATGGCATCCAGTTTCTCTTTGGCGCGCATCTTGGTGGAATCGCTCATCCAGTTGGCATCCTGGATACGCTCGCCCAGCGCCACCTGCAGATTGTTGACCAGTTTCAGCATACGCTCTTTGGCGGCAGCGGGGAAATATTTCTCCACATACAGCTGGCCCACAGCTTCGCCAAGGCAACCGTCAACGGTACCCACCACACGTTTCCAGCGGGGTTTGTTTTCTTCTTTGCCAGACAGCACTTTGCCATAGAAATTGAAGCTGGCGTCCACGAAGTCACTGCTCAGATAAGGAGCGGCGGCGTCAATCACCTGCCATGCCAAATAAGCCTTGATGGTGTTCAGGTCTGTGGTTTTCAGAATCTGACTCAAAGCGGAAACATAGTCCACCTGACCCACATTCACGCTTTCCAAACTGCCCAAGCCCTGAGCTTCCAGATATTCCTTCACGTTGATAGCCGGCAACATCTTCTGGAGCTGGTCAATGGTTCTGATATTGTGGGTTTTGAAAGGATCACGCATGGTGTTCTTATCCATAAATTTCTCTGCCATAGCGGTTTCAAGTTTCAGCACGGCGGCTGCCAGTTCGTTTTCACGACCTTCCATATTCACCAGCTTGCCATAGCCTGAAAGTTTGAACATCTCGGTCATCATCTCCACGTATTTGTCGCGGGTGTTCTGCTGGTCGGGTTTCAGATAATAGTCACGGTCGCCAATGCCGAGGCCACTCTGCCACAACCAAGCAATATTCATGCTGCTGTTGTCAGGATCAGCCTCACCGAAAATACCCAGGAAAGGATTCAGGCCGTTCATGCTCATGTCTGCCAGCATAGCGGTCAGACCTTTCAGGTCTTTCATGTCGGCGATGGTTTTCAGCTCTTCCTGAATAGGTTCAGCGCCCTGTTGCTCAATGGTCACGCTGTCCATACCCATATTATAGAGGTCACCGATTTTCTGGGCCACAGTACCCTGCTCATTCTGCTGGGCTGCGGTTTCGGTAATNNGGATTGTTCTTCATCCATCCGCCGCAGGCGAACTGATAAAAATCATCATTCGGCGATGCGGTGGTATCCAAATTAGACAAGTCAATACCTGAGGTAAGGGTCACCTCTTCGCCCTTTTGTTTGGACTTGCAGCTGCTAAGAAGACATAAAATGGCGCAAATCATAAGTGGAAAAGCAATTTTTTTCATTGATAAATCTTTAAAAATCAATATTTTAGTTATATTATCTCCGTAAAATTCGGGAGCGCAAATATACAAAAAATTATTAGCAAATGAGAAAATTAGCAAATTAGTTAATGTGACAATGTGCTAATGTGCTAATGTGACNNGCTGAAAGCACGCAATCCTATTAACCCCGCATAAGCGTAGCGCAATGTGGGGTATGCGGCAAACTACTCTGATCAAGCGTGCCATAGGTACGCTACTTTGGAGAGGATGTAGCGTACTTTCAGCACGCAGACGTGGGTTGTCATCATCCACCCCACACAATAAATTGTGCGGGGTTAATAATATATCGTGCCTTTGGCACGCCTCCTTGTCTTTCAAATCAAAAAAGTAAATTTGCAAATTTGCTAATTGAACAAACTTTCTGAAAAAAATTTCGCCTCAGGTGCTTTTGTATTGAATTTTTTTTTATAATTTTGCATTTTGAAATACATTAGTGTAAATGGGAAAGAAAATTTTATACGTTACGCCGGAAATTTATCCGTATCTGGAAGAGAATTACATCTCTCATATTTGCCGCTATCTGCCGCAGGGCATTCAGGAAAGGGAGAATGAAATCCGCACCTTCATGCCTAAATACGGATGTGTTAACGAACGGAAAAATCTATTGCACGAGGTTATCCGTTTGTCGGGACAGAACATCATCATCGAGGATACCGACCACCCGTTGATCATCAAGGTGGCCTCCCTGCAGGCGGTGAGAATGCAGATTTATTTCATCGACAGCGAGGATTTCTTCAAGCGCAAAGCCATCTTCCGTGACGAGGAAGGCAAGTTTTTCGATGACAACGACTCGCGCGCCATCTTTTTCGCCAAAGGTGTGATTGAGACGGTGAGAAAATTGGGCTGGGCTCCCGATGTCATCCATTGCCACGGCTGGATTACCGCGCTGGTTCCCATTTTCATCAAGACCTGCTACAAAGACAACCCGTTATTCCAGGACATGAAGATGGTTTTCTCCGTCTATAACGACCAGTTCGCCGAAAAGTTCTCCTCGGATTTCGCCAAGAAGCTGAAGCTGACCGGCATTCCTAAAGAATATGCGGCCAAGTTCAGAACTCCCGGTTATGACACCATCTGCAAAGCGGCTATCGACTTCTCCGACGGTGTGGTCATCGGCCATCCGAAAGCCAAAAAATCCATCCAGACCTATATGGAGAAATCGGGACTTCCTCTGCTTGTTCACCCCGAAAGCGAAGACTATGTTGAACAATACGATAATTTTTACGCCCAACTTTTAGCCCACTAATCTTTACTTCCCAATGACACAGCTTAAAAGAGCCGCACTTCTGCTTGCGCTGATCGTTTGTCTGCTTTCCTGCAAGAAAGAATATAATTCCATCGGTTTGAACATGGAGGATGACCTGCTGGGCACCACCATGGAATCTTTCGACGTCAAGGCCTGGTCTGTTTTGTACGACACGCTGAACACAACCAACATGTCCAACCAGCAACTCGGCGAGTTGCACGACCCCGTTTTCGGCAAAACCACCGCCTCCGTCTATGCCCAGTTCCTGCAGTCAGGTTCTACCCCTTATTTCGGAGAGAGTCCTGTCCTCGACTCCATCGTGCTCACCCTCCAGACAGCGAGCTATTACGGTGACACCACCGCGGCATTGAGATTCGAGGTCTATGAATTGAACGAGGACCTTTCCACCACGGATGACAAATATTACAATTACAGCACCACGGGGCACTACGCTGACAACCTGCTCAACGCTCCCGGCGCCTCATACAAAATACGGCCTAACACCCCGCTGACTATCAACGAAGAGATCCTTTCCCCTCATTTGCGTATCCGCCTGAGACCCGATTTCGGACAAAGGCTGATTGACGAGAGTGTCAACTGGATCACCGACGAAGACATCTTAGAGGACTTCAAAGGATTATACATCACCGCCACAAGCAATCACCCGACCGGCTGTATATTCGCTTGCAACATGACCAGCGCCCTGTCGGGAGTTACCATATATTACCACAATTCGGCCGGCGACGGATACAGCTACACCTGCCGTCCATCTGAATCAGGTATTTCTTACAATAATTATAACCATTATGGCTATGCTGACGCAAATCAGGACTTGAGACGGCAAATCATCAACCATGACACGACCAACATCAGACGACTGTACTTGCAAAGCATGGCTGGTGTGCGTACAAGAATAGAATTCCCGGGCATCCGTGATAGATTCTCTGTCTTTAACAACAAAGTGGTCATCAATCGCGCCGAACTGGTCATCAGCAACTGCAATCCTTCCGAAGCAGTATTCACTCATCCTTCAGGATTAAGCATTCAAGCTGTGATGAAAGATGGTTCACTGTACTATATTCCCGATGACGACATGCTCAGCGCCGACGGCTATTTCGGTGGAACTTACGATGCAAGCAAGGGTGAATACCGCATCAGAATCACCCAATATCTGCAGCAACTGATTTTGAACCAAGGCAATTATGCCGACTACTTCTATCTCACTGTAAAAGGCTCCGGCATCCATGCCACACGTCTGGAATTCCACAGCAGTACTCCTGACGCATTGCTGCCGGACAAGAAACTGCGTGTGGAGGTGGCGTACTCGACGTACTAGTGATTAGGGGTTAGGGATTAGTGGTTAGGGAATAGTGACTAGGGGTTAGGAATTAAGAGTTAAGAGTTTAGAGTATAAAGATTGAAATAACATAAATATTGCGGGGAAGGGAAATGCCGCATAACAACATCAGCATAAAATAAAACAAAAAAAAATAAAGAAATGTCAGAACAAATCAAAGGAAAAATCAAACAGATTATCGGAGCCGTTGTTGACGTTCAGTTCAGCGAGGGAACCACTCTGCCCAACATTTACGACGCGTTGGAGGTTATCCGCCCTAATGGCGAAAAACTTATTATGGAATGCGAACAGGACATTGGTGAGGACACCATGCGCTGCATCGCCATGGACTCCACCGACGGTTTGAGCCGTGGCATGGAGGTGGTCGCCACCGGACAAATGATCAGCATGCCTACCGGCAATATCAACGGCCGTTTGCTCAACGTCATCGGCGAGGCTATCGACGGCATCGACAAACTGGAATCCAAAGAACGCAAGGAAATCCACCGCGATCCGCCTACCTTCGAGAACCTGTCCACCACGCAAGAGGTGCTTTATACCGGTATCAAGGTTATCGACTTGATTGAGCCGTATGCCAAAGGTGGTAAAATCGGTTTGTTCGGCGGTGCTGGTGTAGGCAAGACCGTGTTAATCATGGAGTTGATCAACAATATCGCCAAGAAATACTCCGGTATGTCCGTGTTTGCCGGTGTGGGTGAGCGTACCCGTGAAGGTAACGACCTGCTGCGAGAAATGATTGAGTCTGGCGTTATCCGCTACGGCGAGGAATTCAAGAAAAGCATGGCAGAAGGCGGCTGGGATCTGAGCAAAGTGGACAAGGATGAACTGGCCAAGTCTCAAGCCACACTTGTTTTCGGACAGATGAACGAACCCCCTGGAGCACGTGCCCGTGTAGCCCTGTCAGGTCTGACCGTTGCCGAATACTACCGCGACGGTGACGAGCAGTCAGGTGGCAAGGACATTCTGTTCTTTGTGGACAACATCTTCCGTTTCACCCAGGCAGGTTCAGAGGTTTCCGCTTTGCTGGGACGTATGCCCTCGGCAGTAGGTTACCAGCCTACCCTGGCCACTGAAATGGGTGTGCTGCAAGAGCGTATCACCTCCACCAAAAGAGGCTCCATCACTTCCGTACAGGCTATCTACGTGCCCGCTGACGACTTGACCGACCCGGCTCCCGCCACCACGTTCTCGCACTTGGATGCCCAGACCGTGTTGAGCCGTAAGATCGCTTCCCTCGGTATCTATCCCGCTGTGGATCCTTTGGACTCCACTTCAAGAATTTTGACTCCCGACATTGTGGGTGAAAAACACTACAACACCGCCCAGCGTGTGAAAGAGACCCTGCAGCGCTACACCGAATTGCAGGATATTATCGCCATCCTGGGTATGGAGGAATTGTCGGAAGAAGACCGCAAGGTGGTACACCGCGCAAGACGTGTACAGCGTTTCATGTCACAGCCTTTCTCTGTGGCGGAACAGTTCACCGGCCTGCAAGGCAAATTCGTCAACATCGAAGATACCATCAAGGGCTTCGACATGATTCTGAACGGCGAACTGGACTATCTGCCCGAAACCGCTTTCAGCTATGTGGGCACTATTGAGGAAGCCATTGAAAAAGGTGAGAAAGAACTGGCACAGGCCGCTAAATAAATCTCAAAAAAGAAGCCATGAAATTAGACATCACCACTCCCGGCCAGCAGCTTTTCTCCGGAGAAGTGAGCCTGGTACAGTTGCCAGGGCTGGACGGCTTGTTTGAAATTCTGGAAAACCACGCTCCAATGGTGGCCGCCCTCAAAAAGGGGAAAGTCAAGGTACAACAGAGCGATGGCAACACCGAATTCTTCGAGATTAACGGAGGCACCGCCGAAGTGCTTCAGAATAATATATTAATATTAGCAGAATAAATCCGAACATATATGAAAACAATACGTCTTTCACTCATTGCTTTGATGGCATTCCTGCTGGCAGCTATCACCCCCTTGCACGGCCAGAAGCTGAAACCCGACGCTGTTCCGGAAGAAGTCAAACAGACAATGGATTTTGAATATTCCAATGTCAAGATCCTATACTGGGAATTGATTGATGGGGTTTACATCGCCAACTTCAAAGAGGATAACTCACCTGGCAAATGCTATATCACCAAAAACGGGCAATGGCAGAAGACCGTATATCCTGTGCCGCGCGCCGAGCTGCCCTCCGCCATCACGGACTATGTGAACCAGAATTTCGCCAACTACACCATTGCGGTTTCACAGCTGCAGGAAATGCCCAACGTGCGTATACATTATTATATAGAAGCCAAGCCGGAAGGTGTGGGTTATGAACCCTCTATCCTCACCTTCAACGAGGTAGGTGCCCTGAAAGAACGCCACGATCCCGCCAATTTCGACAAAGAGGCCAAGTCGGTGGTAGATCCCAAGGCTGCCGCCAAACCCGCCACAGCAAGCGCCAGCGGTGCAGCTGCCGGCAAAGGCACTGCCTCCAACAACACTGGCAAACCGGCCCAATCAAGCTCTTCAGCAGGCAAACCTGCTACAAACACCGGAAAACCTGCCACCAGCAGTACTGCTAGCAACGCTGGCAAAGCCACTTCTACCACAGGAAAGCCCGCCAGCAGCCAAACGGCCAGCAAACCCGCCCAATCCAGCTCAAGCGCAAGCAAACCCACTCCCAACACTGGAAAACCTGCCAGCAGCAGTACCGCCAGCAACGCAGGAAAAGCCACCTCTACCACAGGAAAGCCTGCCAGCAGCCAGTCGGCAAGCAGCAAAACAGCC
>LXOW01412943.1_pt1 | contig 35299 bp, 27 predicted proteins | sample 1368591 | NCBI WGS metagenome assembly LXOW01 (sample SAMN04884650, study PRJNA319009) | bovine gut metagenome | isolation source: Cow rumen | host: Bos taurus | place: Italy: Legnaro (PD) | collected 2014-07-09
GGCTGGGCCTGAAAACCATCCTGTCCCGGCTGCCCGCTGCGGAAGAAGAAAAGCCCATAGAGGAGCACCCCGCCTGTAAGATCGTTGCATTGAACACCCTGGAAGCGGTGCGGGACGTCGCCAAGGCCCACGAGAACGCAAGCGAGCTGGCGCTGATCGTCGCCCCCGGCTTCTCCTTCGCCTACGACGGGCAGACGTCCTATCAGTTCATATTGGGGGACACGCTCTTTGACGAGCCCGTCGACCGGCGGGAGCTGCTTCAGACCATCTTTGCCCAAAAGCCGCAAAAGGTCCTTACCTTCGATAAAAAGGCTCTGCTGCACGCCTGGCAGGAGGACGGCGTCGATCCGTCGCCCGTGGTCTTTGACGCCATGATCGCCGACTATCTGTTGAGCAGCAACCATCCCATCGAAAGCTATGCGGCCCTCTGCTATGAACGGCTGGGCAGCAAGACCCCCACCGCAGGGCTCCTGTTCCCGTTGATGGATGAGATGATGGGGGAGCTGAGGCAGAAGGGCATGAGCTTTCTCTACGACGAGGTGGAGATGCCCCTGTGTGACGTGCTCTTTTCCATGGAGAAAGCGGGGTTTGCGCTGGATCGTTCCGTGCTCAATGAGCTGCACGAAGCCTTTTCCCGGCGGCAGAACCAGCTGGCGGAAGAGATTTACGCAGCGGCCGAAGGGGAGCGATTCAACATCCTGTCTACCAAGCAGCTGGGGACCATCCTCTTTGAAAAGATCGGCCTTCCGCCGCAGAAGAAGAACAAGACCGGCTACTCCACGGACAGCGACACCCTGGAAGCCCTGAAGGATCAGCACCCCATCGTGCCTCTGATCATGGAATACCGGTTCGTTTCCAAGGTGGACGCCACCTTTGTGGAAGGGCTGTTGAAGGCTATCGCCGCCGATGGCCGGGTCCACACCAGCTTTCGGCAGTGTGTTACGGCCACGGGCCGCATCTCCAGCGTGGAGCCGAACCTCCAGAACATCCCGGTGCGAACGGCGGAGGGCCGGGAGATCCGCAAGGCTTTCGTGGCCTCCCCGGGGAACGTGCTGGTGGGGGCGGACTATTCCCAGATCGAGCTGCGGCTCCTTGCTCACATCAGCGGGGACGAGAACCTTATCGACGCCTTCAACTCCGGTGCGGATATCCATCGGCGCACAGCGGCGGAGGTATTCCATACGCCCTTCGACGAAGTGACCAAGGAGCAGCGAAGCGCCGCTAAGGCCGTAAACTTCGGCATCGTCTACGGCATCTCCGACTTCGGCCTCGCCCAAAACCTGGGCATTCCCGTGAAGACGGCAGGGAGCTATATCAGGCGGTACTTCGAGCGGTATCCTGACGTACAGGCCTATCTCAAAACCTGCGTTACGGAGGCCAGGGAGAAGGGCTATGCCGAGACCATCTATGGCCGCCGCCGCCCCATGCCGGAGCTCAAGAGCAGCAACTACAACACCCGGAGCTTCGGCGAACGGGTGGCCATGAACATGCCCATTCAGGGCAGCGCGGCGGATATCATCAAGATCGCCATGGTCCGCGTGGACAAGGCCCTTCGTGACGCGGGCCTTGCGGGGCGGCTTGTGCTGCAGATCCATGACGAGCTGATCGTGGACGCCCCTGAGGCGGAGGCCGAGGCCACACAGCGGCTTATGGAAGAATGTATGGAGCAGGTGGCTGATCTGAAGGTGAAGCTGATCGCCGAAGGCGCCATCGGAAAAAGCTGGTACGATACAAAATGAGGACCTATGCGCCTGTCGGCCTCACGGGAGGCATGGCCTCCGGAAAATCCAGCGTATCTCGGCTGTTTCAAAGCTGGGGCGCCTTTGTGGCGGACGCGGACGAGATCTCTCGCCGGGCCCTGGACCCGGGCACGATCTGCTATCAGCAGACCCTGGCGGTCTTCGGCTCGGGCATCCTGCTGCCGAACGGGACCGTGGATCGGAAGAAGGTGGCCGGCATCGTCTTTTCTGACGCCCGGGCCCTCGAAGCGCTGAACGGGATCATCCATCCCTACGTGCATAAAACGATCTGCGACCAGTCCGAAGCGGCCTTTGATGAAGCGCCGGATCGGCTGATCGTCTGGGACGTGCCCCTTCTTTTTGAAACGGGGTATGATAGAGAGACAGCGAAGACCGTGGTGGTCACCGCCCGTCAAAGCCTGCGCGTTGAGCGCATCGTAGCCAGGGACGGTTCCACCAAAGCAGCGGCCCTACGGCGCATCCATGCCCAGATGCCGGATCGGGAGAAGGTCAGACGGGCGGATTACGTCATCCGCAACAACGGTACACTTGACGAGCTGGAACGAAGAACGAGGGAAGTGTTTGATGAGCTCCTGGAAACTATGGGTCGATGAGCACAGGCTGATATGCGGCCTTCTTGCGCTGGTGCTGCTGTGCGCGCTGCTGGGAGGATATTTTCTCTATGGCCGGCCGGCGCTGCTGCGCTCCAAATACAAGCTGTCGTATCAGCAGCAGATCCTTGCCTCTGCACAGGAATTCGATCTTGACCCCTATCTTGTGTGCGGCGTCATCTTTACGGAGAGCGCGTTCCGCCCGGAAGCGAAAAGCGGCGTTGGGGCGCTGGGCCTCATGCAGCTCATGCCTGCCACGGGATTGGAGGAGGCGGCGCTGCTGGGGATCGAAGGCGTCACGGAGCAGAGCTTGACGGACCCCGCCCTGAACATACGCCTTGGATGCTGTTATCTTCGAAAGCTGCTGGATGAATTCGGCGTCGAAAGCGTGGCCCTGGCCGCATACAACGCCGGACCCGGCCGAGCCCGCCAGTGGCTGAAGGAATATGGGCAGAAGGAGGATGGGGCCATCCTCTACATCCCGTATCCCGAGACCAGCAAGTACGTGGATCGCGTCAGGAGCGCCAAAGGCGTGTATGGGCGTTTATACCCGGAATTGGACCAAATCAGCGGAGAGAATTGATATGGAACTTGTGTTGACCGTGTTGATCCTGGCGTTGGACCAGGGAACGAAGATCTGGGCGGAGACCGCCCTTCGATCCCATCCCCTGGTGCTGATCGAAGGGGCGTTGGAGCTCACGTATCTGGAGAACCGGGGCGCTGTGTGGGGCCTTATGCAGGGGTGGCGGATCGTGTTTTTGATCGCAACGGTACTCTTTTTATCCGTCATCATCTGGTTTTACTGCAAGAAGCGGCGGAACATGACGGCGCTCACGCGCATCATCCTGTCCCTGCTGTTCTCCGGGGCCGTTGGAAATCTCATCGACCGGGTCCTTTTGGGCTACGTACGGGACATGATCTACGTGAGCCTCATCAACTTCCCCGTGTTCAACGTGGCGGACAGCGCCATCACCATCGCCGCGGCGCTGCTGGTGATCGAAACGTTTTTTGTGAAGGGAAGGCCCACCACCTTCGATCTTATGGAGCAGTGCTTCCCGAAAAAGAAACCGGCCGATGGATAACGAAACGCTCTTTATAGCAGATAAGGACTGGCGGCGGCTGGATCAATGCCTGTCTGAGAGCACGGACCTGTCCCGGTCACGGGCCCAGAGCCTCATTGAAGATGGCCTCGTTCTGCTCAACGGCCGCTCCTGCAAACGGAGCGATGGGGTCCGTCCTGGGGACGCCATCCGCTTCGTCATGCCCGAAGCCAAGCCTATCGAGCTTATTCCTGAAAATATACCCCTGGACGTCTTATACGAGGACGGGGACATCTGCGTGGTGAATAAGCCCCGGGGCATGGTGGTCCATCCCGCAGTGGGAAATGAGAGCGGCACGCTGGTGAACGCCCTTTTGTATCACTTCGGCGATCTATCCTCCATCGGCGGGGAGATCCGCCCCGGCATCGTCCATCGGATAGACAAGATGACCAGCGGCCTTTTGGTAGTAGCGAAGAACGATCTTGCCCACGAGCGGCTGGCCAGGCAGTTTGCCGACCACTCCGCTCACCGAAGCTATATCGCCCTGGTCGCAGGAAACATCAGGGAGGATACCGGCACCGTCGACGCCCCCATTGGCCGCCACCCTACGGAACGCAAGCGCATGGCCGTGGTCCCAGGCGGCCGCCGTGCCGTGACGCACTATCGGGTACTCCATCGTTTTTCTGCCGTAACGGTCCTTGCTCTTGAGCTGGAAACGGGGCGTACCCACCAGATCCGTGTCCACATGGCCCACATCCATCATCCCGTGGTGGGGGATCAGGTGTACTCCAACGGAAAGAATTCCCTTGGCATGGAGGGGCAGGCCCTCCACGGCTGGCGGCTGCAGCTAAGGCACCCCGTGACCGGCGAGCATATGTCTTTTACAGCGCCGCTGCCGGAAGACATGCAGCGCGCTCTGAAGCGCCTGGGATACCCGGGGGATTTTCTCTTGCCAAGGGAGGAAGACGAGCTATGAAACGATTGATCTGCCTGCTGATCGCTCTGTTACTGCTGCTTGGCTGCGGGCAAAGGGTCATAACCCCGGCTGCGACAGTCGAGGAGACCTTGAGTGCGCCCTCAGCCACAAGCTTGTCCACTTCCACGCCTTCGCAGGAGCCGACGGCCACGCCTGTCCCCACGCAAAAGGTCCGCCCGCCCCTGTCCACCTTTGCGCCAACAAGGATAAAGGTGGCGTTCTTCGCGGAGGAGCTCCTTTCCCAGGATGGGGAGCCGATCCGTTCCGAGATAGAAAGGCTGCTGGAGGCGGACGATTTGACCGCGGAAGCCTTCTATGCCGATTTCGATGCCATTCTCCAGAGAGTGAATACGTTGAATGATGCCGTACTGCGCCAACAGAACCGAACGCTGACGGCAGAACGAAAGAAAACGACGGTCAACAGTCTGACGGCCCTGTCGGACGGAGCGTTGCTGGATGCCCTGGATGCAGCCTACAAGCGGTGCGGGGGACAGGCGGATGAGCTTCCCGTTTTCACCTACGCCATCTCCATGAGTAGCCTTGCAGAGCACATTTTGGACATGGAGGACAGGACCGTTCCCCTCTTCGATCTGAGTGCTTCCGCCGCCAACGAATACAGGGAAGCCATTGGCCGCTATATGGGCGAGCACGTGACGCCGAAGGACATTTTCACGGCTATGGAAGCCCTGCTGCAGACGGAGGCGTATGCGATCAACACAGCGCTGAAAGCGGACCCGGAGGCGGCCCGCAAGAAGGAGCGCATCTCCTTTGGCAGCTATGGGGAGAATATGTCGTTTCTGGTCAATGTCACCCGGGAGCTCTGCCCGCTGCCGGACGGCGCCGATCTAACTATACCGCCTGAAACGGAGACGGCAGCCCAGATGGAGCTGCCTGAACTGGCCTTCTGGCAGTATCCGGGCATGGCCTATTTGAAGGTCTATGCCGCTCGATCCTCGAAAGAGCAGCAGGCGCGTTGGGCCAACGCGCCCGACGGGTATCTGGCGGGCCTTTCCGTCCACTGTTCCTATGCCGTCATCCCGTATCTTGATGGATTCGGCTTGGACTATGTGCAGTATCGCTGGTATGAGGATATGTTGGATGTGACGCTGACAGGCATCACAGCGCTGCTGATCCATTACTATGGCTATTCTGCAGCGGATCTGGCGGCCTATCTCAAAGGCTGGGGCGCCGAGGATTTCACCGACTACCTCTACGAAAAAGCTATGTCCGATCCCTTCGAGAGCCTGGTGGCTTCCTACGGATATTATCGGTACCTCGATATCTGCCAGGCCGCCTTGGACGCGGGCTGCCCCAACGAAAAGCAGTTCCTGCGGGAGTATCTATCCGCAGGTCCGGCGCCCTACGAGGCCCTGAAAGAATATATGGTCAGCCTGTACCAAAATGAAGGTTGACAAAGGCCGGAACCGGGAGTAAAATCAACGCAAATATGGGCTGTGAGAAAGAGGAGTACGCCTGTTTTCCTCTCAGAGAGGCGTCCGGATGCTGCAAGGGCGCTGTGGAGAACCGGCGGAAGGTCGCTTTTTAGCCCTGGGGTGCGAAAAGGTAGTAGTGCCCCACGCAGACGCTGCGTTATGGCTTTGAGAGAAACGGGGGAGACTCCGTTTAACAAAGGTGGTACCGCGAGCGCCCGCTTCGTCCTTTGACGAGGCGGGCGATTTGTTGTATAAGGAGAGAAAGACATGAAAGAGATGCCGAAGAACTACGATCATCAGATCGTGGAGAGCAAGTGGTACGAGAAGTGGGAGAAGAACGGGTATTTCCATGCCCGGCCCAACCCCGACAAGGAGCCCTTCACCATCGTGATCCCGCCCCCCAATATCACGGGCAAGCTCCATATGGGCCACGCCCTGGACAACACCCTGCAGGACGCCATCGCCCGCTATAAGCGTATGTCCGGCTTTGAGATGCTGTGGCTCCCGGGCACGGACCACGCTTCCATCGCCACCGAGGTGAAGATCGTGGAAGCTCTGGCCGCCGAGGGCCTTACCAAGAAGGACGTGGGCCGGGACGGCTTTTTGAAGCGTGCCTGGCAGTGGCGGGAAGAATACGGTTCCACCATCGTGAAGCAGCTCCGCAAGATGGGCTCCTCCTGCGATTGGGAGCGGGAGCGGTTTACCATGGACGAGGGCTGCAACAAGGCCGTTCTGAAGGTGTTCAAGACCCTGTACGATAAGAAGCTCATCTATCGGGGCGATCGGATCATCAACTGGTGTCCCGACTGCAAGACCGCGCTTTCCGACGCCGAAGTGGAATATGAGACCCAGGCGAGCCACCTGTGGCATATCCGCTACGACGCCCCGGACAAGTCCTATTCCATCACCGTGGCCACCACCCGCCCTGAGACCATGCTGGGCGATACGGCCATCGCCGTGAACCCGGAGGATCCCCGATACAAGGATATCATCGGAAAGAAGGTGATCCTGCCCCTGGTGGAGCGGGAGATCCCCATTGTAGGCGACGAATACTGCGAGATGGAGTTCGGCACCGGCGCGGTGAAGATCACCCCCGCCCACGATCCCAACGACTTTGAAGTGGGCCAGCGCCACGGTCTGCCCATTCTGAAGGTGTTCGACGAGAAGGGGTACATCAACGAAAACGGCGGAAAATACTGCGGCCAGGAGCGCTTCGAGTGCCGGAAGAACATCGTGGCGGATCTGGAGAAGAGCGGGAACCTGGTGAAAATCGAGGACTACACCCACAACGTGGGCACCTGCTATCGCTGCCACACCACCATCGAGACCATCGTGTCCAAACAGTGGTTCGTGGATATGAAGCCTTTGGCCGAACCCGCTTTGGAGGCGGTGCGCTCCGGCCAGGTGAAGTTCATTCCCGAGCGGTTCAGCAAGCCCTACTTCAACTGGATGGAGAACATCCGCGACTGGTGCATCTCCCGTCAGCTCTGGTGGGGCCACAGGATCCCCGTGTATTACTGCGACGACTGCGGCGGTGTGTTCTGCGAGGAAAAGGCTCCCGAGAAGTGCCCCGTCTGCGGCGGCAAGCTTCGCCAGGACGAGGACGTGCTGGACACCTGGTTCTCCTCGGGCCTTTGGCCCTTCTCCACGTTGGGCTGGCCGGAGAAGACGGAGGAACTCGATTACTTCTATCCCACCAGCACCCTGGTGACCGGCTACGACATCATCACCTTCTGGGTGAGCCGCATGATCACCTTCGGCATGGAGGTCATGAAGAAGCCTCCCTTTGAGAACGTGTACATCCACGGTCTCGTGCGGGACAGCCTGGGCCGAAAGATGAGCAAGTCCCTGGGCAACGGCATCGATCCCCTGGAGATCATCGAAAAATACGGCGCCGATCCCCTGCGCTTCTCCCTGGTCACCGGCAATTCCGCCGGCAACGACATGCGCTTCTACTGGGAGAAGGTGGAGTCCGCCCGCAACTTCTGCAATAAGGTGTACAACGCCGCCCGGTTCGTGCTCATGAACATCCCGGAGGACGCTGAACCTATCATCCGTGAGAAGCTTCTCGACACCGCCGACAAGTGGATACTGTCCCGTCTCAACGAGATCACCCGGCAGGTGACGGATAACCTGGACGCCTATGAACTCAATTTGGCGGCAGAAAAGATCTACGACTTCATCTGGGCCGAGTTCTGCGACTGGTACATCGAGATGGCCAAGTCCGCCCTCTATGGCGAGGACAAGGCCCGCAAGGAGAACGTGTCCGCCGTGCTCATCCACGTGCTGGGCACCTCCATGAAGCTGTTGCACCCGTTCATGCCCTTCATCACGGAGGAGCTCTATCAGCAGCTGCCCGGCCATGAAGAGACCATCATGCTTTCCGCCTGGCCCAAGGCTGAAAACCGGCAGCTCTACGAGAAGGAGTGCGCCGCCATGGAGACCATCATGGACCTGGTGAAGAGCATCCGCAACATTCGGGCAGATCTCAAGGTGCCGCCCGCCCAGCGGATCGAAGCCAGGATCGTCTGCGCCGATCCCAAAGCCCTTGAAGGGGCGGAGGGGTATCTGCTGAAGCTGGCCGGCGTGGAGAAGACCTCTATCTCCAGCGAGCGAGGCCAGGTGCTCAAGAGCGACGTGCACATCGTTTCCGAGAAGGCGGACGCATTCATCCCTCTTGCTTCCCTGGTGGATCTTGACAAGGAGCGGGAGCGCATCGACAAGGAGATCGAGCGGGTGAAGGGCGAGATCGCCCGGGCCCAGGGCAAGCTTGCCAACGAGAAGTTCGTTTCAAAGGCGCCGGAAGCTGTGGTCAACGAGGAACGGCGCAAGCTCCAGGCAGGGGAGGACATGCTCAAAAAGCTCATCGAGCGCCGGGAAACACTGGCTGAATAATCCTTTAACCTATGCCGTATCCCCGCATCCTTGCTGCGTGCGGGGATATGGTTTTACAAGGAGATTATTTCAAAAAAGCTATTGACATTTCCTGATGGATGATGTATATTTGTCAAGTCGCGAAAAGCAGCGTGGCGCTTAACGGGGTGTAGCGCAGTCTGGTAGCGCACGTGCTTTGGGAGCATGGGGCCGGGGGTTCGAATCCTTTCACCCCGACCAGGTGTGGCCCCGTGGTCAAGCGGTTAAGACATCGCCCTTTCACGGCGGTAACAGGAGTTCGATTCTCCTCGGGGTCACCATTTCCTTTTGGGAATTGATTGGGCCTTTAGCTCAGTTGGTCAGAGCAGTCGGCTCATAACCGATCGGTCCGGGGTTCAAGTCCCTGAAGGCCCACCACATGGCCCGGTAGTTCAGTTGGTTAGAACGCCAGCCTGTCACGCTGGAGGTCAAGGGTTCGAGCCCCCTCCGGGTCGCCATTTTTTCCGAGAGATCGGCTTCGCCAGCTTGCTGGTGTAGCTCAATGGCAGAGCAGCTGATTTGTAATCAGCAGGTTGCGGGTTCGAGTCCCATCGCCAGCTCCAAACTTTGAAAGTTTTATATATGGGTAGGTTCCCGAGTGGCCAAAGGGAGCAGACTGTAAATCTGCCGTCACAGACTTCGGTGGTTCGAATCCACCCCCGTCCACCAATATGCGGGAATGGCGGAATTGGCAGACGCGCACGGTTCAGGTCCGTGTGAAAGCGATTTCATGCAGGTTCAAGTCCTGTTTCCCGCACCAACAAAAGACAGAGTCCATTGGGACCCTGTCTTTTGTTTCTTTTGACGGGAAATGGGACTTGAAGGGTTCGGTAGTGAATGGACGTCCAGTGGACGTCCAGAGCCGAACCCTGTCTGAGCCCGCAGGCGAGAGCAAGTCCTGTTTCCCGCCTTTTTTAGGATCATCATCTTGCACGCATGTGCGCTTTCGCTCATCAGTCTTGACAAATTCCCTGAAATAATGCTATGTTTCTTATGCTGGTATCGTTGGGTATAGTTTACATATGAACTATCTGCCGAGAGGGACAAGCATGAAGGGCTTTTCGTTTTATTACATCGAAGCGAATATTGTCTGTGCCATCGTGTTCGGGATCATATTGATCCATAACCGCTTCAACATCGACCGGCAGGAGAAGCAGATTAAATTCGACCATGCTCTGATGGCGTTCATCTTTTATTTCCTGATGGATTCCATTTGGGCTGCGGTGGTGGACGGCGTTCTCCCCAAAGTCCTCTACAGCTATGTATCCTTCCTGGTCTACGTGGCCATGGCCGGCATCATCTTTTATTGGCTCGATTACGTCATGGCTTATGAGCTCGTGGAGCACCGCAACCGTCCGTTCAACCGCTTCGCTATCCTCTTTCCTTTCATCGTTTCCACGATCCTACTGATCGTGAACTACATCGTTGCGCCGCAGACGCTGTACAACGATACGCTGCAGACGCTGCCGCTCTATACCGTGTATCTCTCCGCCGTTCCAGACATATACATGGTCGCGATCCTCTTCTATGCCATTCGCAGGGCGAGGAGGGAGGAGAACCCTTCGGAGAAGCGGAAACACATTTTCATCGGCACCTTCCCGCCGATGGTGTCGGTGGTCGGATTGTTGGGAGAGATGATCGATCCCCACGCGCCCACCTTCTGCTACGCCTGCCTCATACTGATGCTGGTGTTCTATATCCAGTCCATCGAGCTTCGCGTCTCTCAGGATCCTCTAACGCAGCTCAATAACAGGGGACAGCTGGAACGGTATTGTGCCCAGAAAGCGAACCTGTATTTGGAAGACAGGAAAACGGTGGTCGCCATGATGGATATCGACAAATTCAAAGCGATCAACGATACCTATGGCCACGAGGAGGGCGATAAAGCCCTGTTGATCGTGGCCGGGGCACTGAAAACGGTGGTGAAGAGCCACAGCATGCCCACGTTCCTCTGTCGCTACGGCGGGGATGAGTTCATCCTGATCGCGCATCCCGCCGACGTGGACGAGGCGGATCAGCTCATTCGTGAGGTCCGTTCCGAGATACAGAAGGAGGTCCACGAGTATCCCTTGTCCATCAGCGCCGGCTACGACGTGCTGAACGACGGCGAAGACACCATTCTGGACTGCATCCGCCGCGCCGACAAAAAACTGTATGAGGATAAAGCCAAGAGGCTGTGAATTCTGAAGACAACCCCTGTCATGCCTACATTGGTCCCATGGCCTGCGGCAGTACAGTGGTGGCTAACCGCGAGTTGATCGAAAAACAGATCTACTCCCAGTATCAGCGGACGGCGGGGCTGGATATGGAATCCTATGCCGTGGTCTACGCCGCCAACCACGCCAACGAACCAAAGCCCATTCCCATCATCGTAAAGAGCGTTTGTGATTTTGCCGACAACACGAAGTCTGACGAATACCAGCGCTTCGCTGCTTACTCCAGCTGCGAATTCGCAAAGTTTCTATACGAGAAGATACTTCCCATGTATTAAATAGAATTATTTGAAGCCCGGCTCCCCATAAAGCGGAGAGTCGGGCTTTTTGTGCTCTGACAATGTGTTTACACCCAATTCCCGAAGATTCCACGGGCGATGGCCTTGCCCAGCTTCCGGCCCACCTGATTGAGAACGGTGTTGGTGGTGGTCTTGGCCACCTTTTTGGCGGCTTTGCCTACGGCGCTCTGGCTCTTTTTCTTGGCGGCTTCTGCCTTCTTCTGCTCCGCGGCCTGTTTTTCCGCCGCCTTCTTTTCCTCGGCAGCCTGCTTCTCGGCGGCTTTTTTCTCCGCCTCCTCCAGTTCCGCCTGAGCCTTGGCGTCGCTCTCCTCCTTCAGCTTTTCGTAGGCGGAATACCGGTCAACGGCTTCCTGATAGGTAGCATAGAGAGGATCGTATTCTAGAATGCTGTTTCGAGTCTCCTCCCGGGCGGGAGCCATAAGGCTCTGAGGCGGCAGGATGTTGGCTCGTTCCACCATCGAGGGGATACCTTTCTGATCCAGCAGGGAGACAAGCGCTTCGCCGGTCCCAAGGCTCAGGATCTCCTTCTCGGAATCCAGGTCAGGGTTGGGCCTGAAGGAGTTGGCCGCCGCCTTCACCGCCTTCATCTCAGAGGGCGTATAGGCGCGAAGTCCGTGCTGGATGCGGTTGCTGAGCTGGGCCAGTACGTCGTTGGGGATGTCAGAGGGGCTCTGGCTCACGAAGTAGATGCCCACGCCCTTGCTGCGGATCAGCTTCACCAGTTGGACGATCTTCTCTAAGAATGCCTTGGGCGCGTTCTGGAACAACAGGTGAGCTTCGTCGAAGAAGAACACCGCCTTGGGCTTCTCCGGATCGCCTACCTCCGGCAGCCGCTCGAAGAGTTCCGATACCAGCCAGATCAGGAAGGTGCTGTAGATGAGGGGACTGCGGATGAGGCGGGTGCTGTCCAGGATGTTCAGGATGCCGTGGCCGTCTTCGTCCACCCGAAGAAGATCCACGATAGATATGGAGGGTTCGCCGAAGAAGATGTTTCCGCCTTCGTCTTCAAGGCGCAGCAGGGCCCGCTGGATGGCGCCGATGCTTTGCGGCGTCACGTTGCCGTAGGTGGTGACCAGGCTTCCCCGGTTGTCAGATACGTAGGAGAGCATAGCCCGAAGGTCCTTGAGGTCGATGAGTTCGAGGCCGTTGTCGTCGGCTACCCGGTATACGATGTGCAGGATGCCCGTCTGGACCTCTGTGAGGCCCAGCAAGCGGGAAAACATGAGAGGGCCCATGTCGGACACCTTGATGCGGACAGGGATGCCCTTCTCGCCGAAAATGTCCCAGAAGGCAACGGGGAACTCCCGATAGCTCCAGCAGCTCCGAAGATCGAACCTGTCGACCCTCTTCTGCATGCCCTCAGAATCCACGCCCGGTTCAGCGAGGCCCGATACGTCGCCCTTCACGTCCGCCAGGAACACGGGGACGCCCATGTCGGAGAAGCATTCCGCCAGCACCTTCATGGTCACGGTCTTGCCCGTGCCGGTGGCGCCGGTGATGAGACCGTGTCGGTTGGCCATCTGGGGCAGCAAGAATATCTTTTCTCCGTGGGCGTTGGCGATATAGGCTTTCTCCTCGAAATACATGGTGAAGATCCTCCTGTTCGTATCGGTGATATAGTACCATCGAATGGGGCGCCGCACAAGGGAAACGCAAAAAATAATGTTGTCGCCGGGTCGAAAGTACGCTATAATGCTTTTGACTAAATTGGAGAAGTATGGGGATGCAGGCAAAACGTATCGAACCTGATCGAATAGAGCTGCAAAAGGGCATGGCCCAGGAAGTGGCAGACCGGATAGAGGGCCGGGGGAAGACATACTATATCGAGACCTATGGCTGCCAGATGAACGTGCGGGATTCGGAGACCATCGCCGGGATGCTGCAGCAGATGGGTTATTCTCCTGCCGACGCGAAGGAAACAGCCAATGTGATCCTGTTCAACACCTGCTGCGTCAGGGACCACGCGGAAAAGAGGCTCCTGGCCAACATCGGCGCGCTGAAGGAGCGCAAAGAGGCGGACCCAGAGCTGATATTGGGCATTTGCGGCTGCATGATGCAGCAGCCTGACGTGGCGAAGAAGGTCATGCGCCGGTTCCCCTTCGTGAACTTCGTCTTCGGCACCAACGTGCTGTGGCGGCTGCCGGAGCTGATGCTCAGCGTCCTGAACGGCGAGCGCCTGATCCTCACGGAAGAGGAAGGCTTCGCCATCTGCGAGGGTCTCCCCGCACGACGATCGAATCCCTTCTCGGCTTTTGTCAACATCACCTTCGGCTGCGACAACTACTGCTCCTACTGCATCGTGCCCTATGTGCGGGGGCGGGAGCGGTCACGATCTCTGGAAGAAGTGGTGGCGGAGGTCCGCGATCTGTCGGATCGGGGGATCACGGAGGTCACTCTGCTGGGTCAGAACGTGAACTCCTACGGCAAGGGCATGGGAGAAGACTTTGCGGACCTGCTGCATGCTGTGAACGGTGTGGACGGCATTCGCCGCATCCGGTACATGTCCAGCCATCCTAAGGATCTGACGCCACGGCTGATGTTTGCCATTGCGGAGAACGACAAGGTCTGTCACCACATGCATCTGCCCGTCCAATCCGGCAGTACCGTAATATTGGAGAGGATGAACCGGCGGTACACCCGGGAGGGCTACCTGAAACTGGTGGACGACCTTCGCCGGACGGTGCCTGATATAGAGCTGACCACGGACGTCATCGTAGGTTTTCCCGGGGAAACCGACAGGGATTTTGAGGATACCTTGTCCCTCATGGAGCAGGTGGGCTACTCCGCTGCATTCACCTTCAAATATTCGCCCCGCAAGGGCACTCGAGCCGCGGAGGCAGCGGATCAGCTGCCGGAAGCTGTGAAGAGGGAGCGACTGAAACTGCTGAACGAACTGCAGGCCAGAAAGATCGCCGAGAACAACATGAAATACCTGGGACACAGGGGAGAGGTGCTGGTGGAAGGCTTCGATCGTCGGCAGGAGACCATCCTCTTCGGGAAGTTAGACACCTTCAAGATGGTCTATTTCCCTGGCGACGAGAAGCTGTTGGGCACGTATCAGAGAGTAAAAGTCACACAATGTGCGCGAAATTCCCTGCTGGGAAGAATGGAGTGAACTATGGAAGAAAAGAAAAAGGGCTTGCTGGACGTGCTGGCAGCCGACGAGATACATAGGTACCTCAAAGCCAGGCGGGCCGTCAATGAGGATACAGAGCTCTCGGAGATGGTCAAGGAATATGAGAAGGGCAACGCCCGCCTGGAGCAGCTGGTGAAAGCGGGGGATTTCGATTCTGACGAGGTGATCCGCCTCAGCAACGACATGGACTATATTGGCTTTATCCTCAGCCAGAATCCCAAGATCGTGGAGCTGCAGGCAGCCAACAAGGCCATGAACACTTATCTCGCCGCCGCAAAGGGCACTGTTTCCTTATCCTGCGGCGGGAACTGCACCAGCTGCGCCGAAGCCTGTGCCATCAAGACAGAACAGAAAGACGGGGAAGCATGAAGATCGTAGAGGGCATGTCGCCCATGATGCGTCACTATCTCGAGATGAAGGAGCAGTACCAAGACTGTTTCCTCTTCTATCGGCTGGGTGATTTTTACGAAATGTTCTTTGAGGACGCCATCGAGGGCAGCAAGATCATGGAGCTGACCCTGACGGGCCGTGACTGCGGCTTGCCGGAGCGGGCACCCATGTGCGGTGTACCCTACCACAGCGTGGACACCTATATCCAGCGTCTCATCAGCCGGGGCTACAAGGTGGCCATCTGCGAGCAGATGGAGGACCCGGCTCTCGCCAAGGGGCTGGTGGACCGGGCCGTCATCCGTGTAATCACCCCCGGCACGGTCATCGAAGAGAAGCTCTTGGATGCAGGGAAGAACAACTATCTTCTGTCCGTCTATGCTGCCAGGAACGGCTACGGCTATGCTTACGCCGACGTGTCAACCGGCGAATTCAAGGCGGGGGAGATCTGCGGCACCGAATCGGAGGCGCAGCTGCTCGACGAGATCACCCGTATCTCGCCCACGGAGTGCGTGGCGAACGATGCCCTGTTCGAACAGGAATACGTGAAAAAGCGGCTGCAGAGCCTGTGCTATCTCGAGAAGCAGCCGGACAGCGTCTTTCAGCTCAGCCGGGCTACGGAGGTATTGAAGAAGCATTTCGACGTGTCCACCCTGGAAGGTTTCGGCTGCGCCCAGATGCCCTGTGCCATCTCCGCGGCCGGCGGGCTCATGCAGTACTTGCAGGATACCCAGAAGAACGGCCTCTCCCACATCCGCCGCCTGGCCATCGTCAGTCGGTCGGAATACATGCAGCTTGACGCCAACACCCGCAGGAATCTGGAGCTCACCGAGGGCATCCGCACAGGCAGCGGCGGCAAAAATACGCTGCTGTACCTCCTCGATGAAACCAAGACCTCCATGGGTCGACGGATGCTCCGGAGCTGGATCGACTGTCCCCTGCAGAATATCCATACTATCGAGATGAGGCAGGACGGGGTGGAGGAGCTGTATAACAACACGGTCCTGCGCACCAAACTAAGGGAACACATGGACAAGATATACGACATCGAACGCCTGTGCTCCAAGATCGCCTATGGGACCATCAATCCCCGGGACTGCATCGCTCTGTCCCGCTCCCTGCGGCAGATCGGGCCGGTGCTGGACGTGATCTCAGACTGCACCTCCAGCGACCTTTCCACGATCCGGCAGGAGCTTGATCGGATGGAGGACGTCATCGACCTCATCGACCGGGCCATCGACAACGATCCCGCCCCCACCCTGAAGGACGGCGGCGTTATCCGCACCGGCTACAACACCGAGGTGGACGAGCTTCGAGACATATCCGGCAACGCCAAGAAATGGCTGGACGACGTGCTTGTCCGGGAGAAGGAGAGCACGGGCATCAAGAATCTGCGCATCGGGTTCAATAAAGTCTTCGGCTACTTCCTGGAGGTGACCAAGTCCTTCGTGGATCAGGTGCCCTACTACTACCAGCGCAAACAGACCCTGACCAACGCCGAGCGATACATCACGCCGGAGCTGAAGGACATTGAAAACCGGATCCTGACGTCTAACGATCGCCTCATCAAGTTGGAGGCGGAGCTGTACAGCCAGGTAAGGGACGCTCTGCTGCCCCAGACCGAACGTCTCGAGAAGAACGCTCAGCTCATCTCCCGTCTGGACGTCTACGCCTCCTTTGCCCAGGTGGCGGTGACCAACCATTACGTGCGGCCAGAGATGGGGGAGGACGGCGTCATCTCTATCCGCAACGGTCGACACCCCATCGTGGAGCGGACGCTTCAGGACGGCTTCATCCCCAACGACGTGCTGCTGGACACGGGGGAGAATCGACTGCTCATCATCACCGGTCCCAACATGGCCGGCAAGAGTACATATATGCGCATGGTGGCTCTTATCGCCCTTATGGCCCATATGGGCTCTTTCGTACCTGCGGAGGCTGCTCACGTCTGTCTGGTGGACCGCATTTTCACCCGTATCGGTGCCAGCGACGATCTGTCCTCCGGGCAGAGCACCTTCATGGTAGAGATGAGCGAAGTGGCCAACATCCTCAACAACGCCACCAGAGACAGCCTCCTGATCCTGGACGAGATCGGCCGGGGCACCAGCACTTACGACGGGCTATCCATCGCCTGGGCGGTGCTGGAGTTTATCGCCTCGGAGGAGACCTGCGGGGCTAAAGCCCTCTTTGCCACCCACTACCACGAGCTTTCCGAGCTGGAAGGTCAGCTCAGCGGCGTGAAAAACTACCGTATCTCCGTGAAGGAGATCGGGGAGGACATCCTGTTCCTTCGGAAGATCGTTCGCGGCAGCGCCGACAAGAGTTTTGGCGTTCAGGTGGCGCGCCTTGCGGGCATACCTGACGCGGTCATCGAAAGGGCAGGCGAGATACTTAGGGGACTTGAAAACTCTGACATGGCTGTCGTGCATACAGGCGCATGCATAGAAACGGTGGATAACCGCGCAATATCCGTGGATAAGTCAGATAGCACGGTGGATAACCCGGTGGATAAGGCCATATTGGCCGATCTGAAAGCTTTGAACCTGGAAAACATGACGCCCATGATGGCACTGCAGAAGCTGTATTCCTATCGGGACGCATGTAAGGAGGATTGACGCATGCTGATAAAGGTCTTGACTCCCTCCTTAGCCAACCAGATCGCCGCCGGCGAGGTGGTGGAACGTCCTGCCTCCGTTGTGAAAGAATTGGTGGAGAACGCTCTCGACGCCGGGGCAACAGCCATCACCGTGGAAATCACGGACGGGGGATTGAGCTCTATCCGCGTCACGGACAACGGCAGCGGGATATTGCCGGAGGACTGTCCTACGGCCTTTCTACGCCACGCCACCAGCAAGATCAGCACTCCGGAGGACCTTGCCGCCATCGGCACCCTGGGGTTCCGGGGCGAGGCGCTGGCGTCCATCGGCGCCGTGTCCCTGGTGACCATGACCACCCGAGTCAAGGGCGGGGAGTGGGGCACGAAGATCGTCTTCGACAATGGTAGTCTGATCTCCAACGAAGCCTGTTCCTGCGTATTCGGCACCACCATCCAGGTGGACAATCTCTTTGCCAAGGTCCCTGCCCGGCTGAAATTCATGCGTTCCGCTCGTTCAGAAGCCGGCTGCATCGGCGACTTCATGGCCCGTGCCATTCTGGGGCGTTCGGACATCGCCTTTCGCTTTCTGAGCAACGGGAAGTGCGTCTATGAGACCTACGGGGACGGAAAGCTGAAAAACGCCATTTTCTGCGTCTACGGCGCTCAGATCACAGATCGGCTGCTACCGGTACTGCTCGACAACGGCTACGTCCGTATCGAGGGCTATGTGGGGAATCAGGAGATCTCCCGGCCCAACCGGTCCATGGAGACCCTGTTCGTCAATGGACGATATATCCGCTCCATCGGTCTCTTCTCCGCCATTCAAAAGGCATTCGATACCCGCATGATGGCGGGCCGCTATCCCTTCGCTCTGCTCAACATCACCATCGCCAAAGAAGAGGTGGACGCGAACGTCCATCCGGCCAAGACGGAGGTCCGCTTCGTGGATCAGCCCCGGGTGGAGTACGCTGTGACCGCCGCCTGCGTCCAGGCTCTCAAACAGCCTGTGATACCGCAGATACAGCTGCCGCAGAAGCCGAAGGCGGAGGTGATACAAGAGGTCAAAACAGTGACTGCTCACACTTCCTATGAGCAGCTGAAAAAGGCGGAGATGCCCGTCACCAGCTATGCGGAAGCATATAAGAAACAGGTGGTGATCCCGCCCCGGTCCGTACTGAAGGAAAGCGGCGTCGGATACAGCTACAATACCTTCACGAAAAAGGAGCCTGAGACGCCTCAGAAGATCGGTGTGGAAGTCTTCGCTGTGGCTGGAAATCGGAAGCCGGAGCCTGCCCCCGCGTCGAAAAAGGCCGAACAAGACGCTCTGCCGGTAGATTTCGAAGCGAACATCATCGGCTGCGCCTTCAATACCTACTGGATCGTGCAGCATGGGGACGATCTTTATCTCATCGATCAACATGCCGCTCACGAACGTCGCCTCTATGAGGAATTGAACAGCCAGGAGGTGGCGGCCGCTTCCCAGGAGCTGCTGGTGCCCCAGCTGCTGACTCTGCAGCCCCGGGAGTTCGAGCTGGTGGAGGAGTGGCAAAGCGAGCTGGAGGAGCTGGGTTACCGCTTCGAACGGGTGGGGACCCTCAGCCTGAACCTGACCGCCGTACCGGTGCTCAATGGGACCACCTTCGACGGGGAATCCCTCCACCAGGCCATCAACGCCATCGGGGAGGCGGGGAAGGGCGCCAGAAAAGCTCTCGTCCGGGAGAAGCTGATATACGCCTCCTGCAAGCATGCGGTGAAGGGCGGCGAGCCCCTGCGGAAGGAAGAGATCGTGAGCCTCCTCAAGACTTACGTGGAGCAGGGCATCCCTCTGACCTGTCCCCATGGGCGGCCTGTGGTGGCGCGGCTCTCCAAGCGGGACATGGAAAAGATGTTCAAGCGCATCGTATGAGACCCCTGCTGTTGATCTGCGGCCCTACGGCCTGCCATAAGAGCGAAACGGCCCTGCGCATCGGGGAGCGATGGGGCGGGGAGATCCTGTCTATCGACTCCGTAGCCGTCTATCGAGGAATGGATATCGGTTCGGCCAAACCCGATATAACCGAACGAAAGCGGGTACCTCATCATCTCATTGACATTGTGGATCCCGACGATACCGGCTTTTCAGTGGCTGCCTTTCAGCAGGCGGCGGATGATGTGATCCATGACCTAGAAAGACGCAGCGTTCAGCCCATTTTGGTGGGTGGAAGCGGCCTATACTGCGATGCAGTTCTGGAGGATATGGGCTACGCTCTGCCATCCGACAAAGACCTACGAAGCCGGCTGGAAGGGGAATACGACGCCGATCCTGCATCCTTTTATGCACAGATGGCACGGGATGATATGCCATCCGGAGAAAAGCTGCATCTGAACGACAAAAAGCGTGTGGTCCGGGCCCGCGAGGTTTTTCTTCTGAGCGGAAAGCCCTTTTCCTCCTTCAACAAGACCTATCTGGCGGCCCAGCGCAGTGACCGCTATCCTGCGGTCAGAGTAGGGCTCACCATGCCCCGGGAAAAGCTGTATGATGCCATAGATCGGCGGGTGGATCGGATGATGGCGCAGGGGCTTCTGGAGGAAGTAAGGGGACTGAGAGAAAAGGGATATGATCGGCGTCTGCCCGCCATGCAGGCCATCGGGTACGCCCAGCTGTATGCCTGTCTCGATGGCGAGGTCCCTTTGGCAGACGCTGTGGAAAACATCAAACGGACCACGAGGCAGTTCGCCAAACGCCAGCTGACCTGGTTTCGGCGGGACGAACGGATCCGCTGGTTCGACTGTGAAGAGTATGAAAAGGCATACCCTGATATCGAGCGGTACGTGAAGGAGACGATTTTTGTATGATGGACGTGTATGGATTGGTCCGTTCGGCGGAGATACATTTGCAGGAAGCTTACGCTCATGCAGAGGAGATCGCCCTCATCAACGAGAAGCGCGTGCTGGACGCCTTTCGCGCGGAGCCGGTCTCACCCAGGCATTTTGCGCCTACGGAAGGCTATGGATACGACGATCTCGGCCGGGACGCTCTCGACCGGGTCTTTGCCCGCGCCCTGCAGACAGAGGACGCCCTGGTGCGTCCCCAGATCGCCAACGGCACCCACGCCATATTCCTGGCCCTCAGCGGCCTTTTGGAACCGGGGGATGTGATCTTCTCCGCTACGGGTCGGCCCTATGATACCCTGGAAACGGCGGTGGGCCTGAACGGCAGCGTGCCAAATGCCCTCAGCCGCTTCGGGATCGATTTTCGCATGGCAGAGCTACAGGAGACGGGGGAGGAGCCCTTCGATATCGACGCCATCCTGGCGGGCATCACGGGCCATCCAGAGGTCAAAATGCTCTACATACAGCGTTCCCGAGGCTACGCCTGGCGGGAATCCATATCGGTCGATACAATGGCGCCTCTTTTCAGAGAGGTTACAGCTGTTCGTCCCGATGTCGTCATCGCCGTGGACAACTGCTATGGGGAGTTTACGGAGGAGAAGGAACCCTCCGCCGTTGGCGCGGATGTGTTGATGGGATCCCTCATCAAAAACTGCGGCGGCGGCATAGCGCCTACGGGGGGGTATATCGCGGGGCGGAAGGAACTGATCGAGCGGATCAGCTATCGACTCACCGTGCCCGGCTCCGGCCGGGAAGTGGGGTCCTATGCGACCTCCTATCGTCCCTTTTACGAGGGGTTGTTTCTGGCGCCCCATACGGTGCTGCAATGCCTGAAAACGTCCATGCTGTTTGGAGAAGTCTTTGGAAAGCTGGGCTATGACGTGATGCCCGCCGGGGACAGGCTCAGATCGGACATCGTCCAGTCCATTCGCTTCAGAGAGCCGGGGGAGCTGATCGCTTTCTGCAATGCTATCCAGCACTCCTCTCCAGTGGACAGCGACGTGACGCCGGAGCCCTGGGCTATGCCTGGGTACGCCGATCCCGTCATTATGGCGGCGGGTACCTTCGTCCAGGGGGCCACCACAGAATTGAGCGCAGACGGGCCAATTCGTCCGCCGTTTGCCGTCTACATGCAGGGCAGTCTCACCTATGAACACGGCAAACTGGCCCTTTTAGAGGTCGTGCAGGCGGTTTTAGCTGAACGGGAGGCGGGGGAAAGATGAAGAAGTGCATTCTTGGCCTGAAAGCCTATTGCGACGAGTGCGGAGCCTGTTATGAGGATCGCTGCGAGCTGGACCCAAACAAGCTCTGCGACAACTGTTTCAAGTGTCTGGAGATCACGGAAGCCTATCGAGAGATACCCATCGGCCGGATACTCATGGACGGGGCAGGGGATGGGCTGTACGTTCTTGACCCTGACGAGGGGCTGGAGCCGGAGATGGATCTCACTGAGGATCAGGGGGATTCGACGGGGGCTCCGGACGATCTTGACTGGGCGTAGGATCCTCCCGCAATTTGATATACTTGGTCGCCTCACGCCGCCGTTCCTCCTGGATGGCGGCGTAGTGCTTTCTCGTGGTGTTCACGTCCTTGTGACCCAGCACGTCCGCCACGAGATAGATATCGCCGCTTTCCTGATAGAGCATGGTGCCGTAGGTGCTGCGAAGCTTATGGGGCGTGATCTTCTTGAGTGGTGCGGCGATCTGGGCGTACTTTTTGACCAGGATCTCCACGGCCCGTGCGGTGATGCGCTTGCGCTGCATGGACAGGAAGAAAGCGTTTTCGCTGCCGGGGAGGGGTTCCATGGTCTCTCTTTGTTCGAGATAGGCGAGCAGCGCGCCCCGGACTTCGGAACCGAAGGACAGGACCTCTTGATTGCCGCCCTTGCGGGTGACCAGAAAGGCGTCCGTGGAAAAGTCGACGTCTTCGATGTCGATGCCTACCAGCTCGCTGATGCGGATGCCGGTACCCAAAAAGAGGGTCAGAATGGCCGTGTCACGGACCTTGGTGGACTGATGATAGGCTTTCTGCTTCTCCGTGAGGCCTTTTCCGGCTTCGGCGATGTCCAATAGATCCGCTACCTCGTTGGCTTCCAGGCGGATGATGGCTTTTTCGTGGATCTTCGGCGTATCTACCAGGGAGGCGGGGTTGTTTTTGATGAGCTCCTGGCGGTGATAATACTTAAAAAATGACCGTATTGCGGACAATTTTCGCGCTTTGGCCCGCTCGTTGTTCTCACGTTCCCGCTCGTCGTCGCCGGTGTAGAGGGACATGTGCTCCAAAAAGAGCTCGATGTCCAGGGCCGTGACCCGGTCAAGATCCTCCAGCGTCAGAGCGACGGGGGACTTTCCCCGGAAGGTCTCCACCTGCTCCGTCAGGAATTTGAAAAAGTTCCTTAGATCGATGGCGTATCCGTATCGCGTCAGGATGCTGGTCTGCAATTCCATGGCGCGAAAATACAATCCCGCGAATCTGGGCAGCTCAGAAAGCACCGTCCGGAGCTTCAGAGTGTAATCTTTTTTCTTTTGAAGGGGGTAGTCGCTCATGGCTTTATTTTAAAACAACTATTCGTTAAAGACAAGTTTAACGAATAGTTGTTAACAGAAACGTAACAGAATGAGGCCGATTCAGGTCTTTTGGCTCGAAATGACCTTTTGCACGGCATCCCGGGCCAGCTTGTCGCAGCGGTTGTTGAATTCGTTGTCGGCGTGACCTTTGACCTTATGGAACTGTACGTCGTGTTTCTGCATCAGTGTCAGCAGCTCTTTCCACAGATCCTGATTCTCCACGTTTGATTTTGAAGCGGTTTTCCAGCCGTTCTTCGACCAGGTCTCCAGCCACTTCTTTTCCAGCGCGTTGCAGAGATACGCGCTGTCCGTATACAGATCCACCTGACAAGGTTCCTTCAGGAGCTTCAGCGCTTCCAGGGCCGCCGTGATCTCCATGCGGTTGTTGGTGGTGTTCTCCGCGCCGCCGGAGCTTTCCCGACGATGCTCCTTATACATCAGGATGCAGCCCCAGCCGCCCGGACCCGGGTTGCCGGAACATGCGCCGTCCGTATAGATTGTTATCTGCTTTTTCATATATTGTCTATTCAATATCCTTGATCAATATATTATATTTTAGTATAGATTCTATCTGGAAGTGTTTTATAGCAGCTCCGCATTCAATTTTGTTCATTGTATCACTCTTTGCAAGGAATGTCGATATGCTGTCCATGATCCAGTTCCCATATTCGTCCATCTGAGCTACGGGCACGGTTTCATTCAGACCTTCGAAGCACTGGCGGGCAGCCGACAGAGACACGGACAGCTCGTTCATGAATTGGATGGCCTGGGCCGGATTCAGGTCGTTCTTATCGTATTTCAAGGCAAAATCCGTCAGCTCGCCCGGTACGCTCTGGATGGTCTCCATGGCGGTCTTCAGCTTTTGAGCGTCCGTACTGACGCCCGTCAACGTCACCTGGATACCGTCTGGGTGTATAGAATAGGCCGTATTCTCGTATCCGCTGCTGCGCACCTGCTGCTGGACCAGCAGCAGACTCTCCTGGTCCCGATAGGCGGCGGCAAAGACCCGGCTGAACCCCTGTTCATCCTCATAGATATAGCCGCCAGCTCCCAGGCTTTGAATGGCCTCGGCTTGGGCGTGGGCCTCCTCCGGGTCTGCGTAGGCGCCCATCTGCAGCAGATACCAGGAGGTCTCCGGGAGCTCGAAAACGATCCGCTCCAAAGCGGGCGACGCCTCTGCCTGAGCATCCCTAGCAGGCGCCATCACGGGCACATCAGAAGGTTCCGGCGTCATGATCTTGCCCATGATCCTGGCGAAAGCCGGCGTGACGTACTGATCCACCAGCTTATCCCCCAGATAGGACGTGCTGAGCAAAAACACCGCGAGACCGCAGCACAGCAACAGGAACAGCACGGATCTGGCGGTGTATTTCCTCCCCGTCCTGCGCCATCGTTCGGCATATCTGCCCTCATAGGTTCGTGACATACGAATCGACCTCCCGTTATCCTTTGTGAAAGGATATGCCCGGGAGGTCAATGTTCAGAACGGCCCGCAAAACGGCCCTTATTTCGATTCTTTCTTCTTGATGACTCTATCCTTGAACCGGTGCTTATCGGCCTTTTTATCCTCCTTCAGGACCTCGAAGGGGGCATCCATGGAGTCCTTCTCCCCCGCCTCCGCGTTAGGCTCGCCATTGAGCTCGCTGTAGACGATGGCCGCGTCGTCCACAGGCCCCAGGGCGATGGCATTGGATACATACTTCTTGACGCTGAAGGTAAAGCAGGACCACTTTCCCACCTCGCTTTGAACGGTGATCTGCTCGTCCAGCTTATCCATGATCTGCTTGGCGATGGAAAGTCCGAGACCCGTGCCGCCCTCCTTCCGGGATTTATCCGTCTTATAGAAGCGCTCGAAGACGTGGACCATGTCTTCCGGGGCTATACCGCAGCCGGAATCCCATACGGAAACGTGTATGTCGTTGGCGTCCTGATGGGCGCCGATGCGGATGGTGCCGCCGTCCCCGGCATAGCGCATGGCGTTGTCGAGAAGGATCACCAACACCTGCTCGATCCGGTCAGGGTCGGAGATCACGTCGGGCAGCTCCTCGTCCATATCGAGCTCCAGATGTATGCCCTTCTGCTGGGCGTTCTGACGGTAGCTTTGGTACACGTCGTCGATGAGCTCTCCAATGTTGAAGGTAGACTTTTCCATGTACTCTGTGCCGGACTGCAGCCGTGAGAGCTGCAGCATGTCGGTGATCAGCCGTGAGAGCCGCTCCACCTCATGGAGCATGATGCCGTAGTACCGCATCTTCACGGCGTCGTCTTTGATCATGCCGTCGGACAGCGGCTCCAGCAGGCCCCGGATGGCGGTCAGGGGGGTCCTCAGCTCGTGGGAGATGTTGGCGATGTAATCCCGACGCATCTTCTCCAGGTTCTCGATCTCCGTCACGTCCTTGAAAAGGCCTACGACGCCGGTGCAGGTGTCGTTCTCCCCCATAACGGGCACGATGGAGATCCAGAGATACTTCTCGCCGGGCAGGGTGTATCGAAGGGTGTTGGGCTCCCTTGTCTCCAGGACCCGGCGGAAAGCCTCCCAGATCTCCGTGTCGGGGATCAGATCGTGGGGCGTCTTCACGTCCACCGCTCCGAACATCTTCATCAGGGCCGGGTTGTAGTGGGTCAGGTTGCCGATGTTGTCGAGAGCCGCCACGCCGTCGGTAAAGCTGGAAAGGATGTACCACAGCTGACGTTTTTCGCTGTCCAGCTGGTAGATGGTCTGGGAAAGGGCGTCGCTCATGCGGTTCATGGCCCGGGCGAAGATGCCGATCTCCCCGTGGACGTTCTCGTTGGCGCGGACGCTGTAGTTGCCGCGGGTAAGCTCGATGGCTACCTTGGTCATCTCGCTGATGGGCTTGTTTATCTGGCGTATGCTGGCGAGAGCGATGATCAGCAGCACAGGCACGATGCCGATGGCAAGAATGCGCAGGGCGGAATTCAATTTACCGAATGCGCTGTCGATGTGCTGGATCTCCCGCACGAAGATGAGGCCGCCTTCGATGGCCCCGTCGCTGCCGTAGAGGGGCGCACCCACGGCGATGGCGTTGATATGGTTGGTGAGCTGCAGATCCTTCTTCTTGACCTGCTGCCCTTCCAAAATGTCGAACTGGACGGTCTGGATGTAGGCGTTGCTGTACTCGGCTATGTTGGTGACGGCTTCGATGCCGCCGGACCCATAGTAGAAGTAATAATACTTCACGTCCGCCGTGCTGCTCAAAAAGCCTAGGGACTTGGAAAAGGAGTTGCGGCTGGAGAACATGTCGTCCCGGACCTCATAGATGCCCCGGGCGGAGTTCATAACGGAGTCCAGGGAATCCAGCTCCAGCTCGATATAGGTCTTACGGCCGAAATAGGAATAAGCTCCCAGGATAGCGATATCCGCCAGGAGCAGTACGAGAACGAATAATGCGAGAGTTCTGCGGAACAGGACGCCTTTCATCGCGGATCATTCCAGCTCGAATTTATAGCCCACGCCGTAGATGGTCTTGATGCTCCATCCGAGCCCCGTAGAGTCCAGCTTGGCCCGAAGGCGCTTGATGTGGGTATCCACCGTACGGGTCTCCCCTGCGAAGTCGTAGCCCCAGACCTTGGAGAGCAGGGTGTCCCGTGTGAAGACGTGGCCGGGATTGGAGGCCAGAAGGAACAGGATCTCTATCTCCTTGGGCGTGCAGATCACCGGCTCGCCCCGAAGGAGCACAGTGTAGCTGTTGAGGTCGATCATGAGGCCGTTGTGCTGGATCACGTTCTTGCCGGAGTCCTCCCCCGCCGCATGGTTCTCCGTCCGGCGTAGGATGGCCTTGATGCGGGCCACCACTTCCCGGGGGCTGAAGGGCTTCACGATGTAGTCGTCGGCGCCCAGCTCCAGGCCCACGATCTTGTCCACTTCCTCGCCCTTGGCGGTGAGCATGACGATGGGGACCTGGCTGGACTTACGGATCTCCCGGCATACGTCGATGCCGGACTTCCCGGGCATCATGATGTCCAGCACACACAGGGAAACGGTGCTGTCCGCCGCGGCCACGGCCGATATGCCGTCGTAGCAATCCACGGTCTTGAAACCCTCCGCTTCGAGATATATCTTCAACGACTCGTGCACGATGGGATCATCGTCAGCGATCAGTATCTTCGTGTCCATGTGATGCCTCCTGTTGCTGATTTAGCATATATTATAGCATACTCCGTAAAAATGGGAAGGAGAAACAGGTTTTTTACGCAAACCGTTTGCATCCTTGCCACATTTTGTGGATCAATTGCCTTTGATGCGGTCATATGACTGCCTGAGAGCATCGGAGGCCGTCTCGATATCAGAGATGGTGTTGGCAGCGGCGGCTTTCCCGATCAGATCCGCCAGTTCCGCTCGGGCCTCTTCGCTGAGATCCTCCGCAGAGGACAGGAAAACGGTCACCTCGCTGATCAGGGCGTCCCGCTCATTCTTGGCGGCGGACAGGTTCTCCGCCAGATTGCACACGGGCAGGCTGTTGATAAAGGCTTCGGTGGACTTGTCTGTGCGCACGTAGGTATCCCCGAAGATCTTCTGCAGCACCTCGTCCGAAAGATCGAAGAACAGGGAATCAGGGCGGATCAGCACGTAGGTCACGTCCTCCACCGATTTTGGATCGCAGGATGCGCCGGCACGGCAGTTGCTGTCCCGGCAGATGCTGACGGTCACGTGCATGTCGCAATAATCCGTGGGCACGGAATCGTAGTCGAACCAGTCGGTGACCAGCTTGAATTTGCTTCCGTTGTTCTGATACTGGATGCAGCCCGGGGACGCCAGCTTTCCGGAAACGGGACAGACCGTCCGCTGTACCATACCCAGCATGGTAGTGTTTTCATTGATGATGGGCCGGTCCGTATGCCCCTCCATGATCTTGGACATAAAGGCTTTCCACAGGGCTGCCGCGTAGTCGCCGCCTGTGGAGCCGGTCTTCAGCTTGTTGCTGGGCAGATCGTGACCGATCCAGACCACGGCGGTATAGTCGCAGGTCATGCCGGCAAAGTATACGCTGGAGTACTTGGAGTTGGTGCCCGTCTTCCCTGCCACCGTAAAGCCGTCTAACCGGGCCTGCTTGCCCGTGCCGCTCTTGACAGCGTCCGTCAGAATGTCCACCAGCTGATAGGCCGTGCTGGTCTGCTCATAGACCCTGATAGCGCCGCTGCGGATGACATCCGCGTCAAGGATCACCCGGCCGTCTTCGTCCTCTACCCTGGTAAAGGAGATGGGCGCCCAGTAATAGCCGTTGTTGGCGATAGCCGCGTAGGCGGCGCACATCTGTATGGGCGTGATGCCGGAGGTACCTAAAGCCAGGCCCGGACCGTCCAGGTTGAGCTGAGAGGATGGGATGCCCAGCCGCTCCATATATTGCGCCGCGGTGCCGACACCTACGTCCTCCAAAAGCACCCGGGCGGCTACCACGTTCAGGGATTGGGCAAGGCCGGTCCGCAGCGTCACGAAACCATAGGTGCGGCTGGAGGAAAGACCACCGCCAGGATAGCCCTTCTCCGTGCCCCAGCCGGCGATTGTCCCTTCAGCGTTGATGATCACGGATGCGGGCGACATGCCCTTATCCAACGCAGGTCCGTAGACCGCAAGGGGCTTGATAGAGGAACCGACCTCCGTAAAACTCTGCGCTCGGTTAAGGCCCTTGCGGATCAGAGGCTCGTCCCGCCCGCCGATGATGGCTCTGAGGTAGCCGTTGGTCTGGTCAATGACCACGGCGGCAGCCTGGGGCTCCACGGTCTGGATGGTGACGGTCTCGGAGATCTGCTCCGTCAGCAGGGCGGCGTTTCCATCGGCAAGATCGGGATATCCATTCCAGGTGGACAGGGTCTCCTGGACCGTGTTCTGGACCTTGGGATCCACGGTGGTATAGATCTTATACCCGCCTGTCCGCAGCATGTTCTCATAAAAGGTACGGTTGGCGGAGGTGTCAGGCACGCCGTCCTGGGCCAGCCAGTGAGTGATGACGTCGGAGATGGCATACTCTACGAAGTAGGCCATGTCATACATCTTCGCGTTCTTACTTTCGGGAAGGATGGTCTCCTGCTCGTCCAGAGCGGAGAGATACTGCTCCCGGGTGATATACCCGTTTTGATACATCCGCTCCAGAACGGTGTTGGTCCGGTTGGTGGTTCGATAATACGGGTTCCCATCCCGGTAGTACATGTTCTGTCGGGGATTGTAATAGTATGGGCTTTGCGTGAGGCCGGCAAGAAGAGCGCACTCCCGGATGGTCAGCTCGCTTAGCTCCTTGCCGAAATAGTCCTTGGCCGCGGCCTTCACGCCGTAGTTGGAGCCACCCAGATAGATGTCGTTGAGGTAAGCCTCCAGTATCTGGTCCTTGTCCACCACCTTCTCCAGCTGGATGGCAAGATACGCTTCCTGGGCTTTACGCTTGTACGTCCGCTGGGAGCCAAGGATCTTGTTTTTGATGAGCTGCTGGGTGATGGTGCTGCCGCCGGAGGAATTGCTGTTGCCCAATATCTCCAGCACAGCGGAGAAGACCCGCTTGAAGTCCACGCCCTGGTGCTTGTAGAAGCGCACGTCCTCGATGGACACGAAGGCATTCTTCAGGATGTCGGGGATCTCGTTGAACTCCGCCCACTCCCGGTATTCCATGGAGGTGAGGTTGGTGATCTCATTCCCGTTCATGTCATAGAGATAGCTGGTACGATCGCTCCTGGTCAGCTGGGAGACTTCCAGCATGGGCGTGGAATCCACGTAGGCCTTCCCCACCCCGTAGACCAGGCCAAGACCGCCGAAGCCCATGACGATCAGGGCGAACAGCAAAAGCTTCAGGGCGTTAAAAAGCACCTCCAGCAGGAAGGGACGCTTGCGCTGGTCCCGAGTCAGGGGACCGCCCAAAGTGCCTCGCCCCTGCCGGTACAGGGTCTGCTGGGTGTAGGCTATGCCTTTTTGATCTCGCGCGTTCTTCTTTGCCATAGCTTTGCTCCGACAAGAGTATAGCACATAGGACAGCTTCTGCAAAGGCAAACGCGGATTGTTCAAAAATCTATTACAATGGAATCCTGAAAAAAATCCAAAATACCTCTTTACAAATCAGGGAACACCGGTTATAATATGCAACGTTGCAAGGGGCATTAGCGCAGTTGGTAGCGCGCCACAATGGCATTGTGGAGGCCAAGGGTTCGACTCCCTTATGCTCCACCAAACAAAATAACCACCCATCCGGGTGGTTTTTTGTTTGGTAATGCACAACGAAGGGAGTCGAACGGGTTCGGTGGTGAATGAACGTCCAGTGGACGTTCAGAGCCGAACCCTGACCGAGGCCTTGTCGAGACCGATTCCCTTATGCTCCACCTTGAACTTCCAATGCTGCCATGATACACTGTTAGCAAAACTTGTTTAAGGGAGAGAATCACATGAAAACTGCCGTCGTCTACTATTCCATGTCGGGCAACACAAAATACGTAGCAGAAAAGATAACCAGGACCCTTGAGGCGGACCTGATTCCTCTACTCCCTGCCAAGGCCTTCCCTGATTCCGGTTTCAAGAAGTTTTTCTGGGGCGGCAAGAGCGCCATCATGGGCGAAAGGCCAAAGCTGGAGCCGTATGCTTTCGATGCAGCGTCCTATGATCTCGTCATCCTGGGCAGCCCCGTTTGGGCGGGCACCTTTGCCCCGCCACTGCGCACCTTCCTGCATGACAACAGATCCGGCTTAGAAGGAAAACGGCTGGCCGCCTTCTTCTGCTGCAGCGGCGGTCCCGGAAAGGTCATCGATAAATTCAATGCTTTCCTGGCTCCATCGGTACCGGACCAGGAGCTCATCCTGATCGACCCCAAGGATAAGCCATCCACAGAAAACGAGGAGAAGATCAAAGCCTTCATCAGCGCTTTGCAATAATATTGCTTACACATAAAAAGCAGGAGAAGTCGATCCTTCCCCTGCTTTTGATTTGCAAACTGTTTATACGTTCTCCAGGAATTTCAGTAGCATGCTGGCGGAGAGCTGAGCGGCGTGACGTTCGAATGCGGCGTAGGATTTATACGCCGACCCGTCGGCCAGGTCGGATATGGCCCGCACCACCAGGAACGGTATGCCGGCCGCCTGAGCCACCTGGGCGATTGCCGCGCCCTCCATCTCGCAAGCCAATGCGCCGAAATCCTCATAGATCCTTCTCTGCACCAGCCTGTCCGCCACAAAGGTATCGCCGCTGGCGATGCGGCCCCGATGGATGGCGCTCTCCCCTGCCGTTTCCCTGGCTACCTTTTCGAATCGACCCAGGAGTGCCCCATCCGCGTGGAAGAGGGTGGGCTCATCCTTGGGGCCTTCCAGCGTGAGACAGCCATCCACACAGCCAAGGGCGCTCATGTTGAAGTCGTGCTGTACCAGGTCCGTGCTCAGTACGATATCTCCGACCTTTAGGCCCGGGCCAACGCCGCCGGCCACGCCGGTGTTGATGAGATAATCCGGATTGGACCGATCGATGAGGATCTGAGCGCAGCGGGCGGCGTTCACCTTGCCGATGCCGCATTTGGCGACGACTACGTCCATACCGCCGATCCTACCCTGATGGAAGGTGAGCCCATAGAGCGAATTGGTCCGGCAGTAGTCCATCTGCTCCCGCAGCAGCTGGATCTCCGTGTCCATGGCGCCGATGATCCCGTAGCAGGCAAGCATCCTGTTCATAGCGTTCTCCCCCTGGAGTTTTTATTATTTGTAGTATACCACAAGATATAGAGAGTGAAAAGATGGAATATGTCTTTATTCATCTCTTTATCAAGTAGCGCTTCGAACCCTATTTTCCTTGTAGCAAAAATGAGGCACATGCTTGTGCCCCATTTTTGTTGGCTGCGGAACTAGGATTCGATTCGCGCTGCGGCTTAGTCGGGCCGCGGCTCTGAAGCCCCACCGGGGCTTCATTCACTACCGCGCCCTTCGAATCCTATTTTCCTTGTAACAAAAATGAGGCACATGCTTGTGCCCCATTTTTGTTGGCTGCGGAACTAGGATTCGAACCTAGACAATACGAGTCAGAGTCGTAGGTGCTACCATTACACAATTCCGCAACAGGGTCTTTCGAGAAATCCCGAGATGCCGTCCGTCTGAGTGATAACACCCGCCTCTCGGCAGGTGGTCGAGCTGTGATGAGCCTCAATCTTCCCGTCGTTGCGGGCCTGACATCCTCTCGATCAACGCGCCTTTCCGTATTCACTCTGTGGGTTTATCACTAAAAACGTAACGCACACCGCAGGATTTTTCCGATGGTGGGATTAATTGGAATCGAACCAATGACCTCCACGATGTCAACGTGGCGCTCTAACCAGCTGAGCTATAACCCCTTGACAGGATTTAATTATACACATCGGAGCGAAAATTGCAAGCACTTTTTTTCGATTCTGTCAATTTCATATAGAAGGGGCGTGTGCCCTCCTTTGAAACGTGAACCGCTGGACATGCTCCATGACACTGTATATGCAAATGGACGCTGCGCTCAGGTCCAGAGCATTTCTGGACCCAAGGCGGAGCCTGCAATAGGAGAACAGCATATACTCGCGAAGACAAAAGAACAGTTCAAAGAGCAGGCCACCAAGAGCAAACGCAAGCAAACGATCTGCTCTTTTACGGCATACGACTGTGACGATGAGCGCCATGCATGCTCCGTACAGCAGCGTAGATCCAGGCACCAGAGGCCAAGCGTCCGCAGCTTTCCAACACATCAACCCACCCAGAAGAGAGGCCGTCAGCGTCTCAGCCCAATTGTCGGTGGAAGGCTTTCGAAGGAGAAATAAGACAAGGAGCAAAGCAGACGGATAGATTGAAAGATTCGTGAAAAAGATCTCCCATTCTGAAAGGAACAGCACGACCAACGGAAAAAGCATACCGATCTTTCTTTTATCGAAAGCCCATGCATACAGAGACAGGGCAAGCAGGCAAGGCTGATATGGATACAAAAAACGTCACATCCTTTGTTATAGGATGGACGCTTCTATGTTGCATCATTCCATCAAAGGCGGCGTATCCCCTCGCTGTAAACAGCTTTGACGTGCCGATCGTCCAGCCGATACGCTGCCCGAAGCAGCCGATCCCGCAGGTTCATGTGGGGGAGCTTCGGGAGGCACGTATCGTCCACCACGACGGCGTGGAGCGACTCTCCCTCTGCAAATCCGATCCCGTTTCCAAGGAACGACTGTCCGGCGCTGGTGGCCATGTAGTAGGCCTGTTCGATGGAGATGGCCTGACTGGAATCCTGCGTGAGGCAGCCCCGGTCCTTGGAGGCGGCAATGGAGTTGGCCATGGTACGCAGCATGGAAAGGGTGGTGCCCCCTGCGATGTCGGAGCCCATGCAGATAGGCTGTCCTTCCCGCAGCATGTCCGCCACAGGGCTGATGCCGCTCATAAGAGAGTTGTTGGAGCTGGCGCAGTGGACCGGATGAACGCCCCGGCGCAGCATGGCCGTCCGCTCCCGAGCGTCACTGTGGACGCAGTGGGCCATCAGCGTCTTGCTGTCAAAGAGATCATACTTATCGTAGACCTCCCAATACTGGGGGCAGTCGGGAAAGAGCTGTCCCACCAGAGCGATCTCCCCGGTGTTCTCCGACAGATGGGACTGGACGGGCAGATGCCTTTCTTCCTTCAGCTTGCCCAGAAACTCCAACAGATGATCGGTACAGGAAGGGGCGAATCGCGGCGTCAGAATGGGCTTCACGAGGGAGAAACGTTTGCACGCCTCCAGCCAGCGCAGCGTCTCCTTTTGGCTCTCCTCCGTGGTCTCGCAGAGGTAGGGCGGCGCGTTCCGGTCCATGTTCACCTTGCCTACGTAGCCGGTGACGCCTGCCTTCTCCAGCTCCTCCATGAGGATCAGGGTGCTGTCCGTATGGAGCGTGGAGAACATGGCTACCCGGGTGGTGCCGTTCTGGATCAGGTCATGGGCCAAGATACGATACCTCTCCCGGGCGTAGGCAGGATCGGTATAACGGGCTTCCGCGGGAAAGGCGTAGGTCTCCAGCCATTGGAGCAAAGGCCGGTCCATGCCCGTGCCCGTGAATTCATATTGAGGGGCATGCAGGTGCATATCGGAAAAGGCCTGGAGGATCAGAGCGTCTCCGAAGTCCGTCACCTCCGCCTCGGCCATGTTCTCAGGGAGGGTCGAATAGATCCCCGCTACCCGGCCGTCCTCCAGCACGAGATAGCTGTGGGCATGGTAGTCGATGATATCCGGCGACAGGGCTTCCAGAATGTTGCCCTTCAACGCGGTCAGCATGCTTATAAGTCCTCCTTCCTGTCGATGTCCTTCAGTTCAGACGACGCCACGGTCACGGTCCTCAGCAATTCTGGGTGGGCAGCGATGACCTGGCGGCCGCCCCTGTCTCCCGTGATCTGCAGCAGTTCTTCAAACAGTGAGGCGGGAAAGATCACGGGATTCCCCCGCTTCCCGTCGGCTTCCGGTGCCCAGATGCAGTCCGGTGTTTCAGTAAAGGCACAAATCAGCCGTTCTACAGTAGCCTCAGTCAAGTTGGGTTGGTCAGCTACGGCGTACAGTATCCCATTGTACGCCCCGGAACGCAGGATATGCGCTGTACCCAGCCGGACGCTGGAACTCATTCCCTGTTCCGGCGCGGCATTGACGCATACCTCAAAACTCCGTTCCTTCGCCGCTTCGATGAGATATCCTTTATCGGCGCTGGTGACCAGTACCCGCCGATCGAACGAGCATTTCCTAAGCACATCCAAAGCGTGGACGCCCATGGGCTGTCCCGATACTGACAGGCGCAGCTTATCCCCGCCGAAGCGGGTCCCCTGCCCCGCCGCCGTCAGGAGACATCCGAGCCTCATTTCCGATACCGACCGCAGCGGCCCCGATGGACGTATTCGCCCCTGCCGGTCTCCACAAGCTGACCGTTCTCCACCACCAGAGCGCCGTTCAGAAGTACGTCCCTGGCCTTTCCGGCGGCTTCGTACCCCTCATAGGGGGAATTGTCGCAATCGTGCAGATTGGCGGCGGCGTGGATGACATGGGGCGCGTCGGGATCGAATATGACGATATCCGCGTCGCTTCCCGTCCGCAGGGTGCCCTTTCGGGGGTACATGCCGAAGAGCTTCGCCGCCCTGGTGGACAGCAGCTGGCCCATCTGGACTATATCGATATAGCCTCCCAGGACAGCCCGGGTGTAGACGATCTCCGCCCGGTTCTGAACCCCTGCGCCGCCGTTGGGGGTTTTGGAAAAGTCGTCCTTCCCCGCCGCTTTCTGCGCCATGGTGAAGGAACAGTGGTCCGTACCGATCCAGTCGATCTCCCCCGCGCCCATGGCGGCGAGCAGCGCCTCCTGATCCGCTTTGGACCGGAGAGGCGGCGACATGACGAACTTGGCGCCGTCGGGGGCGTCGTACATGCTTTCCTCCAACACCATATACTGGGGGCAGCTTTCGAGGTACACCTCCTGGCCCCGTTCCCGCGCCCGGCGGGCGATGGCCAGCCCCTCCTTGGTGGACAGGTGGACCACCCAGGCGGGGCTGCTGCCCAGATACGCGGCGTCCATGAGCCGCCCTACGCC
>LXOW01078552.1_pt2 | contig 35228 bp, 24 predicted proteins | sample 1368591 | NCBI WGS metagenome assembly LXOW01 (sample SAMN04884650, study PRJNA319009) | bovine gut metagenome | isolation source: Cow rumen | host: Bos taurus | place: Italy: Legnaro (PD) | collected 2014-07-09
ATTATAGGTATAGAAATACATATTTATCTAACATTGAATGTTGGACAGATGCGTAAGGGAGTTACTTGTTCGATATGATTGTAAGGAGGAAGAATTATGAGGAAGCATAATTGTTGGAAATCATTTAAATATGCTATTGGCGGTATTTGTATTGTGGGAATGCTGGTAGGTGGTTATTTTTCTCGTAATATGATTCAACAAATAATAAAAGGTGATGTTGAAAAATACGAATCATCTTCGATTGATTATAAGGCTTCGGATTATGCAGAAGAAGATTATATTGTTTTAGAGATTGTTCCTGATTATAGCTATGCACGTCTGGGTTATGGCTTTATAGGATGTGAACCTCTGAACTATTTTAAGGCATGTAACGAAAATAAAAATGCGGCTACTTGGATTAAGGAAGCTGCTGGTTCTGTTGATGGTAAAGGACTTGTTGAGGTTCGAAAAAGTCTGACTTCGTCTGAATATAAAAAAATACGTGAGTATTATTCAAATAATTTAGGTTTGGATATTGGTGATTATTTTAAAAAAGGAGTTGCTGTTTCTAGTGGAGCAGGTATTTCGAAGACAGATTATGTTTTAAAAAGTGAAAATAAATTCGTTATAAGTAATAATTCATTTGATGGATATTTCGGCGATAGTGGAGATGATATTGTAGTTGCAACATTTACTGCAAAGGATTTGAATGGTTTATCAAAAACGAATTTAGATGATTTACTTAGTAAAGTTGATATGATTTATGTGAACGATGCATATAATTCGAAAGAAGAACAAGTAAAGATAGCAAAATTGGATGAATTTAAACTAGGTGAGTCAACAAGTGCTGGTAAAACTTATGCTTCAGATGCTACTTTGGATTTAGAGTTTTCGACGACTGTTAAAATGATGAAGCGTATTGGAGATAGGGAAGAACCATTACCGATTATTTTTGACAAAAAAGTGTACGATGATGCTTTGGAAAATTCTGCTGTTTCAAAGGACGGTATTACTACTAGACAATATGCACTTAATCGTGCGGCAAAGTATAGTGGTGATGGTACCTTTAAGATGATTAGTAGTAGTAGTGATAGTTTGTTTAAAACAAAAGATTCGAATGGTAAAGCTTTATATGAAGCAGGATCAAATTTAACGGGTTCATGCAATAATATGTATAAACTATACTTGATGTCTATGTTCAGAGATCCTGCGGAATTTTACAATTTGTTTTTGGAGTGCTTGGAATATGGTACTGATGCAGTGATTGATGAAACGACTGGAAAAAATAATCTACAGACTGGTGATGCAGTGCTTTATTGGACACCGTATTCATTTTTGCCATGCCAAGGTGAGATTAGCGCTGACTTTAAAGCGGATCCTAGAAAAAAAGGTGATGAGAAATATTGGAAGAATATGGGGATTGCTTTGGAGCCTGAAAGCGGAACATGGAGAAGTCATAATACGTTATCAATAGAGGACTCGCTTCATTCAAAGACAAGCCTGAGTGCTGCTCAAAGAACAGGTGATTATGAAATTGTTAGTGCTTATACAGACAGCAGAACGTATACTGTGCTAGAATTAGAAGCTACAAATCATTATAACTATGCGTCTGATAAAATATGTGAGGATGGAAAGGCGGAAGGAAGAGCTTATTTTGAAAAGTATATCCCATATACAGCATATACGAACAAGGATACATTTTGGGTTGTAGTGAAAGGTATGTCTACTGCCACGTTTGTAACGAAACGTAATGATCTTACCTCGGATTATGATATGATTTACATCGGCAGTAATATAGATGGTTTCCGTACTAAGGATGGAAAGACCTATTATGGCTCAAAGGAAAACTCAGATCGAAATTATGAGATGAATGGTGTGATTTATTCTCATCAAGGGCCGTTTGTTGTACAAAGAACGGTAACTGATGGTGAAAATAGATCATGGACCGGAAAAATAGGAGAAGCTTCCAATTATGCTTATTTCGGTGATGGTAATATTGAGCAAATTAGTTGTGATGTAGGTGCAGTAAAATTAACAAAGGATAATTTTACAAAAGGTAGCTTACGTTATCCAGGTACGGATATTACCACGGTACGTGCAAAGCATCTTGATTCATTTTTGAATGCCGGATTGCCTATAGTTGTGGAAAATGAATTGTATTTAGATGTAATTGGTAGGCAAAAATATCGGTTTACAGATGGTACGCTCAAGAATATAGAGCATAACACTACATTCTTTGAGGATATTGAAGAAAATGAGATGTATCAACTTATTTTCGAGAGATATAATGATGTTTTTAACACAACCTTTGATTGGCATGATGCACGATATGCACATGCGAGTGATTTGAACAAGAAAAAGGTATATGCAATAAAAACTATTTGTGTAAAAAGACCTGTATTAAAAGTTGAAAAAGTCACGACTTCTGCAGGTCAGGTATATGATAGTGAGGCATTGAAGAGCAATTGTACCTATGATTTTAAATCTAATAATAGCGTCAGACAGTTTACTTTTAAGATAAATGTATCAGGTACTGATGAGACGAGTGGTTATAGGTGCCAGATTTTCGTAGATAAAAATGCGGATGGTATATATAAAACTAATGAGGTTGTGCGAAGTACTGATATTACTTTAAAAAACAGTAGGGCAAATGTAAGTTTCAATATGAATACTGCTTATACGGGTGCTTTTACTTGGAAGGTTGTTGTAATAAAAAAAGGAAATCAAGACCTTATTGCATCGCAAATCGGGTATGGAAATATCAAACGTCAGGAAGACGAAGAAAAAAAGAAAATTAAAGTATTGCAGATTAAGTCATCCAATTATCATTCAGTAAATTGGTCAGAAAAAAAGGGAGATACTATTAACCTTGGTGGAGAAAATGTTGCAAATCCAAAAAATTCACCTGAATTTAATAGTAAGTATAGTGATACCAGTACACAACTTGTTAAGATGATAAATGAAACTTCTGATTACAATATTGATGTGGATTGGATGCAGTTTTTAGATTTTGGTAAAAATATTACGAGTGTTGACCAACTAGAGAAATATGATATGCTCCTGTTTGGTTTTGCCGACAGTTATTGTCCGTATAGGATGACAGAAACAACTGCAAAGGTAATCCAGGATTATATTGATCTTGGAAAAAGTGTTTTGTTTACCCATGACTTAACCGGACCGCAAAACCATACTAATTGGAAAGAGGGAATGAGTGGTACTTGGGAAACATATCACACAGAACCAAACACAGGAAAGGGCTTTAATTTCTATTTGCGTGATGTTATGGGATTAAATCGTTTCCAGATGAATACTAAGATTAAAGATACGTTTTGCTCTTCAAATTACACGAAACATAATTATCATTATTCTAGTGATTGGTTGCCATTTGGTTTCACTTATACAATTTTGATGCATAACAGTAATTCCTATTATGCAGGATGGTCAGGCAAAGATAGGTCAGAAGCCAATAATTATGCAGAAAAAAATGAATATTGGGGCCCATATAAAGGATTGGTAACTAACTTGTGGGTTGGTAGTAGTGGTAATGATCACCATTCTCCTGATATTGAGAATGGATATGTTGCAGAAACAGTAGCCAAAGTAAATGATGGACAGATTACAAAATATCCGTATGATTTGGATAAGGAAATAGCAAAGAAGGCTAGCACGACAGCTCTTGGAATTGATAAGTATAGTGTTGCGGATACACATACCCAGGCTTATCAGTTAAATGTTGAAGATGCAGACACCATCTGTTGGTTTACTATGCAGGATGCAGAAGGAAGTTCATCGAAATGGTATGATACTTCTCCTATGGATGGTGCAAACAACTATTATATTTACAACAGAGGAAATGTAACATATACAGGAATAGGACATTATAAGGAAGTGGAGAAAACAAGTGCGGATTGTTTAACTACATTCGAAAAGAAATTGTTCGTTAATGTATTTGTATCAGCGTTAAGAGCCGGAATCGAAGGACCACAACCTGAAATTACCAATGGATTTAGCGTAACAGAAAAACAGAAAGATGGAACAGAGACAGACGTACAATATATTTATGCTGATGTTGATGCAGATGCCGAAGATAGTGAATTTAACGAAAGTGAAGATGTAGATTTTTATGTTACAGATGACAGTACTTCATCATCGTATGTTTATGTGACTGTTGAAAAACAGGAAAAAGACGATGATGGAAAAATTGTTTATGAACCAATTACAAGTGAAGATGGTATATCTGTAGTTAATAAATCCGGTGGGGATGTTTCAGGACCGTTTGAAATGAAAAAAGACGATACAGAGTTTTATGTATGGAAAATTAAAAAATCGAAGTATGGTTCTAATAATAGTATTGCTGAATGCATTTTAAAATACCCAAGAGAAGAATTAAAAAATAGTTCGTCGACTACATTCAGACTGGTAGCCTTTGGAGATAAAGGGGACGAAGGTCTTGGAATTAAAGGTATTTTATTGGCGAAATTATGTAGAAGAAGTTTGTTTAGATTAGATTAGTAACTATATTTAATGAAAACACATCCTGATTGATTTCGGGATGTGTTTTTTTGTGCCATGGAAAAGTGGATTTTTTATTCACAAATTGACAACTCAATACAGGAATTGTATAATAAAAAGAGTGCCTATTAGTCGGATATATTGATGNNAATGAAAAGAGTGCCTATAGGTCTGAAATAGAATGAATTTCAGGCTTGGAAATAAATGGTAGGCTGTTATAGAAAATAGAATAATGAGGTGTTTCTTTATGAAGTTTTTAAATCGGATGGAACTGAAATACGGAAGATATGCAATACATGATCTGATGAAATACATTTTAGGACTATATATACTAGGAACCTTTCTTAATGTTATCAGTCCGGGAATTTACGCAGAGTATTTGTGTCTTGATTTTTCTATGGTTGCAAAAGGTCAGATTTGGAGACTGATTACTTTTATCATGGCACCAAGCAGTCAGATGGCAGGATTAAATGCCTCCACAGCTATTACTGGTTTATTGTTCTTCTTTGTGGAGATTTTTCTTTACCGCATGATTGGACAGGCTTTGGAACAGGCGTGGGGTGATTTCCGATTTAATCTGTATATTTTTTCAGGATTAATATTCAATATTTTGGCAAAGTTTATTTGTCATTTGGTTGTGTTACAGAAATATGGAGCAACGGATGCAACAGTAGTTGCACAAAACGGTGTGGGACTTGAGTATATTTTCCAGACAATGTTTTTAGCGTTTGCTTTCTTATATCCGAATGTGCAGCTTTTATTAATGTTTGTAATACCGGTAAAAGTAAAATGGCTTGGATATTTTTATGGCGCTATTTTGGCATTCCAGGTAATCAGTAATCTGTCATCTCCATATGCTTATGGAAAAGTTACAGGTGTTGCGATTTTGATTTCTACGGCAAACTTTATTTTATTTGCCCTTTTGTCCATGAAATCAATGAGACCTTCCAGAGAGGTAAAGCAGCGTAGAAAGGAATTTCGAAGACAGGCTCGTGTTTATACCATGATGGAGGGTGAAGCGAGACATCGTTGTGCTGTTTGTGGAAGAACGGAATTAGATAATCCGGAACTGGAATTTAGATTTTGTTCAAAATGCGAGGGCAATTTTGAATATTGTAGTGATCATTTGTTTACACATGAACATGTGAAACGCAAATAGATAATGACATTAAAAGTGTTCACTGGGAGTCGTTTTACATCAGAGTTTCGGGAGAACATGAAAACAAGAATGGAGGAAAAACATGGGTTTAGTTAACTTTTTTACTGTGTTGTATGTGGTAGCCGCAATGGCAGCCTACATTATATTTGTTCAACACAGTAGAATCAAAAATGCAAATGATACCAAACAAAAGATAAACTGGTTTTGTTTAGGTTCAATAACATTAGCGGGATTTCTTGTAAGATATATTCTTACAAAGATGGATCCCGGTTATGATGTTGATATGGGATGTTTTGGCGGGTGGTCAGATGCTGCCTATAACAATGGATTGTCAAAGTTTTATAATTCTGATATGTTTTCGGATTATCCACCTGGATATATTTATGTTTTGTGGGTGATTGGAGCATTAAGACATTCATCAGCCAGTTTTGCGGCATCATCTACTCTTGTTAAGATGCCTGCAATTATTGCAGATTTGATTGCAACAGGTTTTGTTTACAAGCTTGCACATAAAAAGTTCAATGAAACCGGAGCAGTAGTATTGGCTTTACTTTATTCGTTTAATCCTGTTATATTGATTGATTCTGCTATGTGGGGGCAGGTTGATTCTGTATTTACATTATTTGCATTATGGACAATTTATCTTGTATCTGAAAAAAAATTGGTTCCTGCATATTTTGTTTTTGCAGTTGGTGTTTTGATTAAACCACAGACATTAATCTTAACACCTATATTAGGATTTGGTATTTTAGAACATGTGTTTTTCAAAGACTTTAGTTGGAAGAAGTTCTTGCTAAATTTAGGAAGTGGACTTGCTGCTATTTTCTCTATGTATTTAGTAATCTTACCGTTTCGATTTGACCAGTTCTGGCTCAAGTACGTAAATGAAACGGTTTCACAGGGAAAATCCACATTTTTACCTGTAGAAGGAAGTATTGCGGCGGCAGGAACTGGATTTTTTACGGCAGCTGTTCAGCAATTACTTGGTGTAATTGGTTTATATACAAGAACCATGTCATCCTATGAACAGGCAACGGTAAATGCGTACAATTTTTGGGGAATGTTTGGACTTAACTGGCATAGTCAGGAAGAAACTGCTTTTGGTTTGCAGTATGCAACATGGGGAACGATTTTTATCATTCTTATTGTGGCATCTTCGTTAGTTATTTTCCTTTTGAATAAAAATAATAAAGATGTGACGAAGTATTTCTTCCTTGGGGCATTTATTGCAATCGGCTTCTTTACTTTGTCGGTTCGTATTCATGAAAGATATATGTTCCCGGCGTTTGTATTGTTATTGTGTGCATATTTGTATAAACCAAGAAAAGAGCTTATGTTTGCTTTCTGGGGATTTACATTAACACAGACCAATAATATCTGGCATGCATTTAAGTTTTATGATCCATCGAATTTTGATTGGGAAGCAACTTTCCCTAAAGTAAATGGATTTTTCCATATGGTATGTTTTGCATACATTATTTATATTGCAATCCGTATGTTTGTTGTGGAAAGAAATGTAGTAGAAGAAACAGTTGGTGAAACGGTACCGACATATAATATAAAAGTGGAACGCGACCATCTTGAAACTTTGAAGAAGTTTTTCCCGGCACGTTCAACAGAACAGTCTGAGAAATTTACAAAATTCGACTGGATTGCAATTGTGTTAATTACATGTTTATATGGTGCAGTTGCATTGTTTAACCTTGGTGATATGGATGCACCACAGACGTATCAGGAGATTAAGGATTATGGAGCAACCATCGACCTTGATTTCTCTAATGCACAGGCTTACCCATCAAAGATTGATTATTATGATGGAAGATGTGAGTGTCGTAATCTGGAAGTGATGGAAAGTACGGACAATGTAAACTGGAATTATGTTTCTGTTGACGGAAAAGATCTTAGTACCGGAGAAGAGGCATCGAAGTTTGAAATGAACAGTGTATTCTGTTGGGGTTCAGCTTCTATCAATATTACGGCTCCTTATGTTCGTCTGGTCAATGTTTCAACATCCGGCGAGCATGATGCTACGGTAATCAATGAGCTTGTATTCAGTGATATGAATGGCAATGTTGTACGACCTGCCAATGCAGATGCATATCCTGAATTGTTTGACGAGACAGATAAATTGCCGGAAGTAAGTACATTCCGCGACAGTACATATTTTGATGAGATTTATCACGGTAGAACTGGTTACGAGATGACTAGAAACTTGTACAATTACGAGTGGACACATCCACCTTTGGGTAAATTCTTTATTTCCCTTGGTATTCGTATTTTTGGAATGTGTCCGTTTGGATGGCGTATTGCCGGTACTTTGTTTGGTATTGCCATGTTACCATTTTTCTATTTGTTCAGTAGAAGAATTTTTAGAAATACATGGATTGCTGCAATTACAACCACGTTGTTTGCATCAGACTTTATGCATTTTACCCAGACAAGAATTGCGACAATTGATGTGTATGTCACATTCTTTGTAATCTGCATGTATTACTTTATGTATAAGTACAGTCGTATGAATTTCTTTGACGAGAAGCTTACGAAGACATTTATTCCACTTTTATGTTCAGGTATTGCCATGGGATTTGGTTGTGCTTCAAAGTGGACAGGAGTGTATGCCGGTGCAGGTCTTGGCGTAATCTTCTTTGGTATTATGCTTAAGAGATATTTTGAATATCGACAGGCATGGAATGATCCAAAGGGCAAGTCTGAAAATATTGAAAATTCCCAAATCGTTATGAATTTTAAACGTAATATTTTATTGACGATAGGATTTTGTGTAATTGCTTTTGTTATCATTCCTGGTACTATATTTACTTTGTCATATATTCCATTTGAAGATGGTGTCAGATATGGTTTGGTGGTCTATACTCCAGATGAAGTACAGACCACACAGGAAACCAGTTACACTGTTCCATTTGAAGATGGTACGACTGCAACAGTAACAAGTTCCACAGATGGTGTAATTATTAAGCATATTGAAGATGTAAATAGTAAATTAGGTAAAAAACAAATTAAAAAGAATACAGGTGCCTTGAATCATTTGGTTGGTCAGATGGTGAGAAACCAGTTTGCTATGTGGAATTATCATTCACAGCTGGATGCAACTCATCCGTTCTCATCACACTGGTATGAATGGATTATTATGAAACGTCCAATCTGGTATTATAACACGACCATTTCAGGAACTGTACAGGGAAATATCAGTGCGTTTGGTAACCCACTTGTTTGGTGGGCTGGCATACCGGCATTCTTCTATTTATTGTATCGTATCGTGAGACGTGTAGATACAAAAGCATTGTTCCTTGTGGTTGCATATTTGGCACAGTTATTGCCATGGGTACCTGTAACACGTTGTACATTTATTTATCACTACTTCCCAAGTGTTCCTTTCGTAACATTGATGGTGGGATATTCTATGTATTGTCTGTACGAATTTGCAGGAAATCGAAATGACCAAAAGACAAAAAGGACAAAGGCACAAAACATAGTATTGATTGCTCTTTGTATTTATGTTGTGGCAGCCATAGCACTGTTTGCATGGTTCTATCCTGTATTATCAGGTTATCCGATGGAGACATCCTACGGAGAGGGATTGCGCTGGTTTGACAGTTGGGTATTATATTCCGGCTGATAATTGTTCGTTTTGAATAATGATTAGATTTCGTAATGTTTGGCTTTTGAGTGAAAGTTATGAAATCATGAATAGGAGAGGATGCTTTTTGAAGCGTCCTCTTTGTGTTTTAAAGAAAAGTTTATGATATTGAGGATTGCATTGGATGAAAAAAATCAGTATACTTAAAATATCTGATGTTCCACAGATGAGAAGGAGAGAGTACGATGCAAATTGAATCTATTGAGGTGGTTCTTTATACAGCAGTATTTTTATTGCCCGGGTGTATTATCCAAAATATTTTGGAAGCTACAAATCCCCTTAAAAAATTTTCGGATCAAAGTATGTTGTTCCGTTATTTATTGTATAGCTTAATTCATTGTGCTATTTTTTCATGGGCATATTTGTGGTTATGGAAAATGAAAGAAAGGCAACCGGTGGAAGCATTAGCCATTGGAGTTGTTATTAGTTTCCTAGGGGCTATGGTTTTAGGAGTCATTCTTTCGGTGATAAAACAAAAAGATTTTGCAGGACGCCTTCTACAAAAGATGCACCTTAGAACTATAGAATCGATTCCAACTGCTTGGGATTATGCATTTTCTAAGCAGGAAGCTATGTTTGTAAATGTGATATTAAATGATGACAGTTCTTTGTATGGTGCTTATGCCAGCAATTCTTTTGCATCCAATGCAGATGAAGACAGGGATTTGTATTTGGAACAGGTTTTTTATAAGACGGAGGATGGAGAATGGAAACCGGTGCCAAATAATAAGGGCGTATACATTTCCGGTGGACAGATTAAAAGCCTGTCTTTTTATAAGGCAGGATAGTCGAAGATGAAACGATAAAATTTGACTGAGTAGGGGAGAATGTAATATGTGGAATAAAAATAAGAAGAATGAAAATAAAGCGGTTTCTGGAAACGAATTACCAAATCTGAATGTTCCTAGAGCATGTGTGCCAATGCCGAAAAAATTGCCCTCAGCTAATAAGGGATATGGTATGCCTTATCAACCAACGGAGAGTTTGGATTTGTCAGATGGAATCCCATCTCCGATTTCATTTTTTTCAAAAAAGAGAAAAAAGTAATACAGTTATTTGGAAGGAGTAATACTATGAATAACGTGAAATCCTTGGTGCGTGAGATTANNGCGTCAGATGTGTATAAGAGACAGGAGTAATACTATGAATAACGTGAAATCCTTGGTGCGTGAGATTAACAAGGGAAAAAATTTAAGCGAAAATTTACCGATGTATCGTGATCGGTTATTTGATATTTACAATGAGGATTCTTTGTTACATATTACAATGGAGTATTATGTATTGTATGAGACGCTTCAGGAGGAAGCAGGGAAAAATAACTGGGATATGGATGAGGTGCTTGAGAAGATTGAGCAGGTGATTTTCCGTGTATTTATAAATGATGAATGTAGTGCCGATACGAAAGAAGAAATTCTTAGTGTCATTTCTGAATGCAGAAAAGAAGTTATTAAAAAGATGAAATTGCTTACCATGTATACGGACCGATTGGCTCTTTATGAACATGTGGTTAATCGAATGGAGTTGAAATTCCAAAAGGATTATCCAGTGTCTGATGTAGATACTTTTGTTCGTAAGGTATGTCAGTTTATTTTTAGTGGTGAGGACAATGCCATTGTGAATGAACGTATTCGTGAGATTTTAGGAGAATTGCCGGTTCGAATGGCAAGATCTAAGTATTTTCAGTTGATTGAAGACAGTATGTCAGTGTATGTAGGCTCTGAAAAGGCTTCTGTAGAGCGATTTGTCTATATGTTAGAAAGTAGTGCCATGCTTTATGAGGCAGAGGAAGTAGAAGGATATTTGACTGAGCTTTCCGAGTTTTCAGAGAAAATTTGCAGCGAGAAAGTATCGGATATGTCGGAAGCTGAATTTAAAGAGTTATGCAAGGATTTAGAATATTATTCAGAGTATATTTCAGCAGTGGCAGATGCGTATGTAGGAATTCAAAGTCTCCTTAACAGCCTCTATTGCTTTGTGGCATCAAAACAAAAACAGGAGTATGCTTCGGAGAGTAATAAAGCATGTCTTGAAATTGTAAAAGATATTTATGATGTTTGGGAAGAAGGTAATTTTAACCCTGTATCAGAAGAAACTTCAAATAAACTTACAGCGACAGAAGGTAGACAAGAAGCTCTTGTGGAAGAGATGATGCAGATGGAGACGGTTCTTTCAAACATTGCAATGGGACATGAAAAAGAGTTGTTTGATTTTGGCATTAACAAGGATTTTCAGCGTCTTTTGGTATTGCAGCAGTTGGTTTCTTCAGCAGGAACTTTTGTGGATTTTGAGGAAGAACAGAATGTGGAAATTGCAGACGAGGCTTACATTACATCAGAAACAAATAAGTTAATTGAAAAACTAAAAGAGCGTTTTGCTAACAATGAGATTAGTGTAACCCGTGCCATTATTGCTTCTACACTTAGCAAATTTCCTGTATTTTTCACATCATCAAAAGAGGTGGAAAGCTATATTCAGGATACCCTTGGAAGATGTAGTGATGTGGCGGAACGACAGGCTAGTATTTGTTTGATTGAGTCCATTATGAATGGTGAAGAGTAGTCTAATTGCAGGATTATTGATATTTGTTTGTTAGCTTAATGGTTGTTTTTTTGATGCTTCGTGTTTTTTCGAAACGGGAAATGAGGTACTTATGGTTCAGTGGTATACAGATTTGTTTTTGGATGGTATAACAAAACATACGTTAGAGCATATTCGTGACAGGGTAGGAAAAAGACGGATTCAGTATCCTGTATTTGCTGTAACATACGCATCCAATGAGAAAAATTTGTTAGATGTGATTAATATCAATGAATTGTTATTAGAATATTATCAAAAGTGTAATGTATACATTTTAGGAGTAGCAAGCAGCAGACAGCAGGCGAAAATAATGGCGGCTGCAATTGTTAGTAAGGTATTTGAGGAGACAAATTCTTTTGAAATCAGAGAGTATTTTGAAAATGGATTTTAAGAAAAGTGTATTGTGAGTTAACCATAAATGTTCTTAAGGTGTCATTTTAAGCCTGATTTTTGAGAGGATATTAGTAGTAATGCAGAGGGGAAGTGATATAATTGCACATGGTTTTGTTTATACTAAAGATAATAGGTATTGTACTGCTTAGTATTCTTGGTATTGTGTTATTGTTACTTCTTGCTGTTTTATTTGTGCCAATCAGGTATCGGTTGGTGTTAAAGAAAGAACCTGAAGAAAAACTAAGATTTCAGGGAAAGATTCGTTGGCTTTTAGGAGCTATTTCAGCGAAAGTATCTTATGAAGAGGATTTATCCTATGTTGTGAGAATTTGTGGCTTTCCATTTATGAAAAGCGATAGTTCAGGAGATAAGGATGAAACAGAGGAAGATGAAATAGGAGCAGAGTTTTTTGATGAGACAAAAAATACCGGAAAAGAACTGGAAGCAGAGGTCTTTGAGGGGGCAAAAAACACCAGAGAAGAGCCAGAAACAGAAAAGATTGAAGTTGATAAATATGAAATTATTGATGAAATAATAGAAGAGAAAGAAAAAAGCGAGAAATCTATAGATGAAGAAAATGCGAAATTGTCAGATAAAATGAATGACACTTTGACTATAGAAGAAAACAGTCAGAATAATTCCTTGATAGAGCAGACGAAAGAGGAAGATGAGAATAGGACTTTTGAAAAAATGAAAGTTCCATTTAATGAAAAAGTTAAATATAAGATAAAAAGTTTTTTTGAAAAAATATGCAACGTTGTAAAATCAGTATTTTACAAATGTAAAGAAATGTGGCAAAATGTAAGTGATGGAGAAGAAAAACTGTCAGATAAGGTGAGTCAGGTGTGGGAGTTTTTGAATGCTTCTGAGACGGAAGCTGGAAAGAATGTTATACTTGACGCGTTAAAACGTCTATTCGGACATATTTTGCCGAGAAAGTGGAAAGGTTTTGTTAGGTTTGGTATGTCAAATCCTGCAAACACAGGAAAGATACTAGGAGTGATTTCTGTTATTTATGGTTTGACAGGAGCTTTGCCTAAGATTTATCCGGAGTTTGAACAGGAGATTTTGGAAGTAGATCTGATGGCGAAAGGAAGAATTCGGATTTCTTATCTGTTGCGATTGTTCCTTAACGTGTGGTTTGACAAGAATTTTAAGGCAGCAAAGGAACGTTTCGAAGAATTTAGGAGGGTATTTTGATGGAAGAAAATAATAATTTGGGAAAAACAGTAGAGTCATTGTTTCAGGGCTTAGACCAGTTTATGACTACAAAAACAGTAGTTGGTGAACCTGTTCGTTTTGAAGATGGTACGATTATTCTGCCTTTGGTGGATGTAAGTTTTGGTGTAGGGGCCGGAGCTTTTGCAAATCAGGATAAAAAGAAGAAAAATGCAGCCGGCGGATTAGGCGGAAGCATGACACCTAGTGCAGTTTTAGTAATTCAAAACGGTACTACAAAACTTGTGAATATTAAGAACCAGGATGGTTTGACAAAAATCCTTGATATGGTTCCTGAATTTGTAAATAAGTTTTTGACAGGCAAGGAAGAAAATATAGATTATACTTCAGATTTCACTGATAAAAAACAGGAACAATAAAAAAATGTAAATTTTTCTTGCATTCTATATGATTTTTTGATAAAATGAGTTTTGTTTGATGCACTGCATTACAGTAGTGCATAATAAGCGTAAGGAGGTGCTTTCGATGGCTAAATGTGCAATTTGTGAAAAAGGAGCTCACTTTGGTATCCAGGTGAGTCACTCACATAGAAGAAATAACAAGATGTGGAAATCTAACGTAAAATCTGTAAAGGTTAAGGTTAACGGTGCAGCAAAGAAGATGAATGTATGTACTTCTTGCCTTAGATCAGGATTAGTAGAACGTGCGTAATGTTATAAAAGAACCGGCTTTGAGCCGGTTCTTTTTTTAACAAAAAAATAGATTATAAGACAAAATAAATAAAAAACAGATAAATATAAGACAGAACAGTCCGGTGTTCAAAAAATACATGATTGTCATTCCTACGGCAATCCAAAATAGAATAAATCCCAACATTCGTTTCATATGGTACTCCTTTGATGGAAAATGTTTGAAGAAAATTGCAAGAATTGGTAACACTATATGTATTATTATATGATTATTATTTGGAAATATCCGTTTTTCTAGAATGATATAAAAGTAGAAATATCCAACTAAGTCACGCAGTCAAGATTTGAACTGCTTTATTTTTCTGACTTGGTTGAAATGTTAGATAAAATCGAAAGAAAAGAAAAAATAGGGTAGAAAAATGAATGGGAATAAGTTATACTAAGTGTGTGTATGCATTTTGGCATATACAATAATAATTTGACGTAAAGATGATAGGAAGAGACAGATATGAATACTATACTATTATAGGAAGGGTGTATAGATATGAAGGGACATGTTGCAAATTCACAAGGCGATATCGCTATTGATAACGAAGTAATGGCAAAGTATGCTGGTTCAGCTGCAATCGAGAATTTTGGTATTGTCGGTATGGCTTCTGTGAGCATGAAAGATGGATTAGTTAGGTTACTAAAAAAAGAAAGCGTTAGCCGTGGTGTTAACGTAGTTGTTGATGAAGAAAATAAACTACAGATTGATTTACACATTATTGTTGCATATGGAGTGAATATTAATTCTGTATGTGAAAACTTAATTGGAAATGTAAAATACCGCGTAGAAGAGTTTACAGGTATGGAAGTAAGCAAGATCAGTGTTCTTGTAGAAGGTGTAAGAGTAGTTGATTAAGGAGGACGAAATTGTGAGTGTCGTAAGTATTGATGCAGCATTATTTCAGAAAATGTTTTTGGCAGGAGCTAAAAATATAGAAGCAAGAAAGGAATATATCAATGAATTAAATGTATTCCCTGTACCAGATGGAGATACAGGAACAAACATGACATTGACTATTCTGGCAGCAGCAAAGGAAGTTGTAGCTATTGAAAATCCTGAGATGGAAAGCCTTTGTAAGGCAATTTCCGGCGGTTCTTTGCGTGGAGCCAGAGGTAACTCAGGTGTTATTTTATCACAGTTATTCCGTGGATTTACCCGTGGTATTCAGGGTGAAGAAGTTCTTACGGTTCCTGTTCTTGCAAAAGGATTTGAAAATGCTGTAGAGACAGCTTATAAGGCAGTCATGAAGCCAAAGGAAGGTACAATCCTTACCGTTGCAAAAGGTGGAGCAGATAAAGCAGTTGCTATGGCTCATGAGACAGATGATGTACAGGTATTTTGTGAAGCGGTTCTTGCACACATGAAAGAAGTGTTGGATAAGACACCGGATATGTTACCAGTTTTAAAAGAGGCAGGTGTAGTTGATTCCGGTGGACAAGGATTAGTTACTGTCCTTGAGGGCTGTGTTGATACTTTGATGGGAAAAGAAATCGATTTTGACAGCTTGAAATTAGAGCCTGTGAAAAAGATTGCTTCTACCATGGATTCTAGTGAAGTATCTACAGCAGATATTAAGTTTGGTTATTGTACTGAGTTCATTATTATGTTAGAAAAAGAATTTACTATGGATGATGAACTTGCATTTAAGGGATACTTAAGTGGTATCGGTGATTGTGTGGTTGTTGTTGCAGATGATGAAGTTGTTAAGGTTCATGTGCATACAAATGATCCAGGACTTGCTATTCAGAAAGCTTTGACTTACGGTGCACTTAGCAATATGAAGATTGACAACATGCGCTTAGAGCATCATGAAAAAGTTATCAAAGAAGCTGAGAAGAAGGCTTCTGAGCAGGCACCTGCTGCACAGACTGAGGCTACACCTAAGAAGAAAGACGAGCCAAGAAAACCATTTGGATTTATCAGTGTTTCTGTAGGTTCCGGTTTGAGCGAGATTTTCCTTGGACTTGGAGTGGATCATCTGATTGAAGGTGGACAGACTATGAACCCTAGTACAGAGGATATGTTAAATGCTATTGATGAAGTAAATGCAGATACAATCTTCATTTTCCCTAACAATAAGAACATTATTTTGGCAGCAGAGCAAGCAGCTGAATTGACAGAAGATAAGCAGATTATTGTTATTCCTACAAAGACGATTCCACAGGGTATTACTGCTATTATCAATTTTGTGGAAGATAAGACTGCAGAGGAAAACCGTGATAACATGATTGCTGAAATGCAAAATGTTAAATCAGGACAGGTTACTTATGCGGTTCGTGATACATCCATTGATGGAAAAGAGATTCACATTGATGATATTATGGGTATCGGAGAAAATGGTATTGAGGCAGTTGGAAAAGACGTACTTGAGACTACTATGGAATTATTGGAAACTATGATTGATGATGACTCTGAGTTAGTTTCTATTTTCTACGGTGATGGTGTGACAGAAGAGGATGCACAGAAAGTGGCAGACAAGGTTTTAGAAGCTCATCCGGATGTTGAGATAGAAGTTCAGTTTGGTGGACAGCCGGTTTACTATTATATTTTGTCAGTAGAGTAGGATGTATCTTTTGTTAGTGACAGTTTGTTAGTATGCAAAGGAAAAACTTAAAGAATTTAGTAAGCAAAGTGTGAAAATACATTTCGTGATAAATGTTTGAGAGAGTCAGGATGCTGGCTCTCTTTTCTGGTTTATGTGATGAGGTGCAATAGTGAAAGAAGAAGATTCGATTTTAAAAGTAAAAGGCGTGGGAGAAAAAATACAGAAAAAGTATGAAAAACTGGGAATATATACTGTGGGAGATTTATTGGAGCATTATCCTAGAAATTATGATGTGTATCAGCCTATTTGCAGTATCCGGGAATTAGTGGAGGGAGAGGTTTGTGCCATAGAAGGGGTGCTTGATGGAACGCCTAAATTGCACAAAGTCCGTAATTTACAGATTTTAAATTGCAATGTGACGGATGGAACAGCCACGGTGAAAGTTACCTGGTTTAATATGCAGTTTTTGATGCGAAGCCTTCATACTGGTATTCGCTATATTTTCCGTGGAAAGGTATCTGTAAAGAATGGAAGACTGGTGATGGAACAGCCGGAGATTTTATCAAAAGAACAGTTTTACAATCTGTTAGATAAACTTCAGCCGATTTACCCACTAACTGCCGGACTTACCAATAAATCTGTCAGCAAGTCCATTGCGGCAGCGTTAAAAGAGATTGACCTTAATGGAGATTATCTGCCGCTAGATATTCGAAAGAAATATGATTTGATTGAACGAAAAAAAGCGTTAAAAGCCATTCATTTTCCGGATAACAAAGGAAAAATGATTGATGCCAGAAGAAGAATTGTGTTTGATGAATTTTTCCTATTTGCACTGGCACTTCAGCAGTTAAAAGCGAAAAATGAAACCCGTCAGAATAAATATGTGTTAGAGGAATGTGCAGAATGTCAGCAGCTACTTGAAAGTCTCCCTTATAAACTTACCGGTGCACAGATGCGTGCCTGGGAAGAAGTGAAAAAAGATGTGAGTGGCAATCGGGTGATGAACCGTCTGATACAGGGAGATGTTGGTTCCGGAAAGACGATTATTGCAGTTCTTGCATTGTTATTAAATGCCAAAAATGGCCATCAGGGTGCTATTATGGTGCCTACGGAAGTTTTGGCAAAACAACATATGGAGAGTTTTTGTGAGCTATTAGAGCCATACGGTGTGAAAGTGGAGCTTCTCATTGGCTCTATGACGGCGAAGGAAAAACGTGTGGTTTATAAAAAGCTAAAAGACCATGAAGTGGATATTGTTATAGGAACTCATGCACTGATACAGGAAAAGGTAGAATATGACGACCTTGCCATGGTAATTACGGATGAGCAGCATCGATTTGGTGTGAAACAGCGGGAAAATTTTGCTGGAAAAGGGGAAGATGTACATATTTTAGTTATGAGTGCAACGCCGATTCCTCGTACCTTAGCCATTATCCTTTATGGGGATTTGGATTTGTCCATTATTGATGAGCTTCCGGGGGAACGACTTCCTATCAAAAACTGCGTGGTAAACACAGGATACCGCCCTAGTGCCTATCGATTTATTGAAAAACAGATAAAGGAAGGCAGACAGGCATATGTCATCTGCCCTATGGTAGAAGAAAGCGAGTCTATCGAAGCAGAAAATGTCATGGATTATACAGAGCAGTTAAGGGCTAATTTACCGCTGAAAACCAATATTGAGTATCTTCATGGAAAGATGAAAGCAAAAGAAAAAAATAGCATTATGGAGCGTTTTGCCGCAGGTGAAATACAGGTACTTGTATCCACAACAGTTGTTGAGGTAGGTATTAACGTGCCAAATGCAACGGTTATGATGATTGAAAACTGCGAACGGTTTGGTCTTGCACAGCTTCATCAGCTTAGAGGTCGCGTAGGCAGAGGAAAATATCAGTCTTACTGTATTTTTATGACGGGACATGAAAGCAAGGAGACAAAAGAGCGTATGGATATTATGGGAAAGACAAACGACGGTTTTGTGATTGCGGAGAAAGATTTAAAACTCCGTGGACCCGGTGATTTATTTGGAATACGGCAAAGCGGACTTTTGGAGTTTAAGATGGCAGATGTATTTCAGGACGCATCCATTTTAAAAGACGCCTACGAGGCAGCAGAGGAAATATCAAAGGCAGAAGTTCTTGATATGTATAAAAAATACGAAGGATTGCAAAAGAAGATTAAAATGTATACCAGTGATTTAAGTTTGTAAGAAAAATACCAATGGTTGGTAGTTTTTCTCTAGACATTTGTAAATGTATACGTTATAATCTTAATGTTATGGGTTTATTTTTGTGAAAATAAGCTTTGTTTATTAAGGGCAATACGAAAATTGTCGAATAAGCATTAGTAGAATATTGGTAGATTCATGACGGAGTTTAGGAGAAAAAGTTATAATATATACGAATTGGAGGTATATTGATGTATAAAATAGTAAAAAAGAGAGCATTGGCTGATAACATCGTATTGATGGATATTGAGGCTCCAAGAGTTGCAAAACATTGTTATCCTGGACAGTTTGTTATCGTAAAGATGGATGAGAAGGGTGAGAGAATTCCTTTGACAGTTTGCGATTACGACCGTGAAGCAGGAACTGTTACAATCGTGTTCCAGACAGTAGGAGCATCTACTCAGCAGATGGCAAAGTACGAAGTAGGAGAAGCATTCCGTGATTTCGTAGGACCACTTGGATGTAAGTCAGAATTGATTGACGAAGATCCAGAAGTATTAAAGAAGAAAAACATTTTATTTGTTGCCGGTGGTGTTGGTACTGCACCAGTTTATCCACAGGTAAAATGGATGAAAGAGCAAGGTTATGATGTTGATTGTATCATCGGTGCAAGAAATAAGGGCTTGATCATTCTTGAGGATGAGATGAAAGCGGTTGCTAAGAACACATATGTATGTACAGATGATGGTTCTTACGGTTTCAAAGGAAATGTTAATGACCAGATTAAAGACTTGGTAAATAACCAGGGTAAGAAATATGACCTTGTAATTGCTATCGGACCAGTTATTATGATGAAGTTTGTATGTATCTTAACAAAAGAATTGGGTATCCCAACAGTTGTTAGTATGAACCCTATCATGGTAGATGGAACAGGTATGTGTGGAGCTTGTCGTTTGACAGTTGGTGGAGAAGTGAAGTTTGCATGTGTTGACGGTCCAGAGTTTGACGGACATTTGGTTGACTTTGATCAGTCAATGAAGAGACAGCAGATGTACAAGACTGAAGAAGGAAGAGCAATGCTTAAACTTCAGGAAGGCGATACACATAAGAACGGCGGCTGCGGCTGTGGCGGAAACTAATCGGTAGCGGAAAGGAGATTATCATGGCAATCGAAGTAGATGTTATGAAGAGAGTTCCTGTTAGTGAACAGGATGCAAAAGAGAGAGCAACAAACTTTAAAGAGGTTTGTTTAGGATATAATTTAGAAGAAGCAAAGGCTGAGGCTTCTCGTTGTTTAAAATGTCAGAATGCAAGATGTGTTACAGGATGTCCTGTAAATATTGATATTCCTTCCTTCATTAAGCAGGTAGAAGAAGGAAATATTGCTGAGGCTTATAATGTAATCAGCCAGTATTCTGCACTTCCTGCTGTTTGTGGTCGTGTATGTCCACAGGAATCACAGTGTGAAGCAAAGTGTGTTCGTGGTATTAAGGGAGAGCCAGTTTCTATCGGTAAGTTAGAGCGTTTTGTTGCTGACTGGGCTAGAGAAAATGGTGTTTCACCTAAAACTGCTGAATCAAAGAACGGAAAGAAAGTTGCAGTTATCGGTTCAGGCCCTGCAGGTCTTACTTGTGCCGGTGAATTAGCAAAGAAAGGTTACGATGTAACTATTTTTGAGGCACTTCATGAGGCAGGTGGAGTACTTATTTACGGTATTCCTGAATTCCGTTTACCAAAAGATACTGTTGTAGCAGCAGAAGTTGAAAACGTTAAGAAACTTGGCGTTAAGATTGAGACAAATGTTGTAATCGGAAAAGCTACTACAATTGATGAATTGATGGAAGAAGAAGGATTTGACGCAGTATTTGTTGGTTCTGGTGCCGGACTTCCTAAGTTTATGGGTATCCCGGGAGAAAGTGCAAATGGAGTATTTGCTGCCAACGAGTACCTTACAAGAAGTAACCTTATGAAAGCATTTTCTGATGAATACGATACACCAATCGTTGGTGGTAAGAAGGTTGCCGTTGTTGGTGGTGGAAACGTAGCTATGGATGCTGCCAGAACAGCACTTCGTTTAGGCGCAGAAGTTCATATCGTATACCGTCGTAGTGAAGAAGAGCTTCCAGCCCGTGTGGAAGAAGTACATCACGCAAAAGAAGAAGGTATCATCTTTGATCTTTTGACAAATCCGAAGGAAATCTTAGTAGATGAAAATGGACATTGTGCAGGTATGAAGGTTGTTAAGATGGAACTTGGTGAGCCTGATGAGTCAGGAAGAAGAAGACCAGTTGAAGTTCCAGGTTCTGAGTACGTAATTGATGTTGATACGGTTATCATGTCACTTGGTACTAGTCCAAATCCATTGATTGCTTCTACAACAGAAGGCCTTGAAACAAATAAATGGGGTTGTATCGTTGCAAAAGAAGAAAATGGAGAAACAACTAAGAAGGGTGTTTACGCAGGTGGAGATGCCGTTACAGGTGCTGCAACTGTTATTCTTGCAATGGGAGCTGGTAAGGCAGCAGCAGCAGGAATTGATGAATTCCTTTCAAAATAATTCAAAGTGTTAGTTTTTGAGAACACTTTACAGTATTAACACAGATGTAAATCCAATTGAAATAATATGTGAAGATGATACACAAGTTTCAAACACAACAAATGTTACATCGTAAATAATAAAAAACAATGATGAAATTTTCACGTTTCATNNCAAAGGTGTTACAAAAATGTTAAATAAAAAAGAGGAGAGAAAGTAAATGAGAAAATGTAAAAAAATAATTTCATTTGTATTAGTATTTGCAATGGTTATCAATGTTTTCATTGGTACGGATATGACCATTAAAGCTGATACAAAAACAAACATTGTTTATTTTGACAATGCAAAAACAAAGTGGAGTACGGTATGTGCATACATTTGGGGTACTTCATTAGAAAAACAGACATTGAAAGCAACAAAAGTAGAAGGAAATATTTATAAGTTGAATATTCCTGCGGAGTATTCAAATATTCTTTTTAAGAATACAGAGAGTGGCTGGGATAAACAGACTGCAAATACAACCGTTCAGACAGACGATAAAAACTGTTTTAAACCAACCAGTTCATCAAATAAAACAGGTGGTACATGGTATCATTACGATGAACAAGTCGTTGTAACGGCGTCAGCAGTACCTACAAATACATCCGAAGTAACACCAACAGCAACTTTGACAATCACACCAGAGGTGACAGCAACAGCGGTTTCTACAGATGAACCATCCATTGCTCCAACAAATGATCCTGTTGGAAATGTGGCAACTGTATACTATAAGAGAGCTACAAATACATCATGGACAAATGCCTATGCACACTACAAAATTAATGATGTATGGACAGTATCACCAGGTGTAGCGATGGAAAAAGTAAGTGCAGGATATTGGAAACTCAGCATTGATTTAGGAAATGCTTCAGAAGCAGCTGTTTGTTTTAATAACGGAAATGGAACATGGGATAATAACAGTAAAAAGAATTATACTGTATATGCAGGAGCTTATTTAGTAGACCAGACTACAAAAAAAGTTACTGTTATGGCAACTCAGTCTCCAATCGGAACAAACAAACCGACAGCAACTCCAACGCCTAGTTATAAAGTAATCAAAATATCGGATTATGTTCCTAAAGCAAGTAAAAAAGTAGTTAGTAAAGGTTCCTATAAAAACGTAAAATGGAAAATATACGACAACGGATTATTAGAGGTTAAGGGAACCGGTGATATGTATGATTACAATAGTCGACCAGCATGGACATCGTACAGTTATTCCGCTGCAAGAATAGAGGTAACAGGAGCAACTCATTTAAATAGTTTGTTCAGTACAATGTATGATGATTCATTGAAAGCAGTTGATTTGACAAAATTGGATACTTCCAAAGTAACAACAATGGAATACATGTTTGATGGATGTGAAGGATTACGTGCGGTCGCATTTGGAAAGTATAGTACTTCAAAAGTAAAAAAATTAACTCATATGTTTTTTGAATGTTATTCTCTGGAATATATTATTCAGGGTGAAACTATTAAAATTCCAAAAGGGGAGGAAGAAAAATATTGGAATAACCTCTCATTTATAGACACTTCCAAAGTAACTAATATGTTGGGAGTATTCGAGAGCTGCAATAGCTTGGAATATTTGAATTTAAGTGGTTGGAATACTGCGAGTGTTAAATCTATGGTACAACTTTTTTCGGGTTGTGATAAATTGAAAAAAATAAACATCAATAAATGGAACGTTTCAAATGTAGAAGATATGAACGGTATGTTTTGTGGTTGTGAGAGTTTAGAAAACTTAAATTTAAATGGTTGGGACACTTCAAAGGTTAAAGACATGTCAAGGATGTTTGTTTGCTGTGATGTTTCGTCATTAGCAATTGACGAAATTGATACATCAAGTGTGACTGATATGTCATTTATGTTTGATGGTTGTAAAAATCTCACAAATGTAAGATTTGGAGGAAAATTCAATACGAAAAACGTAGTTAAGATGCAGGAAATGTTTTCTGGTTGTGGCGATTTGGAAGCTGTAGATTTGAGTAATATGGATGCATTTAGCCTGAAGGATATGTCATTTATCTTTTCTCGTTGTGATAAATTGCACAGTGTAAAATTTGGAGGGAAATTTAATACGAAAAATGTAGAGGATATGAAAGGATTGTTTTATGAATGTACATCATTAAGAAATATTGATTTATCTGATCTTGATATGTCCGGTGCAACAGAAATAGGCTCTATGTTTAAAAAATGCATCAATTTGAAAACAATCAATTTAAGTAGTATTGATGCTTCCAATGTGACTGAAATGACGGGTACGTTCGAAACGTGTGAAAGCTTGGAAACAATCGATTTAAGTAATATGGACACTTCAAATGTGACAGATATGGGATTTACTTTTGCCGAATGTAAGAATTTGAAAAATATAAAATTCGGTGAAAAATTTGATACTAAAAATGTAAGACGTATGCAATCCATGTTTTATGGCTGTACAGCATTAAATAACCTTGATATATCTATGTTTGATACATCAAATGTAGAGGATATGAGAGAAATGTTTAGGGGATGCAGTAACTTAACTGAAATTAAATTTGGTCCGGTACAATTGGACAAAATTAAATTGTGTTATTATATGTTTGCAGAGTGTGGTAATTTGGAAAACTTAGATTTCGGCGGAAAGACATATTATTTGAAATTACCTGAGTTTAACTGTAGTAATATGTATGACGGTTGTGATAAGTTAAAAGACAGACCAATTATTGCAATTTAATTTGATTTGGTTATTATTAACAATAAAAAACATGAAAAATGTAAAAAGTGGCAAAATTGGCACTTGAAATGATTGTAATGTAAAAAATAAAAAAACAATGATGGACGTATGGTGTTCATCATTGTTTTTTTATTTTTCGGAATATACTGTTTTTAGTGAGGGATAACTCGCAATATGAATTGTTAACTTTTGGTTACAAATGGAAAAATTTGTGTGGTTTTAACCTAGATAACTAATTTGTTTTATGATATTATCTTGTATGATTAAAAGAATATCACATAATAGTAAATAGACACATATTATTGTTTTGTTTATTATTGTCATATTTAAAGATTAATTTGATGATTTTTTATAAAATGTTTGCAAAATATGTAACTTTGTTGTAATATTTAATTTGGTAAAATGCAAAAAAGGTAGATAACCTAGAAACAAGGAGGAGCATAATGAAAAGAATGCAAAAGTTATTCGCAGTTGTATTGACTTTTTTGATGGTGTTTAGTCTTTTTACAAATAAAGATATAACACTTAATGCGAAGACTGCAAAACAAGTAGTTTATTTTGATAATTCTGTGTCAAAATGGAAAAATGTATATGCCTATGTTTGGGGAAACAACTTAACCTCCAAATCGATAAAAGGAAGTGTAGTTGAAGGCAATATTTATAAGATGACAATTTCTTCAGAGTATTCAAAAATGCTTTTTAAGAATACTGCAAGTACGTGGGACAAACAGACTGCAGATTTGTCTGTACCGACAGGAGAGAAGAATTGTTTTTTGCCTAGCAGTTCTAAAAATAAGGCAAGTGGTAAATGGTATGCTTATAGTGGAGAAACAACTCCTACTGCGACCGCAACAGCAACTATTGTTGCTACTTCTACGCCAGATAGTGCTGCTCATAGTGTTACAGTTTATTACAAGAGAAGTGCAAGCACTTCGTGGAAGAATGCATATATTCATTATAAAGTTAATGGAACATGGACTAAATCGCCAGGAGTTTCTATGCAAAAAATTAGTGCAGGTTATTGGAAATATAGCTTCTCTTTGGGTAATACAAATGAAGCGATTGCTTGTTTTAACAATGGTTTAGGATCATGGGACAGCAATGGTAAAAATAATTATAAGGTGTATGCCGGAGAATGCTTGGTTGATCATACTGAGAAAAAAGTAACAGTGTTAGCTACTGAAACACCAGTTCAGACAAATACTCCTACAGTGTTACCTACAAATGAGCCGACAGCAGTACCAACAGTTGAGCCAACAACCTTTGTAACTTCATTACCAACAGTTAATCCAACGAAGGTACCAACAATAGTACCAACGGTTGCACCAACAGCTACACCAACAAAGGCTCCTACTGCAACACCAACTAATAAACCAACAGTAGCACCAACGAAGGAACCTACGGTAGCACCAACGGTTGCTCCTGAAAGTAATACTGCGACAGTTTATTATAAAAGATCAACAAATACATCATGGAAGGATGCATACATTCACTATAAAGTTGGAGGAAGATGGACTGTTTCTCCTGGTGTATGTATGAGTAAAATTAGTGCAGGTTATTGGGGATTTGTTTTGAATATTGGAGATACAAAAGATGTTTCAGTTTGCTTTAATAATGGTGCTGGAACATGGGATAGTAATAACAAGAAGAATTACGTTGTTCATCCAGGTGTATACTTAATTGATCAAAAGAATAAATCAATCTCAGTTATATCAACACCAGCAGTAACAAGTACACCAGTTATTACAAACACACCAGTTATTACAAACACACCAGTTATTACAAATACACCAGTAGTAACAAACACACCAGTTATTACAAATACACCAGTAGTAACAAATACACCAGTAGTAACAAATACACCGGTTATTACAAATACACCTATAGTAACATCAGCACCAGTTGTACCAACAGCAACTCCAAAGCCTACAACAGGAGCGTTGGCTTATTGGGAGTACCAAGTATCTGGTGGGAATGTGATTATTTATAATTATTCCGGAAATGATAAGGAACTTGTAATTCATAAATCATATGTGGTTAACGGTAAAACATATAATGCTATTGTATCATGTACAGACGATTGTAAAGTTTTAGATACTGCTCAATGTAAAGTTGAGACTGTTACTTTTGAGGATGGCGTAACATTTGAAAATAATTCTATGAGCAATGCTTTTAGTAATTGTTTAACATTAAAACGTGTTAATAATATTCCTAAGAACATTACAGATATGAGTTATGCATTTGAAAATTGTACATCTTTGAGTGAAGCACCTGTGCTTTCTAATAGTGTTAAGAACGCTACTGGAGCATTTAAAGATTGTGTAATGCTTTCGAAAGTTTCAAATTTTCCAACTTCATTAGAACAGGCAGACTATATGTACTATGGCTGTGGTAATTTAAAGACAATTGCAACTAGCATTCCAGCAAGTGTTAAGAGTTGTACTTATGCCTTTGCTAAGTGTCCAAAATTACAGACGACAATTGAATTAAATTCAAATTATAATGTAACATATAATGGTGGAAAATATAGCTGTTCAGCTGTAGTTGGATTGTTTAAAGAATCAGCTACTGAAGATGGTACTTATATCAAAATTGAAAATTATGAAGCAGGCGGTCTTATTAACTGCGTAATACAGGATGGATTGGATGAAGAAATCCTACGTAGTCATATCATTTTAGGAACTATGAAGAAAGCATGTGCACCAATGAATGATTGCACATATTCATTAGATAAGAATAGTAAAAAAATTGTATTTACATCCTTTGACAAAAGTGTGTATTCTGTAATTATTTATGACAAATACGTTGTGAATGGTGTTGAGTATAGTGCTGAATTAAAATCAGCTGTAGAAGATACGAAGAGTGTTTTCGGAACTGTAATTGTAAACGGGGATGCTATAAATACTTGTTTAGTTGCTGCTTACTTGTGTGATAATGTTAAGGCAACTGATTTAGATTATTATTTTTATGAGTGCGAATCTTTAGTTTGGGTAGGAAATTTACCAAAAAATAGTGTGACATCTTTGAATCGTACATTTATGTATTGTGAAAAAATGGAATATTATCCTGAATTACCAGCAGGTGTTGTAAGTATGGAATACACATTTGCGGGAAATCTGAAACTGGAAAAGGTTGAAGGATGGAAGTTCCCTGATAGTGTTCAAAGTATGAGATCATGCTTTTATCGATGTGGAAATATGGTTTTGTTTGACTCTGAGTTACCACCTAATTTGACATCGATTAGAAGTTTGTTTGAAAATTGTTTTGTAATGACTACATGTCGTATTTCAATTCCATCAAAAGTTGAAAATATTTGTGGTTTGTTTATTAAAAATTATGAATTAACTAAATTGATGGACTACAAATTATATCATGAAAAGGGAAAAACTAATAATATTATTATATTGCCAAAAAGTGTTAAGTATGCAGAGCAGACATTTATGAGAGCAAACGAACTTGAGTCAAAAGTATTTTTTAATGGTCCTGTAGAAACATTAAGTCAGATGTTTGTATATTCAAGTATCGAAGACGCATTTTTCTATGATCCTAACTTTAAGATATACGCTGACTACTATAGAATGAATAATAGTTTAGCTTATGCAAATGTTTCGTTCAATCCTTTTGAGAGAGCATTGACTAAAGAAGATTTACAGATAGAAGATCTTGTGAGATAAGTTAAAGAAAAATAATACAAATTAACAGGAGGTTTCTGAAAAGTTCAGAAACCTCCTGTTTTGTTGTGCGCATTGCGGCGCACGTCGCTAGTGGATGAAAGTTCCTAATTCGCCCTAGTAGTGGGGAGAATACAGCCAAGACCAAGGGTGTCGTGGGTGACTGCGAATCTGAAGGAAGGTGGAGGCATAAGCAATGAATGTAACTGAAAGTAGATTTATAAAAAAACTTATTAATCAAGGATAATGGGACTGTGTTGTGGTTCTGTTGGCATGTCTGTTCTGAATTTTTTATAACATATATTTTGATATAAATGGGAGCTGAATAAATCTAACTGAAATTGTTTGAAATCTTCAACATTTAGTTGTTTTTCAGCAGTCGCAACTTTTGTAATGATTGGAAAGTTTTTGACGTTTTTTAGTAGTGTACTGCTTGTTTTTCTCAAACCTAGGATTCTTGCATAGTTACAAGTATCTGAATATTGGTTTTTCCTAATATCTAATAAAATGTGAAGCAGTATTCTACTGACACGACTGTGTGTCAGATTTTTAGTTTTCATATGTTCCACAAATCCTTGAAATGTTATATTAGGCGAAATGAGCTTTTTCATTTTATTTTCTATGTCAGGTGTGACATCCAGATACTTTGTAAAATCCTCAATAGAGGATAGTTTGTAGTATAAAATTGTGTCCAAATCAGATGTAGTGATTGGAAATGTTTTGTTTTCACTATCTGACAAAATCTCCAATGCATTGGATGGAAGATAGTCGGAGAGTGAAGGTAGATTTTTATTTTTAANNTGTAGTATATAATTGAGTCAAAATCCGAAATAGTGACTGGAAAGGTTTTGTTTTCTTTGTCTGATAAAATCTTCAATGCACGGGAAGGAAGATAGTCGGAGAGTGAAGGTAGGTTTTTATTTTTAAAATATTCTGTTCGAATTGCCGAAGCAGAAACAATGCTTCCGGAAAGCTCCACATTATGATAATCCGCATCTTTTCGTAACAATGGTACCGGCTGGATGTTTGAATTTAGTCGTTTTAGTGCTTTGAGATACTCGATTGCCAGTATATTATTTGGTGCCATCAACAGTTTTTCTAGGTTTTTACTTGAAGGTAAAACAGATTGCAGGGCTTTTTGTCTGGCTGTGGGATAGGAGTTTCCTTTTTGGAGCTCTGCCTGCAAACAAGTTGAAAACTCTTTGGGCTCTGTGACAAGTATTTCTGCAATTGTTTCTAATAGTTCTAAATCGTCATTTTCACATCCAAAACACAACTGGTCAACAAATCCTAAGTTGTGGAGAAGCGAAACACCTCCCATGGCGAATCCTTCTGCACTGGCAGTGGCATAAAAAACAGGAAGTTCGAATATAATGTCAACACCAAGTTCAAGTGCCATTTGGGTTCTTGAATATTTATCGATAAATGCAGGAGTTCCTCGCTGTACGAAATCTCCACTCATTACAACAACGATATGATCTGCATGAAGTTTTTGTTTGATATATTCAATCTGATATTTGTGTCCATTGTGAAATGGGTTATATTCTGCAATGATTCCAACGGTTTTCAAAAAATGGTCCTCCTTCTCATTGTATTCTCAAAATTTTGATATAAAACGACTACGAGAGTAATTAACTTATTGCTAAAAATTACCTTGTTTAAAAACGAAAACACTATAGTTTTATGATTTTTCATGTGTTATAATAAATTTGTGTGTCTTATATTATAAGAATAGGGTATTTAACACCTATATTTGCGATTATGTGGGGATTCGTACATGGATACTTCATAAAACCGCTGTAACTATTATAGTATAAGAACAGGTTTTGTGCCATAGAAACAGAAGGATTTTTTTTGGTACGAAAAAATGTAGAAGGAGAAGCAGATATGAGTTTTGAAATTGTAACAGATACTGGAGCAAATCTTCCTGAGAACATCATTGAAGAAAATAATATACATATGTTAACTCTTTCGTTTATGGTGGATGGAAAAGAGTACTATAGTTATGAGAAGGGGAAAACTACAGATTTAAAGGAATTTTACCGAATGATGCGGGAGAAGAAAAATATTACCACATCCTTGGTAAATACAGATCAGGCGTTGGAAATGTTGGAGCCACTTTTACAGGATGGAAAAGATGTTTTGTGTGTGGCATTTTCTTCGGGATTAAGTGGAACTTGTCAGTCTACAAAGATTGCAGCAGAGGAATTGAGCGAAAAATATCCTGAGCGTAAGATTTATGTTGTTGATACATTGGCTGCGGCACTTGGACAGGGACTTATGGTTTATTTTGCAAATAAACTTCGAAAAGAAGGAAAAAGTATCGAAGAGGTACGAAACTGGTTAGAGGACAATAAGCAAAATATATGTCATTGGATTACGGTAGATGATTTGTTCTTCTTAAAACGTGGTGGAAGAATTTCAGCAACCTCAGCTATTGTGGGTTCTGCTCTTAGTATTAAGCCTATTATTCATTTGGACAGTGAAGGGCATCTCATCAATGTGGAAAAGGCAAGGGGAAGAAAGAAATCCTTAGATATGCTTTTGGATCATTTTGAAAAGACTGCTATCAATCCGGGGGAGACACCAGTGTTTATCAGTCATGGTGATTGTCTTGAGGATGCACAATATGTGGTTGACAAATTAAAAGAAAAGTTTGGGGTAGAAGATACCCTTGTAAATATATTGGATCCTGTAATTGGTGCTCATGCAGGACCAGGAACGGTGGCTTTGTTTTATTACGGAGAATGTCGTTAAATAATGGTAAACGTTAGATATTCTAATCAAATCTAAGAATATAGTGGAAGGTGAGATTATGGGATTTATAGACGAGATTAAAAGTAGAGCAAGAAGAAATAAGAAGACAATTGTACTTCCAGAAACTGAAGATGTAAGAATTATAAAAGCTGCAGCCAGAATCATGGAAGAAGGCATCGCTAACCTGATTTTGGTAGGTAATAGAGAAGAAGTATTACAGGACGCTAAAAACTATGGTTATAATTTGGGGGAAGCAAAGATTATTGATCCAAAGAAATTTGAGCGTATGGATGAGTATGTAAATACACTTGTGGAGCTTCGAAAGAATAAGGGGATGACACCGGAAAAGGCTAGAAAGCTTTTAACGACGGATTATCTTCATTTTGGTGTAATGTGTGTAAAGATGGAAGATGCAGATGGTATGGTGGCTGGAGCTTGTCATGCAACGGCGGATGTTTTAAGACCATCACTTCAGATTTTAAAAACAGCACCGGGAACAGAGTTGGTATCCGGATTGTTTGTTATGGTTGTACCGGACTGTGACCTTGGTGCAAATGGTACCTTTATCTTTGCAGATGCGGGACTAAATCAAAATCCTACTGCACAGGAACTTGCTATTATTGCAGGTTCTTCAGCGAAGAGTTTCCGGCTTTTGGTTCAGGAAGAGCCGATTGTTGCCATGATTTCGCATTCTACAAAGGGTAGTGCGTCTCATCCTGATGTTGATAAAGTTGTGGAAGCGACAAGAATTGCCAAAGAAAAGTATCCTAAGGTGAAACTTGATGGTGAGTTTCAGGTGGATGCAGCCATTGTTCCAAGTGTCGGTTCATTTAAGGCACCGGGAAATGATGTGGCAGGACATGCAAATGTTTTAGTATTTCCAAACTTAGATGCCGGTAACAACGGATATAAATTAGTTCAGCGTCTTGCTAAGGCAGAAGCCTATGGACCGCTGACACAGGGGATTTCAAGACCGGTCAATGATTTGTCTCGTGGATGTTCTGCGTCAGACATTGTGGGTGTAGTGGCAATCACTGCAGTTCAGGCAGGAGCAAATGTGGTTGAAAAGAAGAATGTTTCTGCTGAAGAAAAGGCACTACAGATGGTAAAACGTGACGCTAGTGGAAGATATATTGGATAAAATCTTACAGAAAAAGGAGAATCGTATGAAAGTATTAGTAATCAATTGTGGAAGTTCATCTTTAAAATATCAGTTAATTGACTCGGAGACAGAGCAGCCAATGGCATCTGGTCTATGTGAAAGAATTGGAATTGACGGACAGTTGACACATAAGGTAAATGGCAAGAAAATAAAAGACGAAGAAAAGAATGCCATGCCAAATCACGAAGTTGCCGTGCAGTTAGTATTAAATGAATTGGTAAACGAAGAGTATGGTGTTATTAAAGATTTAAGTGAAATCAATGCTGTTGGTCATCGTGTGGTTCACGGTGGTGAGAAGTTTGCTTCCTCTGTTATCATCAACGATGAAGTAATTGCAGCCATCGCTGAGTGTAACGATTTGGCACCATTACATAATCCAGCAAATCTAATTGGAATTGAAGCTTGTAAGAAAGTACTTCCAAATGTTCCTATGGTTGCTGTATTTGATACTGCGTTTCATCAGACGATGCCTGAAAAAGCGTATATGTATGGTATTCCACATAAGTACTATGAGGATTATAAAATCCGTCGTTATGGTTTCCACGGAACAAGTCACAGTTTTGTATCAAAACGTTTGGCTGAACTTGCTGGCCTTGATATCAACAATTCAAAGATTATTGTATGCCATATCGGAAATGGTGGTAGCGTAACTGCTGTGCTTAACGGTGAGTCAGTAGATACTTCCATGGGACTTACTCCATTGGAAGGTATTATTATGGGAACCCGCTCTGGAAGTATTGATCCTGCAATCATTGAATTTATTGCTCACAAGGAGAATAAGTCTATTGATGAAATTATGACAATCCTAAACAAGAAGTCAGGTCTTGAAGGAATGTCAGGATTGACAAGTGACTTTAGAGATATCAGAAAAGGTGTAGCAGATGGAAATCCATTGGCAAAAGCTGCTATGGAGGCATATATTTATAACATTGCGAAGTATGTAGGAGCTTACACCGTTGCAATGAATGGAGTTGATGCCATTGCATTTACCGCAGGTATTGGTGAAAACGCACCGGAAGTTCGTAAGGGTGTGATGGCACATTTAGGTTTTCTTGGAGTAAAGGCTGACGAAGAGGCTTGCAAGATTACTGCAGAGGAAATCATGGTTTCTACGAAAGATTCTAAAGTGAAAGTGTTTATCGTACCTACAAATGAAGAGCTTGCCATTGCAAGAGAGACAAAAGCATTGGTTGGCTAATCAATTTTCAGGTTTTTTGAAATTTCAATTGACTTTAACATAGAATTGTGTTATAAATGTTAAAGTGTGGTTTCTAGGAGGTAGGTAAACTATGCTCATTAATTTGTCAGAGGTTATGGCCAATGTTGGTCAGACAAAGGACACACAAGCTTCCATAGAGTTTCAGGAATTTGTTATGTATGGAGATTCGTATCCTGTTGTAGATAAGACGGATGTTCATGTCGTGGTTCAGTGCGTCGGTGAACGTAAAGTGTCTATTCAGTGTGAAGCACAGGTCGATTTGAGTATTCCGTGCAGCAGATGCTTAGATGAGGTCAATGTACCCTTTAAGATTGACTACCTGAAAAAGTTTGATTTTTCTGGAACGAAAGAGGAAGAGATAGAGGAATTAGAAGCAGCGATTTATATTCGGGATTATGACCTTGATGTAGATACTTTGATTAAAGAAGAGATGATGCTTCAGTTCCCGTTGCAGACGTTATGTAGTGACGATTGCAAAGGAATTTGTGATGTTTGCGGAACTAACCTGAATAAGGGCACATGTGATTGTGATCAGCAGGGAAGAGATCCAAGAATGCTTGCAATTCAAGATATTTTTAAGAATTTTAAACAAACAGATTAAGTTGTGTTTGTTATGTATAAGAGGAGGTGTGATTATGTCAATCTGTCCAAAGAATAAATCATCAAAAGGAAGAAGAGATAGTCGTAGAGCTAACTGGAAAATGACTGCTCCAAATTTAGTAAAGTGCAGCAAGTGTGGAGAACTTATGATGCCACATAGAGTATGTAAGGCATGCGGATCTTACAATAAGAAAGAGATCGTTGCTGTAGACTAATTGCTGGGATACTAGTAAAATCAAGGGTTTGCAGCAATATGGTAACTAGTAAATTAAGGGTTTAGCCCATTTGTTGCAAACATATGTACAAACCAAAAAGAGGTTCGAAAGAACCTCTTTTTAATTTCGTTTAAAATATTCAAGTAGCATTTTTAATTTATTTTCTAATCGAACCTTATCTTCGAAGGATACACGTTCGATATCAAGTTGTTCGAATAGTTCACGTTTAGAAATATCGTCTTGCAGTTCTTTTTGTGTTTCTTTCGTTTCTATAAGTTCAATAAGATCAGGCGTGTGATTGAGCCAGTAGCAATTTTGTTTTCGGAATACTATTTTTACCTAAATGCTTATATCGTGGAAAAAGACGGGAAGGGAAGATATGTACATAAGTATGATTATCCAGCGATTTTCCGATTGAATCGAATCATTTCACATAAGAGACTGGGTGAGAAATTCAGCGTCATGTATGCGTCGCGATTTGAAGAAGGCGAATTTCGGAAACGAATCCAGTTTATGTGCACAGGAAAATTGATGAAGATGCAGTTGCGTTTTTTTTGCAGCAATCCAGAACCGATTTTGGATCGTTTACCAACGGCAAGAGTCGTGAAAAAGGAAGATGCATCTACCATCATTGAAGCGGAAGTGTACGGAAAAGGTATTGTCATGTGGCTTTTGAGTCAGGGAAGTAATGTGGAAGTTTTGCGACCGGAAAGCTTGAGACAGGAGATGAAGCAAAAATTGCTGGAGATGCTGGACAAGATACTAGGGGGGATGTAAAATGATCCTATTTTCAGGCTCTTCGGGGATAATTGTGGGTAAAAAATCCCCGAACTCCTTTATTTATGCCGATTTGGCGACTTTTGCTTTTCGGTTAGGTAGTGGAATGACTAAATCGGAGCATACAAGGTATATCATATCCATCATATTTTGCATATTTCTAAAACCATATGCCTTACGAACAATTAGCTTAATTTTGTTATTTGTTGCTTCGATTCTAGCATTGCTTAAACCAAGTCGAATGGTATTTAAAATATGTTCTTTATGACGTCTGATTTTTTTGTTAAGCTCTACAAAAGCAGAAATTCGGCAATGACTCGCCCACCATAGCCATGAATTTAGTTCACATTCTGCTTCTTCTAAATTTTTGATTTTAAGTACAAGGCGTAGTTTCTCTTTCAGCTTATAAGCACGGTACAATTTATTGTTAGTAGATGCAATCATTTCTACTCGCAATCGTTGATTTTCAGTTAGATTTTCAGGTGCTTTGCCAAGTGCATATGAAGAGTTCTTTATCGAGTCTGCTTTGTCTTTTGCTGCCTTTACAATTGCAGCGGATTTGTCTCCAGTACAAGGTCTCCCTTTTCCTCTAGGATTTGCTTTTGCTAATTCTTGTGCTTCAGTATATGCTT
>LXOW01388269.1_pt1 | contig 35223 bp, 25 predicted proteins | sample 1368591 | NCBI WGS metagenome assembly LXOW01 (sample SAMN04884650, study PRJNA319009) | bovine gut metagenome | isolation source: Cow rumen | host: Bos taurus | place: Italy: Legnaro (PD) | collected 2014-07-09
GTTTCCTCAAAAACATTTACTTTTTTTCAATAATTTTAAAAATATTTACTAAAGAATATTTAATTTTCATCTTATTTCTGATATAATTGATACAGTTTGTTGTTTTTCTAACACTAACACTAGAAAAACTATTCAACAAGAAAGTGAAGAATTGAGAGGTAATCTACGATTACTTAAACTATTGACTATTCATGGGAGCGTAAGAAATGATAGATAATTATAATGGTTGGTGTATTGGAGAATGCATCGGATCCGGTTCCTTTGGAAAGGTATACCGTATCTACAAAGAAGATTTTGGACATACTTACGAAGCTGCTTTAAAAGTAATGGAATTGCCACAAAGTAACTCTGAACTGATGTCACTTTGTTCAGAAGGCATGTCATATGAACAGGCGGANNGAACAGGCGGAAGCCTATTATAAAGATGTAATTGCTGACATGGGAAAGGAATTTGCACTTATGTCTGATTTAAAAGGACATTCCCATATTGTCAGTTATGAAGATCACAGTATCGTTCCTAAGGAAAATGAATTCGGATGGAATATTTATATAAAGATGGAGCTTCTAACTCCAATGTTTGATTATATTCGTGATCATGAACTACACATAAATGATGCAATTACTATTGGTATTCATATTTGTAAGGCTCTTGAAATTTGTGCAAGCCGCAAAATCATTCATCGTGATATCAAACCGGAAAACATTTTCGTGTCAAAATCAGGCGATTATAAATTAGGTGATTTCGGTATAGCACGAGAACTTGATAAAACAACAGGAAATTTATCTCAAAAAGGAACCAAGAACTATATGGCTCCCGAGGTATTTCGTGGAACAAAATACGATGCAACTGTTGATATTTACTCACTTGGAATCGTATTATATCGTTTGTTAAATAATAACAGATTGCCATTCCTTCCACCTTCTCCTGTTCAAGTTCGATACTCTGACTATGAGAAGGCTATGCATATGCGTTTGAACAACGAGTTGATACCACCACCATGTAACGCATCTCCGGATTTAGCTGAAATTATTTTAAAAGCTATTTCATATTTTCCAGAAAGACGTTATCAGGATCCTTCACAGATGCGAATGGAATTGGAAAAGTTATTGCAAGCTAACCAAAAATCAACAAACAATGATACGATTTCAACTGCTACGCAAAATAATGCTTCAACATTTAATACAAATTCTGGTTCCTTACCAAATATGTATGACAGTTCTTCAAACAGATTAAATGTTTCAAACAATATGATGCGTAGTAACACGGCATCAAATACATATAATTCCTTCAATTCATCGAACTCCGTTTCGACAAATCCTGGAGGTGAAACAATTGCACTTAACTTTAATCACTCAAACACTCAGTATGATCCACAAACCAGAATTCTGAATACGTCTTCCGGAACAGATTGGTCGACAGGTTCAACACCACAACAACTGAATGTTTCTGCAAATGATTATATGTACTCTTCTTCTGATTCATATGATTATTCAAATGTTCAAGAAGAAGATTTTTCAACCAGAAATCGTATTCGGGCTTATATTGCTATCGGTGTAACTACCCTTATTGTAGTAATTATAGTTCTTTTCTTTACTATTTTCCAATTAGCAAGTGACATCGAACCAGCAACGGTTAGTGAAACAACATCTACACCTGCCCAAACGATTTTGCCTGTTCCAACTGTAACTCCTACTTTGGAACCAACTAGTAAGCCTACACCAACACCTACAAAAAAAGCCACAAAAAAACCGGCAAAAAAACCTGCTACAAAAGCTCCGACTCACAATAATAACAATAATAATAACAACAATAATAACAATAATAATAACAATAGTAGCAATAGCGGCAGTAGTGGAAGNNAGCAGTGGTGGCAGCAGTGGCAATAGTAACAACAATAACGATAACGATGATGATGATGATTTAATTTTAGATGATTCAGATGCTGATTTTTCACTGCCATAGTGGCAATTCTTCTTGATTCATTGCATATTTTCATAACAAATAGTATAATGTTTAGTGACACATATTTTTTATGTTGTGTCACTAAACATTTTTTGCTTTATTTGTTTTTTAAGCATATAATGAAAAAACATTTTCGTTATATTAACATGGGTATAATTTACAATAATTACATTTTAGCAATGCCTGATTACAGGCAGAGTAAGCAACACAAATATTAGGGGATATAAAGGGGGATGCTTATGGCTAATAAAATCCGTTCAGAGGCTGAAAGGCCTTATGATGCATCATTGGAAGGTCACAACATGTCCATGTATGACAAACTTCCATACAAGAGAAACGAAGAATTGTGTAATGCACAAACACTCGGACTCAACAGCGGTAATCTTCTGAAATTTTATCGTTGTAACCAGGCAGTTGAAACACGAGAAATTACAAATCAAGATGAAAACTTTTCTCACATTGTATCAGATCATATTAAGAAAGACGAGAAAGAATATATTGCCCGTCATAAAAATTATCCTCTTCTTTTCGGGCCAATCGGCGGACAAGAGGAAGATGAGGATGAAGAAGATAGTTCTGACGATGAAGAGTATGATTCTGATGATGATGAATAACATTTCTATATATTTCATCATCCTGCCCGGTTGATAACTGTGTCAGCACAAATCTTCTCAATGGTAAGATTATAGTAGCAGAAAGCACTTGGCTTGACTGTTGCAGATTATAAACAGAAAGAAGAGGTAACTATTATGAAACTTTGGGGCGGTCGTTTTACAAAAGAAACAGATCAGTTAGTACACAATTTCAACGCATCCATTGGCTTTGATCAAAAATTTTACAAACAGGATATTGAAGGCAGCGTAGCTCACGTTACTATGCTTGCAAAACAAGGCATTTTAACAAATGATGAAAGAGATACCATTATCAACGGTTTAAATGGTATCAAAAATGATATCGAAACCGGAAAGTTAGAGATTGACGGAACTCATGAAGATATTCACAGTTTCGTGGAAGCTCATTTGATTGAGCGTGTCGGTGATACCGGAAAGAAATTACATACTGGTCGTAGTCGTAACGACCAGGTAGCACTGGACATGCGTCTTTATACAAGAGATGAGGTATTGGCAACAGATGAGTTATTGAAAAAATTACTTGTTGAGTTACACAAGATCATGAAAGAAAATCTTGATACTTACATGCCTGGTTTTACTCATTTACAGAAGGCTCAACCGGTTACTCTTGCTCACCATTTTGGAGCATATTTTGAAATGTTTAAAAGAGACCGTTCAAGACTCTCTGATATTTATAAGCGTATGAATTACTCTCCAATCGGTTCTGGTGCATTAGCTGGTACCACTTATCCGTTGGACAGAGCATATACGGCTGAATTACTTGGATTTGACGGTCCGACTATGAACAGTATGGACTCTGTTTCAGACCGTGATTATCTGATTGAGTATTTAGCTGCAATGTCAACTATCATGATGCACTTAAGCCGTTTCTGCGAAGAGATTATTATTTGGAATTCCAATGAATACCAGTTTGTAGAAATCGACGATGCCTACAGTACAGGAAGCAGTATTATGCCTCAGAAGAAAAATCCGGATATTGCGGAACTTGTTCGTGGTAAGACCGGTCGTGTATATGGCGCTTTGATGTCTCTTTTAACTACTATGAAGAGTTTACCACTTGCATACAACAAGGATATGCAGGAAGACAAAGAGCTTACCTTTGATGCCATTGATACGGTAAAGGGATGTATTTCATTATTTACAGGCATGATTTCCACTATGGAATTTAAGAAAGAAAATATGAACAAGAGTGCCAGAAATGGATTTACAAATGCCACTGATGCGGCAGACTACCTTGTAAACCACGGCGTTCCTTTCCGTGATGCACACGGTATTGTAGGACAGCTTGTTTTATTCTGTATTGATAAAAACATTGCACTTGATGATATGACTTTGGAAGAATACAAGGCCATCAGTCCTGTATTTGAAGAAGATATTTACGAAGCTATCAGCATGGAAACCTGCGTTCAAAAACGTAACACCATCGGTGCTCCCGGTCAGGAAGTAATGAAACAGGTAATTGCAGCTAACGAAGCATATTTAAAAGAGAACTAAAATATCTAAAAGGCTACCCGCGCTTGGGTAGCCTTTAACTAATTCAATGATTAAATTGAAAATAATAAATCTGCGTAACATGGCACTGGCCAGTACTCTTTTCCAACCATTGGTTCTAATTCATCAATTGGAGCTCTAAGTGCATCCATATCCGCTTTGATTACATCCTTAAAGAAGTTCGCCTGTTTTGCTACATCTTTAATCTCTGCTGCTTCAGCAATAGAACTTCTAAGTTTTGCTAACGCTTTCTGTGCCTGAGCCAACAAGTCTGATGACTTCTTCAAAAGTTCTGTCTGGACTTCAACATTTACACCATCGCATGCTGCTGTGATTTCATTGATAGAAGCTGCAAGGTCTGTTACGTATGTAATGATAGCAGGAATAAATTCCTTAGATGCCATATCCACCATAGTCTTAGCCTCGATGTTGAGTTCTTTTGCATATGCCTCGTAATAAATCTCAGCACGAGCTTCTAACTCTACTCTATTTAATACTTTCAGTTTTTCAAATACTGAAATAGTCTTCTCTGTAACTAACTCAGGAATTGCATCCACCATAGTCTTCTTGTTTGGAAGACCTCTTCTCTCAGCTTCTTCAATCCATCCGTCTGAATATCCATCACCATTGAAAATGACTCTCTGATGCTCTTTCAAAGTCTTTACAATCAAATCATGAGCTGCTGACTTCACATCTTCAGCTTTTTCCAACTGGGTTGCAAAATCTTCCAAAACATCTGCAACGATTGTATTTAAGATTGTGTTTGGTCCGGCTACTGACAATGAGGAAGCAACCATACGGAACTCAAACTTATTTCCTGTAAATGCAAATGGTGATGTTCTGTTTCTATCTGCCACGTCCTTTGTAAAGTCAGGCAATGTACTAACACCTGTCAAGAACTTCTCACCGGTAATTGAACTTGTTGCCTCTCCTGAGGAAATCAACTGCTCTACTACATCCTGTAACTGATCTCCTAAGAAAATAGAGATGATTGCAGGTGGTGCCTCATTGGCTCCCAATCTGTGGTCATTTCCCGGACAAGATGCAGAAAGACGTAATAATCCTGCATGTTCATCTACTGCACGAACAACTGCAGCAAGGAACAATAAGAACTGTAAATTGTGATGTGGTGTCTTACCTGGATCTAATAAGTTCTGTCCGTCATCGGTAACCAATGACCAGTTATCATGTTTTCCGGAACCATTGACTCCGGCAAATGGTTTTTCATGTAATAAACACTCTAAATTGTGTCTCTTTGCAACTTTTTTCATAACTTCCATAACTAACTGGTTATGGTCTGTTGCGATATTTGCTGTACCGTAAATTGGTGCTAACTCATGCTGTGCAGGTGCAACTTCATTGTGCTGTGTCTTAGCTAAAATTCCAAGTTTCCACAACTCAATGTTGAGTTCTTTCATGTACGCTGCAACTCTTTCCTTCAAAGTACCGAAGTAATGATCATCTAACTCCTGTCCCTTTGGAGGCATTGCACCAAACAAAGTACGTCCTGTAAAGATTAAATCTTCACGCTTTAAATACATATCTCTATCAACAAGGAAGTATTCCTGTTCTGGTCCTACGGAACATCCAACCATCTGAACTTCTTCATTTCCTAAAGCTCTCAATACACGAACTGCCTGCTCGCTGATAGCTTCCATAGAACGAAGCAATGGTGTCTTCTTATCCAAAGCCTCACCTGTATATGAACAAAATGCGGTTGGGATACAAAGGATAACGCCTGCGGCATCTTCCTTTAAGAATGCAGGTGATGTACAATCCCATGTAGTATATCCTCTTGCTTCACAAGTATCACGGATACCACCATTAGGGAATGAAGAAGCATCTGACTCACCTTTTACTAATTCCTTACCGGAAAACTCTAACATAATTCCACCTTCGCCAGCCGGCTGAATGAAAGAATCATGCTTTTCAGCTGTAATTCCTGTCATTGGCTGGAACCAATGTGTATAATGTGTTGCACCTTTTTCAATTGCCCACTCTTTCATTGCATGTGCTACTGCATTTGCAACCTCCATATCAAGATCCTGACCTTCTGCCATAATCTTTTTCAACTTTTTGTAAATAGGCTTAGGCAAACGCTCTCTCATAACGCTATCATTAAATACGTCTTTTGCGAAAACATCTTCAATTACATTCTGTCCCATAGATTTTCTACATCCTTTCTAAACAATCACTTCTTATTGAGTATACTTTATCAAACGAACTCTGTCAATGAACCTTTTTTCAAAATATAATAAACGGATAAGAAGATGATTACCCAAAGCCACAACATTCTCTCAAAATGTCGTTTATGAGAACTGACAATTGCATCGCAATTTCCTATTACATAAGAAGCGTCCCCATAAAGGAACGCCTCTCTTTATTAGTCTTCTTTTGATATTGTTACATCCACATGATCGTAAGGAATTGAAATACCTTCTTCATCGAATTTCAATTTAATCTTCTCTTGAATGTTCCATTTTGCCTGCCAGTAATTCTCACATTTTGTCCACACACGAAGTCCCATATTGATAGCACTTGCACCAAACTCTCCAACGAATACGGTAACTTCTTCATTTTGCATAACAAGTTCTTCTTCTCTTGCTACCTTTTCAAGAATTGTCTTAACTTGTACAATATCAGAATTATAGTCAACACCAACGGTTAAATCAAGTCTTCTCTTTTCATCATATGTTACGTTTACAATATTTGCACTTGATAAGCTACCATTTGGCAATACAATTTTCTTGTTATCACCAGTCAAAAGTGTAGTATGTACGATATCAATTCCAGTTACCACACCTTCATTTCCAAGAGCAATGATGTAATCACCTATTCCAAATGGTTTTGTAATCAAAAGAATGATTCCACCTGCAAAGTTTGCCAGACTTCCCTGTAATGACAAGCCGACTGCCAATCCGGCAGAACCAAGTACAGCTACAATAGCTCCGCTTCCAACATTTAGATAAGTAGCACAGATTGCTATCGCAAGCACAAATCCGACACCTTTTGCCAAGGAATTTAAAAAGTGAATCGTTCCTTCCTCAATGGAACTTCTACGAAGTGACTTATCCATAATCACAATCAGTTTCTTTATTACAAATTTACAAATAATAAAAATAAGAACTGCGATTGCTAATTTAATCGCCACCGGAATAATGACGTCAGTAGCATAATCTTTCACCCACTCAGCTAATTTTCCAAGATAAGTTACAGTATCTTCCACAGAATCAATATCGCCTGACGGTGGCATTGTTCCGTTTATCAAATTTAACCCTTCTCCTTCGTTACTTAATAATCCATACGCCATTTTAGCATGGCTAACAATTGAACCTAACATTTAACATTTCCTTTCTTTCTTGATTATATATTTTATTGGGCAGCTGCCCATAATAAACAAAATATTTCTTATGTAACTTTTACACAGCCCCCAAGTGTATCCCCACTGAGCGTTTTGTGCATTATAATAGGGGCAAACTCTCCTTTGCCCCCACCATTTTCATATATTTCAAAAAACTATTTTTTCTTTGATTTTTTTGTCACTTTTTTCTTTGTCCCTGTTTTCTCTTTTTCAGCAACTGTATTTTCTACTGTTTTTTTAACAGCTGTTTTGTTATCTTCTGACTTCTTTTCTGCTACTTTTTCCTCGGAAGCTTTCACTTCTGCATCTTTCTTCTCAGATGCCTTACTCGAAGCAGATTTGCTTTCCTTTGTTTTTGTTTCTGTTGTCTTTTCTGAAGAGGCTTCTAACACCGGTGTACACTGAAAAACGGAAATTCCCAAAGGAGGAACGGTAATCGTAATCGAATGCTCTCTCTCGTCAAACTCTTCCTTCTTTGATTGTTTTACTCTAGGATTTACAACCCCTTCTCCCCCAAATTCTTCTGCATCACTGTTGAAGATTTCTTTATATTTTCCTTTGAATGGAACACCAATCTGGAATTTTTCATATGTAACAGGTGTAAAGTTACATACAACTAAAAGCATGTCGTCATCATTTCCGTTTTTACGAAGGAATGATACAATACTTCTTTGGGAATCCATACAGTTAATCCACTCAAATCCTTCCGGCTCAGAATCTTTCTGATACAATGCAGGATGGTCTAAATACAGTTGATTAAGCGCTGCAACATACTGCTGCATCTTCTGATGTGCAGGATATTTTTCAACCAAATCCCACTGAAGTCCCTCTTTTTCGTTCCACTCATCAAACTGTGCAAACTCTTGTCCCATGAACAATAATTTCTTTCCAGGATGAGTCATCATAAATCCGTAAGCTACACGAAGGTTTGCAAACTTCTGCTCGTATGTTCCAAACATCTTGCTGATCATAGAGCGCTTTCCGTGAGTTACTTCATCATGCGAGAACACAAGGATAAAATCTTCCGTGTACTGATATAACATACCAAAAGTTAAGCCATTGTGACTTCCTTTTCTAAACAATGGATCTAACTGCATATAAGCAAGGAAGTCATTCATCCAGCCCATATTCCACTTAAAGTCAAATCCAAGTCCGTCTTCTTCCAAATCACCTGTTACCTTTGGCCACGCAGTAGACTCTTCCGCAATCATAAGAACACCTTCATTTCGTTCTTTCATCACACGGTTCATTTCCTTTAGAAGATACACAACTTCAAGGTTTTCATTTCCACCGTAAATATTTGGTGTCCACTGCCCTTCACTTCTGGCATAATCAAGATAAAGCATGGATGCAACCGCATCTATACGAAGACCGTCTGCGTGATATTTTTCTGCCCAAAACAAGGCATTTGAAATGAGGAAACAGTTTACCTGCGGCTTTCCAAAGTCAAAAATGTATGTGCCCCAATCCGGGTGTTCTCCTCTTTGTGGGTCAGGATTTTCATACAGACAGGTGCCATCATAATGTGCTAAAGAAAAATCATCTTTTGGAAAATGCGCTGGTACCCAGTCAAAAATCACGCCAATTCCGTGCTTATGCATATAATCTACAAAATACATCAAATCTTCCGGTGTACCATATCGCGATGTAGCTGCATAGTACCCTGTCACCTGATATCCCCATGACTCATCCAAAGGATGCTCCATCACAGGCATAAGCTCGATATGTGTATAATTCATCTTCTTTACATAATCCGCAATCAACGGAGCTAATGTACGATAATTGTAAAATCCATCCGGATCTTCCTCTGTCAGTTCTTTCTTCTTCCATGAACCAAGATGCAATTCATATACATTCATCGGTTCTTCCAAAGGTTTTCTATCTTTACGGGCCTTTATCCACTCATCATCCCGCCATGTATATTGTTCTAAGTCCGCAACAATATTTGCGGTATTTGGTCGAACTTCACTGGCAAATCCGTAAGGGTCTGATTTCAAAAATGTGACATCGCCTCTAAGCTTAATCTCATATTTGTAAATCGCTCCCGCTTCCACTCCCGGAATAAATATTTCAAAAATGCCGGAGTTTTCCAGTTTTCTCATCTGGTACATACGACCGTTCCAAAGGTTAAACTCACCTACAACGCTGACACGAATGGCATTTGGTGCCCACACGGCAAATGCGGTTCCCTTTACACCATCAATGGTCATAGGATGCGCTCCCAGCTTGTCAAACATATTGTAATGAACACCATTAAGGAAACGTGTTTCGTCCTCCAAGTCTACGGTGCTTTCAAACTGGTATGGATCTTCTATCTCCTGACGATATCCGTTGGAATACTCGGCAAGGAAACAATACTTTGGTATCTTCTTTCCGGATAACAGCACAGCAAAAAAGCCTGCCTCATCCTCCATAAACATCTCTTCTCTTTTTCCGGTTACTTTGTTCTTAACCCAGACTTTTACCGCATCCGGAATATATGCCTGAACTAAAATGCCATCTTTTATCAAATGGGCTCCTAAAAATTCATGTGGATTACTCTCTTCTGAATAGATTACGGCTTCTATTCTCGCCCAATCCATCAGATCATACACTTTTTCTTCCATACTTTTCATTTATACATCCTCCTCAAGCTGTCGCAACGCAACACTCCCAAAAATCCCCATCTGTCACGCTTCTATCACAACTTCTTCTATCATACCATTTTTCCTATATCAAGTAAAGTACATATACAGTTTCTGTTCACTTGAAAACAAAGAATTCTAACCGTTTTTTCAAGTCGTTCACAAACACCAAATATCTTATTCTTTTGTTTTACTTTGCCACCCCCATATTGTATAATTATAAAGGGTAGCGTGTTGTTAAATGAGATAGAGTTTATATATTATCTCAGAGTCTTTTGGGAAGAATTTTGAGAGAACATTCAAGCACATAGGAGGTATGACAAATGTTAGAAAGAGAGTTTGTCGGTCATAAAGTTATTTTAATACTTGTTTTAATTATTCTTTTCGGTTTTACCTTTAAATATTATTTACCAGAAAAAAATAATCTTTCATCTACCGAAGGCGGAACACTTGCTATTGCAAATTCGGACGAAGATATATCGTCAAATCCGTACAACATATGCAAATACAATCCCGAAGCAATCTCCCCACAGCTGAATGGCTCAACCTTTATCGAACGCTTTGGAAACGCCTTCAGTTGTTTACATAAAATATCTGCGAATCTAGATTCTAATTCTGTTTTATTATCAACAAATAATTACCAGAATACAGATTGGATTTCCAGCGAATACTATGATTCATTGCATTATGTAGCAGATGATAATCAGTTCAATTACGGAACTGTGGTAAATAACGCGACCTTGTCTCAAAAGCCACCAGTTTATTACGTATTGTTACATATCGTATATTCCACATTTCAGAGCGTGGACATTTACCGTTTAGGATTTTTTATCAATGCATTCTTTTTGTTTTTTTCTGCATTGCTCATTCATAAGATTGGTAAGCTTTATTTACGTTCTTCCTGGGTGGGACTTGCAGGCGCAATCACCTATCTGTTAAGTATGGGATGCTTTTCGGCAACGCTTTGCATCACCCCATATGTGATTGTAGGTTTCCTTGCCATTTGCACACTCAACCTGCATTTATTAGCTTTGGATAAAGAAAAAGTACCTGTTTATGCATTGGTTTTGCTATTTTTTGTAAACATCATAGGAAATTTAACGGATTACAGCTACCTGTTGTTTTCCATTATTCTTTCTCTATGTGTTACATTTTGGTTTTTATTTTTAGATCATATGAAAAGTTTTAGCCTGATGTTGTTAGAAACAATACTTTCTTTGTTTTTCACAACAATGTTCTATCCTAGTTTTCTCTTACACATTGGAACAGGACTTATTTCCAGTTGGCATCATTTTATGTCAAAAACATCAATGACAGAATTACATTCTGATTTACTATCAAATGTAGGTACATTACTAAATCAGATGTTTTCAAAAACTTTTTATATCATAGGTATATGTTTGTTTTTGTTGTTTATTTGTTCTTTATTTTTCAAAAAAGGAACATTTGCCCAGCATTGGAGCAACTTCAAAGAACGTGCCTATCACGGAAATTTTGCTGATTTACTAATTCCTGCATTGACATTACTATACTTTGGTGTTCTTACATATTTTTACGGAAGTGCTAATTATTATGTACTTACCACTACATTGCCATTTATTTTTCTCTTTTTAAGCTATTTGGCATATCGTTTTTGTCATGCATTGATTCATTCTGAGTTTAACAGTGGCTTAATTACAACCGGATTTTTATTGTTGTTAAGTACAGTTTCACTTGCAATCAGCGAGCCTCATTTAGAATTTGACCAGACAGATAACACAGTATCATACGCAGAAGAAACAGAAACGGACAATTGTATCTTTATTACTTCAGATACACTTTCATCCCAAAACCACATTTCTGAGATTGCATCTTACAATCAATCCATTGTAATCTCAAGTACAAAGCTAAATATCTTCAAAAAGCAGATATCTCTGAAAGATTTACCTTCTGTTATTGTTTATCTTTCAAATGATGACTATGTAAACGGAACTATTGATAAACTGACAAAACTGGGTGATTTTTTAGTTGCTGAACAGTTGGCAAGTAAAGTTGATTTGGATGGAAATTCTATCTATATCTATGAATTAAGCAAACATCCTGTGTGATAAATATACATTGAAACAAAACGTTTTGCTTGCAAATACGGACGTATATTTCTGCCACAATAATTTAAACACTGATAAAACTAACAGAAAGGCCTGATATTTCATGAAACCGACAAACTCACGTTACTCAATGGAAGAATTGTGTGAGGAGCTATCCATTTCTTCCGGCACTGTCCAAAACTGGATGAAACGAAACGTGATTTTTGCCGACGGATATGAAAACAACAGACCTTTCTTTTCTTTTGCCCAAATTAACCTGCTGAAAGAAAAACTTCAATCAAAGGAAAGCACTTCATTAAAATCCAGACGAAACAAACTGTATACCAACGGATTTCAGATGTACAAAGCGTACTCTCCTTACCCGGAAGCTTTAGAAGAACTGAAAAATCTTTTTGATGCCATTGGCATTTATTTTACTTATGAAACTCCCGTTTCTGAAATTCTTCTTCGCTGTATTCTTACAGAATGTACCTTACAGCTTTTTGCTCCGGATACACATAATACAAATTTGTTAGCCGCTTATTTATCAAACAGTTTATGTGGCACTTTTTCTGAGGATTGTACCTTAGAATTTTTGAATTATTTCATAAATGAATTGCTGATGGATAAGAAGGAAGCTTCTTCTGTCATTTCGAAATACCCGGAAATCTTTGCGGTAAAATTTCACAAACGCCAGATTGAAGACCTTCTAGGTCTAATCTATCAATCCTTACAATCTTTGGGATGTAGAAAAAAACAGGGTGCATATTTTACTCCTCAAAAGCTGACTAAGGAAATTACAGAATCATTGACCGGCAAAAAAATACTCGATCCCAGCTGCGGCACCGGTAGTTTTCTTCTTTCCCTATGTCAAAAACATCCTATAGCAAATTTATACGGCTATGATATTGATGCCCTCAGCATCACTATCGTAAAAATCAATCTGGCTTTGCACGGAAACTGTCGAGATTTGAATTTATTGAATTCACATTTTATTGTAAAAAATACGTTGCTCTCCCAAAACAAAAAGGAAAAATTTGATGTAATCGTTGGAAATCCTCCTTGGGGAAGTAATTTTTCTTCTAAAGAAAACATCTTATTTTCAAAAATGTATCAATGTGTGGAAAAAGGGAAACCAGAAGCATTTTCCCTCTTTTTAGAAAAGAGTCTTAACATGTTAAAGATAGGTGGAACTCTGTCCTTTTTAATACCGGAAGCTTTGTTACAAGTTAAAAAGCACGCCGCAATTCGCCTATTTTTATGCCAGAACGCACAACTTCTGAGCATTTTCTACTTAGGAAATGTATTTCACGAAGTCCAGTGTCCTTGTATTATTCTCACCTTGAAAAAGATAGAAGCAGTGCCGGCACAAGATACGCTTCTTTGTAAAGGTGCTTTTATACGAACATTCACAGAAAGTTTTACCATTTCCGAATACCGAAATGTTTCTTATACCAATTTTTCATTTTTAGCAAATGACCATGACTATAAACTATTAGAAAAAATACGAAATGTTCCATGCGAATACTTAAAAAATCAATGCGACTTTGCTTTGGGTGTCGTAACCGGAAACAACAAAGAATTATTAAGTTCTTCACAAAAAAATGGTCTGGAACCAATTGTATCCGGAAAAGAGGTTGATGCCTACCAAATTCACACTCCGAAAAATTTTATTAAATTTTCATCGGAAATATTGCAACAATGCGCTCCGGAGGCATCTTATCGCGCAAAAGAAAAACTTGTATATCGTTTCATCAACACCACTCCTGTGGTTGCATATGACAACAATGGTTTTCTAACCTTGAACAGTTGTAATATTCTGATACCTCATATTCCTGATATGGATATGAAATACATTTTGGCATTACTTAATAGTTCTGTATTGCAGTTTTACTTTAAAAACACTTACTCCACTTTAAAAATACTTCGTTCCCAACTGGAAGAACTACCTTTGGCAATTCCAACAAAAAAGCAGCAGAAACAGGTAATTCACTTAGTAGATGAAATTTTAAATACAACGGATGACATTCATAAGCAAGAACTCATGAACTCGATTGATGCGTTGGTTCGCGATATTTACGGCGTGAATTGTTAAGGGCTATCACAAAGAGAAAACTCTTCGCGATAGCCCTTTTAATACTTCTGTCTATCTATATTGTAAAATCATTATGAAGGTGAATTAACAAGTGGTGTCTGTGTTGGTGTTGGCTCCTGTGTTGGTGCCTGTGTTGGTTTTGTCCATGAAAGATGTCCTGAAATCTCTCCATCACCAATATAACCACCATCTCTGTAAATTCCTGTCCACTGATGTTCTGTTGAAGTCATGTTTAATTCCTGTACTTCTGGTTTAATCCACTGTTTCATTTCATATCCTCCTTAAAACTCACATGTTCTCCTGGTAAAAAACACCCAAAGAACTTCATTATGTACTCTCGAAAATCTATCTCATTAACTTTCAAAAGTTACAATCATTTCTTACATTTCCTACTTTACCAAATCTTTCCTCAGAATGGAAGAAAGCTAACAATTTTGTAATAAAAATCCACAAAAATCCAATTTTATGAAATAATTCTCCTTGCTAACAATCATATCTCATTCTTCTATTTTTCTAGTTCCAAGAAATTCACAACAAAAGAACAAAGAGTTTTGCTTGCAAAATAATCTAACTGCTACTACTTTAGAGGTATTTTCTTTTAATTCTTTAGCTCAATTATGTATGCTAAAACACGCACACTAATTTTAACTATGCATTTTTTAACTTACACACTTTACTTGGCACCCCAGCATTTATTTAATTATGAAACTTTGTCAATCATATGACTTATTATTTTGTTGAAAAAGAAACAAGCTTTCTAAAAAAAGCAGCCTCTGTAAATCATTTTCCAATTGTTCATCCGCTTTTTTTTCATCCTTTACCACTTCATCTACTGCCGCAATAAATTCTTTTACCTGACTTTCATTCATGTATTCACTTTCTTCCTTAGGATTTCGTATAACAAGCTTTTCCTTTACGTCTTTCCAATCCCTGAATATTCTTAAATGCCAATCTCCATTTTGAATTCCATATCTTGGCCATACATCCACATAAGAACTTGGCAAATAATCGTGCATGGCTCCACGTATCATCCAACGGACATTTCCTTTGTAAGCAAAATACTCAAATGGTGCACCAAGGCAAAACTCTAACATTTGCAGATTTCTGGTTGGATCACGTATAACAACACCGGCAGCCAGCCCAAGTTTTGTTTCGTAGCTCCCTATGTACATATAGGATGCCGGAATACACATAGTTTCCAATCGGCGTTTTGGTGTATCCGGAAGTTCCTGATAGGCTAAAACAGTTTTTACATGTTGAAAACGCTCTTTCATAGGATAATTATCAAGTATTTTTTCGCTGACAAATTTATTTGAAATTTCAATCTTAAGTTCTGGTTCCTTTGCATATTGCTCATCTGCATAAGCAAAATACCCTTTCATCTGCTTGTGTGCACGCAAACGGCTCTGTGGCACAATCTTTTTACAATAACCATTTAAATAAGAATAATACTCCCATTTTCTTCCCTGACTATAAAGCAAATATAACGCAGACTCAATATTACCATAAGAAACGGTACTATTTCCGTATTGCCCATTCAAAACTACTCTGCTGCCATTTTCCCGTGCTTTTTGATAAATTTCCAACAGATTTGGATAATTTACCATGGCTTTGATTGGCATTTCCAAATATCTGAGGATTTTCTCCATTTCTTCCACGCAGTTTTTTCCCTGATTATTTAGAAAATACTGTTTCATATTCGGATACATTTTTCCTAGCTGCTCCACCAACTGTTGCTCATCCATAATAAAATAATCCTGATATTTTACTGTATTTTTTTCGTAAGGCACATAGGTATATGTATATAAGTTCTTCTGTTCCTTTTCCAAACATTTTGCCGCCAATGCCGCCACCGAAGAAGAATCATATCCGCTACTTAAGCAGACAGATACATTTCCATCTGTCCGCAATGCCTCCTCCACGGTTTTCTCGTACACTTCAACAAATTTCTTTCCACAGGCTTTCGCACTTCGATACTTTTTCGGTTTAGAAAGTTCTTTCAAGTTCCAATACTCATGTTCCGTACATTTCCCATTTTTGATTTCCACGTAAGTTCCCGGTTTTACCTGCCAGACATTTTCAAAAGCAGTCTCTCCCGGAACAATGTTTGGCATCATCCCCGGTGCCACAAGAAAATCCTTCAAATACATCTCATTGAGTGTTTTGTGCCCGATTGCCTTATTCATAGGCTCAATCAATGTGGAATAATAGCAAATCCCATCCACAACGGAATAATGAATACAACGCTGTGAAAGCTGGTCGGCTGCCAAATACAGAGTTTCGTTTTTTACATCATAAACCGCTACGGAAAACATTCCCCGCACCATTTTAAAGAAATCCATTCCTTTCGCCTTATACCCTTCATATAACAATTGACCATCCGGCAAACTAAAATCATTTATCCCCAATTCTTTCATTAATTCCGCCCGATTATCCACAATACAATCGGCATTAAACACAATCTGTTGATCTTCGTCCCATAAAGGAAGACACTCCTTTTTTGATTCCTTTGTCGCATATTGCAAACCACATCCAAAGGCTCCGAACACAAAAGATTTCGTCTGAATATCATCCAGAATGCATTTACACTCATACTCTTCTTGCATTGCTTTTGATTTTTCTTCAATCCATTCTTTGGTTATATTTTTCCCATAAAAGCCCCAAATTGCTGACATAGTGCTCCCCCCTCTAATTTCAAAAGGCTGTCTCAATGACNNCTCGTCGGCAGCGTCAGATGTGTATAAGAGACAGCTCAATGACAGCCCCACACATTGCTTACTAATGCCTCAACTTCTTGTCGCACTCTACAATTCTTTGATATCTCGATATCCAAAAGAAAGCGCAGTATATACTTACAACTTATAGAAGTACTCAAAAAACTACTTTTTCTTTCAGTATATCAAAATATCTATTCATTTTCTATACCCTATGGAATATTTGGCTGAAACGCCTTGATTCATGTGGATTACAGTGGTGCAACCAACACCTTCACTCACTCCTGAACCAACAAATAGTGAAGAAATAAAAAACGCCCCGTAGTGACAAAACATGAGCAAATTATCTGTATCATGTTTGTATCATACGGGTACGTTTTAGATTATTATTCTTATATTAAAACAACGTATTTATGCGCAATATTAGAACTTACCAGCCTTTGCAGCTTCCTCGATAGAAACGGCAACAGCAACTGTAGCTCCTACCATTGGGTTGTTACCCATACCGATAAGACCCATCATCTCAACGTGAGCTGGTACTGATGATGATCCAGCGAACTGTGCATCTGAGTGCATACGTCCTAATGTATCTGTCATACCGTATGAAGCAGGACCTGCTGCCATGTTATCTGGGTGAAGTGTTCTACCTGTACCACCACCTGATGCTACTGAGAAGTACTTCTTACCCTGCTCGATACATTCTTTCTTGTATGTACCTGCAACTGGATGCTGGAAACGTGTAGGGTTTGTAGAGTTACCTGTGATAGAAACGTCTACTTTTTCTTTGTGCATGATAGCTACACCTTCAGAAACATCGTTTGAACCGTAGCAGTTAACCTTTGCACGAAGACCGTCTGAATATGCTTTTCTAGAGATTTCTTTTACTTCTCCTGTGCTGTAATCCATCTCTGTCTCAACGAATGTAAATCCGTTAATTCTTGAGATAATCTGAGCAGCGTCTTTTCCAAGACCATTTAAGATAACTCTTAAAGGTTTCTGACGAACTTTGTTAGCCTTCTCTGCGATACCGATAGCACCTTCAGCAGCTGCGAATGACTCATGTCCAGCTAAGAAAGCGAAACAATCTGTCTCTTCTTCAAGTAACATCTTTCCTAAGTTACCATGTCCTAAACCAACCTTTCTCTGATCAGCTACTGAACCTGGAATACAGAAAGCCTGAAGACCTTCACCAAGTGCTGCTGCAGCGTCTGCTGCTCTCTTACAACCCTTCTTGATAGCGATTGCTGCACCTACTGTGTAAGCCCAACAAGCGTTCTCGAAACAAATTGGCTGAATACCTTTAACCATGTTGTATACGTCTAATCCAGCGTCCTTTGTAATCTTCTCTGCTTCTTCGATAGAAGCAATACCATAACTATTTAAAACAGAATTAATCTTGTCAATTCTTCTTTCGTATGATTCGAATAATGCCATTCTATTATCCTCCTTATATCTTTCTGACTATTCTTATTGAAATGTAATTAAAATCAATCCTTACGTGGATCTACGATCTTAACAGCATCTGCTACACGACCATACTGTCCCTGAGCCTTCTCATAAGCAGTATTTGCGTCATCACCATTTTTGATGAAGTCCATCATCTTACCAAAGTTAACGAACTTGTAACCAATAATTTCGTCATCTTCGTTTAATGCAAGACCAGTTACGTAACCGTCTGTCATTTCCAAATAACGAGGACCTTTCTTCAATGTTCCGTACATTGTACCAACCTGAGATCTAAGTCCTTTTCCTAAATCCTCAAGACCAGCACCGATAGTAAGACCACCTTCAGAGAAAGCTGACTGTGTTCTACCATATACAATCTGTAAGAATAATTCTCTCATAGCTGTGTTGATTGCATCACAAACTAAGTCTGTGTTTAATGCTTCTAAGATAGTTCTTCCTGGAAGAATTTCTGAAGCCATAGCTGCTGAATGTGTCATACCTGAACATCCGATAGTTTCTACCAATGCTTCCTGAATAACTCCTTCCTTAACATTAAGACTTAATTTACATGTACCCTGCTGTGGTGCACACCAACCGATACCATGTGTAAATCCAGAGATATCTTTGATTTCTGTTGCTTTTACCCATTTTCCTTCTTCTGGAATTGGTGCAGCTCCGTGCTGTCCACCAGTTGCTGCGATTGGGCACATCTGTTCTACTTCTTTCGTATAAATCATGTTGAGACTCCTTTCAATCTTACATTATTCTACGGCTTGATTTGCTAAAATATCCTTACCGCGTGCTACGACATCATCTACTGAAATGATGACACCGCATTTGTTTTTATTTTCTCACAAAATCGTCAATTAGTCTACACTTTTTAAATATTTTTTTCATTATTAACATATATTTCCTATTTTTTCTTGTTTTGACGATTATATTTTACAGAAATTGGAATCATTTTCAAAAATTCAGCCAAGCGTGAACTTATACGCCGGAATTACTTCTATTGCCGTTCCCTCTTTTTCTATCATTTTTTCTTCCTCATATGTTACAACAATCAATCGGTCAACAGCATCGTTGAGTGTCAAAAATCGAACGATTTATTCAACAAAACCGTTCGATTTTCGCGTTACTTTTTTACTTTTCACTTTTTCATTTACAAATCACTTTTTTCAAATCATTAACACTAAAACAGTGTTCTTTTACGTCAGTCATTTTTTCTGACCTATTCTTTTTCATTCTTATCTGTCGATAGCCTCATCCTTTCTGCATTTTACTCCTTTTCATTTTCATGTTTACCGCAATAAACTTAAAAAACTTTCTTACGATAACCATCCCATGAAAATTAATATGACTCGTCCTCGTAACAGGAAATTGCATCGCAATTCCTAGTACACAAAAAAGTGTATCACAAAAAGAATCACTTTTGCGATTTTCCCGACGAACGACACATTTTTCCGACGAATGACACATTTTTCATTTTTTTTATAACAAACTTGCATCCACTTCCACTTTAAATGGTAATAAATCCAGAATTTCCTTCTGCATATCAATACCCGGATACACTTCGATAAGTTTCAATCCGCTTTCCACCAATTCAAACACACAACGCTCGGTAACGTAAATAACCTGCTGGTTGTTTACCAATGCTCTCTTGGCTGAAAAGCTGATACTTGTTACATTATCTACAAATTTTCCGATGGTTCCTTCATTCTTAATGGTAACTTTATCCCCCTGCTCTTCTACGGAAAGTCCCTTGGTATTGAAGGTAAGACAAAAAACTACTTTCTTTGTTTTTGCTGTAATGTTGGCAAATCCACCGACTCCCGCAAATGCTCCCGGTCCTCTGTGGGCATTTACATTTCCAAATTTGTCCACTTCAATTCCACCCATGAAACAAACATCCAAGCCACCGTGATTATACAAATCAAACTGGTTTGCCATATCGTACATGGAATCCGCACCGATAACGGCTCCAAATACTTTTCCCGATGCAGGGAAGCCACCCACTCCACCAGATTCCACCGTCAGAGTAATTTTTTCCAAAATACCGCTTTCTCTGGCATATTTTGAAACCATTTCCGGAATACCTACACCGATGTTTACGATATCCTCCGGCTCAAGTTCCATGGCTGCGCGCTTTCCAATAATATTTCCCGGAATATTTACGGCACTTTTTGTGGAAGTTCTCTTTTCCAGCATTTCGCTCCAGTCCTGCCACTGAGAATATGGGATTTCAAAACTACCGGTAAGGGATTCGTAAGAGGCATGTCTTGGCTCCGGCTCAACTACAACAATGGCATCCACAAGACTTCCCGGAATAATGGTATTTCTCGGTCTTGACGGAGTTCCAACAATTCGATCCACCTGCACAATGACTTTTCCCCCGTTTGCCTTGGTTGCCTGACAAATAGACAGGGCATCTCCCGACATAAACATATCGTCAAAAGTTATGTTTCCCTTGTGGTCCGCAGCAGTTCCTTTAAGCAATGCCACGTTGATTGGAGGCAATTTGTAATACAAAAATTCCTCGCCGTCCACCTCTACGTATTTTACTAAAGAATCATCCTTGGAAATATCGTTGATACCCGGTCCGTCAATTCTAGGATCCACAAAAATATCAAGTCCCACCTTGGACAATGCCCCCGGAAGTCCTCCTGCCTGTGCTCTAAGAGCATGGGAAATACAGCCAAGAGGCAGATTGTATGCCTCAAATTTATTTTGCAACACAAGTTTTTTCGTACTAAACATGGCTCCGAAATGTCCACAGATAATCTTATCTACGGCGCCTTCACGAATATAATCTTCCGCACATCCGTTTTCTTTCCACAAACCAAAACCGGCACTGGAAATCATGGTCAAATGTTTTGGCGAACCGGTTGCCTTGTATTTCTTGTAAATTGCCTCGTGTAATTCTACCGGATTTTCAATTCCAAGAAAGGAATTCACGCAAACCACATCTCCGTCATGGATCAGTTCCATTGCATCTTCTGTTGATAATACTTTATACATAAAAACCTCCCGTTTGTTACTTTCTTCACTATCTTCCATCATACCAAAAAACAAAGAATTCTTTCAATCTTTTTTTCTTGTGATAGTGTTTTTTTATTGCTATAATGAATAAGGTGTGTGTAAATCACTATTTTTTCGAATGTAAGGGATCATATTAATATGTCAAAAAGTTTATATATTGCAGAAAAACCGAGTGTGGCACAGGAATTTGCCAAAGCACTCAAAATCAATGGTGCAAGAAAAGACGGCTACTTAGAAGCGGAAGATGCCATTGTTACCTGGTGTGTAGGACATCTTGTAACTATGAGCTATCCGGAAAGCTATGATGCAAATCTAAAACGCTGGACTTACGACACCATTCCATTTTTACCGGAAAACTTTCTATATGAAGTCATTCCCGATGTAAAAAAACAATTTGAAATCGTCAAAACACTCCTAAACCGCGAGGATGTGACAACCATTTACGTTTGTACTGACTCGGGACGGGAAGGAGAATACATTTACCGTTTAGTCGACCAGATGGCAGGGGTTCCGGATACGAAAGACAAACGTCGTGTGTGGATCGACTCCCAGACGGAAGAAGAAATTCTTCGCGGTATCCGAACCGCAAAGCCTTTAAATGCTTATGATAATCTTTCTGCTTCCGCCTATTTACGGGCAAAGGAAGATTACCTTATGGGGATTAACTTTTCCCGCGTGCTTACATTAAAATATGGCTATCAGGTGCGGAATTATTTAAAAGGAACACAGAAAGGTGCCATTTCCGTAGGTCGAGTTATGACCTGTGTTCTTGGAATGGTGGTGCGAAGAGAACGTGAAATTCGCTCCTTCGTAAAAACACCATTTTACCGTGTGCTTGCATCCATGGACACCAGTGGCAAAGAATTTAGTGGAGAATGGCGAGCCGTGGAAGGTTCCAGATACTTTAACTCTCCACTTCTCTACAAAGAAAACGGATTTAAGAAAAAGGAAGATGCAGAAAAGTTAATCAGCGATTTGTCTGCTATTCAGCCATTTGAAGCGGTCATCGAAAAGATTGAAAAGAAAAAGGAAAAGAAAAATCCACCACTCCTTTTCAACCTGGCAGAGCTTCAAAATGTTTGTTCCAAGCTGTTTAAAATCAGTCCGGACGAAACCCTTAAGATTACCCAGACACTTTACGAGAGAAAGCTTGTCACTTACCCAAGAACCGACGCCAGAGTTCTTTCTACTGCTGTTTGCAAAGAAATTACAAAAAATGTGGGTGGTCTTAGAAATTATCCCGTTGTGAAAGATTTAGCATGTGAAGTGTTAGAAAAGAAACTGTATCAGGGATTAGAAAAGACCAGATACGTAAATGATAAACAGATTACAGACCATTATGCCATCATTCCTACCGGTCAGGGATTTAATGCGTTAAACGGATTGCCCCCTACTGCAGTTAAGGTGTATGAGGTAATCGTGCGAAGATTTTTAAGCATTTTCTTCCCAGCGGCACAATATCAGAAAGTCAGTATTGTGGCGTCTATGGCCTATCCGGATGCCCCTTCGGAAAAGGAAAGTTTCTTTAGTTCCAGCAAGATTTTGGTGGATGAAGGGTATCTGAAAGTTACACCACTTTCCTTCTTTGACAAGAAAAAGACAACCAAATCTGAAAATGAGTCAAACGAGGAAGAGGATGAAGAAAGCTTTGATGCAGCCCTTGTGGAAGCCATTTCCAAGCTAAAAAAAGGCAGCATTATCGCCATGAAAGAGTTAAATATCAAAGAGGGAGAAACTTCTCCTCCAAAACGTTATAACTCCGGATCCATGATTTTGGCAATGGAAAATGCGGGACAACTTATTGAAGACGAGGAGCTTCGCGCCCAGATTAAAGGTAGCGGTATCGGTACCAGTGCTACCCGCGCCGAAATTCTCAGCAAACTTTTCAAGATTGGTTATATCAATCTGAATAAAAAAACACAGATTATTACTCCTACCCTGTTAGGAGAAATGATATTTGACGTGGTAAACAATTCCATCCGTTCCCTTCTCAACCCTGAGCTTACTGCCAGTTGGGAAAAAGGGCTGACCTTTGTTGCAAACGGTGAAATCACGTCGGATGACTACATGGTAAAACTAAACAACTTCGTTGCCAAAAATGTAAACGGTGTGAAGGGTGCCAGAAATCAATACGCACTACGCTCGCTGTTTGATCAGGCAGCTGCAAATTATAAAAGTCTCAAGTAGGAGGATAAAAAATGGAAACATTAGAAAATAAAAATTTATTTGATTTCAACGAAACGATTGCCGCTGATATTTTCGACGGATTGACTTACCCTTGGGAAGTACTTCCGCTCATCAGCGATTTTATTAAGAAACTTGGTGCAACCCTTCCAGCAGACGAATACGAAAAAAAAGGTGAGGATGTTTGGATTGCCAAAAGTGCAAAGGTAGCACCTACTGCATTTATCAACGGTCCTGCCATCATCGGAAAAGAGGCTGAAATCAGACATTGTGCCTTTATCCGTGGAAATGCCATTGTAGGGGAAGGTGCCGTAGTAGGAAATTCTACCGAATTGAAAAATGTTATTTTATTCAACAAAGTTCAGGTTCCTCATTACAACTACGTAGGAGATTCCATTTTAGGATTTAAGTCTCATATGGGTGCCGGCTCTATTACTTCCAATGTAAAATCCGACAAGACTTTAGTTACCATAAAAAACGGGACTTCAAAAATCGAAACCGGTCTTAAGAAAATGGGTGCCATTCTTGGGGACAATGTAGAAGTTGGCTGTAACAGTGTTCTTAACCCAGGAACCGTAATTGGCAGAAGCTCAAATGTTTACCCACTTTCTATGGTGCGTGGATTTGTGCCTGCAAATTCTATCTACAAAAATAAAAACGAAGTGGTGGAAAAGAAGTAAAACAGTTAAAATATTGGATATCCTTTGAGGTTGTGAAGAGATTCACAACCTTTTTTGTATTTACAGAAAACACTTTTGGCGATTTATCCTCCGATGCAGGCTTACTTCTTATCAAAGAATTCGTAAGCAAACTTGGTATTGATAAACTTTTTGTTCAGTCATTTAAGACCAACGATTCTGCATTATTCAGACATCATACTGACAAGGCAAATCTCCTTCAGATGAATATTTGATTTTGTGAATAATTTTCAAATATCTAAAAATTTATGTTATTCACTCAAAAAAAACGTCGATTCACTCAAAAATATTGTAAAAAAAAATTCTTATTGTAAAATATTATTATAGNNATACTATATGTATTCTACGCAAAGCTTGCAAACGATTTTTTTGAAAGGGAATTGATAAGGTGATTATTTTATGATTAAAAAAGTACTTTTTGTTTTGATTCTTGTAATTTGTTGTATGTTCACGGGATGCGATAAAAAAAACAAGATCGATTATCAGGACAAATATATTGAAGGACAGGATTTTCAGTATATGTTTTTAGGAAATACCTATGAAAATGGATCAAGTATGGCAGAAACCAAAGATGGTTATTATAAATTAATGAATAGTTATATTTACTATATTGAAAAATCAACTATGAACGCCGTTCCTTTGTGTGGAAAAACGGATTGTTTACACGAAAACGAAAATGCAAATCATAGAGATACTTGTAATGCCTACGTGCCATCTCAAGACGGTTATTTAAATCTTTATCACGACATGCTTTATTATCGTACACTGGAATATGACAAGGAGGAACGATTTACTTATAGTGTTTTTTATAAAATTTCATTGGACGGAAGCAAGCGAGACCGAGTATGTCAGGTGAAGGATGAAAATGTACAGTTATGGATGTTACATAGAGGAAAAATCTTTTTTACAACTAAGAAAAATGGAAAAGACAAAAAAGAACACATAGTATTAAAAAGCATTGATTTAGAAAATAACAATAAAATAGAGAACGTCTATTTCCTGGAAGATATTTACTCCGGGGAAGTACAGGATTTAACTGCTTATGGCAATTATGTGTATTTATATGTGAATGGATTTAATGACGAGATTGATTTTGAAAACAAAACACAAAAAGAATGGGAAAAAAAATATGAAAATCGTTGGATTGCCTATCAACTTCAAAGTGGTGAAAAGAAAGAATTATTTTTAAATCAAAAAGAAAAAAACATTACAAAACGAGTGGTACAACGTATAGTATTTTGGCAAAACCAGATTTTTTATAGTTATTATGATTTAGATGAAAAGGAAAACAAATGGATTTATAAATGTGAATTGGATGGTTCAAAAGAAAACAAATGGATGGAATTAAAAAATTCGAAAGATTCTTTTGTTGCAGATCAACAATATTGTTATATATATAATACCTGGCATGATGAAGTTGCAAATGAAAAAGAACGGCCAATGATGCAGGTTTATGATACATCAGGTAATCTGATAGATTCTTTTGAGATAAGCGCAAGTCCATATTATCAGTTTGCACCGGGAAGTAAACAGTACTTTTGGTGTAAATATTCAGAAGAAACACAGGATAGTCTGGTGTATATAGATAAGAAAAGCATTGGAAAACTTAATGGTAATAAAATAGATGTTAAACTTGCCTATACAATTAAACATTTGGAAGATGTTCCAACAGAAATTGAGTAAATAATAAAATAGATAGGACGAATAAAATATGATACGCTACGAAATATGCAAAGTCTTGAAAAATAAAAAATCGCTCATTTTTTTGGCAACAATAATAGTTGTTCAAATCATCGTATTTGGAATTGCTCAGCAGGGGACAGCTCCTTATGTATACCGTAAATACAGAATTCCATTTGAGCAGGAAATGAAAAAAATAGCGTACACATCTCCAGAAGAAGGTATCGAAAGAATAACAAAATTTCAAGATATGGCAGCTGATTTTCAATTTCATCATGCGCTAGCCATGAAAATTGACACCAAAGAAGATGTAGAAGAATACCATAATTTTCTTGTAAATAAATATGGTGAAGAAACATTAAAAGAAGTAGAAAAACAAAATAAAAAAATGACCATAGATCAGAGTTGTGCTTATGCTTATTATGCTGGAAAGTGGATTGAGCAGCTGAAATATCAACAAGAATATTCTGCATTTCGAAAAAGTATAACACAAGGGAATAAAAACACCGTATCATTGTTTCAAAAGGATCAAAGTTTTGCCGAAAGAAATGAAAAAAAGACAAAAGCTGCGTATAGCAAATTAGGTGAAATATCTTTTTCGGTGGGCAATCAATTTCTGTTGAAAAAATACTATAATCATAGTTTTAGTGGCATCTTTATGGTTGGTGCTGTGCTTGTGATGGTGATGGCAATTATTCGACCGGATCAGGATAAAAAAATGATGCCATTTTTGAAAACACAGAAAAATGGACGAAGAACGCTAATGCGTGCAAAGCTGATTACAACAGGAATACTAATTTCCATTTTTATTGTTGTAATGGAGATTGTAAGTCTTTTTGAAGTTTATTTTATTTACGGAAACATAGACTTGTATATGCCGGTTCAATCCATTGACAATTACAGAAATTGTTGCATGGCATGGAATTTACTACAATTTACTTTTGTAGGTATTTTAATGAAATGTATTACCGGAACTGTTATCGGTGTGCTTTGTATGGGTCTATTGCTTCTTTTTCAAAAAAACTGGTATTTTTATCTTTGTTTTTTTGCTTTTTTAGGAACTGAATGGTGGTTATATGAAAATACATTACCATCCGGTCGTTTTGCAATATTAAAATATGCAAACCTGATACAAGGCATCCTTAGTTTCACATTGTATGGTCATTATGAAAATTGTAATTGTTTTGGATATCCGATAAATAAACTAGTTTTGTATTTTGGAATGCTACTTATTGTAGCGTCATTAGGGATTTTGCTATGCTGTATTTTCTGGAACTGTCAAAGAGAAGAACTTACTACTAAAAGAAAGAAAAAACCACTTCATAAGATTGAGAATANNGTATTATGATGTTAATTTATGGTGGTTATTGTGCGTTTTTTCAAGGTGTGACTACTATGCCAACAACATTGACGCAAGTTGGATATCATCAATGGATAGAAAATTATCATGACGAATTAACCAAGCAGAAAGAAAAAGAAATTTTAGAACACAAAAATAAGTATGACATGGTATGGGAAAGAATTGCTGAACTTAGTAACAATAATGATTTGAACAAAAATGAATTGGCAGAATTGGCTGCACTTAATTCTCAAACCGGGATACCATACGATTCCTTTTGTGAATTTTTCGAACAATATGAGTATGTAAAACAAAGAAAAGATGCTGGAAAAAATGCTTTTTTGATGGATGAGTATAGTTGGAAACGATTGTATGACGGGTATGCAAAAGAAAATAAGAATATGGGATTTGCATGTCTTTGTTGTATTCTATTATGCGCCAGTTTGTTTGAAGATAAGCAAAATATGAAAGCATTATTAAATACTACAAAAAATGGAAGAAAACGATTGTGGAGGTACAAGTATATACTCGGAATAATATTTGCAATTATTTCATGGATTTGTTGCATTNNGTAATTGGAGTGCTCCTATTGGGAATTTACAATTGTTTCAAAATTGTACAGTTGAATTACCAATTATAATTGTGATAATAGAAATTTATGTAGCACAATTATTTTTGTGCATGATATGTGCACTTGTGACTATGTACCTGGTTGATAAAACAAATAACAGTTTTTTGAGTGCAATATTAGTTGGATTGGTTGATGTTATCATATTAACAATCTTATATCATAAAAAAATGAGTGTATTGAGCACTTGGCTGCCTGCGTTTAATAATCCATTGCTTCCGGGGATAATTTTATGTGCTATCTGTGTTATAGCAGGAAGTATCATTGTTGCAACATGGGAACTCGAATTAAGAAAGGATGAAAGTTGAATATGAGCGATAAAATTCTGGAAGTGTCTAAGGTTAGCAAAAGTTTTTGCAAAAAACAGAAAAAGGCGTTGCAAGAAATAAGTTTGGATTTTACACCAGGCATCTATGGATTGTTAGGTCCGAATGGAGCTGGTAAAAGTACTTTTATGCATTTGCTGACGGATGGGTTCAGACCAGATACCGGCAATATTTCATATAAAGGAAAAGACATATATGTAATGGGCGAAGAATATCGGCAGATGATTGGTTATATGCCTCAGCAACAAGTTATGTATGAGTATTTTACTGCAGTACAATTTATGAAATATATGTGTGCGTTGAAAGGAGTATCAAAAAAACAAGCAAAAGAAAATATAATGATGTTACTTGATAAAGTCGGTTTATCTGATTATGCGAAAGAAAAAATTGGAAATTTTTCAGGTGGAATGAAACAAAGGTTATTGATTGCACAAGCATTATTGAACAATCCGGAAATATTAATCATGGATGAACCGACAGCGGGGCTGGATCCAAATGAAAGAATTCGATTACGTAACTTTATTAGTGAGATTGCTGAAAATAAGATTGTGTTGTATGCAACGCATGTTGTTTCTGATATAGAAGGAATTGCCAAGGAAATTATTGTTTTAAATCACGGAAAAATCTTATGCAGAGGTAGTGTCCAGGAATTGATAAAAGAAGTAGAAAATAAGGTTTTTGAGTTTCAAATTCTTAAAGCTGATGAAAAGACGTGTAGAGAAAAATACAAGGTACGAAACATGTGTTTTGATGGTGAATATTACAAGGTACGTGTAATTTCTGAAACAGCGCCAAATGAGGATAATGTTGTTTGTGTGAAACCGGATTTGGAAGATTTATATTTATATAAAACTGATTATTTTTAACGGGTGATTTGTAAACCATTTGAGGGTAGGAAATGACATCTTTCCTACCCTTTTTCCGTCATCTCTTTCTGTCACACCGGCTACAATTACCGGAGCAGCCCATGCAGCCTTTTTTCTCTTTTACATTTTTGTAAATCTTATAACAGGCTCTGATAAAAATCGCAGCAATCAAGCCAATCAACAGTATATCAAACCAATTCATTCCAAACATACCATCTACCTCATTTAGATTACGCCGGCTCCATTTAAACACAAGCAGTAATAATCAATCGGAATACATACGCTACCACCCATGCAACTACGCATTGCCAAACCACAACAAAAGCTGCCCACTTAAGTCCAAGTTCCCGTTTGATGGAAGCAATTGCTGCCACACAAGGTGTATACAACAGACTAAAGACTAACAATGCCCCTGCTGCCGCAGTTGAGAGAACCTGGTCGATGCCTCCCTGGGCACCAAATAACACATCTAATGCAGATACAACGCTTTCCTTCGCCATCACTCCACTGATTAAAGCGGTACATATTTTCCAGTCTCCAAGGCCAAGCGGAGCCATAAGTGGTGCAAATCCACCGGCAATCACTGCCATAATGCTATCCTGAGAGTCTTTTACCAAATTCATGCGAAGATCAAAACTCTGCAAAAACCAAACAACAATGGTAGCAACTAAAATAACAGAAAATGCTTTCTGCAAAAAGTCCTTTGCCTTCTCCCACATCAGTTGAACGGTACTTCGAAAACTTGGCAGACGATAGTTTGGAAGTTCCATAACAAAAGGAACTGCCTCACCCCGAAATAGCACTTTCTTATATACAAATGCCACCAAAATTCCTACAACGATTCCAAGAAGATAAATACCGGTCATCACAAGGCCGCCTTTTCCCGGGAAAAATGCATTGACAAAGAATGCATAAATCGGAAGTTTCGCCGTACAACTCATAAAAGGAGTTAAAAGAATCGTCATTTTTCGGTCACGCTCACTAGGAAGGGTTCTGGTAGACATAACCGCCGGAACGGTACAGCCAAACCCAATGAGCATTGGCACAATACTTCTTCCGGACAATCCAATCTTTCGAAGGAGTTTATCCATAAAAAACGCCACTCTGGCAATGTATCCGCTGTCCTCCAACAAGGACAAGAAGAAAAACATGACAACCACGATTGGCATGAAACTTAACACACTTCCCACACCTTGGAAAATACCATCAATGATAAGACCGTGTATGGTTTCATTTACATCACCTTCGGTGAGAATCTGATCCATCCGGTTTGTCAAAACATCAATCAAACTCTCCAAACCATCCTGCAACCATGCGCCGATTACATTGAATGTTAAGAAAAATACCAGTGCCATAATGGAAATAAACACCGGAATCGCCGTAAATCTACCAGTCAAAACCGCATCAATTCTCTGGCTTCTGATGTGTTCCTTACTCTCTCTTGGCTTATTGACAGAGAGTTTACATACTTTTTCGATGTAAGAAAAACGCATATCCGCAATGGCTGCGCTTCGGTCAAGTCCACATTCTTTTTCCATCTGCACCGTAATATGCTCAATGGTTTCCTTCTCATTTTGATCTAATTTGAGAAGTTCCATAATGTGTTCGTCGCCTTCCACAATCTTGCCTGCCGCAAAACGGATAGGAATATCTGCTTTCTTTGCCCGGGCTTCAATCAAATGTGAAACACTGTGCAGACATCGATGCACTGCACCATTTTTATCTTCCCCGGAACAAAAGTCCTGCCGTACTGGTCTTTCCTGGTATTTGGCAATATGAAGTGCATGGGTAATCAGCTCGTCCACACCTTGATTTCTGACCGCAGAAATAGGAACCACCGGCACTCCAAGCATCTGTTCCATCACATTGATATCAATGGAACCGCCATTTCCCGTCAGTTCATCCATCATATTTACGGCAACTACCATAGGAATATTCATCTCTAACAACTGCATGGTGAGAAACATATTTCGCTCGATGTTTGTAGCATCCACAATATTTATGATGGCATGTGGTTTTTCATTTAACACAAAACTTCTGGAAACCAGTTCCTCGCTGCTGTAAGGTGACATGGAATAAATCCCCGGCAAATCGGTGATACATGTTTTAGGATGCCCAATGATGGCACCGTCTTTTCGGTCCACCGTAACTCCGGGAAAATTTCCCACATGCTGATTAGACCCCGTCAAACGGTTAAAAAGTGTGGTTTTTCCACAGTTTTGGTTTCCTACCAGTGCAAATGTAATTACCGTTCCATCCGGTAATTTTTCACCGCTTCCCTTTGCATGGTGAATTCCCGGTTCTCCAAGTGCCGGATGCGCGGTGGCGGTTTTTTTGTGTGATTTTTTTTCTTCCTTACATTCCTCTTTATCGACTTTCGTTACCTGAATCTTTTCTGCATCATCCAGACGCAGCGTAAGTTCGTACCCGCGAATTCTAAGTTCCACAGGATCCCCCATAGGAGCAAACTTAACAACTGTTACTTCCGTTCCAGGAATCACTCCCATATCCAGAAAATGCTGTCTAAGCGCTCCCTCTCCACCTACAACATCAATTCTTGCAGTCTCCCCGATTTTTAGTTCTTTTAACGTCATATGCCTTACCTTCTTACCATCGGTTTATCCATACTACAGTAACAAATTTTATCTTTTACGGAAACACATGCTTCCAAAAATTACGGCAACAATTACAGAACCTGCAATACAAACATATTTTACAATCTTTGTTACATCTACTTTTACGCATACTGAGCTATTTAATTCATCGTTCATCTTTATATCCTCCATTTCTACTATTATGTTCTCTCGAAGTCTTTTTATACAAGAATTTCGAAAGTACATCTGTTCCCTCAAAGCATAAATTTCATACAAAAAACTTATGCAGAAACACTCATGTTTTATCTGTTTCAAAACTATTTTACACTAATATTTGCGTTTCGTCCATATGTGCTAAAACCAAATTGGCTGACATAATTGGCTGATATTGAATACAAATCCAAGAGTTTTGATGAAAATGTAAAACACGCCAGAGATTTACCATTAACCTCCGGCGTGTGTCTATTTCCAATCTCTACTTTAACGAAAAAGCCCCTACTGTTTCTTTCAGATGTTTTGCGCTTTCGCCTAACTGTTGACTGATAANNACCATTGTCTACCATTACAGAAATGGTCTTTAAACTGTTTCCAATCTTTTCAATAGCATTTTTCTGTTTTTCTACAAACTCGACGATTGCATTTACATATTCTTTTGTTTTTAATGCATCGTCTTTTCCCTGACTGATGGAATCTGAAGTGGTATCCACCAGTTTTTTACCATGCGCAACAGCTTCTGATGTAACATAAATAAGTTCCCTGATATTTTCGCTGGCTTTTGCACTTGATTCTGCCAATGAACTAATTTCACTGGCAACCACCGCAAATCCTTTTCCTGCTTCTCCTGCTCTGGCAGCCTCAATAGAAGCATTCAATGATAAAAGGTTCGTCTCTTCCGCAATACTATTAATTTCAACTACAAAGTCTGAAATCTTTGAATAACAATCCTCAATACGGTTCATGGCTTCAACCAAATCTGCCATTTTTTCGGTACCATCTTCCATGTGCCTGTTTGTAACGTCTGCATTTTCTAACACCTGCATAGCACTGTCGTTGATTTTCTTTGCCTGATTATTAAGAGCATCCATCTCCGTAACAACAGTAGTTACGGAATCATTTTGCTCAATTGAACTATTGGCAACATTTTCTGTTGTTTTTTCCAATTGATGTGCGTATTTAAATACAATTTCTGATTCATTATTTATCTGTTCAAATGATGAATTCAGACTATCTAAAATCTGTTCCAGACCTTCTCTAATAGCTACATAGTTTCCTTGGAAATCGCCATCTACCGATACCGTCAGATCCTTATCCGAAATTGATTCCACTATGTCAGATATACGTCCGATATATCCTCGCATACTTTCCACTGTTTCATTCAGGTTGTCAATCAATTTCTCAACTTCACTGGAACTCTTTTCTTCATCAAACTCAACGGACAAATCACCTTTTGCAATACGAATCACCTTGTTAGCAATAGATTCCAAAGGTGTAAACAAATGAGAAATTTTATTGATTGCTTTTGTAGCTGCTACCCTTGATGTAATAATAAATACGGCAACCGCAAATGCCAAAATCCCCACTAACAGAATAAGAACTTTGAATGTTGATTTTACATAAACAACCTTCCACCCTGTCAAGGAAGATGTTTGAGATGTCATAAACTTGAATCCGCCCTTATAATCCAACTTGATGGATGTTTTCAAATCATCCTCCACAACAGATTCATAAGCTCCTCTGTTTACATCTTTTAAAAGTTTTGATACTGTATTGTCCAAACTGTATTCTTTGTTTGGATGAACCAAAATCGTATCATTTGCAGAAACTAAAAATCCATAATCATTTCCATCGTAAGTCTCTTCAATCAAACCTACCAAACCATCCAGATACATATCCATACCTACCACGCCAATAGGATTTCCATTCTTAAATGTACGCTTTGCTAAAGTAATACATAATTGTCCTGACTGCTCATCCACATATGGCTCGGAAACATACACTTTATCCGGATTTTGTACGGTACCTTTGTACCATTCTCTCTCCGTTACCACAAAATCTTCAGGTGGTTCCCATCCTCCACTCATAACGGTGACGTTTTCATCATAACAACTGTAAACTGCGGAAACTAAATCATCTTTTGCCACCATAGTGTCCACATATTCCAAAATTGCATCGTGACCGCTTACGGTTCCACTGTCTATGGCACCAGCCATGGTCTCAACCATTTTCATCTTTTCAGCCATTTTCTGTTCCACACAAGCTGACACCGAAATTGCTTCTTTCTTCATATTCTCCGTGTCATACTTGTATGCTAAAACCATGGCTACGATGGTAAATTCCAAACATACAATAAGTACTACTTTACTTGTTACACGTTTGATTTCATCTTTAATCTGCTGACCAAGTTTCGCCACGCGTTTTTTCACTCCAACTGATTCTTTTTTGTCTTTTTTCATGATAATCCCCCCACTTGAACCAATCTCTTTCTCAGGCACTTTATAAATGTAGCTAGATAAATTTTCATCTTTTTTCATCGAATTAACCAAATGTAAATTTTCTCCAAATATTATATCGGGGGAAACATGAAAATTCTTTATACGAAATAGTTCTTTAGGATTATGCATTCTTTGATATGTTAAGAAAAACAAAGACGGTTCCTTAGAACCGCCTCTGTTTTTCAAAATATATCACTCAGCNNAACCGCCTCTGTTTTTCACATATATATATCACGTTTTATTCATATACGTGTTTTTTCTTTTGCTTTTTATCCTTTTGTTTTTTCTTTAAAGGATGTTTTGGATTTTTATCTGCCATCTTAATCGCCTCTTTTCTCGTCATCACTGTCAGATGGCTTTTATAGTCATTCAAGTCCCAAAAGACTCAATATTCTTCTTCTTCCGTTTTTAACATCATCCTTCAATTGCAATGTACTTCTTTTCTGGTACTGCCGGTTTTGCCTCCTTCTTTGGAACAAATAATTTTAGAATACCATGTTTAAACTGACCTTTGATTTCTTCCTGTGTCACCTGCTCACCTACGTAAAAACTTCTCTGGCAGGTGCCGGCATAACGCTCTCTTCGGATGTATCTTCCGGTGTCTTTCTCCTGCTCATCCTTATCCAATCCCTTCGCAGCAGAAATGGTAAGATATCCGTCTTCAAGGGCAACCTTTACCTCTTCTTTTGAAAAGCCCGGTAAATCTACAATCAGTTCGTATCCGTCTTTTTGTTCCTTCACATCTGTCTTCATCAAATGTGATGCTCTGTTACCATAGAGTTTTTTCTCAGTATTTCTCATCTCCTTGTCATCGAAGAATGGAAATCCTCCAAAGAAATCATCAAACAGATTTTCTCCAAAAATACTAGGCATTAGCATAATAACTCCTCCTTTTCACGTGTTCTGATAATTGCAATTCAAATTTTACCATCTTTAGTATGCACCGTTTACAATCATTCATCCCTTAGAAATCCTGATTTACACGATT
>LXOW01320019.1_pt1 | contig 35134 bp, 31 predicted proteins | sample 1368591 | NCBI WGS metagenome assembly LXOW01 (sample SAMN04884650, study PRJNA319009) | bovine gut metagenome | isolation source: Cow rumen | host: Bos taurus | place: Italy: Legnaro (PD) | collected 2014-07-09
CTACGGAATCTGGCGCTCGAATCCGGCGGACGGGACGCGTCCGCTGCCCGCAGTCGCGGCGGCGTGCGAAGCCGTCCGCCGGCTCCCCGCTCCCGGCGAAGGCGAGGTGGCGGCGCTGGAAGGCGACGGACTGTATCTCCTGTCGTGGAAGAGGGCAAACGCGGCGGTCTACGCCTACTGGACGGACGAGCCGCTGGACGAGCCGCTCGGCGTCCTCTCCGTTCCGCCGCGCTCGGCGACCGGCTGCACCGGCGGCGAACTCGACGTAGCGAAACTGACGCTCTCTGGCGCCCCGGTGTATCTGGAGGCAGACCCGGACCAATCCGCTGCGTTCGAGGCGGCGCTGCGCCACGCCCTGGGAAAAGCGTACGCCAGGCGTTCCGCGCCCGCGCGCGAGGAAGTCCGCATCCCGCGGTTTTCCGGCGACTGGAAGACCGCGGACTTTGCCGCCGACGCAGCATGCGTGCATCTGGGCGGAAAGCGCTCGGACGTCTGCCCGCCGGATCCGGCAGTCCAGTGGTCGGGCGAGGAAGACCTGTCCGCCAAGACGCTCCTGGGGTGGGACGACGAGAACTTCTACTTTTTCGCCGCCGTGCGCGACGACGTCCACTGCGTGCCGAAGTCCGGCCGCGACAGCTACTTGAACGATGCGGTCCTGCTCGCGTTCGATCCCAAGGACAACGCCAAGAAGAACGCAGGCTACCTTCCCGACGACTGCGAGTTCGGGCTGTGCGAAGGACAGCCGCCCGTCGCCTGGCGGCGTCCGGAGGCGCCGTTCTTCCACACCCTCCCCGGCGACTTCGCGCGCGTCGTCCGCCAGGACGGGATGACCGAGTACCGGGCGGCAATCCCCTGGCGGCTCATGGGGCTTGAAAAACGGCCTTCGGCCTTCGGCTTCGCGTTCGCGGTGCTCGACAACGACGACAACGCGCGTTCGCGCTATTGGCTTGCCTTCGGCAACGGAATCGCGGACGGAAAGCGCCCCGCCAGATTCAAGCGTGCCGTACTCGAAGACTAGCCCCCCTGGCGCGGCTTTTTCGCCGCGAACCGCTTCTGCGCGATCAATTCGCCCACTATGACTACCAGCACCGCCGCGACGACGTTTGCGACGTCCGGGACCGCGATTTCGTCCGCACAATTATCTTGCTTCTGGTTCCCAGCGAATGTCAGATACTGCAATGCACACCAGCTTAGTTTTGCATGCAACGAATGAGACTAGGATCAGAAGGATCGCTGGAGGCCGAGGGAGAGCGTGTGGACTGTCTCGACGCCGCCGTCCACCCCGAGCGTGAGCCCCGCGTCGAAGCGCAGCGCCCAGCTGTCGTCGAGGTAGTAGAGCGCGCCCGCGCCGAGGTGGGGTCCGGCCGGACCTCCCCGCGTCCAGCACTTCGCGCCGACGGCGAAGAACGGGTCGAAGCGCGAATAGCCGAATAGGAGGTCGTACTCCTCCCATCCCCGCCAGTGCCAGAGGGCAGACGCCGAAAGCGCCGCGCGGTCCTCCGCCCACGCGGCCGCCCCCTCGAGCGCCAGCGCGTCCGCGAGATAACAGCCGAAGCGAGCCGCGGCGCCCGCGAGCGTGCGGATGCGCGCGCCGCCCTGCGGCAGCGCGACCTCGGCCGCCGCGCCGGCGTAGAAGCGGTCCTGGACGCCACCGTCCTCGCCGGACGCAAGCGCCGCGGACGCGGCAAGCGCCGCCGCCAGAATCAAAGCTCCCTTAGCCATGCCAGCTCCCTTCTCCGCATCCGGTCGTAGTCCCGGGGAAGCGCGTCGTCCGCCCCCGAAAGATGGTCCATGCCGTGCGCCACGTAGAGGAGAAGCTCCTTCGCGGCGGACCAGCCGCGCCGGCGCGGCGCGACGCGGACGGCCTGGTCGCAGTTGACGTACACCTCGCCGTAGACCCCCTCCGCCTCGCCCGGCATCGGATCGTAGGGCTGCGTTATCGCGTCCGTCGGACCCTCGGCGCCGTTGATCGCAAGGTGCGCCTCGGCCGACTCCGCGTCGCCCTGGACGACGACGACGACTGACCGGAACGGGACGCCGACGCGCGCCGAGGACCTCGCGGCGAAGAACTCGGCGGCGCGGCGGAGCGCGGCCCGGTCGAGCCCGGCCTTGCGCGGAGAACGCCCCTCCACCGATATCCTGCATTTTTCCATGCAGGTATTATACCATTCTTTTTGGTAAAATAGCCGCATGACGATCAAGGACATTCCCGCGGTCGACCGCGCGCTGGCGAAGGAGTTCCGCTCCCACGCCGCCCCGATCATCGAGCTCGTCGAGGCCCAGACGCACGACCCATTCTGCGTGCTGGTGGGCACCATCCTGAGCGCGCGCACCAAGGACGCCTGCACCGCGGGCGCCGTGCGGCGGCTCTTCGCGGCGGCGGCCGGCGAGCGGTTCGCGCCCGAGGACCTGGAGCGCATCCCCGAGGCGGAGATCGCGCACCTCATCTATCCGGTCGGGTTCTTCCGCGACAAGGCGCGGCACCTGAAGGCGCTCCCCAAGGTGCTGAAGGAGAAGTTCGGCGGCGTCCTCCCGCACACGGTGGAGGAGCTGTGCGAGCTGCCCGGCGTCGGACGCAAGACCGCCAACCTCACCGTCGCGGTCGGCTTCGATCTGCCCGCGATCTGCGTGGACGTGCACGTCCACCGAATCTGCAACTGGCTAGGACTCGTCAAGACGCGCCGTCCGGTCGAGACGGAAATGCGCCTTCGCGAGATCCTGCCCGTCCGCTACTGGAAGACCTGGAACAGCCACCTCGTCAGCTTCGGCCAGACGCGCTGCGACCCCGTGCGCCCGAAGTGCGCCGGCTGTCCCATCGCCCGCTTCTGCCACTCGCCGAAAAAGCGTTCAGCGGCAAGTCAGGACTAGCTTCGACTTCGACGCGTCGACGGCGTTGTGCGCGACCTTCGGCTCGCGGACGTAGTTCTGGTTGCCCTTCACGTTCCCGTGCGGGGCGAACTGCGAGGAGGCGCTCGAGACGTCCACGCGCAGCCGGTCGCCCTTTTCGACGCGGAAGGCGAGGGTGGGGAACTCGAAGGCGAGAGTCCGCTCCGTCCCCGGCACGTAGTCCGTGCCGTCGGCGCACATCGTCGTGACGTCGTCGCGCAGCGAGTACCAGCGTCCGTCGCCCTTGTCGATGCTCACGCGCACGAAGAAGCAAGTGTCCTCGCAGTCGCTCGAGACGGCGAGCGACGCCTTCATGCGCCCGCGCACGCCTACGCTCTCCGCCGCCGGCGGCAGGACGAACGACACGACGTCGTCGCGGAAGTCGGGCTGGGGCTGCAGGCGCATGCCGCCGAAGCACATCCCGCCAGAGCCCGGGAACTCCGGAAGCGGACGCTTCGGGTCGTAGGTCCAGCTCCGCCTGCCCTCGCCGAGCGCCAGCTCCACGCGGCGCGGACCGTCCACGATCGCCTCCTCGCCGATCCAGCGCCCCTCCCAGAGCGAGTAGAAGCCGACCTTGCCGGGGGGCGCGAATCCGCAGGGCTTGCCGCCGCGGCAGTAGTCGAACCAGTCGAGCATCCGCATGGGGTTCTCCATCCGCCCGCCGTCCTTGAACTCGCCGCGCGTGCCCTTCAACTCGTCCGCGAGGTGTCCGCCGTGGTCGTAGGCGTCGACGAGCAGCGCGCAGTTGGCGAGCCGCTCGCGCGGCGTCTCGCGCCACATCTCGCACATGCCGTCGCAGAACATGTCGTACGCGCCGGTGACGAGGAGAATCGGCATCGTCGAGTCGAGGAAGCCGCGGCGGTACTCAGCCCCGCTCGCCAGCTCGCCGGACCGCCAGAACGGGTCGTCGCGGCGCGGGTGGGCCATCACGTTGTCGAACGTCGGCACGTCGATGCCGTAGTAGCGGCGGCACCAGTCCGCGAGCGGGAAGTCCGTGAGCTTCACGGACTNNGTCCACGAGCCGAAGAGCCCCGTCTTGAACACGCCGTTGCGGTACCTGATGCCATAGCTGTCCACGTCCATCACCGGCATCACCGCGCCCTTCACGTCGGGCGGGTTCGTGTCGAGGAGCGACCAGAAGACGGACGAGTGGTAGCTGCCGCCCATGAGGAATATCTCGCCGTTGTACCAGGGCTGCCGCCGGATCCATTCGAGGAGGGCAAGCCCGTCCTCGCGCTCGGCCTCGAACGGGACGAAGTCGCCCTCGCTCTTCCCGCAGCCGCGGCAGTGCTGAAGCAGGCAGAGGTAGCCGCGCATGCGCGCGAAAGTGCCCATCTGGCGGACAAGCGACTTGTCCGCGCCCATTTCCTCGACGTATGGCGTCCGGACCACGATCACCGGCAGCTTCTCGCCCTTGCGCGGAAGCGACCCGCACGTGTAAAGCCTGACGCCGTCGCGCATCGGCACCATTTCCTCGTAGACGTCGGGTATCCCCGTCACGAGCACGCACGCCGCCACCGCCATGAGCGCCGCAACCGCAAACGCCGCAATCGCCAGTTTCCTCGTCTTCCTTCCCGTAGCAGATGCCGAAATCACGATCTTCGCCATGCCGTCACCTTACCTGATCATTACGCTGAGTCCGTCCAGGTATATCCGCAGCAGGACGGACTTGCCTTCGGCGTCGTACACGATCTTCGCCGAATCCTTGAAGCCGGCGGGCTTGGCGACCGTCCAGCGGACGGCAAAGCCCTCGATGCCCTTGGTCGCCGTGAACAGCGGATATTCGCCGACGGGGACGCGGACCCCGGCGGGCAAGTGCAACGAAACCGCGCAGGGTCCGCCGAAGGCCAGCCTGCCGGTCACCGCCATGTTGCTCACGCGGGCATCGGCGTCGACATAGACGTCGACATGAGCGTTGGTCGCGATCGTCACGTCGCCGGCGAAGGAAAGCGTGCCGGTCTTCCCTTCCGATCCCAGCACGACGTTCTCGACGCCGACGAGGTCCGGGCCCGAGGCAATGGAGCCGAGTCCGGAAATCGTCGTCGCGGTGTACGCGAAGCCCTTGGAGCCGCCGACCGTCAGCGACGAGCCTTCGGACACCGCCAGCGACCCAAACGTCCAGGAAGGCACGACCGGCGTCCCCTCGGCGCGCCACTTGTTGCAGAGCATCGCGGTAATCGCATTCCTCCGCGCCTCGGTGTTCGCCTCGTTGAAGAGGATCACTTCGCCGAGGACCTGCCCGCCCCACTGCGACGACATGCGCTTGGCTAGCGCCCAGTCCTTGGAAATCTGCTGAGACGCCGAAACCGTGTAGACATTGAGCTGGCGAAGCGTCGGGCCGTAGGAGCTGCTACGGGTCTCGCCGTTGACGCCGATGTAGCCGCTACGTAACGACGTGGTGCCGTTTGCGTCGATGATGGGAGAACGTCCTATCCGCATAAACGGGAATGCGTCAGGATAGATAGCGGGGTCTGCCCAGCTGGAGAACCCGAGAATGCCGTTGTAGTTGCTCTTGCCGGCGCCGTTCATGTGGTCGGTGTCGGCATGGACGACGTAGAACTCCTGGAGAGGGGACGGAGTGTTGGCAAACACCATGCCTGCCGCGGTGTTAGTCGGCACCCAGGAGCTGACGCCCAGCTGCTCGTAGTTGTAGTACTCGCCCATGTCCACTACCATCATCTCGCGCCCCGACTCCGCAATCATGTTGTCCGAATCCAGGCGGACGGAATGGTATGTCGGCTTGTACAGCAGTCCCGACGGCGTCGTCGCGTGGTTGCCGTGTCCGCTGACGTCCTTCCAGCTGCTGACGTAGTTGGTGCCGTTTGTCGTCGAGTACACGATGGAATCAGGGCGCATCGCGTCAAGGTGGGACCAGGCGTCGCAGATCGGGTCGCACCAGAGCGAAAGCGAACCGCCCTCGACCGAGACCGCCGTCACGTCCGTGGCCGTCGGGTCGAAGATCTTCACCGTCGCGGCGCCCGCTCCCTTCTTGACGACTTCGCCGGACGTCTCGCGCACGACCTTGCCGTACGCGATGTCGTTGGCGTTGTCGAAGACCGTTTCCACGCCTTCGCCCAAGGACAGCGTTCCCACGGAAGAGATGGCCTTGTCCGCCGGATGCGTCCCGCAGTTCCACTTCGCCATCAGGTAGCGCTCGGTGTCGAGCCGCTCCTGCTCGGTGAGGACGCGGTCGTAGAGAATGACCTCGGCGATCTTGCATCCGCCGGAACTGTTACCGCCGATGTTCATGTCCGCGCCAAACACGTTCACCTTCAGTGAAGTGTCGGCAAACAGGAACGAACCAAGATGCGCCTTGCCGTCGGCGAGGAGCGCCACTTTGCCGGGATTTACCGTCGCGCCGTCATAAGTCCAATGGCCACTGACCGACGCAGTGTTGGCATACCAGTCAGTCACAAACATGTCCTTTGGGTTGTCGCCACCGGCATTGCGGAGATCGCCGCCATCGGAATTGATTGGATTGCCGCGCGATTCCGTCTTGTAGAACACGACGAACCCCTGGATCGCCGGGTCCTTCCAGTCAGTGGCGGNNTCGAAAGGCCGGAATTGCCGTTTATCCAGCCATAATGCTTGGCAGCCGTTTGATGGTAGAATGGCCCCAGATCGACCATGGGACGGGTCCAGGTTGTGGTGTCCAGTGTTGGATAAGGCGTCTCGTCTGCAACGGCGGACGATCCGTCTCCGCAGTTCTTGTGGTTCAGCGCCCCCACTCTTGCAAGAGTGAAGTCGTTGGTCCTCTTGTCGTGCCAAACCTTGACAAACGTATAGTTCGTGGGGGCAAGCATTCCCGCATTGCCAGTGTAGTTCGAGGTGAAGGTCTCGAACGACGTGCTGTCGTCCGCGTCGAACCATGCGAACGGATCGGCAGCGGGCTGGGGGCTGTCGCCGCGCTCCAGCGTGTTCACGAAGCGCACCTTGCCGCCGGAGACGACAAGCGAGGCGAGGTTGGTGTTGAGCGACTCGACTTCGAGGTTCCCCCTGCCGGCCTTGACAAACCTGTTGGTCGCCAGCTGGAGTTCGCGGACGCGCGCCGTGCCGGACTCGACGCTGAGCGAAGCGAGCTTGTCGAGCATGATGGCGCCGTAGTCGCGGACGCCATGCCCCAGCCACTTTTTCATCAGATACTCGTTGTTGTGGCGGCGCTCGGCGGAGGTAAGGGTGTTGGTGTAGAGAATAACCTCGGCGATGACGTCTCCGCCGGCGACAGGGTCGTTGTTCGTGGTGTTTCTCCCGCTTCCGAAATACAGGACGTCGCCACCGCCGCTGCGGTATCCGGCGGAAACCACGTTTAACCCCTTCGTGAAGTTGTGCCCGACATTCGGGATGACAGCCTGTCCGTTGAGCCGTATCTCGCCCATGGCCAGCTCCTTGGGCAAAGAAGCCCAGGCCGAAAAGAGCTGGTTGGAGGCGCTGTTACGCGGGAAAGCCCTGCTGAAAAAGGACACGGGCTCCCCGAAGTCGCTTTTCTCCCTGAAGACCATGAAAAGCTCGCCGACGCCGGAAACGTTCTCTGGAAACCTGAGTCGAGAGCCGCCTCTCGCGGTGTCGGAAGCTCCGCTCCGGAAGCCGAAGTCGACCAGGGTCTTGCCGGTCACCGCGTCCAGGACGCGCTGCGGCCGGTTGGCATAGCCCTCGACGGAAGCGAAGACACCCCTGCCGTCGGCGTCGCGCCACTGCACGACGCCAGTCTCGCCTTCAAGCGTGAACGAGTCCACCGCCGAGGCGTCGAACCGCACCCATGCGCCCGGAACCGGCGACGATACGTCATCGTCGCCGCCAACAATTCCAAGCGCTCCTCTCCGAACTTGTGCGACGGAATACGGGCCTGGAGAACGGTTGACCGTAAGCTTGCCCTCAGGCAAGAGCGAATCTGGTTGCATGTTTTCCGGATTGCCAGACTTTCTGTTCACCTCAAACATGCCAAGCCCAAAAGGATAGTCAAGAATCGCCTCGCAGTCCGTCGCGACGCCGAACTGAAAGCGGCCTCTGATGGACGCCGAGCCGATGGTGCGCACTCCCGCGCCGCCATTGTCAGGCAGGTATATGCCGCTCGTCCGCCCAGAACTGGAGTCAAGCGCCCAGAAGCCCTCGAACGGCGTCGGGTCGTTGATGACCGCATACTTGCGGCCTTTATCGCCCCCAGCCACCAACGACAGGTTGTGGTACTTGCCGCCAATCACGGAATCGAGGTAGATTGGCAGATTGTCCGTCTTGATGCGCTGGTACTTCTCGCCGCCTTCTGCGTAGTCGATCTTGATGGAGACATCGCTCCCAGTGGTAACATCGTTGGTGAACGCCGTCACCCAAGCGATGTCTTCGCCGGCCGAAGACGTACGCGTATAGGTGTTGGTCGTGGTGCCAGACGCGCTTTCCGCGAAGCCGACGATTCCTGCTGCTAGCAAACCCCGATAGAGAACTTTCCGCGAAGACACGAAACCGAAGCGCATCGACGACCTCCATTGCTGATGGCACGGACACTATGCCGCGCCGTTAGAACGATTTTACCACAAACGCCTCGGCCCCTGCAAATTTGACATATCAACTTTCTAGGCACAGACCGAGGCGACCGCGGCGTCGATCTGCTCCGGGACGACGATCGGCAGGGCGTGTTCGCCGCCGGGGACCATCGTCACCTCGGCCTGCGGGAACACCGACTTCAGAAAAACGGCGTTCGCGGACCTTACTATGCCGTCGCGTTCGCTCTGGAACACATATACCGGGCACTTGAGCCGTCCGGAAGCCGAAAGCGCGCGCAGGTCCGCCCGAAGGTCCGTCTCCTCCAGGTAGGCGAGCCCCCGCCGGAGGTTTTCGTCGCTGTCCATCCGATAGGGGTTCGGCTTCCCCTCCGGCGCGCCGAAGAAGCCCTGTCCGTGCGTCATCCTGAGCCCCGCCTCCAGTGCCGCGAGCCGCCTGGGCGTCATTCCCGTCCAGCCGTCGTCGGCCATCATCCGCGGCGTCGCGGCGACGAGCACCAGCCCCGCGACCTTCTCGGGGAACTCGACGGCGAGCCGCAGCGCCCCGCTGCCGCCCATGGACCAGCCGACGAGGACCGCGGCGGATTCGCCGCGCAGCGCGGACTCGGGCAGCGCGTCCAGTTGCTCGACGTAGTCGAATATCCGGTCGCGGCGGAACGCGCACAGGTCCCAGGCGTGCTCGCTCGCCGCCCATCCGTTAAGCACAAAAACCTTCACATTCCCTCACGATCCGGCCGGCGACGGCCAGCTTGGACATCAGGGGCAGGCTCTCCCGCGTGCCGTCGGCGCGCAGGAAGACGACGCGGTTGGTGTCCGTCCCGAACCCCGCGCCCTTCTCCGTCACGTCGTTGGCGACGATCATCTCGAGGCCCTTCTCGCGGCACTTGCGCCGCGCCTCGGGCACGGCGTCGCCGGTCTCGGCCGCGAAGCCGACCTTCACCTCGGCCCGGGCGGACTTGAGGATGTCGGGATTGCGGACGAGCCGCAGCACGCCGGACATCTGGCCCTTCTTGAGCTTCTTCGCCGCGCACTTCGCCGGACGCCAGTCCGCGACCGCGGCGACGGCGACGAGGACGCATCCGCGCCCGTCGCCCAGCTCGCGGCGCACGGCCGCGTCCATTTCCCGCGCGCTCACGACGTCCACGCGGCGGACGCCCTTCGGCGTGCGAAGCGCCACCGGGCCCGCGACGAGCGCGACCTCGTGTCCGCGCGCCGCCGCGGCGCGCGCGACGGCGAAGCCCATCTTGCCGGTCGAAGGATTGGAGAGGAACCTCACCGGATCCAGGTGCTCGCGGGTCGGACCCGCCGTGACTACGAACCTGAGCTTTTTCATTCCCGCTCCTCCCGTTCCTCCCGGCGGCGCCTGAAGAAGTCCTTAAGCACCGCGACGCATTCGGGCTCCATCACCCCCGCGACGACTTCCGGATGGTGGTTGATGCCCGGATGGTCGAAGATGCCGAAGACCGTGCCGCCGCCGCGCTTGGGGTCCGAAGCGCCCCACACGACCGTCTTCACCCGCGCGAGCACGATTGCGCCCGCGCACATCGGGCACGGCTCCTTGGTGACGTAGAGCCGCGTGCCCGAGAGCCGCCAGGCGCCCTTGGCCTGGAACGCCGCCGAAAGCGCCAGCATCTCCGCATGCGCGGTTGCGTCCGCGAGCCCCTCGGTCTGGTTGTGGGCGCGGCCGAGGATTCGCGCCTCGCTCGGCGAGGCGGCCGGGTCTTCCGGCTCCTCGACGATCACGCAGCCGGTCGGCACCTCGCCGTCCGCGGCGGCCTTCTCGGCCTCGCGCAGCGCCATCGCCATGAAATACCTGTCGAACTCCTCGCTCATGGCGGCGGTCACTTCCAGAAGACGAAGAACACCGCGGCGAAGATGCACACGGCCGCGGCGGCGTAGTTCCACGAGACCGGCTGCTTCATCACGACCATCGAAAAAGGCACGAACATGACGAGCGCGACCGCCTCCTGGACGATCTTGAGCTGCTCGAGGCTCATCGTCTTCGAGCCGATTCGGTTGGCCGGCACCGCGAGGCAGTACTCCAGCAGCGCCACCAGCCACGAGGCCACCACCGCCACCCAGACCGGCGCGCCGGCAAGGCTCTTGAGGTGCCCGTACCACGCGTAGAGCATTATCAGGTTGGAAACGCACAGAAGCGCCACCGTGACCCAGTTTATACCGCCCATTTAGCTTCGCTCCTCACTTGTTCACCAGCGCCTCGACCTTGCGGCGGAAGGCGTCCATGTCCAGCTTGCCCGCCATCGCGTCCGCATAGCCGAATTCCTTCGCAAGCGCGTCGGCCGCGCCGACGGAGGCCCCCGACTCGCGCAGGATGCGCAGCTTCTCGGCCGCGACGACGCCGGCGCGGAGCTCCGCGAGGCGCACCGAAAGCTCTCCGCCCGGATAGACGAGGTAGGTGTCGCCGGCCTTCCAGTCGCCGAACGAGGCGTCGCCGTAGGGGTCGTGCGGCCAGGAGTTGGCCGCCCACCGGAGGAAGCCGTCGAAGCCGACGAGCGCCGGGTAGGCGCCGATCCAGAAGCCGTCGCCGTCCGGACTCTCCATGAAGGTGTTGGGGCGCTCGGGGTTGCAGCAGACGTAGAACGTCGTCTTCCACCCCTTCTCGCGGCGCAGCGCGAGCTCGGGCAGGAAGTCCGGCGTCAGGTGGCGGAGGCCCTGGCTGTAGTTGTCGATGACGATGTCCTTGAATTCGGACGGCTTGCGGTTGCCGGCCATCGAGATCTTCATGCCCGGGGCCTTCTTCTGGATGAAGACGGCGATGTTGCGGACGTCCTCCGGCGTGCGCTCGTCCATCGCGATGTAGGCGTCGTCGAACCAGCCCTTCGCCTTGAGGTGCGCGGCGAAGTCGACGAGGAAGTCGCCCCAGAAGTCCTCGAACTCGGGCGTGCCCGGGACGGCGCGGACGCGCTGCGTCTCGCCCTTCTCGTCCTGCCAGCGCACGACGTAGCCCCACGGACACATCGTGTAGCAGGCGATGTCGGGCCCGATCCCGCACTTCCTGCCGAACTCGACGTACTGGTCGAAGAGGGAGTAGTCGAACTTCCACTTCCCGTCCGCCGTCTTCACGCGGCCGACCATCGAATGGTAGGCGTCGTAGCACTGGTGGTTCCAGGGCAGGTCGAGGAGCGTGACGGTGAGCGCCTTGACGCCGCTTTCCGCCAGCGTGCGCCACACCGGCTCCATCGCCTTGAAGTGGTCTTCCGAGAACGGCTTCGCGCCGACGTAGCGCGCGACGGCCCACGGATGCTGCCAGAGGTCGAGGTAGTACTTCCACTCCTTCGGCGGCGGCAGCACGCGGTCGACGACGCGCACCGCCAGCGGGCCGAACCGCCGCTCGCCGGGCCTGGCGTCGGGAGAGACGACTATGCGGCAGAACGCCGCCGGGGCGGACGCCGGCGCCAGGACGTCGCGGCGGACGTTCATGAAAGAGCCGCCCGGCTTGGCCGAGTAGCCGACCATCCCCAGTCCCAGCAGCTCGATCCCGACGCCAGAGTCCTCCTTCGCCTTCACCTCGGACATCTCGCCCGCGAACTTGTCCGGGATTCTCGCATAGGCGGTCTCGCCGCGCCATGCGGACACGGTGAACGACGGACCTTCGTAGGCGGTCGCGGACATCGCCGCGAGGAGCGCGGCGGACAGAATGGCCTTTCGCATCGCTTTCCTTCCTTTCTGGTGCCGGAGACGGGACTCGAACCCGTACGGACGATTACCGCCCCGCGGATTTTAAGTCCGCTGCGTCTGCCATTCCACCACTCCGGCGTCTCGCACAGTCTACCAAATCGCGCCCTTCATGGCAATGCCCGGCAGCCTCTGGGCACCCCTGTCTTTGGAACGAAAAGATCATCGTGCGGACGGACTCCTTCTCGTTTTCGGAAAGTTCGGTGAAGAGGCTGAGGATGGTCCTGGCCTTCAGCGAAAGCGCCGCGGAGCCGTCCTCGCCCGACAGCACGTCGGGCAGCGCCGCGACCGCGGCCCTCATCGCCGCCTCGGACTCGTGGTAGTAGTGGCGCGTCATCTCGACCGTCGAGTGTCCGACGATCTTCTGCACCACCGCGAGCGGGACGCCGGCGTTCGCGCAGAGCGACACGAACGTATGGCGCAGGGAATGGAAGCCGACGATGACGCGCCGGCGTCCGCCGCCCTCGCCGGCAGGGCCCGTCGTTTCGATCCCGCAGGCGCGGAACACGTCGCAGACCTTGGCCGAGAGCGACACCGGGCGCCGCTCGTATTCGGCGGCGATCGACTTCATGACGTATCCGCGGCGTTCGCCGTCCGTCGACGCCTCCGCCAGCGCCCTGCGCAGCGCGGGGTGCATCGGCACCGTCACGGACGCGCCGGAACTGTGCGCCGTCTTGCGGGGGACTACGCATACCGCCCCGCGCTCGAAGTCCACGTTCTCCCAGCGCAGCATCGCGCAGTCGCCGAGCCTTAGCCCCGTGTAGACGCCGACGAGGAACAGCGTGCGCATCTCCCCGCCGACACTGGAGCAGACCGCGGTCAGTTCCTGAGGGGTAAGCTCGCGGCGGCTTCTCACGACGGCGCGGACACGCTTAACCTTCGCCCACGGATTGTCGGCTATGCGGGCAGCATCCAGCTCCGCAAGAACTCGCCACATCGTTCGCAGAAGCCCGATGATCTCGTTCCTAGTCGTCCCCGCCTTGCAGGCCAGCCCCTCGTCCGCGAACTCGCGCGCGTGCGCCTTGGTCACCTGGCGGGCCTCGGCGACTTCTGGATGCCGCTCGCGCATGAAGTCGAGGAAGAACCCAAACCTTGCGCGGCAGAACTTGAGGCGCGCCTCGCTGGTGCCCTCGGGTCGGTCGGGGCTTTCGACGTAAGCCTTCCACGCCTCGTCGAGCCGGAGCGCCGGCGCGGCGGACTCCGCCTCGCGCAGCCTCCCGACGGCGCCTTCCAGGCGGCCCTTCCACATCTCCAGCCGCTCGACTTCGTCCTTGACGCGAAATGGCGCCGTGAACTCGGCCAGCCGCCTTTCTGCCAGTGCGCGGTCTCCGGTTTCCGTCGAACGCGCAAAGCGGCGTCCGCCGACCATCCACCGCGCCATCCAGACGCCGCCTCTTCTTTCGAGCGTCNNCCTTCGCAACCGCATCTTCCTGCATAGCCACACCTCCTTTTCAGTGGAGCGGCTATGCTACCATTTGCGGACGCGCAGCTGTCTATCTCACGAAAAGCCTGAAGCCGGGCGCATGGGCAAGCTCGAGCTTGCGCTTGTCTTGCGAGAGCCGTATGCACCACCCGTTGGCGTCGAACTTCGCATTGCGGCAAGTCGTTCTCGCAAGCGTGACATCATTGCCCTCGCCGGACACTTCCGCGAGCGTGTAGACGCCGGAGGCTAGCGCCGCGGCGGGCATGTTGGTTACCGACACCTGACAGCTTTCGCCGATGACGAGCGGCATCGGAAGCGTCATCTTGCCGCCGGACAGGATGTCCGTGGCGTTCACCACGAAGCGGTTCGTGATCGTGAGCGACGGCGCGGCGGAGGCGTCCTCGGCGGAGCTGACGACCGCGGGGAGTCCGCAGAACGTCGAGGCGACGTACGCGTTGCCGTTCAGGTCGAGCGTCGTGCCGTTCGCGAAGCGCATCTCGTCGAAGTGCGGCAGGTCCGCGAGGTCGTCCGAGCGCGTAAAGAGCGAACCGTCGCCGGGATCGAGCGCGACCTGGAAGTTGTTCGAGATGCTGGAATAGTTTCCGTTAGGATAGTCTTCCTCCTTGACTTCGCGGCCAAGCTTGTCGTACGCTAAGCCGAAGTTCTTCGGCCAGGTCACGTCGTCGCCAATGAGCGTGCCGCAGCAAGCGCGGATCTGTATCTGGTGCGGACCGGGGGTAAGCGGCACCCGAACGAAATTATGCGCGGGAGACTGGTGGTTGTTATCACTAACATAGCTATGGTCAATCGCCTTCACCCCGTCGATGTAGACGCGTGCGTACTGCAGGATCGACGCGACGAATGTCCAGGTGACGTTCGTCGTTTCGCGGTTCCAGAGATAGCCGGAGTAGACGGCGACCTTCCAGCTGTCTTTCGGGGCACCGAAATGCGCCTTGTATGTCATGTTCATGACGTTCGGCCCGCGTGCAACCAGGTTTGTCGCAGCCGCCTTGGCCGTGAATGTGTAATGCCAGTTGCTGCTCCTCTGGTCTCCGGTCAGATCGGAGATGTTGTCCGTCTGGTTCGTGCCCTCCCACAAGCCCGGCGCGGGTCCGCGAGGCAGCTTGACCGTGCCGCCCTCGACGTTGAGGAGCGGCGAGCCGATGCCCGAATAGTACTCCATCGTATTGGGACTCAGCTTGTCGATCTGCGCGAAGGTTCCCGAACCGCCCTGGATTCGACCGGACTGGTAGACGAGGTTCTGCTTGTTGGTCACGCTCGTGAACGTGAGATTGCTGAGCGCATGCGACCCCGGGGCGACAAACTCGACGCCGTAGTAGTCGAGGACCCATTCGCTCTTCTGCAGCTTGTAGTCCAGCGCATGGGACCTGCTCACGACGACAGGGACTTCTGACGGAAGCGACCCGGGCTCGTGCACATAGAGAACGCCCTTGTCGACCGTCGCCGTGCCAACGAAACTATTCGCAGGATTCTGCAATGAAAGCCGCCCAGCGGGAAACGCGTTCCATGTCTCGCATTCGAGGTTGATATTGCCGTTGCCGGAAATCGGTGCCGCCAGAAGGACCCAGTTGTCGTAGATTCCAGACTGCGTGCGCATCTTCAGCGTGGTGCCGTTGAGCCGCATCGGATTGAATATGCGGTTGCAGTTCTGCGACCCGCCTTTCGAGTAGAAGAAATATCCGTCGTTGTTGTCTCCCCAAAGCCAGGCAACGTCGCCGGTGAAGTTGAAAGGCCAAGTATGGCCGGTGTAAGTCGTCTGCCAGAAGCGGAATCCGCCGTTGTTGCGAATCTCAATCTCGTTGCCGTCGGTAGTGTCATTGAACTTGTTGTCCGACAGGCGGTAGATCGAGTCGTCTATCACGAGCTTGCCGGGTCCGTAGAGCGACCCCACCTCGACCGTGGCATTGCAATACGCGCTACTCGACGAAAAGCTGTCCGCCGATTTGATGACCAACGTATGGCTATTGAGGTAGACCGGGCTTGCCAGCACCGCCCAAGACGGATGGACCACCGTCGCGTCGCCGTCAAGGTAAAGGCGCTTGCCATAGATTCCCGACAGATTGTACGAGTTGGACATTCTGGCCTTGTCAACGTTCAGCGCGCCCTGTCCATTATGTCCGTCGCCGACAACATGGAGGTTGCGGTTTTCATTCTTGATGTCCTCGGAGTCGCCAAGTCGCCTGACGTAGAACGTCGCGCCGGAGCGCACGTAGACGTGCGAGTTGGTCGTATCCGCTCCAAGCGCCCCCGTGCACATGCACTTGACGACGCCGTCCTTGATGACGACCGGGCCGGTGAAGTCGCTGATCGCGGTGTCCATCACCAGCGTGCCGTCGCCCTCCTTGACGATGGCGTAGTCCTTGAGTTCGCCGCCGTTGAAGGAGTCGATGGTATACGTGGTGTTGCTGGCCGCGTTGTAGGCCTCGATGGCCTCGGCGAGCGTGTTCGTCGTGCCGTCCGCCGTTCCCGCCATCAGCACGATTTCGGGCGTGGTGCCCTCGACATACTCCGCGGCGAAGGCCGCGCCCGGCGCCATTCCTGCCGCGACGGCCGCGACGGCGGCCGCAGCCGCACTGGTCCTCATTGACGTCCAACCGAAACGCGCGCACCCGGCGCGTCCGCACGAGAATGCCATCGATGAACTCCTTTCGAGATGCCGATGGAGTCCCTCCGCCCCACCGTTGCCCCCTAGTCTATCAAAACGATGCGGAGCCGCGGCGGGTTGACATGTCAACTTTTTACTTGGCCTTTTTCGCGCGGCAGGAGCGTGCGCGCCAGTACGCCGCCATGACGTGTGCGGCGCGTATCACGCCGGACTTGGCGAGGTCGCTTCGCACGACGGCCTGGTCAAGAAGCGCGGTCGCGGTTTCGAGGTCGGGGATTCCCGGGGTCATGAACATCGTGAGGACCAGCTCGCCGTCCCAGCACATTCCGTAGGGGGGCTTCGCGCCGGGGTTGCGCATGGCCCTGCGCGCCCTGTCCGCGGCCAGTTCCGAAAACGCCCGCATCGCCCGCTCGATCTTCTCCTTGCGGACGGGGTTCCCCTTCTCGAAGGCGAGGAGGAGCTCCAGGCTCACGTTGGCCTGGTAGAGCGAATAGCACGGCATGCGCCCGAGGAACTTCGAGCGGTCCGGACCCGCGATGCGCAAGGTGTTGTCGAGGGCTTCGTCGGCGTACTTCTCGTACATCGCGCGCCAGTGGGCGTCCTTTGTCGCCATGTACGCCGCCGCGTAGATCATCGGCAGTCGCGCGTCCTCGTGGGGGCCGAGCTCCGGACCCCACATCGTGCAGATGCCGCGCGGGTCCTTCCCGCCGTCGGCGAGGCCGAAGTTCCATTCGCGCTCCGCGGTGACGCGCTTCTCCATGAACCCGGCCACTTCGGCGACGAGCTTGCGGTACTCCGCCACCAGCGCGGGATCGGCCATGGGGGAGCGCGAGTAGCGCCAGAGTCCGTGCACCCAGTGCGTGTACTGGTCGCGGCTCGACAGCGAGCAGATGCTCTTGCCGTCGTCCGCGCAAAGCCCGCGCGCGACGAAACCCTTGATGCCGTGGACCTTGGCGAGGTTGAGGACGCCACGCGCCACTTTTGCCGCGTCTTCGCGGGACCGGCCGTCGCGGAGGACGTCGTAGCGGTCGACGAGTCCCGAAAGCGCCGTGCCGCAGATGAGCGCGCAATCGCCCATGCCCGCGCCGTACCCGCCGCCTTCGCGCCAGTGGAACATCCCGTTGACGCAGTCCTTCGACGAACGGACGCGCTCCGGCGCCTGCCCGTAGACGAGTCCGGTCTTCTCGTGCCACGTCGCCATCATGGCGAGCCATCCGTCGTCGACCAGCTTTGCCGCGTCCGGCGAGTCGGCATGCACGTTTGCCGCGGCGCACGTTGCCGCAAGCGCGAGAACCAGTGGGAGTTTTGCTTTCATGCCGACATTATACCACAAACCGCGCCGGCGTTGCCCAATCGCATTTGGACGCGCCTGCCCGGCGGAGGACGGGGAAACTGGCGGAGGGAGCGGGATTTGAACCCGCGATACGGAGATTAGTCCGTATGACGATTTAGCAAACCGTTGCCTTCAGCCACTCGGCCATCCCTCCAGCATGCCGACGGACGCGGGAAAGACCCGCTGCCGTCGAAGTGCCGATAATTATATCATATCCGCTGGACACCGTCAACGAACACGGCCGACGGCTTCCAGCTGCGCGGGTTTATGACGACGAGGTCGGCGACGTACCCCTTCTCGACCTTGCCGAGGTCCTTGCCCCAGCCGAGCTCGATCGCCTGGTTCCAGGAGGTGCAGCGGACGAGGTCCTTGAGCGGGATGCCGGTGACGTCGTGGACGTTCTTGAGGCCCATGCCCATCCAGAGCGTCGAGCCCGCGAGGTTGCCGCCTTCGACGAGGCGCGCCTCGCCGCCCTTGAGCAGCACCTTGAGCCCGCCCATCTCGAAGGCGTAGCCGTCCTTGCAGTGCGAGCAGCGCAGCGAGTCGGTGATCATCTGGACGTGCGCGAGGCTGCGGCGCGTGAAGACGAGCTTGAGCATGTCGGGGCAGAGGTGGATCCTGTCGCAGATCACCTCGGTGTTGAGGTCCTCGACGAGGAAGCCCGCGCCGACCATGCCGATCTCGCGGTGGTGGAGCGGCGTCATCTGGTTGCAGAAGTGCGTCATGTGGCGGAGGCCGTTCTTGTACGCCGTCTTGAGGTCCGCGAACTTCGCGCCCGTGTGGCCGCAGCTCGGCACGACGCCGGCCTTGAAGCACTCCTTCGCGAACTTGTCGCCGCCCTCGGTCTCGACGGCGTAGGAGATGAGCTTCACGGGATAGACCTTCGCGATCTCCTTCACTTCCTTGATGTCGGGCTTGCGGACGAACTTCGGGTTCTGCGCGCCGCAGCACTTGACGTTGATGAACGGTCCCTCCAGGTGGATGCCGGGGACCTTCGCGTAGGGCATGCCGGCGTCGGCATAGGCCTTCGCGTTCTTCGCGGCCGTCTTGAGCTCGCCCTTGGAGACGGTGAGCGTCGTCGGGAGAACGGTCGTCACGCCTTCCTGGAGCTTCGCCTTCGCGAACTCGAAGACCGCCTTGGGGTCGGCGTCGCAGAAGTCGTAGCCGAGCGCGCCGTGGGTGTGGACGTCGATGAAGCCGGGCATCACGTACTGGCCCTTCACGTCGACGACCGTGACGCCGGGCTCGGGCTTGGCGGACTTCGGTCCGTTGGCGACCACGCCCTTGATCTTGCGCCCCTCGACCACGATCGCCGCGCCTTCGATGTCCACTCCGGGCGAAACCACGTGGGCGTTGATGATTACCGTCTTCTGCATGATGCCGATCCTTTCCTTGGTTTTGGCTTTTGCCCCCAGGTGGCTGGGGCGGGCTATATCTCCAGCATGGCCGCGATCGCCTTCCTCGCGGCGGCGGCGACCTCCTCGGGGACCTTGACGACGTGCTTCATGTCGCGCAAGGCGGCCGCGAGGTTCTCGAGCGTGGTCTTCTTCATGTTCGGGCAGACCATGCGTTCGACCACGGGGTAGAACGACTTGTCCGGATTCTCCTTGCGCAGCCGGTGGAGGATGCCGGTCTCGGTGCCGACCAGGATCTCCCGCGCGTCGCTTTCGCGCGCGAACTTGCACATCCCGCCCGTCGAGAGCGCGTGGTCCGCCGCGTCGCGCACGTCCTTCGCGCACTCGGGATGCACGAGGACCGGCGCGCCGGGATGGGCCGCGCGCGCGTCGGCGATCGCCTTCGCGGTGACCATCTGGTGGGTCGGGCAGTAGCCCGGCCAGAGCGTGTACGTGCGTCCGAGGAGGCCCGCGATGTGTCCGCCGAGGTGCTGGTCGGGCACGAAGAGTATCTCCTGGTCCGGCGCAAACGTCGCCATCACCTTCTCGGCGTTGCCGCTCGTCACGCAGATGTCGCACTCGGCCTTCACCTCGGCGGTGGAGTTGACGTAGCAGACCGCCTTCGCGCCGGGGTGCTTCGCCTTGAGCTCGCGGAGCTGCGCGCCGGTTATCATGTCCGCCATCGGGCAGCCGGCGGAGGGGTCGGGGATGAGCACGGTCTTGCCGGGATTGAGGATCGCCGCGGTCTCGGCCATGAAGTACACGCCGCAGAACACGATGACGTCCGCCTCGACCTCCGTGGCGCGCCGGGCGAGCTCCAGCGAGTCGCCGGTGAAGTCGGCGACGTCCTGCACCTCGCCGCGCGTGTAGTTGTGCGCGAGGATGACGGCGTTGCGCTCCTTCTTGAGCGCGCGTATCTCTTCGATCGTTGTCATGCGGACATTATACCAAAACCTCCGCGTCCCATGCGACATCAGGCGGACTTGCCCGCCGGGGCGAGGACTCCGTTCTCGAGGACGAGGATGCGGTCGCAGATGGCGGCGGCCTCGGGCGAGTGGGTGACCATGACGAGCGCGGTGGAAGTGCCGCGGGAGAGGTCGGCGAGCATCTTGAGGATGTCGGCGCCGGTCATCGCGTCGAGGTTGCCGGTCGGCTCGTCGGCGAGGACGAGCTCCGGGTCGGTCACGAGCGCGCGGGCGAGCGCGACGCGCTGGCGCTCGCCGCCGGAAAGCTCCGCGGGAAGGTGGTCCATGCGGTCGGCGAGCCCGACCTTCGCGAGCAGCTCCAGCGCCCGGGTCCGCGCCTCGCCGCGCCGGCCGCCGCGCCGGGCGGAGGCCATCGTGGGGAGCAGCACGTTCTCGAGGACCGTGAGCTCGGGCATGAGGTGGTAGGACTGGAAGACGAAGCCGAAGTTCTTCGGACGCGTCACGGTGCCGCAGCCGTGGGCTTGAGGAGTCCGCCGAGGACGTGGAGGAGCGTCGACTTGCCGGCGCCCGAGCGGCCGACGACCGCGACCTTCTCACCGGCGGAAACGGCGAGGTTCAGCCCCTTCAGCACCTCGATGGGGGGCTGTCCGGGGATCGCGAAGGATACGCGAACGTCTCTCGCTTCGAGCACCGTCATTCGTTCAGCGCCGCCACGGCGTCCTTTCTGGATGCGATAAGCGCCGGCACGAGCGACGCGAGGAGTCCGAACACGTACACGAACGCGACCGTCCAGGCGATGTCGGACGGGATGACGCGGTGGGGGATCTCGGCGAGCCCGTAGACCGACTCGGGGAAGACCGGCATGCCCATCCGCCCCAGCCACTCGACGATGTTCTGGAGGTTGGAGAGGACCACCCAGCTGGCCAGGAGCCCCAGAGCCACGCCGGTAGTGCACTGGACCATGCCGTGGACCATGAAGACGCCCATGATCTGGAGCCGGCCGAAGCCGAGCGCCTTGAGGAGGCCGATCTCGGGGGTCTTCTGGACGGTGAGCACGAGAAGCGTGTTCATCACGCAGAAGAGCGCCACGAGCGAGATGAGCAGGAGCAGCACCGCGGTCATGTTCTTCTCGACGGCGAGCGCGCTGAAAAGCTCGCTGTCCGCCTCCTGCCAGCTGATCTGCCGGAGGTTCGGGGCGATTCGCGCGATCGCGTCGCGGACGGACGAGAAGCGCGAGGCGTCGGAGGGGCAGTCGGTCTTGACGTGGACGGCGAACACGCCCTTCTCCATGCCCATCAGCTCGCGGACGTTGAAGAGGCACGCGACGACGTATCCCGAGTCGTAGTCGTACTGTCCGCACGAGAATATGCCCGCGACCCGCCACTTCACGGGCAGGAACACCTCGTCGGTGGACGCGAGCGTCTTGGGGGAGTAGACCGTCACCTCGTCGCCCACCCAGACGCCGAGCTTGCGCGCGACGTGGCGCCCGATGACGATCGAGTCGCCGTCGAGGTCGAACGTGCCCGCGACCGGCGCGCCGACGCCGTAGGCCTTGGCGAAGTCCTCTCCGTCGACGCCGATCACGACCGGCGCGAGGACGCGCCCGCCATAGGAAAGGAGCACCCGCGTGTCGATCTCGGGCGTCGCGCATACGACGCCGGGCACGGCGCGGAGCCGTTCGGCGAGGGCGTCCTCGCCGGAGACGACGTTGCCGCCCCTCGGCACCAGCGAGACGTGGGGCTTGAAGTCGAGTATCTTGCGCTCCCACTCGTCGCCGAATCCGGTCATGACGCTGCGGACTATCGTCACGGCGGCGACGCCGAGAAGCACCCCGAGCACCGAGACACAAGTAATCGCCGAAGCGACGGATCGCTTCGGCTTGAGGTACTTGAACGCCAGGAACGCCGCGAATCTCACTTCCGGGACCGAAGCCTCCGCACGTCAGATGTCAACCTGCACGTTGACGTCGCCGCCCTTGTCTACTGCGGCCGCGGCGGCGTTGGCCGGGCCTTCGGCGACGGCGGAGCTCGTCTGCGTCGTCGGCAGGTAGCGGTAGTAGACCATCAGCTGGAGCGCCGCGAGGCACGTGTCCATCACGGGACGCGAGGTGTGCTGGTCCTTGTTCTCGAAATGGCCCTGCTTGTGGTTCTTGCCGGTCCAGTCCTGCACCGGCTCGGGATCGTTGATGATCGTCGCCGGGTAGAGCTTCTTCATCTCGGCGTTCCACTTCTGCCAGGTCATCTCGTCGCCCTTGGTGGCGCCCTGCTTCATGCCCGCCTGGTACTTGCACTGCGTGGCGTAGTAGCAGTAGTACTGGGGGCTGCCGCCGACCTTGCCGACCTCGGCCGGCAGGAAGCCGGGATGCCAGTCGCGCATGTAGTCGAGCGCGGACGCGACCTCGGGCTGGTTGCCGTAGCCCAGGAGCTGCATCGCGAGGCACCCGGTGGCCGTCAGGCCCGTCGGGTTGCCGCCCGCGGTGTAGTTGAAGCCGCCGTTCTTGAAGTTGCGCGTCTTGAGGCAGTTGACCGCCTTCTTGATGCAGTTCTCGAGCCCCTCGGGGTGGAGCCCGGCGAGCTTGCCGGCCTTGAGGGCCTGGAGCGCCCAGCCGGCGAACGACATGTCGTCGCGGGTGGACTGGGGGTTGATCTTGTAGTCCCAGCCGCCGGTCGGCGACTGGCCGCGGACGATGCGGTCGAGGCAGACGTAGGCCACGTCCTTGCAGTTCGGGTTCTTCGTCATGCCGTACGCCTCGCAGAGCGCGTAGGTCGCCATCAGGAACGCGTACTCGTTGCCGTCCGCTCCCGTCATCTTCACGGGGCTCTTGTTCTGGTCGACGCTGTTCACGAGGAAGTCGATCGCGCCCTGCACGACGGGGCCGAAGTCCTTCGTGAAGGGCGAGGGCGAGCCCGGGTACTCGCCGTGGGCGAGGTAGGTGAGCGTCGCGAGCGCGGTGTTGGCGAGGGAGTTGCCGCCGGCCCAGCTGCCGTCGGTCTTCTGGTGCTTCTTGAGCCACCAGAGCACCTTCATGACGCAGGCCTCGGTCGTGGCGTCGCCGTAACCGGCGCCGCCGCGGGTGGCCGCGCCGATCGAGCCCGGAGTACGCGAGCCGACCATCGACTTCATCTTCACCGGCGAGTCGACGAACGCGACCGTGTCCTGGGTCGCGGGCTTGACCGAGACCTGGGTGGACGGCGGCGAGGCGACGGGCGTGATCTGGCTGACTGGCCCGGGGTTCGGCGTGTCCACCTGGATCTCGACCTCCTCCATCGGCGGGGGCTCGATGTCGTCCGGCGGCTCCTCGACCTGCTCCTCGAGCGGGGAGTCGTCCTCCTCGACTTCGGCGATCTGGACCTCGATGACGTCCTTCCTCTGGGCCTGGATCGCCGTGACGACGATGAGGATCGTCACGAACAGCGCAACCGTCACCACCGCCACGAGCGGGGCGGCGAGGCGCTGTAGCTCGATCCTCGCGAGCTTGTACTCGCGGGTGTCGTGGGGCATCCCCAGCCCCTTGGACATGTCCTTGAGGCGCTGGAAAAAGCCCTTTTCGGAGTAGCGCTCGGCGATTTCCTCGAGATCGATCGCGATCTCCTCCTCGACTGCTGCCGCTTCCTCTGTCATGGTATATCCCTCCTGGATTAGAGCGAGAACACGCTCACGCTGTACAGTTCGTTCTTGTAGCAGATGTCAAGCACGTCGACCAGCACCTTGTGGGGGCTGCGCTCTTCGGCCTTGATGATGATGGGGGTCTTCTTGGACGTGCGGGCGATCTCCTTCAGGCAGGAGTCGAGCTCCTGGCGCTTGACCTCGCGCTTGTTGTAGAGGATGACGCCCTGGGGGCTGCCGTCGTAGCGGCGGCCGATCTCGATGTTGCACGTCACCTCGTCGGACGAGCTCGAAGAGGAGGACGATGGGGCCGGACGGTTGACGTTCAGCTTGGTGAACAGGTCCTCCTGCTTGATCGTCACCACGAAGAAGATGATTAGCTCGAACACGACGTCGATCATCGGCGTCATGTCGAGCTGCGGGTTGTCCTGGGGTTTCCTCGCCATTTCACTTCCTCATCTTGTTGAGACGCTTGCGCTCGTGGGTCTTGTCCTCGCCGACCGCCATGAAAGAGAGCTTCCAGATGCCGGCCTTCGTGCAGGCGTCCATGACCTTGCGGATGTGCGTGTGCTCGGTCGCGAAGTCGGCGCGGATGAGGATCGGGAACTCGCCCCATTTCACCTTCTTCTCGCTGACGCGGCGCGTGATCTCGTCGGGGAGTATCGTGATGTCGCCCATCGATATTCGCCCGTTCTTGGCGACGTCGATCTGCATGTGCTGGGCGGGCAGCGTGTCGGGAGTTATCACGTCGCCGTGCTGCCCGTCCTCGAGCTCGATCGTCTCGTCCTTCTTCTGCGCCTCCACCAGGGTGACGACGAAGAAGATGATGAGCTCGAACACGACGTCGATCATCGGCGTCATGTCGAGCTGCGGATTGTCCTGTGGCTTCCTGGCCATGGTCTTTACCTAAGACGCTGTGTCCCTTCTGTCCGCGCCTTACGCCGGCATCTCCGCCGCGGCGTCGCCCTCGGGGGCGACCTCGACGTTGCGCAGGCCGTTCAGGAACTCCATCGTGACCGCGGTCATGCGCAGGATGAGTCGGTTGGCGTTGTTGCGAAGCGCGTAGAAGCAGGTGATCGACGGAATCGACACGATTAGGCCGCCGGCCGTGGTCCAGAGGGCCTGGCCGATCGAGTTCGCGAGCGCCGACGCGTCGCCGGCGCCGCCGGCCGCGAGGGCCTGGAACGTCAGAATCATGCCCTGCACCGTACCGAGCAGGCCGAGCGACGGGCCGAGGTTGGAGCACACCGAAATCCAGGTCAGGCGCTGCATCAGCTTCTCCTGCTCGAGGTCGGACGCCGCGTTGACCGCCTCCTGGATCACGTCAAAGCCCTCCTCGACGTGCTGGAACGCGGCGGTGAGGATGTTGGACATCACCGACGGGGTGTTCTGGCAGGCCTCCATCGCGGCGACGATGTCGCCTTCGCTCATGGCCTTCTGGACCTGGTCGATGAGGCGGTTCGGCATCAGCTTCTCGGGCTTGATGAGGATGAAGCAGTCGACCGAGAAGTAGATCGCGAGCGCGCCGTCGCCGAAGAGCGCGAACCAGAGGAGCATGCCGACCGCGCCCGAGCCGAACACGATCTCGTAGAAGCCGCCGCCCTTCTTCTTGCCGGAGCTCTTGGTATCCTGCGAGACGACGTTGCCGTTTTCGTCGGTCATCTCCTGACCGTAGGTGCTCAGCGCCGCCACGGGAGCCACGCACGTGCCGATCACGACCGTCATTGCCAACAGCGTCTTCTTGAACTTGCTCATTTTTTGGACTTCCTTATGGTTTTTATGTTCTTTGAGGATGGTTTAAATTGACTGTCAAAGGGTATTGGCCTGGGTGCGCATCGCCTCGGCGCGCGCGGCCATGCCGAGCTTGTCGAAGCTCTGCGCGGCCTTGCGCATGGCGCTGGCGCGGGCCTCCTTGCAGGGCTCGTCGTTGTACATGAGCGCCACACGCAGGTAGGCGTCGGTAAGCGCCTGGCGGTGGCTCTCGGGAGTGTCGCCGCCGTTGGCGAGGATGACGTCGCCGCGCATCACCAGCGCCGCGGCGCTCGAGGCGCGGTCGCCGGATGCGGCCGCCTTCTTCAGGCAGTTCTCGAGCTGCGTCGTCTTGTTGAGCTTCAGGAGCGCCTGCCAGTACGCCGGGGCAAGCTCGCCGCTCCACGCGGCCGACTTGTCCTCGGACACGATGCCGCTCGCCGTCTCGTAAGCCTTCTGCGCGTTGCCGGCGGCGAGGTAGGCCTCGACGAGATAGCGCCCCGCCGGCTTGTCCCAGACGAGCATCTTGTACTCCTGGACGATCTTGGAGAGCGAGCCGATCGCGCTCGCGCCCTGACCGCGCGTCACGAGCTCAACCGCCTTGTCGTAGCCCGCCGGCTTGTCGATGTCGATCCTCTCCACCTTGTCGAGCGGACACTCGGCGCTGACTTCGGTGTTGCCCTTCTTGAAGCTGATCAAGTACGACTTGGCGCGCGACTGCCACTTGATGTCGCCCGTCCAGGAGCCTTTTTCGCCCTTGATGGAACCGTTCACCGCCCACGCGGACGATGCTCCGAGGGCGACAAGCGCCGCCATTGCAAGTTTATTCATTTGATTTGTCTCCTTCAGATTCCTTGTTGGTTTCGCCGGCCGCGGGCTCGGGCGCCGCGGGTTCGGCCGCCGCGGGCTCCGCGTCGACGCCGAGGTCCTCGACCTTGGCCCCCGACGCCGTGGCCTGGTTGATGCAGTTCTGGATGTCGGTGCGGGCCTTGCCGTTCGGGAAGAGCTCCAGGTACGCGCCGCCGTACTTGAGCACGTACGCCGCCGCGTACTTGCGGCCCTCGGCGTCGGGCTTCTGCTGGGCGAGGCGCGCGTAGAGCGGCACCATCGCCGTGTAGCAGCGCTCGAGGTTGGCGAGCTCGCCGGCGGACATCTTGTCGGCCGGGTTGCTCTCGCTGACGCCATGCGTCTGCACGAAACCCTGCAGGGTCGAGGCCGCGCGCTCGCACGAGGCAAGGGCCTGCTCCTTCAGATCCATCGCGTCCTCGGCGTTCATGCGGCTGATCGTGACGTCGGCGGACATGAGGTCGATCGCGTCCTGCTCGTGCTTCGGCTTGCCCTTCCAGTAGGTGCGGAGCTTCTTCACCGCGCCGATCGCCGCGCCGAAGTGCTTCTTGCGCAGGTCGTCGTCCTTCTCGGTGCGGCCCTGCTCGGAGGCGACCTTCACGAGCAACAGGTTCGCGTCCGCCGCGATCGGGAGCCTCGACATCTTCTCGTCGCCGAGGAACTGGTCGATCTGGTCGCGCGCGCCGGCGAGCGAGTTCTGCTTGTAGAGCGCGGTCGCCTGGCCGATGCGGGCGCGGGCGATGACCGACATCTGGTTCGTCCCCGCCTTGTCGATCGCCTTTGAGAACGCCTGGTCGGCGAGATCCCAGCTGCGGGCCTCGATGAGCGCCTCGCCGGCGTTCACGAACTGCCCCGCCGTGTAGTTGCCGTCGAGCTTGAGCATCTCGGCGTAGATCGCCGTGCCCTCCTTGCGCATGCCCATCTCGACCAGGATCTTCGCGATCCTGGGCTTCGCGTTCTTGGCCTCGTCGGAATCGGGGAACTCGCGCGAGAGCGCGTCCAGCGCACGCTTGCACCCCTCCATGTCGTTCACGACCGTGTACATCGTACCGAGCTTAACGTAGGCCGCCTTCGCGTACTTGCCCTTCGGGTACTGCCTGACGTACTCCTCGAAGCTCTCGATCGCCTTCTTGCGGAAGCCCTCGACCTTCTCGGCGGGCTTGGTGATGCGGCTCCAGCAGTCGCCCACGAGGTAGAGCGCACCCTCCTTGAGCGACGCGTATTGCTGGCGGTCGCCGGGCGACACCGAGGGATCCGCCAGCGCCTTGTCGCACCTGGCGGCGAATTCCATGAACTGCTTGATGCCGCGGATGATCTGGGCGGAGCCGGCCGCGAGCTGGGCTGAGACCGCCTCCTCGGTGGCGTTGGTCTCGGCGCCCGCGAGCATGTCCAGGCCGTCCTTCTGGTACCACATGGCCAGCTGCATCTGGGCCTTGGTCTTCTTGAGCGCGGAGGGCTCGGCGCCGCAGTACTTGCCCATCGCCGCAATCGCCCGCTCGCGGTCGCCGAGCTTGTCGTGGCAGATGGCGAGGTTGATGAGCGCCGTCGTGTAGAAGGTGGAGTTGGTGTAGTTCCTCTCGAGGACCTCCCAGAGCGCGATCGCGTCGGCGTACTTCTCGGCCGCCTGGGCCTCGCCTGCCATCGCGGCCGCCGTCGTCGCGGCGTTGACGTGCCGGCGGTAGTTGTTCAGGAACGCCTTGTAGAGGCGGTCGGCGCGCGCGAGCTCGCCGCGCTGCTTCTCGACCGCCGCCACGCGCAGCGTCGCGTCGCCGGCGAGCGTCATCACCTGGCGGTTCCGGTTCTCGGCNNTTCCGGTTCTCGGCGAAGCGCTCGGAGAGATAGCCCTCGATCGCGTCGGCGTCAAGCCGCCACTCGGCCTTCTTCGCCTTGTCGTCCGTGCGCGCGCCGCGGTTCAGGTAGGCCATGGCCATGTTCTCGACCGCGGAGACCGACTCCAGCCCCTCGGGGTAGCGGGAGAGCGCGTCGGAGTAGTCGGCGATCGCGCCGGCGTAGTCGCCCTCGCCCAGCTTCTCGTTGGCCGCCTTGAACTGCATCTGGCGGACCTTCTTCAGCTGCTCGGGCGTGACATTGGTCTTGATCTTCGCCCCGTAGGTCTTCTCGGCGAACGCGCGGATCGTCTCGGCGAGCTCGCCCGCCTGGGCCGCCCAGGTCGACTCGGGGTACTTGACGAAGACGTTGAGCGCGTGGTTGTAGGCGCCCGCGCCGTTGCGCTTGCCGCCCTTGTCCTTCTCGCCGAACATAAGGCCCTTGATGCGCTCGTCGTCCTTCTTCGGCTTCTTGGCCTCCTCCTGCGCCTCCTTCCAGAGCATGTCGGCGAGCATGTAGCGGCACATCGGCATCGGCGACTGCTTCAGGACGCCCTTGCGCCCGTCGGGGTCCCACTTCACGATCGACTCGTGCAGCTGCGCGAGCTGGTCCATGTAGTCGTCGATCGTGCCCTGGGCCTTGGCGACGCTGCCGCTCAGGAGCTCGAGATGGGCCTTCATCGCGATCGCGCGGCCGAAGTACACCGGGCGGCCCTGCTCCCACAGCAGCTTGTCCACGATCTTCTTGGCCGCCTTGACGTAGTTCGCCCTGTTCGCAGCCTTCGCGGGGTCGGACGCGAGGTGGATGTACATCTCGGCCGTCTCGCACGCGACATTGCACCAGATGTTGGCGTCCTCCTCGCTCGTCTTGGCGTTGAGCATCGCGAGCAGCTTCTGGTAGGTCTTCGTCGCCTCCTCGTACTTCTTGTCGCCCGTGAGGATCTGGCCCCAGGTGTAGCAGGCCTGGAGATAGAACTGGCGCAGCTCCTTCGGCGGCTTCTCGAACNNGGCTTCTCGAACTTCTTGAAGAACTCGTCGTAGATCGCCGAGCACTCCTTCTTCTTGCCGCGGACGAAGAAGTTGTTGGCGACCTCGAGGCGGGCGGCCCAGTACTTAGACCCGTTGCGGTCTGGTAGGGCGGCGATGCGCTTCTCGGCCTCGTCGAACTTGCCGAGCGAGAGCATGCCGCGGATCTCGATCGCGAAGAACATCGCGTCCGCCTCGGGCCACTTCTTCTTGGTGGCGGCGATCACCGGCTCGGCGAAGTCGGGGAAGCCGCTGTCGACCAGGGCCTCGACGTAGTCGATCTCAGCCTGGAGCGCAGGGTCGATCTTGTCGTCCTCGGCCGCCGCGGCGGCCTCGGCAGGCTTGTCGGACTCGCCCTCGGCAAGCGCCGGAAGCGCCGCAAAGGCGGACAGCGCAGCTGCCGCACAACCGAAAACTGTCATTCGCTTGCAAGTCATCATGGTGCAAGTATACTATTTGGCGTCGGCAAGCGCAAGTGGAAAAAGTGGACGCGGCGAAAGTTGGACGGACGCCTTTTGTGCTATAATACGCCCCGGAAAGGGAACGAAACCAGTCCACGAAAGGAAGCACTGCAATGGAAATCGGATTCTTCGGCGCCGGCAAGATGGCGGAGGGGATTCTTTCGGCGATCGCGCCGGAAGAGAGAAAGGGCGTGATCATGGCCGAAAAGGTCGACGCGCGCGCGGAGGAGCTGACGAAGCGCTACGGCGTCGTCACCACGGACGACGTGAAGGCCGTCGCCGCGTCCGCCAAGCTCGTGTTCCTCGCGGTGAGGCCCCAGGACGTCGACGTCGTGGCCGCCGAGGCGAGGGGCGTCCTGTCCGCCGGGCAGACCGTCGTCTCCATCGTCGCCGGCAAGACGCTCGCGAAGCTGCGCAAGGCGTTCGGACCCAAGGTCGGGCTCGTCCGCGTGATGCCCAACCTGGCGCTCCGCGCCAAGGCCGGCATGTGCGCGATCTGCGCCGCGCCGAAGACCCCCGCCCGGGTCGTGAAGAAGGTCGAGCGAATCCTCGGCGGCGCCGGCGCGACCGTCGTGCTGAAGGAGAAGGACTTCGACGCCGTGACCGCGCTTTCCGGGTCGGGCCCCGCCTACTTCGCCTACATGGAGCAGGCGATGGCCGAAGGCGGCGTCGCGCTCGGGCTCAAGCCCGCCGTGGCGCGGCTCCTCGCCGAGCAGACGATGTACGGGACCGCCAAGTTCCTGCGCGAGAGCGGAATGGACCTCGGCGAGTTCATCGCCGGCGTCTGCACCAAGGGCGGCACGACCGCCGCGGGCATGGAGAGCCTCTCCGACCCGCGCTTCAAGAAAATCGTCGCCGCGACGCTCAAGGGCGCCGCACGCCGCTCCAGGGAGCTCGCCTAAGGAGGAAGGGAGCCATGCGAGTCGGCATCTACGGAGGCAGCTTCGACCCGGTCCACCTGGGCCACGTCGGCGTCGCCAGGCGCGCGATCGCCGACCTTGCGCTCGACCGGCTCGTGGTCGTGCCGGCGAACGCGAGCCCGTTCAAGGCGGACCGCGCGGGAACCGGGCTGTGGGACCGGCTGGAGCTCGTCAGGGCCGCCTTCGCCGACGTGGACAGGGCCGTGGTGGACGACCGCGAGATCCGCCGCGGCGGGATCTCCTACGCGATCGACACCGTCCGCGAGATCGCCGCCGAGCTGCCGGACGGCTCCAGGCTGTTCTTCGTCACCGGGGAGGACTGCGTCGCGGACCTCCCGAAGTGGAAGGACTACGGCGAGCTCCGGCGGCTCGTCGAGTTCAAGGCCTATCCGCGCACGAAGGAGTCGTCCAGCGAGATCCGCCGCCTCTTCGAGAAGGGCCGCGTCGAGCTCAACCCCGACACCCGGCTCGTCAAGGCCGTCCGCGAGGGAATCGTGCGCAAGGGCGGATACTGCCCGTGCCGGCTGCCGAAGAACCCGGAGTTCTTCTGCCCCTGCGAGGAGTTCAGGGGGCAGCTGGCCGACCCCGGCTTCCACGGACTCTGCCACTGCCGCCTCTACCTGAAGCCATGAAAGACGTGGAAAGGCCAGACGAGATTGCCTCAACGCGCAGGGTCACGGTCGCCGGCATGGCCGTGAACGTCGCGCTCACCGCCACGAAGGCGATCGTCGGCGCGCTGGCCGCTTCCCAGGCGCTCCTGGCGGACGCCGTCCACTCGCTTTCCGACCTCGTCACCGACTTCGCGATCGTGCTGGGCGTCAGGTACTGGACCGCGCCCGCCGACGCCGAGCATCCGTACGGACACGGGAAGATCCAGGCGCTGGTCACGCTGGCCATCGGCATCGCCCTCGCCGCGACCAGCGTCGGCATCGCCTGGCATGCCGCCTGCAGCCTGACCGCCGCCGCCTTCGGCGAGGGGGCGCCGCCGCCCGCGCCCTTCGCCTTCTGGATCGCCGTCGTCTCCATCGTCGCCAAGGAGGCCATCTACCGGCAGACCCGCGCCGTGGCACGGAAGTTCCGCTCGTCCGCGCTGGAGGCGAACGCCTGGCACCACCGCAGCGACGCGATCAGCTCGATTCCGGTCGCGGCCGCGCTGGCGGTCACCAGTTTCGCGCCGTCGCTGGCCTGGACTGACTCCGTCGGCGCGATCGTCGTCGCCGTGTTCATCCTCAACGCCGCGCGGGAGATCGTCGCCCCCGCGCTCCAGGAGCTGGTGGACGCCGACATGTCCGGCAAGTCGGCCGAGGTCGAGAAAGTCGCGCTCGGCGTACCCGGCGTCCTCAGCTGCCACAACGTCCGCACCCGCCGCTACGGCGGCGCCTTCCAGTCCGACCTCCACGTCGCCGTCGCCCGCTCGCTTTCGGTGGGCGAGGGGCATGCGGTCGGACACGAGGTGCGCGACGCGATACGCGAGGCGGGAATCGACGTGACGGACGCGGTCGTGCACGTCGAGCCCGAGGACGTCCGCGTGGTCCTTTCGCTCGGCTCCAACGTCGAGCCGCGCCGCGAATACCTCGCCCGCGCGCTGGACGCGGTCTCGAAGTTCCCCTCCACCCACTTCGTCGCCGCAAGCCCCGTGGAGGAGACCGAGCCCGTCGGCGTCCCGGAGGAGTTCCGGCACCTCAAGTTCCTCAACCAGGTGGCGATCTTCGAGACCGCGCTCGACCCGCACGACTTCTCGGAACGCATGCACCGCGTCGAGGACGAGCTGGGAAGGAAGCGGACGGTCAGAAACGGACCCCGTACCGTCGACATCGACATGGTCGACTACGGCGGAATCGCCATGGACGACCCCGAGCTCACGCTTCCGCACCCCCGCGCGAAGGAGCGCGACTTCGTGATGCGCCCCTGGAAGGCGCTGGTCGAAGGCGCCACCCGCGCCTAGGCGAGGAAGTCCGGCACCGCGAACGACTCGGCGCCGCCGAAGCGGTCGAAGGCGCAGTCCACCGTCGCCGCCGCATGCGCGTCGGACGAGAGTACGAACCTAGCGCCGCGCTCGCGCAGGAGCGCGCGCAGCTCCGCCGAGGGATAGGCGTCGTCGAGCCATCCGCGCGAAATCGCACCCGTGTTGACCTCGACGCACTTGCCGCTCGCCGCCACCGCGTCCGCCGTCTTCACGAGCTCCTCGCGGTACCAGCCCGCGGTCTCGTCGAAGAACGGATGCTTCGCGTTGAACTTGCGCACGAGGTCGAGGTGCCCGATGATGTCGCAGTCGTATTCCGCGGCCAGCTCGCGCTCCTGCGCGAAGAAGGCGCGCACGAACGCCTCGGCGCTGCCGCCGAAGTGGTCGCGCACCCCGTCCGACAGGATCTTGATCGAATGGTCGAAGGCGAAGCGCGCCCCGTCCGGCGCCGTGATGTAGTGGGCCGAGCCGATGACGTAGTCGAAGTCGCCGCGGGGGAAGCCGGTGTCGTACTCGGCCTCGATTCCGCAGAGGATGCGAATCCTCCCCGCGTACTTGCCGCGCAGGCGCCGGATCTCGGCCTTGTAGGCGCCGAGGTCCTTTACCATGTCGGAGTGGGAGGAGAAGCCCAGCGCGTCGAAGCCCTTCGCGAGCGCCGCCTCCACGACCGCCTCGGGCGCGTCCGCCCCGTCGCAGAACGTCGAATGGGTGTGGAGGTTATATTTCAAGGCCGGCGGTCTCCGGAGCCCCGATGACGAGGTTCATGTTCTGGATCGCGGCGCCGGAGGCGCCCTTGCCGAGGTTGTCGAAGAGCGCGACGAGGACGACGCGCTCGCCGTTGCCGGCGGCCGAGACGGACATCCCGTCGCGTCCGGAAAGCGCGGCGGACGAGACGAAGCCGCCCTCCGAGACGTCCTCGACGTAGCGGACGACCCCGCCCTCGCGGTAGCACTCGGCGTAGCAGCGGCGGATCGCGTCGAGGTCGCGTCCGTGCAGGAACACCGTCACCTCCATCCCGCTGTAGTGCGGCACGACGACCGGCGAGAAGCACGGCGCATGGTCGAGTCCGCACACCTTCGCCATCTCGGGCAAGTGCTTGTGGGCCTGCCCCAGGGCGTACTGCCGGCCGCCGTCGTGAAGCGGCGTGCGCGCCGCCTCGTAGTCGGCGATCATCTTCTTGCCGCCGCCGGAGTAGCCGGTGAGCGAGAACGCGGAAAGCCGCGCGTCCTGCGCGACGATCCCGGCGCGCACGAGCGGCTCGACGAGCGCGATGAAGCCCGTGGCGTGGCAGCCGGGGTTCGCGATGCGCTTCGCCGCGGCGATGCTGCCGCGGCGGCCGGCGAGCTCGGGGAAGCCGTACTCCCACCCTTCCGCCGTGCGGTGGGCGGTCGAGGTGTCGATGACGACGGTGTCGGGGTTCTCGACGAGCGAGACCGCCTCGATCGCCGCCGCGTCGGGCAGGCAGAGGAAGGCGACGTCGGCGGAGTTGAGCGCGTCGCGCCTCGCCGCAACGTCCTTGCGCAGCTCCTCGGGCAGGACGACGAGCTCGATGTCGGCGCGCCCCGCCAGCCGCTCGCGTATCCTGAGGCCGGTCGTGCCGGCGCTGCCGTCGATGAAAACCCTCTTCTTCTGGTCGTTGTGCATGCCCGCAATTATACCACAATCGGCGGACGCGCGGCGGCGTTTACTTCTGGAATCGGGGACTATCTCACACCATGCGGAGTTTTGGTATAATATTGGCCAGGGCATACCGGCCGACATTCGCCAGGCGTCCGAAAGCGGAAGACATGTCCATGGAAAGCGAAACCAGGTTCGGCGTCGGACGCGTCACGCGCTTCTACGTGCCGCTCCTGCTGCAGGCGTTCTCGCAGTCGCTGAGCTACCCGCTCGTCGCCGGCATCGTCACGCACGGAGCCAACGGCGTCGACGCGCTCACGGCGTTCAGCCAGGGACTGATGATCATGTTCCTGGTCGGCTCGCTCGGCCTCGGACTGGTCACCACCGGCATGGTGTTCGCGAAGACCTGGCTCGGCTACGTCACCTTCCGCCGCCTCAACAACATGATGATGGCGGCGCTGCTCGCGCTGCAGTGCGTGCCCGCGCTGCCGCCGCTGGACGGGTGGATATTCCGCGGACTCTTCGCGCTGCCGCCGGAGCTCGCGGACATCGCCCGACGGACGCTGCTCTGCGGCGCGGCGATGAACGCCGGCTTCTTCGTCCGGAACATACCGATCGTCGTGCTCTTCAACAACCTGGAGTCCGCCAAGGCGACGTGGGCGACGGCGATCCGCATCGCCGTCACGCTCGCGCTGGCCGTCGCCTTCCCGCGCGCCGGGCTAGTCGGGCCGGACTGGGGGCTCGCCGCGCTGACGCTCGGCGTCTGGACCGAGACCGCGCTCACCTGGCTCGCCGCACGCCCCTACGTCGCGGCGCTCCCCAACCGCCCTGCGGACGGCAAGAGCGCCAGCGCGCCCGTAGGCGCGGCGGCCATTCTCCTGGAGCAGTTCCGCTTCACTATGCCGCTCGCGCTCGGCGGGTTTCTCCTCTCCTGCTCGCCGCTCGTCATCGCCGCGTTCGTCTCGCGCTCGGCCAACGCGTCCGACATGCTGGCGATTCACTACACGACGATCGGCGTCGCGAACCCGGTGTCGTTCGCGGCGCTTCGTCTGCAGACGGTGTCCGTCAAGTTCCTCCCGGAATACCGCGGCGACCGCAGGCTCCTCGTCTACGCGGTCTCCGCAGGCCTCGTCCTCGGGCTGGTGCCGCTCGCCTTCGCGACGCCGTGGATCGGCGAGTGGTACTTCGGCACGTTCCAAAACATGCCCTCCCGGCTTGTCGGCACGGCGCGGCTGGCGATCGGGATATACGCCTTTATCTGCGTCATCCACGCCGTGCGCGCCCGCATCGAGGGCTTCGCGGCGGCGCAGAAACGTCCGCAGGCAGTCATGTGGGGGCAGATCG
>LXOW01220186.1_pt1 | contig 35114 bp, 30 predicted proteins | sample 1368591 | NCBI WGS metagenome assembly LXOW01 (sample SAMN04884650, study PRJNA319009) | bovine gut metagenome | isolation source: Cow rumen | host: Bos taurus | place: Italy: Legnaro (PD) | collected 2014-07-09
AAACGTGTTGTGAAGATTGATGGTGTGGGTCAACTGCATGTAATGTCTTCGTTTAACAATGTGATTGTAACTATGGCTAACGCCGACGGTCAGGTTATCTCGTGGTCGTCAGCAGGTAAGATGGGCTTCCGTGGCTCGAAGAAGAACACCCCGTACGCTGCCCAGATGGCAGCAGCGGATTGCGGCAAGGTGGCTTACGACCTCGGATTGCGCAAGGTGAAAGCATACGTTAAGGGTCCGGGTCAAGGACGTGAGTCCGCTATCCGCGCCTGCGTAGCAGCAGGTATCGATGTTACCGAGATTATCGACGTAACTCCTATGCCCCACAACGGATGCCGTCCTCCGAAACGCCGCCGTGNNGACGTAACTCCTATGCCGCACAACGGATGCCGTCCTCCGAAACGCCGTCGTGTCTAAGTTAACGTAAATCCATCCAAATGGTCAAATGGCTCAATGAGCAAATAAATGACCAAATGGTAAATGAACAAATCGTAAATTATAAAGAAATATGGCAAGATATATTGGACCCAAGTCGCGTATTTCGCGTCGCTTTGGAGAGGCTATCTTCGGCCCGGACAAAGTACTTGACAAGCGTAACTACGCTCCCGGTCAGCACGGCGTTAACCGTCGTAAGAAGAACTCTGAGTACGGCACGCAGTTAGCCGAGAAGCAGAAAGCCAAATACACCTACGGCGTACTGGAGCGTCAGTTCCGTCTGCTGTTCGCCAAGGCATCGCGTAAGAAAGGTATTACCGGTGAGATTCTGCTCCAGCTCCTGGAGAGCCGTCTGGACAACCTCGTTTACCGTCTGGGTATCGCTCCTACGCGTGCAGCTGCACGTCAGCTCGTAAGCCACCGTCACATCACGGTTGACGGCAAGGTAGTTAACATCCCCTCGTATGAGGTTAAACCCGGTCAGGTGGTAGCCGTTCGCGAGAAGGCTAAATCGCTTGAGGTGATCGCAGCTTCGCTGGAGGGCTTCAACCACTCGAAGTATCCTTGGCTCGCTTGGGACGAGGCAATCAAGGGCGGTAAGTACCTGAACATACCGCAGCGCGAGGAGATTCCTGAGAACATCAAGGAGCAGTTAATCGTTGAGTTGTACTCTAAATAACAAATAAATTCATGGCAATATTAGATTTCATCAAACCTGACAAGGTTATCATGTTGGATTCGAGCAAGACCAAAGGAACTTTCGAGTTCCGTCCGCTCGAGCCGGGTTATGGTATTACAGTTGGTAATGCCATCCGCCGCGTTCTCCTGAACTCGCTGGAGGGTTATGCCATCTGCGCAATTAGAATCAATGGTATTGATCATGAATTTGCTACTATCCCTGGCGTCATCGATGATGTAACCAACATGATCCTTAACCTCAAGCAGGTACGCTTCCGTCGTCTCGACGAAGTGGACGCCACTACCGAAACTATCCGCATGCATGTACACGGCACGACCGAACTGCTTGCAGGCGAAATGAACAACTTCCTCCAGAACTTCGAGGTGCTCAATCCTGAGTTGCGCATCTGCGAGATGGACGAGAAAGCCGACTTCGAGATAGAGATATCTATCAACAAGGGCCGCGGTTATGTACCCGGTGACGAGAACCATCGCCCGAACGATCCGATCGGCGTGCTGGCTATCGACTCCATCTATACGCCTATCCGCAACGTCAAGATGTCCATCGACCAGTACCGTGTGGAGCAGCGTACCGACTACGAGAAGCTCTCCCTGGAGATTGAGACCGACGGTTCCATCACTCCGAAGGATGCCCTGAAGGAGGCTGCTAAGATTCTCATCTTCCACTTCATGCTCTTCTCTGACGAGAAGATTGTGATCGAGGAGACGACGAAGATCACCACATCCGCTCTGGACGAGGAGCTGCTGCGTATGCGTCAGCTGCTCAACCAGCGTCTGGCGGATATGGACCTCTCCGTTCGTGCACAGAACTGCCTGAATACTGCAGAGGTGGAGACGCTTGGCGACCTCGTCAAGTTCCACCGTGCAGACCTGCTGAAGTTCCGCAACTTCGGTAAGAAGTCGCTCAGCGAGCTCGACGAACTGCTGGAGAAGAACGGCCTGGCATTCGGTATGGATATTAGCAAGTACAAACTCAATGAATAATTAATTGGCTTTTGGCTTTTGGCCATAGGCTGTTGGCTCATATGATGCCATCGGCTAGCGGCCAACGGCTAACAGCCCCAAACGAAACAACAATGAGACACAATAAGAAATTCAACCACCTTGGCCGTAAAGCCAACCATCGTGCCGCTATGCTCAGCAACATGGCTTGCTCGCTGATCATGCACAAGCGTATTCACACCACGCTGGCAAAGGCTAAGGCATTGCGCATCTATGTTGAGCCGCTGCTCACACGCGCAAAAGAGGATACCCAGGCTAACCGCCGTCTCGTGTTCTCCGAACTCAAACAGAAAGCTGTCATCACCGAGCTCTTCCAGAACGTTGCCGAGAAGATCGCCAACCGTCCGGGTGGATACACACGTATCCTCCGCACCGGTTTCCGTCTGGGCGACGCTGCTGAGATGTGTATCATCGAGCTCGTTGATTACAACGAGAACATGCTCAAGGAGACCAAGAAGGCTGCCAAGAAATCGACCCGTCGTGCCGGCAAGAAAGCCGCTGCGAAGGCAGAGGAGGCACCTGCTGCAGAGGCTCCCGCTGAAGAAGCAAAGGCAGAGTAATCCGGGTGTGAACCCTCGACAGCGCTGTTCTGTCAAACGAATATGGGCGTACCGTCATGGTACGCCCATATTTGTGATTATTATTCTTTTATTTCAAGATTAGACATTTTCTTAACAAACGGAACATTAATATGAATTATTATGCTTTTTTTCTCTTAATTTGGAGAAATTTTTAATTTTTTTTTGCATATTTCATAAAAATTTAGTATCTTTGCGGTGTGAATTAAAACATTGGCTATATCGTATTTGAATATCAGATANNGATGGCGCTCTGCGTCAGCATAGGGGCAACACCAACCACGATCACGTGGAATGCAGAAAATGGACTAACCTCCATTAATCTCAATGAGTACACCAACAATTTTTGGAGTGATGAGTATCATTCTTACAGTGGTACAAAAACCGCCATCATTGAAGGTATCGCAGCCTCTATATCTGCTACAGCAGATGGATCGAGTGCAAGTTTTAGCACCTATGAACAGAATGAGGAAAATATCACAAGCATCAGCATCTCTGGTGGTGGAACACTCACTTTCTCTTCCGCGTTGTATCTGATTCATAGCATTGTTATCAATTTCACAGGCACAGGCTATGCTACAGGATGGAAAGATGATACAGCAAACACGTTAACTTGGACGGGTGAAGCTACCCATTCAGTTGAGGTGACTGATGCGTATGTTAACAAGATTACCTCCATCGTATTTACGGTGGAAGCTATCCCGACTACAAGCGTCACATGGGATCAGACCGATATCGAAACAATTTCATTGACTTGTAATACCCAAGGCGATACCCAAACAGCTTCTGAAATAAAAGGTATTACGGCATCGCTTACGAGAACAAGCGGTCCTGCTGACGAATACGACCATTGCCAATTTACTAGTAGAGAACCTTGGATAAGTAACAGTGGTGAACTTACGTTTACATCCTCTGTCGGAAACATCTTAGGTGTCGTAATTACTTGTGATGAAGCATGGTCGCATGATTATCTCCCTGCCGGTTGGGCATATAAAGACGGAAATCCTAAAACTTATTCGTGGATAGGTGCAGCATCCAGCGCGGTTACTCTCTCCGGATATATAGATTTCTATGCTACTTCCATTGAGTTTATCATGGCTGCATCTTCCTCGACTCCTACTACAACTACAACAACTATCACTTGGGATCAGTCTGACGTTGCAAGTGTCCATGTTTCCCAAAATAATGGATATGATAGCGAGCACCTCTCTCAAACAGTTAAGACCATCACTATTACAGCAGCAGCTCCGGCATCCGGGGATTATAGCCAGTTCTTTACGTATGACAATAATAGTTATATCTCCATTGATCAAAACGGAACACTCACTTTCGCTCCTGCTTCCGGTAAACTGACACGTATTGTTGTGGAGTGCAGTACTTATCCATCTTACCCTGAAAAGGTTTCAGCTGGCTGGGCATGGAATGACCAAACTTACAAACTTGTTTGGACCGGTGATGCCGCATCTGCAGTGCTGGCATGTACTGACGCAACAGGTGGCATCTATTTTGGCGGAATCACCTCTGTTGAGTTTACCGTAGTTGAGGAATCATCAGCTCCTGTTGATCCCGATCCGACTCCAGTTACTACAACATCAACCGTTACTTGGAATCAGACAGATCTTGAAACTATCGATGCTCGCCCTGATAACCCTTATGTTGGTGTTCCCGGCTATCAAATACTAAAAGGCATTTCAGTTACCGCCAATGCTCCGCAATCCGGGGATTATTGCCATTTCATGTATGCCTTCAACAACTCCTCCATCTCTATCCAAAATGGCGGAACAGTAAGTTTTGCTCCTCTTGCAGGCAAGTTGACAAACATTGTTATTAGCTGCTACGGAGATCCTGACGATCCAGAAAACATAGCAGGATGGACGTGGAATAATAACACCAAGGAGTTGACATGGTCTGGTAGTGCGACATCACCCGTTGCATTGGCATGCGTCAATTCAAGTGGTAGTGCCTATATTAGGAATATATCTTCCATCGAGTTTACAGTAGTTACAGAAGAGGCTCCTGCTAATCCATTCATTATATGGGAACAACGCCAAGTAAACCATGTGGAATTGAATAGCTACACCAAAGATTATCATGATGTTGCACCTGTAATCCGGAATATCATTGCAACGCTGACGAGAACAAACAATAACGAAGGCAATTGCATATTTGAGGGCGGACGAATTGCAATAGGTGGTTGCGGAGAACTGGAGTTCAAATCTATTGTTGGAGAACTCTCAAGTATCGTCATCACATGTTCTTCTGTCACAAGCGCTTCTGATCTTTCGACCGGTTGGACGTACAATAGCGGAGCTAAGACCATTACATGGGAAGGCACAGCCGCTGAAGAGGTTACCTTGTCCGGAGATATAGATTGCAAAGTTACTTCCATCAAATTCTTCTATACTCCTGCCGCTGCTCCTCGTCTGGGCGAGCAATTCCAGGGTATCTACGATCAATTATACCAGATCACCGGTGCACAAACAGCAATGATGCCTGTACAACAGCTCACTCACACCCTGGAGGTTCCTGAAACCGTAGATTACGAGGGCGTAACGTATTATGTCACCGAGGTTGCAGATAATGCGTTTAAGAATAACAAACTGCCTAATGCCTATATCGGAGCTAACGTTGGCAGAATCGGAGCACACGCCTTCGAGGGTTGTACTATCATGTCAGATATTTCGATATACAGTCATGTGGTTGATGAAATAGGCGAACAGGCATTCAAGGACTGCAAACTCATGCAAATATTCGAATGCTATACCAAGCAGCCTCCTGTACTCGGCAACAATGCATTCGACGGCGACGGACGCATCAATCACATCCTTGTTCAATATGACACGGAAAATGCTTATAAGAGCGCAGATGGTTGGAGTAACTTAGCTGATAAGGTTGAAGAGATGTCAAATGCTCCCTATATCGGTGAAATATTCTTCTTCAATAATCAGAAGACTGTAAACTTATATCAAGTCTTAGCGCTTCCGGATTATTTTACAAGTACCAACGGACAAGCAAAGGTTGTTCCCTACACCGCTGAAGTAAATGCTATCTATCCTCGTACGCTCGAACGCACATTGGTTGTACCGGAAGAAGTAAGTTATGTAGCCGGTATGAAATACTCCGTTACCGGTGTCGGAGCCAATGCCTACAAGAACTGCACAGAAGTCGAAGTGGTATTGTTCCCGGAGGGCGTGACAACTATTGAAGCCGGTGCGTTCGCAGGCTGCACAGAAGTGATGAATGTGTTCTTCTTGTGGAAAGATCCTACCATCGTTACGTGGGCGGACGCTAATGTAGGTGCTGAGTTCGCGACTGCTGCCAGCGGTAAAACCAAGATTATTGTTCCCAAAGACAAATTGGCTGAATATCAAGAATGGGCACCTGCTTGGGCAAGTTGCATGATTGCGGGTGAGATCGAAGATGTTGAAGCGACAAAAGACCCGAATAGTTATGGAACCAGTGCAAGATACTACCGCACTTTCTACGATAGCACAAAAGACTATATGCTGCCGCCAAGCGTTTGGGCACATGCAGGTTATGTACGAGGCAACGAATTTATCCTGCGCCCTGTAGCGTTCGACGGAGAGATTCTACCCAAAGGCACAGCAGTTGTCCTTGAATCGGAAACAGCAGAGTACCGCTTGATTGCTATGGAGAATTCTTCTGTTCCGGCTTATACAGGTCCGAACGACCTGATTGGTTTGAACGCAGCAAGAACGGTAGATTTTGTGGTAGATTCGCTTAATATTACTGCTGATCAAATCTACGTACTTAACAGACGAGCTACTGTCGGAGGTGAACTCCAAGTGGGAATGGGTATGTACCGTTATACAGGTACAACCTTGGGTGCAAAGAAAGCATTTATGGTTCTTCGCAATCCTATCGACACCGGTACTTCCAATGATCAGCCTGCTCCTGCACGCTTCCTCTTCAGACATGAGGATACAGCCACGAACGTGGAGAATGTACAAAATGAAAATGTACAATGCACCAAGATTCTGCGTGACGGTCAGCTCATCATCGTCAAGGATGGTAAAGAGTATAACGCACAAGGTATAATCATTCGATAAAAAGCACTACTATGAATAAGAATATGTATATACAGCCATCCGTCGAGGTTACGGAGATGCTGATAACTCAAACGCTTTGTGGTAGCGGTGGTAATACGCTGTTAGGTGGCCTTGATCCCAACGCGACAACAGATGAGCAATTATAAAACCTCGCCCTTACGCAATCTTATCAAGCAGGCTCACGCAATGCGTGGGCCTGGTTGTTTGTGAATGAATTCTATCGGAGGTATTTTGTCGTGGATGTGGCATGCTTTTCGAAAGACGGTACAAAGATACAAAAAAATGGAAACTTGCAAATTTTTGAAATAAACCCCAAAAGTTTTTTGTCTAACTTTTGGGGTCACCTCATCTCAGCTACATCTTTTTTGTAGCGTATCTGAGCGGTTTTCTCAGCTACATCTTTTTTGTTGCGTCGTAGCTTTCGATGGTTTTGGTCTGGATGATGCAGCTGGTGTCGCCTTTCTGCCAGTACTGGCTGGAGGTGGTCACCGTGCGCGTCACGTTGCAGCCCGTGAGGGCTACGGCGGCGACTATCGCCGCAAAGGCGGTCAGAATAATGTACTTTTTCATTGTGCTGAAGTTTTTTGGGGTCAACAATTACCAACAATGCGATGAATAAGGAAAGTCAACAATTACCAACAATTATCAAAAATTATTTTGCAAACGCAGTAAATTGTGGTTAATTGTGGATAATTGATGACCCAATTTAATCCTACGCGTTTAGATTAATTGTTGGTAATTGTAGACCTACCTTACCCGTTAGCCTTGCGACTGGTCGTACGCGGCGGCACAGACTGCCCACAGGTATGAACGGAGGGTCTTGTAGCCGGTCTCCTTCTGCGCGTTGAACGCAGCGAGATCGCTAGCTACGTGGCTGAGGTCCTTCTTACGCTGTGCCACCGCACGCGCTACAGCCGAGAAGCGGCTTCGTGCTGCCTGCTCGTCAGCGGTGACGTATGGAAATCGAATTGAACAGATACCGCCGCAAACACTGGGGCGTGGACGGACACCTGCTGATTAACGGCAAAAAAGTGTGTGACACGGTGGAACATCCCGTATATAAAAAGCCGGCAGGCGTCTATATAATAGACATAGAGAACAACCCCTTCCGCCATGGCAACGGCGCGATGATGAGCAGTCGAGGCGAGATCATGGTAGGCGAGTACAAGCTGCCCGGGCTGGTGCTGAAATCGCAAGAGGTGTACAACCGACTGTATGAGCGGTTGAGAAAGACATGGCAACGCAGAAAGGAGGTGAGGCTGACAATACGTGACTAAACGACAAAGAAAAAGGAGGTGCGAGACCTCCTTTTTCTGTTTAGACTGAGCAAGATTACGACTTGTAGTTACGTGTCTTGCGCTCGGTGAACTCGTAGTCGAGCGGCTCCTTGATCAGTTCGGGCTCCTTGTCCTCGCCCTGGTAGTTCCAGCAGGCTACATACGAGAACTTGTCATCCTGACGCAGTGCCTCGCCCTCCGGGGTCTGATACTCCTCGCGGAAGTGACCGCCGCAGGACTCCTCACGGTTAAGAGCGTCGATAGCCATCAGCCGGCCGATCTCGATGAAGTCAGCCAGACGGAGGGCTTTCTCGAGCTCGTTGTTCAGGCTGTCCGCCTTACCCGGGATATAGACGTTGGTCCAGAAGTCTTTCTTGATCTCGTCGATCTTCTTGATAGCGGTCTTCAGGCTCTCGGCTGTACGACCCATTCCTACGAAGTCCCACATAACAAGTCCGAGGCGTTTGTGAATAGTATCGACAGACTCCTTGCCCTGGATAGCCATGAGCTTCTCGATCTTCGCCTGAACGGCTTTCTCCGCCTCAGCGAACTCAGGACGGTCGGTGGACATGCGGGGTACGCCGATCTGGTCAGCCAGGTAGTTCTGGATAGTGTAGGGGAGAACGAAGTAACCGTCAGCCAGACCCTGCATCAAAGCGGAAGCGCCGAGACGGTTGGCACCGTGGTCGGAGAAGTTAGCCTCACCGATGCAGAAGAGTCCCTTGACACTGGTCTGCAGCTCGTAGTCCACCCAGATACCACCCATGGTGTAGTGGATAGCGGGGAAGATCATCATCGGGTTCTCGTACGGGTTCTCGTCCACGATCTTCTCGTACATCTGGAAGAGGTTGCCGTACTTCTGAGCTACGACATCCTTGCCCAGACGCTTGATAGCGTCGGAGAAGTCGAGGAACACAGCCAGACCGGTGTTGTTGACACCATAGCCNNGCCGGATAACGGCGCTCGAGATAGTAGTCGCGGTCTTCCTCAGGGATATCGCGTCCCTTGATCTGTCCGGCCTGGAGCTTCTTGGCGTCCTCAAGTTTCTTCGGCACCCAGATACGTCCGTCGTTACGCAGCGACTCGGACATCAGCGTCAGCTTGCTCTGGAAGTCACCGTGCTTGGGGATACAGGTCGGGTGGATCTGTGCGTAGCAGGGGTTAGCGAAGTATGCGCCGTGGCGGTACATCTGCATAGCAGCCGAACCGTTGGAAGCCATAGCGTTGGTAGAGAGGAAGAAGGTGTTGCCGTAACCACCCGAACCGATAACCACAGCGTGCGCGAAGAAGCGCTCGATGCGGCCGGTAACGAGGTTACGTGCGATGATACCGCGTGCACGCGGCTCACCCTTCTCGTCCTTGATCATCACGATGTCGAGCATCTCGTAGCGGGTGTACATCTTCACCTTGCCCTTACCGATCTGGCGGCTGAGTGCGCTATAAGCGCCGAGCAGCAGCTGCTGACCGGTCTGACCCTTGGCGTAGAACGTACGGCTGACCTGTGCGCCGCCGAACGAACGGTTGTCGAGCAATCCGCCGTACTCGCGTGCGAAAGGAACACCCTGTGCCACGCACTGGTCGATGATGTTGTTGCTGACCTCAGCCAGACGATAGACGTTCGCCTCACGGGCACGGTAGTCACCGCCCTTGATGGTGTCGTAGAACAGACGATAAACGGAGTCGCCGTCGTTCTGGTAGTTCTTGGCAGCGTTGATACCGCCCTGTGCAGCGATGGAGTGTGCACGGCGGGGGCTGTCCTGGATGCAGAAGTTGAGCACGTTGAAGCCCATCTCTGCGAGTGATGCCGCAGCGGATGCGCCAGCCAGACCCGTACCTACGACGATAACGTCGAGTTTGCGCTTGTTGGCGGGGTTGACGAGCTTCTGGTGGTCCTTGTAGTTGGTCCACTTCTTCTCCAGCGGTCCCTCGGGAATCTTCGCCATCTTGGGGGTGATAACTTTGGCTGTTGGCTTTTGGCTATTAGCTTTTGGCGCAGCCTCAACGACCTTGGCAGCCTCCTGTACAACCTCTTTTGCCACTTCGGCAGCTTTCTCTACAGCAACTTCAGCCACTTCCTTAGCAGCTTTTGCAGCTTTGGTAGCCACTTTCTTTGCAGCTTCCACTATTTCTTGTTTCTTTGCCATATTCTTGTGTTATTTAAGTCGTGAAACATTAAGCGCACATCTGACCGATGTTAACGCCGAGGAAGTAGAGAGTAACGATCATGAACAGACCCACGGTGATGGTAGCAAATACGGTACCGATGACTTTGATGCGCTTGAGCCAGATGAGGTTGCTCCATCCGATGGTCTGCAGAGCCGACCAGATACCGTGATTGAGGTGGAACCAGAGAGCCACGAGCCAAACGATGTACAGCAGGCAGTAGATGATACCTCCCCAACCGCTGGTGAAGAGGGCCTTGACGATAGCGCTACCGTCCTGCGGGTCGAACATGGAAGTGTGGATACCAGTCAGTTCGGCGAACTGCATCTTGAACCAGAAGTTGTAGAGGTGCAGCAGCAGGAAACCGAGAACGATAATACCGAGAACGAGCATGTTCTTGCTCTCCCAATCGACGCCTTCCTGACGTGCCTCGATAGCGTAACGGTCGTTACCGCGTGCGCGGTAGTTCAGGATGGTGAGGTAGATGGCGTAGCCGAAATGCACGAGCACACCCAGCGCCAGCACACCCGTGCCGGCTACGGCATACCAGTTGGCACCCAGCATAGCGCAAATCCAGTTGTAAGCTTCCGTTCCGAACAGGTCGTCGATGACCAGACAGAGGTTCATCGAACCGTGGAACAGCAGAAACAGGACAAGGAACAGGCCGGTAATACTCATAATGAACTTACGGCCGATAGATGAATCTTTTAACCACATAGATAGTTTGTTTTTAGATTAAGTTATTATTTTATTTATTTCGTTATTTGTCAGTATATAGGTACATTCTCGAAAGTGAGGTAGGCGTACTCCTTGGGTGATGCGTCGCGGAACTCCGTGGCGAGGTAGATGCTAATCTTCTGCACATTGGAGGGCACGCCGTCCACCACGACCGTGAGGATCTTGGTTGCTCCTATAGGCAGTTGGGTTGTCAGAGCGTAGGATGACGATTTAGCCGCGAGGTCCTTGGTGACCGCATTGTCGGCATACGAGTTGTGCATGTCATCCTCGATACGGCTGTTGAAGGTGTAGTTGCCGATCTTGTATCCGTAGTTGTTCTGGTAGATGTAGTAGTTGGTGTAAGCTGTGACCTCCTTGTTGAGGATGGTGGCTTCCAGTTTGACCTGTGCCCCGTTGCGGTAGCACTCGCGCAGATGCACTTCAACCTTCGAGTTGTCGCTTGCCACGAGTGCTGATGAGTAGTCGCCCTGCACCTTGGTGGTGAAGCATACCTCCAGCTGCCGTCCTATATAGGTCTGGTCGTCAGTCATCGTGATGTATGGTGCGACGTAGTACAGGGTATTGGGCTCCAGTCCGTTGAGGGTGACGGAGAACTCGGAACTGTAGCCATCCGCCGCGGCTATGAAGTTGCCTGAGTCGTAGGGTTTGGGCGATCTGCCGTAGGCGAAGCCCCGCTCCTTGTACGACGAGTAGTTGCCGTATTTCTCTATCTTGCTTTTGAGCGTGGCTTTGGTAGCCGTAATCTCGGTAACATAGACCTCACCCAGCGTGGGTGCTGTCTTGCTACTGCTGCTCTTGTCGGCGGAGTTAAAGAAATTGCACGCTGTGAGCAGGAAGGCTATGCCGGTAATCAGTATGGTTTTTCTCATATATATGCGTTAATAGATAGGTACTTTTTCCATTGCCAGATACGCTTGCACCTTCGGGTTCGCGTCGCGGAACTCGGTAGCCAGATAGAGGCTTATCCATGTTGCGTCTGTCGGTACGCCGTCGATGGTCGCCTTCAGAATCTGCGGCGAGTGGATAGGCAGGGAGGTTGTCAGTCCGTATATGGAATTTTTGGTGTTGAGGTATTTGGTGACCGCATAATCATCGTAGGACGAATACAGGTCATCCTTGACGTGGCTGGCGTATATGACATCGCCAATCTTATAGCCTGAGTTGTTCTGATAGATGTAGTAATTGTCGTATGCGTTGACGCCCGTGTTCTCCAGCAAGGCTTCCATGGTCACGCGCACTCCGGCACGGTGGCAGCTCCTGATGGTGACGGTTATGTTCGGGTTGTCGCTGCTTGCCGAGGCAGATGAGTAGTCTTCCGTACCGCTGCCTCCTCCGCCTCCTGAACCGGCTGTGGTGAAGGTCTGTGTGTCGCTGTAGTAGGTCTCTCCGTCATATTTAGCGTATGCGCGCACGTGGTACTCGGTGGCCGCCGTCAGTCCGCTCAGCTGGCAGGTGAAGGATGTGCTTGCGCTTGCTCCTCCGCGTGACACCTTGCTGTCGTTGACCGTAGGCGTGTTGCCGGATGCGGAGTAGCATACGCCGTAGTCCGTGACGCTGATGCCGCTCTCCAGGGCCAGCAGTCCGCTGATGCCGGCTGTGGTCTGAGTGATAGATGTGACAGACTCAATGGTGAGCACGGGCACCGTGCCTCCGGCAATCTGCATATAAACAGGCACGTTCAGGCTTTCCGAGTTGGCGGAGAGTGTGATGAACCCGTCATACTTGCCGGGTGCTGCTGTGCGGCTGACCATGACCCGCATGGTAGCAGTATTGCTGACCGTTCCGCTCTCATCCTGCAGGATGATCCAGCTGTGCGAGGCTGCGGCCTCATAGTGCACGGTCTGTCCGCCGGTGGCTGTGATGGTGAGGTCGAGTGCGCCGGTGGTTGCTCCAAAATCCAGCAGGGTGGGGCTGACCTCCAGGCCCAGCCTGTTCTGCTTCATCTGCACCTGAACGGTCATCTGTTCGCCAGCCTGTACGCGTACGGTCTGGGTGTTGGTGATGTATCCTGTTTTCTCGAACGAAAGCGTGTATTCGACCGCCTCGAGGTTGTCAAAGGAGAACTGTCCGTCGGAATTGGTAATCTTCGACGCCCCGGTGGATGTGACGGTCACTTTAACGCCCTCCAACGCCCTGTTGGACTGCGCATCCTTGACCACACCGGAAATGCTGCCCCAGACATTCGGCTCCGTCTGTACGCAAGAGCTGAATGCGAGGGCTATACATAGCGCTATGAAGATGAATACGTTTTTCATTGTCCTTATGTGGTCCGTTTAGCTGTCCGTATGCTATTAGAATGTTAGTCGTGCCGTCAGGGCGGGTGTCGTGCAGTCAATCATCGTAGGCGCGAGGTCGAGCGAACAGGCTGTTCCCCGGAACGTGTTGTCCACCACGGTGTGTCTGGCTCCGGGTGCTACGCCGGCGTCGATGAGGTTGTATATCCACAAGGCCGCCAGAGCTCCTATGCACACGTAGCTGCCTGTCGCCCAGTTGTTGGCCTTGGTGGTGTAGGTCTTCACCTTGCCGGCGTTATGCTCTTTGTCCGCCAGCGAGAGGTAGCCTGCTTTGGTGGCTTCGCACAGCACTATTCCTCCGGCGCATAGGACAGCGCCACCCATGATTAGTCCTCCCTTGAGGTAGGCGCCTTTGTACATCTGTCCCGCTCCCGGGATGACGGAGAGGGCAACCGGTCCGAAACCGTACCTGTCGGTCAGCCGTACGCGCTCGACGGGGTTGACTGAGTCCGGCCGCTTCATCTGGTAGAGCACGTAGCAGCGGTATTGCTTCCCGGCTCCGATCTGCACGAGTTCCCAGTAGGAGTCCACCAGTTCGCAGCGCAGGGGAACCTCTGTGGGCGAGCCCTCCTTGATGACATGAATCTGCGAGCCTGTATGGGCATATTCGGGCACCTGCCATCCTTCGATACGCCGTATGTTCCACTCCTGCGGCAGGTAGTTGGCGAGTTCTTCGAGCGAGGCCTGTGGCATGTCGTCGAGCCTGTCCACGTACACTTGTACCGTCCTGTAGGCGATGTTGGGGTTCTGCGCTTTTGGGGTATGCTTGACCCATCGCGGCTCCAGACGGTCGGACTTCTGCAAAGATGCCGCGGCTTGTGTGTTCGCAACTGCGCAAGCCAGACAAATCAGCAGAGTATATAACCTTTTCATCGCTTCTAACTATGTGTATGTGCGGGCGCACACCTAATCCGCTTACAAAATTACGAAAAATATTTGATTTTTGCAAATCTTAATGCAGAAAAAGTTCAGATTTCTGCACTTTTTCTTAGATGGGGGTGTAGCAAAAGTGAAAGGGAGATGATTTTTGCGACAATTAATAGTGACAATCCTATTTCGTAATCTGCCATGATTTTGCGCATGTATAACCAACAAAAACATTAAAATCAGAGCACGATGTTTATATGACGGGTGCACGAAAAAGGATGTGTGATGGTGCGTAAAATTTGCGGACAATTACAGATAAAACGATGCGAAAGAGTTATTTTTTTGCGATTTTCTTGCAAATGTCGATTTTTTTTCGTACCTTTGTGCGTTTATTCTGTGCGGACGTGAAAATGCATTCATCCATAGAACGTTTGCTGCTGCCTGCGGTATTTCTGCTGCTGGCGGTGCTGCCTGTACGCGCCCAGTATGTGGGCAGCGGTAGTGCGACGTTTGCGTTTCTTGACCTGCCGGTATCGTCGCGTCAGAACGCTTTGGGTGGCGAGAACATCTCCATACGTGACGGGGAGTTGAGCTCGGCCTTCGCCAATCCGGCACTCCTGGGCAGCCTGACGCACAACATCCTGCAATTAGGCTACGCCTACTATGGCACCAACCATTTCGGGAGCGTAATGTACGGCTTCGCGTTCGGCAATCAAGGCGCACAGATGTCGCGAGGCGACATAAAAGCGCCCGATGCCTCCGCTCTCCCCAGAAATGGGGCATTTTCGGGGGGGGCAGATAATTTCATAGCCGTGGGTGTTCATTACCTTGACTACGGCAGTATGCCCTACGCCTTGTCCGACGGAACGCGTACCGGGGTGTCGTTCGGCGCACGTGACATCCTTCTGGAAGCCGCCTATGCGCGGCAACTGGGACCGATGTTCACCATCGGTGTGGCACTCAAGCCGATCATGTCGTTCTATGAATCGTACAGTTCGTTTGCACTCGGTGCGGATATAGGCGGACACTTCCAGATGAAGGACAGTACGCTGCAGATAGGCATCGCGCTCAAGAACATAGGCTGGCAGTTGAAAGGCTTCTACTCAGACGAGAGCGGGCAGAAGCTGGAGATGCTGCCCATCAACCTGGAGTTAGGCATCAACTACCGCGTGAAGCATGCTCCGCTTCGGTTCTCGCTCACCATCCACAACCTGCAGCGATGGGATTTGAGCTACAGCCGTCTGAACGAGACGGAAGAGGTGAAGCCAGTCGGCTGGTTCGACATGATGATGCGCCACACAATCTGGGCGATAGATATCGTGCCGAAGAGTGAGAAGTTCTACTTCACGCTCAGTTACAACCACCGCCGCCGGCAGGAGTTCTACCTGCAGGACCAGCGTTCGCTGGCAGGTTTTGCCGCAGGCGTAGGCGTGCGTATCAAGATGGTGCGCCTGGGTTTTGCCATGAGCCAGATGTCGAAGCAGAACTTCACCTACCAGGCCAGTTTCGCGCTGGATGTGAACTCGCTGATGAAATAATCAATTGGCCGTTGGCCACATTAGCCGTAAGCCATTAGCCGATGGCGGCCAAAGACCAAAAGCCAATAGCCAATATACGACAATGAAACAGATAATAGTAGCAATTGACGGGTATTCGTCCTGTGGTAAATCCACTATTGCCAAACAACTGGCGCAGTATGCCGGGTATCGGTATATCGACACCGGTGCCATGTACCGTGCCGTGGCGTTGTATGCTATTGAGCGGTCAGCAGTCAGCGGTCAGCAGTCAGATATAGTAGCATTGCTGCCGGAGATACATATCGATTTCGCTATTCAGGCGGACGGCAGTCAGCATGTGACGCTCAACGGAGAGGATGTGGAGAAGCAGATCCGCACGCTGGAGGTCGGCAACATGGCTTCGCAGATTGCCGTTATACCCGAGGTGCGCCGTTTTCTCGTCGCCCAGCAGCAGAAGATGGGTGAGCAAGGCGGTATAGTGATGGACGGACGTGACATAGGTACGGTAGTATTCCCGAACGCCGAACTCAAACTGTACCTGACCGCCTCGCCCGAGGTGCGTGCCGAACGGCGTTTCAAAGAACTGGTGGAGAAAGGCGGACAGCCGGTGATGGCTGAGGTGCTTGCCGATGTCAACGACCGTGACTACCGCGACACCCATCGTGCCGAGAGTCCGCTCCGGCAGGCGGAAGACGCTATCGTGGTGGATAACAGCAGTATGACCAGGGAGGAGCAGATGAAAGCAATCATTGGCATTTTTGATGCCAAGATTGCAGTTTAAAGTTTAGGGTTTAGAGTTTAGAGTCGTTGAAAAAGTTGGAAAGTTTATAAGTAAAAGGACAACCCTCAACCCCTATCCACTCTAAACTCACGAACAACCCTAAACACTCAACTCTCAACACTAAACTAATGACGGTAACGATTGACCAACATAGCGGATTCTGTGCCGGGGTGACGGGTGCTATCCGTCGTGCGGAGAACGAGTTGCAGCAGACCGGGCAACTATACTGCCTGGGCGATATCGTGCACAACGGTCAGGAGGTCAAGCGGCTGGAAGACCTGGGACTGGAGACCATTGACTATGATGACCTGCGCACCATCCAGCATGCACGCGTGCTGTTGCGTGCTCACGGCGAACCGCCATCGACATACTGGATAGCCGAGCAGAACGGCAATACGATAATCGACGGTACCTGTCCTGTAGTCAAGCGTCTGCAGGAACGTATAGCCGCCACCTACAACGAACACAAGCACGACGAGCCGAAGCCGCAGATAGTCATCTTCGGCAAACGCGGGCACGCAGAGGNNCGGGCACGCAGAGGTTATCGGTCTGCAAGGGCAGACGAACAATACCGCTATCGTGCTGGAACATCCCGAAGAGGCGGACCGCTTGGACTACACCCGTCCGATATACCTGTTCTCGCAGACAACAAAGAGCGTGGAGGATTTCAACGCATTGGTTGAAGCTATACGATTTAGGATTTCAAATTTCAAATTTCAAATTCATTTTGAATACTACGATACGATATGCCGTTCGGTGGCAAACAGGGTGGAGCAGTTGAAGCAGTTTGCCAGAGAGCAGGACATCGTGCTGTTTGTGGGAGGAACAAAAAGTTCGAACGCCGCGGTACTGTTCAATCATTGCAAGGAGGCGAACGGGGATTGCCATTTCCTGACTGGTCCGGATGACCTGACGGATGAACTGCTTGCCGCCTGCCTCCAAGCCGAAAAGGTAGGTATATGCGGAGCAACATCCACGCCGCTATGGCTCATGGAGCAGGTACGCGACAGACTCATACGCGACAACAAGTAACTTAAAACGACTATACTATGGAGTACAAAATCAACACCGTAGGTGTACTCACCTCAGGAGGTGACTCGCCGGGAATGAACGCCGCAATCCGTGCCGTCGTTCGTTCGTGTATCGCAAACGGCATCCAGGCCAAAGGTATCTATCGCGGCTACCAGGGACTGATTGATGACGAAGTCAAGGAACTGACCTCACAGGACGTGTCGGGAATCATCCAGCGCGGCGGAACGATCCTGAAGTCCGCACGTTGCATGGAGTTCAAGACACCGGAAGGACGCAAGAAAGCCTACGAGACTCTTCAGAAAGAAAAGATTGACGCTCTGGTCGTAATAGGCGGTGACGGAACCTTTACGGGTGCGCGCCTGCTTGCGCAGGAGTACAATATACCTATTATCGGTCTGCCCGGCACGATTGACAACGACCTGTGGGGCACGGACTCGACCATCGGCTACGACACGAGTCTGAACACCATCATGGATTGCGTGGACAAGCTCCGCGATACAGCAACCAGTCACGAGCGCGTGTTCCTGGTAGAGGTCATGGGTCGTGACGCAGGTTTCCTTACGCTGAGTGCGGCTATCGCTTCGGGTGCCGAGGCTGCTATTATCCCCGAACGCTCCACTGTGCGCGAGCAGATAGAGGAGGCTATCGGTCAGGGACGCCGCAAGAGCAAGAACAGCAGTATCGTACTGGTGCAGGAGCACGCTATCGACGGCGGAGCACAGGCTGTGGCGAAAGTGCTGGAGGAGTCGCATCCGGAGTACAACACCCGTGTGACCATTCTCGGTCACCTGCAGCGTGGCGGCAGCCCGACGGCATACGACCGTATAATAGCCTCGCGTATGGGCATGGCGGCTGTGGGCGCGCTACTCGAAGAGCAGCGTAGCATCATGATTGGCATGAAGAACGACGAGATAGTCTATGTGCCTCTGAGCAAGGCTATACGAGAGAAGAAAGACGTGAAGGCCGACAAGTGGGCGGCTATGCAGGTGTTGTCGATATAGGACGACGGCGGATTGCAGGCCAAGCGATTATGTGGCTGCGTGCAGCGGACGATGCTGTTCACGCAGCCATTCTTTATGCCAGAGCTGCATCTGTGCCAGCGTTTCGGCAGATACGAATGTGTCGCACAGGCGCTGCCAGATGTACTCTACCGCCATACCGGACGGATGGACAAGGTCGTCGGCATAGAAACGGTAGTCACGCAACTCGTCCAGTACAATCTCGTAGGCGGGGAAATAACTTGTCTGTTCCGGAAATTCCTTCTGCAACTGTTCCACAGCCATCAGCAGGACGGCTTTGCTCAATTGGTTCTGATGCATTCCGTCACGCCGGTGACGGATGGGACTGACGGTGAATACCCAGTGCTTGCCCGCCATCGAGCGGATGATGGGACGCCACTCGGATACAATCTGCTCGACAGTCAGCCTCTCGCGCGTGAACTCCCGTTCCGGCAGTTTGTGGCAGTTGGCAACGACCTGTCCATTACGGTAATAGACGTATGCCGTACCGAAGGTGACAAACACGGTTTCCGCTTCCTCCAATGCTTTATGAAGTTCCGCCTGTGACTGGAGGCAGCGGCGCAGCACCTGCTCGCTGTCGGGTCCGGAGAACGAGCCGTGATGCGACATCGAGTGGTACAATCCGTCGTGCTCGACCAGTTCAATGCGCATGTCGCCGTTGAGCGAACGGGCGATAGACAACGGGTTGTACAGCACGCCTGTAGGGTTGCATACGGCATGCAGACCGTACGCCTGCATCTGACGGCCAATATGGTCCGTAAAACATGAACCGACCAGCAGCAAACGGCTGTCCGCCTTAATCTGCCACGGGCTCTTGGGGATATCTATTTCTGTGCGCCAGTTCATTTGTGATTTGCCATTTGCGATTTGTCATTTGGCAATTGTCATTTGTCCATTCGTTTCACTCCCACAAGGCGCTCATAACGTGCGCCGAACGGTTTGTAATAGACGTATATGGTGTACTCGTTGCGTGTCTCCCAGTGGCTGCCTTCCGTGCGGAGAAGTGTCGCCTGCTGTGCGCCCTTGGGCACGAACCAGTACTGGTAGTCATATCCTCCCTGCTTGACCGGTGCGGCCAGGTAGTAGCACTTGCGTTCGCTGTCATAATCCATGCGGTTACGCAGGGTGAATGTGTTGCCGAACAGGTCTCCGCCTACGTATACCGCTCCGTCGAAGAACGGCCGTTCAGCCAGCAGTGTCCAGTGTGCCCACATGTACTCCGCCTCTGTCTCCGCATCCTGCACCCGTTCGGCGTTCACCCGGTACTGTCCGTTGACGTCATACTCATGGAAGTAGAGCTTGTCGGCACGCAGTTCGTCGGTATTGATCAGGGCGTGGTAGTCGCCCATCTCATAGACGATGCGGTCCAGTCCCGCACCGGCATAATAGGTTGAGAAGGCGTCAAAATGCCTGTACTCGCAACCTCCCTCAAATATCAGCGGACGGCTGTGCTGCCAGCGCATCGACCTGCTGTCCACAAACGTCGGCTGGGGAGCAACGACCAGATTGTCCGTACGGCCGTTCTGTTGTACAACGATGAAGTAGTCGTTACGGATATTCGTGCTGCGTCCGTCGGTAAGCACCTCCAGTTCCAGCTGCTGGTAGCGTCCGCTCAGTTCGATGTCCGTTGTGGAGAGCACCTTGCCTTCGATGCGTACACGCGCCTCGGATACATATACCGGCACACGTGCAACGCTATTTTGAGGATTGCCGTCGGCATAGACGTTTATCTCGTAGCGTCCGCTGAGTTTGAGACGCATGTCGTCGTTCGGAAAGAGGAAGCGGTAGTGGGTATATACCTGCTGCGTGTTGAGTGAGGGCGCATAGTCGGTGATGTCCTGGGTGGTAAAGCCGTCCAGGTACTCGACCGATGCAAGGTTGTCCGGTTTGCCCTGTGCGTCGCAGTGTCGTACCGTATATGTGTATTGCTTGAAATCCTGGCTCATCTCGTCGAACGAGATCTCCAGCACATGCCCGTCAGCATCGCCCTCGGCCCCCAGAGGCTCCGCCTCGCTTACGGATGGCGCGAACAGTACCGGCCGTTCGGGCATGGCGTAAGGCTCACCTGTGCCTGCGTCAACGTACTGCACGCGCAACGTGCGTATGCCGTCCGGATAGGCGGCATGCGGCAACGCCCACAACAGGATGCAGGCAATCATAAATGGCAGTCCGGATGTGTTGTGCATGAACAACAGGCTTTTTTGCACACTCAATGTACAAAAATTATTCCAAAAATGACGAAGAGAGGATATTTTTTGTAAAAATATTTGCAAATATCATTTTTTTGTTGTACTTTTGCAAATGATTTTCGGCAAAGAGCCGGGATGATGTTGCCACTGTGGCTCAGTTGGTAGAGCAACGCATTCGTAATGCGTGGGTCGGCGGTTCGAGTCCGCCCAGTGGCTCCAAGAGTGCAAAACTCCCCAGTTCGAATCTGGGAGGTGGCTCGATAAGGGGAAATTCCCCGGTTCGAGTCCGGGTAGTGGCTCCAAAAGGAAAAATCGCCGGTTCGAGTCCGGCCAGTGGCTCATAGAGAATACTTTAGCAATAAGGTATTCTCTTTGGTTTTTTAAGGAAAACCAGTGAGAAAACGGTCGACTCGCGCACGAAAATGACAGTTTTTTAGTGTGAATTTTAGTTCCTCTGAAAAACACCGATTTTAGGGAAATTTCAAAATCGGGTCAGAATCGGGTCAAAATCGGGTCAAAGGTTAAACCAGAAGATAGCAACATATAATTTAGGACTTTATCCCCTGATTTCTGCTATAAACGTCAAAGCAAAAATTGGGAGATAAAAAAAATGCCTGAAGTTCAAGTAAATTTTGGAGCAATGCGGAGATATATGCCCGCTGTGCTCAAGTCCAACACCAACGGATTTTACATTGAGTATTATGCGTACAATCAAATCACAGATGGATTGGAGCGCAAAAGAATGAAACTCAATCGCGAGCGGAAGAAAGCAAGAAACTTTGCGGAGTTCCGTTCAATGACAACGCAGATGATTATTCAAATCAACTGCCAGTTGGCAAGCGGCTGGTCGCCGTTCGCAATCTCATCAACATTACAAGTGCAACCTACGATGCCGGTTGTGATGCAGCCTATCCAACTGCCATCGCAGCAGGTGCTGCAGCAGTATGCAGCAGCTCCGGCTATGGTTGCTCCTCAACAGCCGGTAGATGACGGATCTGTTGATATGTTGGTGCTAATTGACAAGTTCCTCAAAGCCAAGAGACGCGACCTGACGGAAAACACGATGCGCAGTTACGAGAGTTTCTGCAACGGCTTGAAGAAATGGATTGTCCTCAAACATCCGGATTTGCGCAGCAATGAGTTCACGCAGCGTCTCGCTGTGGAATATATGGACTATGTTCTTGAAGGCAATAATGCCACCAAGAACGGCAAAGCGCGTAAACACGAGGACGGTACTGTCAGCAACCGCACCTATAACAATAACCTCAAACAAGGTCGTGCCTTGTTCTCATGGGCGGTTGAGAAGTGCTATTGTGAGAAGAATCCCTTTGAGAAGATTAAGACCAAGCGCGAGGAAGTCAAGACGCGTGTCCTGATTCCCGAGCAATGGCGCAGTAAGATTAAAGAGTATTTCGAGAAAACAAATCCGCAGTATCTCATCATTTGCGAGTTGGTGCATACCTCTTTAATCAGACCCGTTGAGATTAGCCGTTTGCATGCATATATGGTCAATATAGAGGAAAGCTGCATAGAACTGCCTGCCAACATCACCAAGAACCACAAGGAGCGCAGGGCGCGTCTCTCCGAGGAACTGAAGGAGATGTTAAGCAGGCATATCATGGGCGCAAAGCCGGAGGACTATCTGTTTGCGGACAAATGTTGGCGGTGTGGCACCAAACCTATGTCAAGCCATACTTACGGCAATGTGTGGGAGGCAATGAGAAAAGAGATACATCTTCCGGAGGAAATGCAACTCTACTCCCTGCGTGATACAGGTATCAACGGAATGCTGAAAGCAGGAATTGACCCGCTGTCAGTAATGCAGGCGGCTGACCATAGTGATTTGTCAATGACTACAAGATACGCCAACCATGTTGACCCGGAACTATTCAAGACGCTCAATGAGAAAGCACCGAAGTTCTAACACGGCTTGCCGTGTCGGAAACTTCCGGCGTGCTTACTCTACCATAGGATAGAAGTCGCCTTTAAGGAGTTGGGACATACCCTGCTCCGTAAAGGTGACGGTTATCTTCTCGCAGATATACCAGCGTCCTTGAATGAAGAACTTGGCGCGTGGATTGGGTATTGTGTCCGATAGCCATTTGAAGGTATATTTGCGCGTAGGGTCAATGTTCTTGATGTAGAGATTGACATTATCATCGCTATGGTCAAAGCGTAGGGAAAATTCCTCATTTTGCCACACAGCCCAATCAAGGTCCACTTCTACGCGGTCTCGCACAGGCACGGGCCAGCGTACGAAGTCATTATAGTCCTCTTCTGGCAGATTGGGGTGTCCGTTGGCATAGGTTGCCCAAAACGCCACAAATATCTTGTCGAAAAACTCCTGTTTTTGAACATTCTCATCCTGTGCAGCATAATAGCAAGGCATAGCATTAAACTCATTCATCATAAACTCCTTGTTGGCTTCTGCGTCAAAGGTGTTTTCATCGGAGTCGTTCTGCCCATCGTTGATTTGCATGTCCGGGCAATCAAGGAACAAACAAAGGTGCTTCACTCCTTTGTTCTCGTTGATAACCTCATCAAGCCAAGCAGGAACAATCTTCAGTTCCTGTGCGTTCTCTGCGTCCGGGTCTGTCGGACCAAATGGATTGATTGCCTGCCATACTGCCCACCAATAGTAGGAATACATTTGCAGATTCTCATGCCAAGTAGATGTCCGTTTCATCACGCGCATTGACCAATACATATCTACATCGGTGATATGGTATAACCGATTGAAACCATACTCATTGACATCTTGCGTACCGTCTTTGAACTTCTGCAATCCGGACAGTGTCGTCACGGCAGTCATGGTGTTGTACTCTCTTTGGTATTGCGAGGAAAGGCTTTGCATCTTCTTGATAACCGAAGGGCAAGACATGTATTTCCACATACGATGACTGCACTCTGCATATTTCCGTTCCTGCGATGCCTTGTACTTGCTTTCCTCTGCTTTGGTGGGCGTTTCCGTAAACTCGTCCACCACTTTCTCTATCTCCACCGTTCCGCTGTGGAGAAAGTTGTAAGACGACCAAGAGAAAGTGATAACCTTGGTGTCGTGGTTGATGTCAAACTCACAATTCATCAGCAGTTCCAACTGCTCCAGCAACTCTGTGAGCGTCCAATGCGGTAAGGCTCTCGCCCAGTTGCGTATATTCCAAGCATAAGGGAGTGTGTTGCAGCAAAGCAATGCACCCCACTTGTAATGTTGTTTCCACTCATCAAGGTTGCAAGTATAACCGAGTTTTTGGAATATCAGTTGAACGATATACCACATATAGGCTTGATACGACAAGCCTTGTACACGGTCAGCCCAAAGGGTGTGATGTGCTTTCCATTTGTTCTGAATGTTGCCGGTGTTGTTGTTCACCCAAGGGATGGCAAGATAACCCTGCCCATAGCGATAATCGCGTATGTAGGGATATTCACAAACCATGTGGCTTCGCGAGGTGTCCGGGTAACCGAGTTCCAACTCATTGATGTAGATTTCATCAAAGGTGACAGCAAAGTTCTGCACGCTGCGCCCTTCAAGGAACTGGCATTTGACTTCCGTTTCCGAAATCTCCGTAACCGTGATTGAGCCATATTGCACAAAGGCTTTATCTCGTATCTCACAGTTAAAAAGCAGGTTCTCCGCCTGTACATCCTTGCGGTTGATATGTCCGAAGATAGCTATGTTCTGCGGACAATCTTTGAGCGGAAAAGTTATAGCGAGCGTATAGCTGTCTGCTCCGGAAAAATAGCGGTTCTCCGCTACATAATCGAAACTGCTGCCTTTCTTAATGGCGGCAAGTTGGTTGTTGATATAGATTTCCATTAGCGTTTGGATTTGGGTGTTTTGTTCTTCATCAGCTGCTCATACTCATCCTGTGCTCTCTTGATGCCCATGTCACCGCTGACGGTGTTCACTGTCACAAACGGCTCATCAAGGCGGCTTGCCAAACGAGCGAGCGTGTCGCCAAGCGAGTTGTCCTGTTTCTCCGTGTTTCGGGAAACGGCAGGCAATGCCTTGCTGATCGATGAGCCGATAGAGCCTTGCGATGACAGTCTCTCGGCAATCACTGCAGGTGCTGTGATAGTCCGGGAAACATCCTCTGCTTTAAGCGAAGCAATAGTATTTGTGCGCTGTGCATAGTCAAGGGCGTTTATCAAGGGGCGTGCTTCCGGCGAATTGACCAATGCTTGCGAGGCTACCCACTCTCCAGCGTGAACTACACCTGCCACTTCGTCCTTGCGTCCGGCTTTGGTAAAACCTCCCTCCATATAGCCGGTGGCTTCGGATGCCTGTTGCTGCTTCTTGATGGACGCAATCTGTATTGCTCCGGCAGCAACGGCCATTGCTGCTGCAATAGGTGCCATGATAAAGCCGACCATAGGAATTGCTGCAGCCGATGAGTATGCAGCAATAGCGGATGTGGCAGTCTGTGCAACGGCTTGAATAACCTGCATTGCAAACATCTTGCGGTTGGCTTCCTGCTTGGCTTTGGCAATCTCGCGGTTCTTCTGCTTCTCCAGTTGCACCTCACGATACTTGTTGCCCTCTGCGTCTGATATAGCGTCTGCATACCGTTTCTCTATCATAGCCGTTTGGATATCCAACTCTGCCTGCACGATTTCGGAAAGCGAGGAGAAGATCTGCGACATCTGATTAACCAGCATGTCAAAAGTCTGCACCATAGCCTGCCCACCATCTGATTGCAGCCACTCTACGCTGCTGTCGATAGCAGAACGGAAAGCGTTTTCCTGTTCTGCAGCTTCTTTCATGTTATACTTGTGTGCAAGTTGGTACTTGGCCTCATGGAAAGCACGCTCCACTTTCTGCCGTTCCTTGGCATTGTCACCGGCGGCTTTGAGCATTTGATTATAGACGATTTGCACGTTTCGCAAATCACGCTCATAGCTGTCGGGGTCTGCTATATGGAAGGACTTGGTGAAGAACTGCGATTGCAGCTGCTCCTGCAAACGCTTGTCCTCTTGCACATGCCGTTCCTGATACTTGAGCGAGGTGCGCTGATAGTTCTGCTGGGCTTTCAGTCGCTCCTTGCTTCCCTCCTTATAGAGATTGACGAGGTTCTGAAGATGTTGCAACTCGGCGAGTTCCGTGGCGTTCTGATATTGGCGAGCCGTCATCTCTCCGTCCACATAACGCTGCTGCAAGATAATCAACTGCTGCTGATAGGCTTCGTTTTCCTGTTCAGCAGTGCCCTTTAGGTGATTGTCTTGCTGCTTTTTCAATGCCTCATAATACGCGGCTTGGATAGTCACCTCCTCGTTTCCTTCAAGGTCTTTATGTTGCAGTTTCTTGTTGTGATAGTTCACCTCTATCTGCAACATCTTCTTGGTGAAGGTCTCGTAGTCGGTTATGCCCTTTGCATAATCAATACGAGCCAATGCCTCCTGTTCCTCTCGCCAATCGTCCTCGGCTTGGAACTTGTTCTTGGGGGCTTTCGTGTCCTTGTCATCCGGAGTCGGAACGATAACCGGCGTTTCCTCCTCTACCTCCTCCGTAATGGTCTTGACCTGCTGCATACCGTCGGCATACTCACCCACTTTCTTATTGATAGCGGCGATGATGTCATCCACCTCCTGCAAAGCGGCTGATGTTTTCTTGACATCCTTATCGGCGGAAAGATACTTGTTCCAAGCAATATCTTTCTTAAAAGCCGAACTGACCTGCTTATTTCCTGCGCGGTCTGTGGCAACAGTCATACTGCTCCATGCCGCTTTCTTCTCATCCCTGTCGGCGGTCTGCTCATCCAGTTTCATCTCTAACTCTGCACGTTTCGCATAAGCCTCCTCCAGTTTCTGCTGATAAGCCTTCAGCGCAATCTCCTTATTGAGGGCAACAAGATAGTCCTCGATGGCTTCCTTGTTGTTTCGTATCAGTTTGCCCTCGGCAGTCAGTTCCGTGTGATACCCCGGTACAATCTTGCGCAGTTCCTGCAAGGCTTTGCGTCTCTCCACAAGCGAGCGTTTCTCATCATTGACGGCTGCTGTCAGGCGGTCAATCTTCCCTTTCTGCTCGGCATACTGGCGTATGATGTCATCCTGAATGGACTTCATCTCTTTCTCCACGGCAGAGACCTCTCTTTGCCGCTTGATGAAGTTATACAGTGCCACGCCTGCTGTCACTATAGCGGCTGCAAGCAAACCCCAAGGGTTCATCTTCATCGTGGCATTCAGCAGTTTCATTGCGGCATTGGCTCGTGTCACGTTTCCCGTGAGTCGGTTGTAGGCAACCGAAGAAGCCAATACAGCCACACGATGAACGTGCATTGCAGCCGTCTTGACGGCTATCAGTCCGGCATGTAGTTTCTCCTTGATGAGCGCAAGATTAACGGCTACCGTATAGGTGGCCACAGCTGCTGCCAGTGTCTTGATAGCGTCCTTATTCTCCTTGATGAACGTGACTAACTTCAACATCAGACGCATTGTGGCTGATGTGCTGCTGATGAAATGCCGCATAACCGGCATGAGTTCCTGACCGAGAGCAATAGCCATCTCCTGAAAGCCTTTGCGTGCTTTGTCAAGCCCTGCTTGTACTGTTGTGTTTTGCACGTTAAACTCCTTTGTGACCGAAGTTCCTTCCTCAAAGGCTTTCTGCGCTTCCTCCTGCTCCCAGATGACCATATCGATGTTTCCGGCAAGAGCGGAGATCACAGCGGACGCTCTTGCTCCGTTCTCGCCCATGTCTTTGAACACCGGGGCGAGGACATCAATACCTCCAAGGTCGTGCAAGCGTTGTATCAGCATGAGCAGACCCTCGTTGGTGGATCTGCTCAATGCCTCATTGAACTTTTCAAGGTCAAGCCCCGTGGCGGCGGCAATCTTGTCCGTGTCCTTGAACAAGTTCATGATGAGTTTAGACAACGCGGTAGCAGACATCTCTACTTTCTGACCTTGACTATCAAGAACGGCGGCAAAGCCCATAATCTGCGGGATGGTCATATCCGCTTGCGCTCCCACACCGGCAAGACGCTGCGCAAACTGCGCAAGGTACGAAGCCGATGCTGTGCAGTTCTGTGAAAGCTCATTGATGACAGAGCCGACCGCGAGCAAAGACTTTTCCGTTCCAAGGCGTTGCTCGTCCCCGAAGATGTTGGTGAGTTTGGAGAGCGTCAGCGTCGCTCCGTCACCAAGTTCATCAAGGGCGACATTGATCTGGTCGGCTGCTTTCACAAAACCAAGCACATCTTCTTCCGATGTCTTGCCCAATCGTCCGGCTTCCTGTGCCAACTTATTGAGTTGGTCACGACTGGAGCGCGTGTCAATCTTCTTAAACGCTTCGTTAAGATGATTGACCTGCTCCTCGGTCATTCCCGTGTACTTGCGGACATTGGCTTCTTCCTGCTGCATTTCAGCATACATCTGCACGGCTTTCTTGCCTGCCATCACCGCACCGGTCAGACCTGCTATTGCTCCGGCACCTATCGTCTGCCACTCGGCAAACTTGTTATTGAAACGTTCAAGCCAAGTGGTGCTTTTTCTCATCTCATCATTGACGCGGGCTATCTCATCCTTAACCATACGTATCTTCCGTGTCTGTGCGTCCCAAGCGGCTGAACCTCTCTCGATGTAATTGAGTTGCTTTGTCAGTGTCTGCAAAGCCTTGTTCAGTTCGTTGGGCGTGGCTCTATCTAATCTTCGCAAGACATTTTCTGCCTGCATTGTGCTACTCTCTATCTGCTTAATCTGCCTATTGACATCATTAAACTCACGGCGCAAGCGTTTCAGTTGCACCTTATCGCCTGCGGCTGCTGCCTTTGCAATCTCGTTTTGCAGGTCAGCGGCACGCTTACGCAAGTTCGTCAGTGTCTCCTCTGCTTGTTGTCCGTTCACTTGTAGATTGACGGTGGTGTTACTTGTATAGTCTGACATAATAACAGTAATTTTTGTGCAAAAGTAAGCCCATAACCGGCGACCGGAAAAGACGACCCAAACGACACATTTTCAAATGGCGTAAAAAATGCAATATCAATATATTAGCTGATTTTTTACCTTTCGTTCTCATCCTTGTTTTACGGATTTTTCGGTAATCAAAAAGTTAAATCGCTGTATATTAGTTGTTTAAGGGTTTGCAAAGGGAATTTCCCTTTGCATTTTAGTCGAAAGACCCCCCGACCGCCCTGCTTTGGCTGACCTCTTGGCGGTTTGTTACTTTTGCGCTATATGCAGAAAGTCTCTTTGAAAATGCCGATTTTAATCTCCCTGCACCCGATAAAGCAGGGAGTTTCCTGCATATTTCCGAAACAAGTCAGCCCTCTCCCTGCTACCTACGAGCCAAAAGTTTCTCAAATTCCGAAAGGTTCTGCAATCTCCCTGTGAGCAATGAACGACCGAGTTTCACACTATTATGGACGAGAGCGCCCCCTCTCCCCGATATGACCGAGCCAAGAGTTTCACGATTTTTGCACAAGCCGATAGTTTCCCACCGTCCTCTAAACGGCTTTGCAATCTCCCTGCACCCGATAAGGCAGGGAGTTTCCTGCATGTTTCCGAAACAGGTCAGCCCTCTCCCTGCTACCTACGAGCCAAAAGTTTCTCAAATTCCGAAAGGCTCTGCAATCTCCCTGTAACAAATGAACGACCGAGTTTCCCTCTATTACGGACGAGGGCTACCCCTCTCCCCGATATGACCGAGCCAAGAGTTTCCCGATTTCTGCACAAGCCGATAGTTTCCCTATATACACAAATCGCCTATTGAGTTTTTGCTCTACCTATGAGCCGATGAGTTCCACACTATTCCGACAAGCCTTGACAATCTCCCTGCGGCTTACGCCCTTGTGGAGTTCCTTTGCGGCTTTGCACTCGGCTGACCACATCACAAAAAAACCGCTCACCTCAAAAGCGAGGTGGGCGGTGGTGGGCTATTGCGTGCGTATAATTGGAGCGCAGCGGAGACTACACGTTCGCAATATGGGCGGATTAAATAATCCTGTACTTGCGCAGGAAGAGCCAAAGGAATATGGCAGCAATGAGGAGTACAGCCAACAAGCCGATGATTGTGACAAACGTCCCATTCATCGGCGTTGCCACACCAACAACATCCTTTGATGTGTCGGCGTGGCTGTTAGCATGTACAGAGCTTGCCGCCGAGTCCTGCTCAACCTGTTGCGCAACTACACGATTATTTTCCTGTTTCGTAGCCCGCACTCGTGGCTGATGTGCGGTAATCTTCAGGGCGGGTGCGTGAGGCTTGCCGGTCGCTCCTGCTTTCGCTGTGTCCGGGGCGGACTGCGTAAGCTCAATAACTACGCTGTCTGCGCTGAAGTCGAGAGTTTGCAACAAGGAGTCAAATGACTGAAGGACTTGCACACTTGTATGCGAGCCGGTTGTTTGAGCCTGCTGCTCGATGTTGGTGACGGTGTGCTTCTGTGTGTGGCAGGCGCACAAAAGCGCACTGGCACATAAGGTTAAGATGATCTTTCTCATAGGTCTTTATATTCTTGGGTTGCATTGAAACAAGGGCAAGACTTTGCGGCAAAGTCACAATGGCCGTGAATAACAGCCGTTGGGAATTGTTGTTTGAGCTGTGTGAGCAACTTGCGTAAGGCAAGGCGTTGTTCAGGTGTTCGCGTGTCAGTGGGCTTGCCGTTTACAGCGAGACCTCCGACATAGCAAACACCGATGCTGTGGGAATTATGTCCTACGCAGTGCGCACCGGCTTTGGCGAGGGGTCTGCCTTGTTGCACTGTGCCGTCAAGAAGGATCAGGAAATGATAGCCAATGTCACGGAACTTACGTTGCAAGTGCCAGCGGCGCACATCGTTCACATCGAAGTGACGACCTGCTTTCGTAGCGGTACAATGCACGATGATTTCATTGATTGTCCTCATCTTCAACCTCCTTTCTGCTGTGGATCTTGAACTTGTAGTTGTAGTCGATGCCCAGGACTGCACCGGCGAAAGTGAGTATCTCGCCGAAGGCGGTCAGCACCGATGGATGAATTTCCCCTGTTGGCGGCACGATGAAAGCTGCGACTATCATCACGCAACCGAAGATTGCCATAGAAACAGCGAGGATTAACTGGAGCGTCAATTTGCGCTCCTCATGTGTGCGTTTGGTCTTCATATTGTTTTATAGATTATTGTAATAGCTGTAAATTGGAGGTTGAGCGAGGTGCTTGTGGAGTTGTTTTGGAGATAGACATCGGTCACTCCTTCGCCATTTACCGTTAGTTCGTGTGTACCCGAGTTGGATGTGGTTAGTACACGAGTAATAGTGGTGGGGTTATCTACAACGAGGTTTGATTGCATCTCTGTTCCAACAGTGATGTCCGAGCCTATATATTTATCCGAGCATGTGATGAGAATACGCTTGATTAGTCTATTCTCACCCGCGTTGAAGTGAAGTACATGGCCTTTGAGTAGCCGTAGAGCAGACACATGTGACTGATTGACGGCAGTTGAGCCATTGCCTTTGAGTTGTAGCATACTAATTGAGCGGTCGATTGATAGCCACGTGATATACTTCTCTTCAGAATCAAAAGTACCGGTAGAGAAATCAATTTGTGTTTCAACCTCATTGGTCGGATGAAAAGAATAGATGAGTGCACGAAGGTCGGCTATCTGTTGTGCGAGTGAAGCGAGCGTGGCGGCAGTGAGAGCATGGCGAGTGCCGTTATCCCATACAATTATATCGCCATTCCATTTTACAGCAAATGCGTTAGAACGTGCATTTTCAGCTATTCCGTTACCAACGATAAAGGCATATTCGCTTTCGGAGTCAGGCACGTTGTATTTGCCGATGACTGTTTGGTTTGCTGAAGCGGCAATGGTATGATAGCCGGCAGCATGTGTGGCGTGTGCGATGGCTTGCGTGGACTGCCCTTCTGCATGTGCTGCCGTCCCTCGGGTGAGATTATTGAAGCCTTCGGCATGTGCAGCTATGCCGTCAGCAAAATTATGTTTGCCCTCGGCATGGGAAGCAGTACCACGAGCGATATTCGTGTTTCCCTCTGTGTGAGCATAAGTGCCTTCAGCACCATCTTCGGCAGCGGTTAGTGAGTTGTATGAGTATGCACTACCACCCGTGATGTTTTGCATACCTTCGGAGTGGGAATAGTCGGCTTGCGCTTGTGTTTTCTCCCCCTCTGCATGGCTATATTTACCAGAGGCGATTGTTTCATCACCTTCTGCATGTGCGCCGTTATTTGTTGAGTGCGTTCCCCAACCCTCCGAATGTGCCTGAGGTGCGGTGGCTCGCGTTTGGTTGCCCTCTGCGTGGGCTTGATTGCCGGAAGCAGTGTTACCATAACCTTCGGCAAACGCATTATGCCCCGAAGCGATATTTTCACGATTGACAGCCATTGCGGCAGTGCCAGGAGCGGCGTTGCCTATACCGAAAATGATATGCTCTTGGTTGGAGAGTGAGGATGAGGAATGAGAGTGCGTATTCAAAACGTCTGCGAGTAAATCGTTTTTTTGTACAAGCGATTCGATATGTCCTGTGAGAATATCTCGTATGCTTGCCACAATCTCTGCTGCCACCGGAGATGTGGAGCGGGCATTGTCACTGGCGAGTGAAGTGATGGTATCTTCGGTGAAATGGACTTTGCCGGCAAATACTATCAAAATGTTTGCAAGCATTTCGGGGGTGATGCTGTTGGGTTCGGTCTGCTGTCCCAAAGCTGTGATGAGGGATTGTACTTGTGCGTTCATATTCTTTTTTTTTGATGCAAAGGTAGGCGAGCAACGAGGCTCGCGAAAAGACAATGTGCGTGCGCGAGTGCGAACCTTTTTATTATATCTTATTCGTCCGGGCGAAGGTGTCGGCGATGATGCCCTGAAATTCTTGCCCGATGTTCTCACCAAGGAAATCGCGTAGGTTGAGAAAGGAGGCGTAGTATTTCTTGGAGAACCAAGGTCTGCGCTTGCGCTTTTTGGCTCTGCCAAGGTCGCCACTGTTACCGCGAGGCGTTTCACGCCCTACGCCATAATCTTGCCAAAGTCCGTATTCGAGGAAAGCCTGTGAGAGCGTGACCTCGAAGAAACGGCCATCGGCTTTGACAGGCAAGGAAAGCGGCGAGCGGAGGAGCGCACCAGTATCGATAACATCAAGCAAGGTGATGCGCTCTTGCCAAATCTGTATCATAGTAGCATTGAAAGCGAGGATGTATTTCTCACGAGCTTCTTGGGCGGATTGCTGTTGTGGTGTGGTGGACATAATTCGGGTGATTTGGGTAAAATTCGGATATTTATACGAATTGGTCTGCATGTTCTGGTGAGAAGATGCGGTCGTAATCTTCGCTGATGAGCGGCGTGCGGAGCGAAACGAACTGCCACTCGAACTTGATAGCGTTGCCCTCTCCGGAATTGTCGGAAATCTCATCCTTGTAGGACGTGATGACAATGGGATATTCAGCATTTCCAATGACAACGGCGGTATAATGCGAGGTCAGAAACTCCATGAAACGGCGTGCTTCTGCACGTTGCAGCACCGGTGTTTGTTCCTCGAAGGAGCGCGTATGCGTGATGTCATATTGGGTGAGCGTGTCACCACAAACGGCTGTGCTGCTCTTGGTCTCGGTCTTCTCGGTTTGGGCTGTAGGAACGGCGATGTACTCGCGGCAGCCATAGGCATTGCGAAACACGAACTGACGCAGCAGTGGCTGCTCGGACACATAGAAACGCGCCGTGCAACTGCCCTGCTTTAAGGAATAGGCAACGATGACTGCCCCATCAGGAATGGAGAACTGGAACATCGCTGCAATGGCATCGCAACTCGTCAGAACATACGAAATGCCGAAGCCGGTGCGTCCTCCGGAGATTATATCGTATGTGCCGAAAGTGCCGTCCGTCTTGCGATAGACCACGGTATAGGTGATAGTGCGGACGGCATACCCTCCGGGCGAGCCGAAACCTGCGAAGTATGGTAGTTGGTCTTTCGCGCCTTTATAGACAAGCCGGTTGAAGTAGTTGGTGATGTAATTGGAGTTGGCGAGGTCGGCAGCAGTGCGCAACGGCAGCTGCTTGCAGTAGATGATGCCGTAGGTCTGTTCAAGGCTGTCAGTGCCGTTGGAGAAATAGAAGATGAACTGCTGCAGCCCATCCTTGTCAGACAGGTAGGTTTCGAGGAGCGAGCCGATGTCGTAAATAGCAACACGACTGAAACGCGTGTTATAGGACGAACTGAAGATTAGCGTTTGCCCGTTGCCGCTATAATAGAGTTGCGCTTGGTAATAGATGCGGAACTTAACGACAGTGCCTGACGAGGCGAGTTCGATTTTCTGCAACTGCGAAGTGTAGCACGTTGCAGGTATATCAGTAATTAAAGAAAGTGCCATATCCTTGCATTTTTGTGCAAAGGTATGGCACTAATAGACGTGTAGAAAAGACAAAGATTTATAGTATATAATACAAAAATACAAGCATTAATATCTTACAACTTTCTTGTACATTAATTAAAGGTATCGTACACTGGCAATGCTCTGTCGTAATAAAAATTACCATTAGAATCTAACACGCCAAAATCAATAAGCTCCAGTTGAATTTACACTATATAAATCTCCATTTGAGTCTAATGCTCCGTAGTATTTTACATGTGTGAATTCATTGGATATTGTCGAATATATTTGAATTTGAATAAGTGAGCATTGAATGCTTTTGTCAGGATGATTGGTCAATGTAATAGGATTTTCAACTATTCTTACCTGTTCTGCATCGAAAGATACATATCTCCTGAATTCTTCTTGTAATGTTGCCACACAAGCATTGATGTCCGATTTTAGATTTGACATTGCCTCATCGTAATTTTGACCATAATTCTTCACAAATAACAAATAACAATCCGAACACTCTTCAAAGGAATAACTTCCGACTGGCTTGTTCTCTTCTTCATCGCTCGGACCATCACAAAACTCGAATTCGTAATGGTTTCCATCATTATCAATTGCATCATGCGCAGCATAGAGGACTTGCAATGGGTATTTCTCGTTATCGTTATCAATTTTATAGAACTGCAAAAGATATACTTGTGTATCTATGAATGTTTCAACAAATGTCATTTCTGTTTTTTTGACATAGATATTTTCTCCGAGCTCATTTAGTTCACTTCGTGAAGCAATAAGATTATTCAAGGCTGAGCCAAAGTCCTCACCTAACCTTTCGTCAAAAAACAATTGTTCACATTCGTCTTCTGACGAGTAAACCAATTCTCCCTTTTTAGGTTGAACTTTCGATTCTGAATTCCCATTATTGTTAGTCTTTTCTACACCATTACCCGATTCGTCGTTATTTTCGGGGTTATTGGCGTTGTTGCATGCTGTCGCAAATAGTACAAACAACGTTCCTGTAATTATATAGCTTAATGCTTTCATTTTTTCGAAATTTTTGATGAAGTTAAAATATGATTATGTGAAGTAACTATAACAAACATCACTGGTTTATAGAAATAGAAACGAGGAAGATTAGTGTCAAAGTGAGAATAAGCCCAACTATCACATCCGATAGCGG